>Ga0105251_10001405_pt1 | contig 20750 bp, 21 predicted proteins | sample KBSS64metaG_FD_80424 | JGI IMG/M metagenome (GOLD analysis project Ga0105251, IMG submission 80424) | Switchgrass rhizosphere microbial communities from Kellogg Biological Station, Michigan, USA - KBS S6-4 metaG | ecosystem: Host-associated > Plants > Roots > Rhizosphere > Soil | place...
ATGCCACGGCAAGCGCTACAACCGCGAAACGCTCGAGGTGAAGTTCAAGGGCCTCTCGATCGCCGACGTGCTCGACATGACGATCGAGGACGCGGAAGACTTCTTCAAGGCGGTCCCGCCGATCCGCGACAAGATGCACATGCTCAACGAGGTCGGCCTCGGCTACGTCAAGGTCGGCCAGCAGGCGACCACGCTGTCGGGTGGCGAGGCGCAGCGCGTGAAGCTCGCCAAGGAACTCGCCCGCCGCTCCACCGGGCAGACGCTCTACATCCTCGACGAGCCGACCACCGGCCTCCACTTCGAGGACGTGCGCAAGCTCCTCGAAGTGCTCCAGCGCCTCGTCGACCAGGGCAACTCGGTGGTGGTGATCGAGCACAACCTCGACGTCATCAAGGTGGCCGACTGGATCATCGACCTCGGCCCCGAAGGCGGCGTGCGCGGCGGCGAGATCGTCGCTGTCGGCACCCCGGAGCAAGTCGCCGCCAACCCGGCGAGCTTCACGGGGCGGTATTTGAAGCCGTTGTTGGAACGCTGACGATGAGCGGCGACCTGCACGGCTACCGGCCTGAGTTTGTCGCCGCCTTGCAACTGTTCACGCGTATAAGCGAAGCCATGCACGCGCGCGGACTTCAGCGCCCGATCCTGGTCGGTGGCGCGGCGGCGGAGTTGTGGTCCACGGGCGCGGTGACCACGGGTGACTTCGACATCTGCACCACCCGCCAGCCCGAGTTGGAAGAGGAAATGCAGCGTCTTGGCTTCGTCCGCCCTTCCGGAGCGGGATCCATGCTCAAGGGCTGGGTCCATCCCGAGTTGCGGCTCGGCTTTGAGGTTGTCGCCGAAGTGCCGTTGGACGGCAACGTCGATGCCCCCCACATCCGGTTGGTGCGGCCAGTCGGCGGGGGCGGTCTGTTCCGGGTCGTGTCTGTCGAGGACCTCATTGCCGACCGCATGGGGCAGTACGGCTCAGGGACGGCGCCCGACCGCTTGATTCAGGCTCGCGTGCTGCTGGGACTTCACCCCGATGCCGACATGGCTTATTTGGAACGGCGTGTTCGGGAAGAAAGCGCAGGCGAGTATGGCGTCGACGACATCATCCGAAGGTGAGGCCATCATCGATATGGCCGAGCTTGGTCTTCGTCTAGCGCGCAGGCGCGTGGCGCTTGGCCCTGCTGGCGAAATGCCGCGCAATGCGGGAAAGCGGCGAAGCAGCTCGAAGCAGGCGCTACTTAGGGCAATTGAAGACACTGGCGCCAAATGGTGAAAACCTGCTTACAGGTTGATCTTTGGACATCCTCATGACGAAGGATGGGCCAAGTAAATGTCCGGGACTAAAGCGAGGCTCTGCGAAGGGTGTAATTGACCCTATCAAGACCGTAGTCTCGGAGGATACCGAGAGAGTTAGGAATCGAGTAAAGGGTATAAAAGCAGATGTCGAAAGGAAAAAAGGAGAAATCGACCGAGGAGAATTCCGAGAATTCCGAACGAGATTTCGTCCTTGATTTTCTGTACCACGATAGTCAGCGGGTGGGTTCCTTCCTCTCTCAATTCGATCCTGGCTTTCTCAAAAGTGTTACCCGTTCAGAAGAAGCTCGCCAAAGTGAAGTAGAGAGGGCGGGGCGCAGCTTCGCACTCGGCGCTCCTAAAGTTCTTGGGGGTGGGAACGAAAGCTCTGAGGAAGCTTCCTCCGGTTCGTCGAGTTCAGCGCAGCGCGTGTTCGATGCGTACTGGATGAATGCTCGACGGCTCCTTAATCACTTGGAAGAACGTTCAATGATCCAGCGTGATTTTGAGGACGCTGCGATCGGTCAGATTGTTCTAATCAAGGGATATCTAAACATCATCGATTTAGTGATGTTTAAAGAGGTTTGGAAAATACAATCAGTTCAGAAAAAAATAAAAGCTGGTCTGATGCCGTCACAGCCTACTAGCCTAATGACTTCTGCACAAAAGGCAGCGCAGAAGGAAGCTCGTGAAAATGCTGAGATGTTTATGGACATGGTTCAGATCATGCCGCACTCAGTTCACGCAAGTATGGTGACTACCTCCGAGATGCCGCAAATGGTTTGGTGCTCTCTGCGTGAGGAATACCTTGTTACTTCGGCGAGTGACTTGGTTCTGGCGCACGGAAAAACGCTTCCAGGAGAGTGGTCGATACTTGGGATAATGAACGCTCATCCGGAATATTTGACGCCGGACATGGACAATGTCGTCAGCGATGACGGCTTAACTCCGGGCTTGATGACCAGCATTGTCGGCCAAGTCTCGCAGATGCTCTCGCCCATGGTCCGGCTCGCTCTCGGTCGACCAGCGGCAGCGAGTTCAATTACCCCTCTCCTAATATTCAGAGAGGTCCGATAGGAAATAACTTTCCTACAGCCCCCAGCCTGATATAACCACATAGGTTCCGCTCCGCCCGCCGAGTCGCGGTGGGTCGAGGTCGCTTGTTTGCGAGGTGAACCATGTCCCGCTCATCCAATCCGTCCGGTCCCGCCGCGTCTGCGCCGGAGGGCTCGGGCAGCGTCTATCCCACGGCGTTCGGGCGGGGGTGGATACCGGCGGAGCGGGATATCGGGTTGCCGGGGGATATCCTCTCCGAAGCGGGGAGGGGGGCCGCTGGGGTGGCCGGGGATGGAGGGGCGCTGCCGGGTTCTCCTGAGCGCGATGCGCCGGGGAGTCCGCGCGTGCCGCTCGATCATTCTGCGGATGGTCCTCCTCCCGGTGCCGGGGAGAAACCGGGCGCCGCCCGCACGCACCACAACGGATGGACGGCGGGGCGCAAGGCGGCGTTTCTGCACATGCTGGCGGAGAGCGGCAACGTGCGCGTCGCCGCCTCGCGGGTCGCGCTCTCGCACCAGAGCGCCTACCTCGCGCGGCGGCGCGACCCCGTCTTCGCGGCGGCCTGGGCGGCGGCGCTGGTGCTCGCGCGCGAGGCGGCCGAGCAAGTGCTCGCCAGCCGCGCCATCGACGGCGTCGAGGAGGACGTGTGGTGCCGGGGCGAGCGCGTCGGCACCCGCGTGCGCTACGACTCGCGACTGCTGCTCGCCCACCTCGGCCGGCTCGACAAGCGCGCCGAGGAGAGCGAGGCGGGCGCTTATGCCGAGCGCTTCGACGAGCTGGTCGCGCGCGTTGCCGGCGAGGCGCCGGGCCAGGACTTCGCGGCCTTCACCGGGGGCTGGGACGAGCCCGAGCCGCTGCTGCCGCTCACGCGCGTGGCCTATGCCGATCGCCGCTCGGTCCACATCGCCGAGGAGGCGCAAGCGCGGTTCCGCGCCGACTTGCGCGCCGGCAGGGCCACGCGCGACGAGGCGCCGAGCGAGCGGCACTCCGAATGGTTCGAGGAGGCCTGCGCCGAGTGGGACGCCTGGCACGCGCGTGCCTGCGCCACGGTCGACGCGGCGGTTTCCACGCATGTCGGGCCGCCGGTGGAGTTCGTCGAGATCGACTACGAGGCGCTCGAAGCGGAGATGCCGCGTCGCCGCACCGATGAGCCCAATCGCTGCGAGTTCAGCCGCTACGCCGCGCAGGATGCGCGGTACGACGACGCTGAGGAGGAGGACGACGACGATCGCACTCCGCCCGACTGGCGCTCGATCGACGCGATGGAGTACAAGTCGCTGGAATTGGGGCTGGGGCCGGCCTCGGCTCGATCCTCCCCTGCAAGGGGAGGTGGCGCGCGCGCAGCGCGTGACGGAGGGGTGTCACCGCCGGGGGCAGGGCGCGCCCGAGAGGGTTACACCCCTCCACCGCCTGCGGCTGTCCCCCTCCCCTTGCAGGGGAGGATCGTTGCCTCGTCTGGACACCGGCAACTGCGGCAACCTGGCGTGGGGTGGGTCATGAAAAAGCCCCCGCTTGGCGTACCAAGCGAGGGCCTTTCGGTTCCTTGAGGAACGCTCAGGCTCAGGCCTGGGCGTCGTCCTCTTCGACCACGATCTCGCCCGGCTCGAGGCTGGGGTCGCGGCGCTCGGTGAAGCCGCTGGTGTCGGCTTCGAACATCGAGGCCATCACGTCGACGCCCTGCGACTGCAGCTCGGCCTCGTCGGGCGAGCGGGCGACGTTGACCTTGACGGTGACCGACACTTCGGGGTGCAGGCTGACGCGCACGTCGAAGATGCCGAGCGTCTTGATCGGGCGTTCGAGCACGATCATCTGCTTGCTCACCTTGGCGCCGTCGGCATTGAGCGCGTCGACGATGTCGCGCACCGAGACCGAGCCGTAGAGCTGGCCCGAGTTCGACGAGGCGCGGATGAGGACGACCTGCTTGCCCTCGACGCTGCCGGCATCGGCTTCGGCGTGGGTGCGGCGCTCGGCGTTCTCGCTCTCGATGCGGGCGCGGTTGGCCTCGAAGACCTGCTTGTTGCGATCGTTCGCGCGCAGGGCCTTCTTGTTGGGAAGCAGGTAGTTGCGCGCGTAGCCGTCCTTGACGGTGACCACGTCGCCGATCGCGCCGAGCTTCTCGACGCGCTCCAGGAGGATGATGTCCATGCCGGCTGCTCCTTACTTCACGATGTACGGAAGCAGGCCGATGTGCCGGGCGCGCTTGATCGCCTGGCTCAGCTCACGCTGCTTCTTGGCCGAGACCGCGGTGATGCGGCTGGGCACGATCTTGCCACGCTCGGACATGAAGCCCTGCAGCAGGCGCACGTCCTTGTAGTCGATATTGGGCGCGTTCTTGCCCGAGAACGGGCAGGACTTGCGGCGGCGGAAAAAGGCACGGGCCATGGATCAGGCTCCTTCGCGTTCGCGGCGGCGAGTGCGCTCGCGGTCGGACTTGCGCATCATCACCGAGGGGCCGCCCTCGTGCTCGTCGACGCGGACGGTCATCCAGCGGATCACGTCCTCGTTGATCGAGGTCTGACGCTCGAGCTCGGCGACGGCTGCGCCCGAACCCTCGATGTTGAGCATCACGAAGTGCGCCTTGCGGTTGCGCTTGATCTTGTAGGCGAGGTTCTTGAGGCCCCAGGTCTCGGTCTTGGTGACCTTGCCCTCGTTGGCCTCGACGATCTCGGTGGCGGTGGTGGCCAGCGCATCGACTTGCGACTGGCTCAGATCCTGGCGCGCCAGGAACACGTGCTCATATAGAGCCACGGCAGCTTCCTTCATCTGTCTAACCGATCGCTGGCTGATCCGCACGATTGCGGGGCCCCTCCGGCTTTCTTGAGCTTCCCGGCACGCGCGGGGCGGCGGGGAAGGGCGGGCACATAGCGGATTTCGCGGCGAACGCAAGCACGGAACTGCCGGAACGATGCCGGCGAGCGGGGCGTTAGCGTGGTTCAGCAGGACAGGACAGGCCGATGACCGCAAGTTCCGCGACGGGCACGACCTGAGCGCCATGCCCGATCATGCAAGCAAACTCGACGCGGAGGAGCAGCGCCAGGCGTCCGACCAGGCACCGCCGGCCGCCAAGGTCGTCCATGCGGCGATCATCAAGTCGGGCGAGGAGGAGCTGGAGCGGCCGACATCCTCGCTGTTCTGGTCGGCAGTGGCGGCGGGCATCGCGATCATGGCTTCGGTCTCGGTCAGCGGCGCGCTGCACAATCGCTTGCCCGAGGCGCCGTGGCGCGAGGTGGTGGTGGCGCTGGGCTATCCGGCCGGCTTCCTCATCGTCGTGCTCGGGCGGATGCAGCTGTTCACCGAGCAGACGGTGGTGGCGATCCTGCCGCTCGCTCGCGAGACCACGCTGCGCAACTTCGGCCGGGTCGCCCGGCTCTGGGCGCTGGTGCTGGCCGGCAATCTGCTAGGTACCGCGGGCGTGTCGGCGATCGCTGCGTTCGGGCATGTGCAGTCGCCCGAGGTGCTGGACGGCATGACTGCGGTCTCGGCCAAGCTGCTCGAGCGCGGCGGGTGGGAGACGCTGGCGCAGGCGATCCCGGCCGGCTTCCTCATGGCGGCGGTTGCCTGGGTGCGCTCGGCGGAAGACGAGTTTGGCTTCTGGATCGTGCTGGCCTTGACCTTCGCGGTCGGCGTGTGCGGGTTCGCACATGTGGTGGCAGGGGCGGCCGAGGCCTGGCTGCTGCTGTGGACCGGGCATGCGAGCTTGGGCTGGGTGTTCGGCGGTTTCCTGCTGCCCGCGATTGCGGGGAACATCATCGGCGGCACGGGCCTGTTCGCCGTGCTGGCCCATGCGCAAGTGCGCAACGAAATCTGATGGGCAAATCTGATGGGCAAACCTGATAGGCAGCGGCTTTTCCCCCGTTCGTCCGCAGACCTGTCCACAGGAGGGAGTTGCATTGGGAAGACGGCAAGAACATAAGTAGAACGAACTTGCTATCCGGAACTGCGATTCGATGCTTACCTTTAGCCCTAGAGCAAGCCGTGCTCCCCAAACGGAGGCTTCCCTCCCATCCGCCGCCGAGGTTGCCTCGCCCACACGCGTGGCCGAGTGGCACCCGGGGCTGGCTGTCGCGGGAACCGTTCATGTCGAAATCTTCGCATCGCCCGACGATGCCGCCGGCGCGGCCCTAGCCTTGTCCTTCGCGCTCGACCATGTGCGGACGGCAAGGCCCGATCCGCTGGCCGACGCACCCGATGAGCGCGCCTGGCTCTGGGTGCAGGATCGCGAAGCGCTGCGCCGCACCGGACGTCCCTATCGCCCCGGCTTGCCGCGCAGCTTGCGCCATCGCCTGGTGCACGTGGCCGCGCGCACGCCGCAGGATGCCCTCTTCGCGTTGGAGGAGGGCCTGCGCTGTCGCGAGCTGGCGTTCGTGATCGGCGAGATCAGCGGCAACCCGCGCGCGCTCGATCTCACTGCATCGCGCCGGCTCGGCCTCGCGGCGGAGAAGCATGCGGTGCCCTTGTTGCTGGTGCGACTGAGTGCGCAGCGCGACTTGTCCTCGGCGCGCCAGCGCTGGTCGGTGCAGGCCGCGCCGTCGCCCGCGCCGCGCTGGAACCCGGCGGCGCCGGGCACGGCGAGCTGGCGAGCCGAGCTCTTCCGCGCGCGCCGGCATCCCCCTGGCACCTGGATACTGCGCGACGATGGCGTGTTGGTCGCCGAACGCTCCGCTGCCACCGTCGCAAGCGAGGCCGGGATGACGCCGCGTCTTGCTCGCTCGGCACAGGTCTACCTGCCGCAATTCCGGGCTTCCCGCGAAAGAGGAGGCCAATAGGCGAGAGAGACCACCGCCATGACTGGACCTTTGCTTGAGAGTGCCGTGCCGCAAAACGAGGCAGGCGGCCGCCGCATCCTCGCCGTATGGTGTGCCTGCCTGGCGATTGACCGCTGGCGCCTGACGCTGGGCGTAGCGGCAGGCGAGGGCGCCGATGCCACGCCGCTGGCGCTGATCACCGATACCGCGCATGGCCCGCGCATCGCTGCCGCCAACGGCGCTGGCCTCGCGGCGGGCGCGCAACCCGGCATGATGCTCGCCGATGCGCGCACGCTTTGCCCCGACCTGGCCGTGGCTCCGGCCGATCCGGCGGGGGATCTCGCATTCCTGGAAAAGCTGGCGGTGTGGGCGCAGCGTTGGGGGCCGTGGAGCGCGCTCGACCCGCCCGACGGAGTGATCGTCGATGTGACCGGTTCGAGCCATCTGTTCGGCGGCGAGGTTGGCCTTCTGGCTGACGCGCGCCGCATTTTCGCACGGCGCCGGCTGACGGTGCGCCTGGCGATCGCGCCGACCGCCGGCGCCGCCTGGGCCTTGGCGCATCATGGGCCGTCCGATTGCGTGCTCCATGCCGCCGACGATCCGGTTCGTCGCTTGGCCGAATTGCCGGTGGCGGCGCTGCGCCTCGACGACGACACGGTGACGCTGCTCAAGCGCCTGGGCCTGAAGCGCCTGGGCGATCTCCACGGCGTCCATCGCGAGGCGCTGGTGCGGCGCTTCCGCAACCGTCGCTCAGCCTCGGCCAATCCGCTGATCCGCATGGACCAGCTGCTGGGCCGCGTGCCCGAGCCGCTGCTGCCGGTGCTCGCCACCGAGGCGCCGCTGGTGCAGCGCCGGCTGATGGAGCCGATCCGCCACCGCGCCTTGCTGGACCGTGTGGTCGCCGATCTCAGCGCCGACATGGCGCGGGTGCTGGAAGGGCAGGCACTCGGCGCGCGGCGTCTGGAACTGGGCTTGTGGAAAGTCGATGGCGAGGTGGTGGTGCGCCGCCTGGAAGTCGCCGCGCCAAGCCGGGACCCGGCGCATCTGGCGGGCCTGTTCGGGCGCAAGCTGGAGGACGTGGACGCAGGCTTCGGGATCGAGATGGTGCGCCTGCGCGCTTCATGGACCGAGCCGCTTGCCTTGGCCCAGCGCGATTTCGAGGCATCGGCCGAAGTCAACGGCACCAGCCTGGCGGCCTGCCTCGATCGGCTGACGGTGCGGCTCGGGGCCGAGGCGGTCCGCCGTCCGGTCCCGCGCGCCAGCCATATCCCCGAGCGTGCGCAGCGCTGGCAGGGGCCTCTCGACCCGGCAAAGACCGTGCAGAGCGAGTTCGAATTCCACGCTCGCCCGGTCAAGCTGCTCGACCGGCCCGAGCCGATCGGCGTGATCTACGAGACGCCCGATGGCCTCCCCCGAACCTTTCGCTGGCGCGACGCGGTCCACACCGTCGCCCGCGCCGAAGGGCCTGAGCGGATCGCCCCCGAATGGTGGCGCGAGCGCTCGACGGCCCGCCTGCGCGACTACTACCGCATCGAGGACAGCGAGGGCCGCCGCTACTGGATCTATCGCAGCGGCGTGGCCGGCGACGGACGCGGCGGCGTTCCCGAGTGGTTCCTTCAGGGGCTATGGGGGTGAGGGATGAGCCGTACGCCTCAAAGCGGCTGCGTGGCGATCATCTCGGCGGTCATGAGGTCGATCATTTCCTGCCGGTTGTCGACCACCTCGCCGCCAAGGAAGCGCAGCAGGTCCTGGCACAGGCGCTGCGTCTGGGTCGCGAAGACGGCGTGCGGCTCGCCGGGATACTCAACCAGCTGCGCGCCGGGCACTTGGTCGGCAACGACCCTGCCGGTGGCCTCGAACGGCACCGTGCGGTCGGCCGTGCCGTGGATCACCAAAGTGGGCACAGTGAAGTGGGGCAGGTCGGGCCGGAAGTCGGTGTAGGCGAAAGCGGCCGCGGCTTGCAGCGTCGCATACTGGCTGGCCTTCATCGTCGTCATCCAGGCCCAGCGCAACTCTTCATCGCTGACAGGGTGAGTGAGCAGGCCGACGCCGTAGAAGTCCCGGAAAAAGCCGGTGAAGAAGTGCCGGAAGTCGTTCTTCATCCCTTCGGTCATTTGCTGGAACACGCTGTCCGGCACGCCGTTGGGATTGTCGTCGGTGCGCAGCATGTAAGGCACGACGGAGCTGACCAGCACGGCCTGGCTGACGCCGCGGCCGGCATGTCGGGACATGTACCGGGCGATCTCGCCGCCGCCCATCGAAAAGCCCACCAGGGCAACATCCTGCGTCGCGCCGGTCGCGGCCATGACATCGGCCAGATCGTCCGCGAATGTGTCATAGTCGTAGCCGGAAGGGGCATGGTCCGAGCGGCCGAAGCCACGCCGGTCGTAGGCGATGGCGCGATAGCCGTTTTCAGCGAGCGCCATCATCACCGGGTCCCAGCTGTCGGCGGAAAGCGGCCAGCCATGGATCAGCAGCACCGGCCGTCCTTGTCCCAGCGTCTTCGCGTAAAGCTGAGTGCCGTCACGGGTTTCGATCATCGTCACCACACGATCTCCTTTGCAGGCCCCACCGCACAACGGGGCGACAGGACCGATGTTCCTGGTGGCGGGGCCGATGCGGCGGGCTCGTGCCCTCAAGGGCCGAAACGAGTGCTCGCTCTAATCGGTTAGAGAACATAAAAGGAACGATCTCGCTTCCGATTCCGTTGGTTCATCGTGCCCGAAGGTCCTCTCACTCCCGATCGCCGCCGGATCGACATCGATCCCGACAGTGTCGTGCCGCCCCAGCAGGCGGCGTTCGTGGAGCTTGGCGTGGCGAGCTGCTTCTCGTTCCTGCGCGGCGCTTCGGATGCGGCGCAACTGGTGGAGCGGGCCTGGCAGCTGGGGTACGACGCGATCGGCATTGCCGATGTCAACTCGATGGCGGGCGTGGTGCGTGTCCATACCGAGTGCGAGAAGGTGAAGCTGCGCCCGGTGATCGGCTGCCGGATCGAGACCGTCGAAGGGCTGGTCTTCCTTGCCTACCCTGCGGACCGCGCCGCTTACGGTCGCCTGTGCCGGCTGATCTCGGCCGGGCGCATGGGCACGCTCTCGGGCGAGTGGCAGGAGAAGGGCGTGTGCGAGATCTCGCTGGAGATGCTCGCCGCGCATTCAAAGGGCGTGCACCTGGTGCTGGTGCCCCCGCGCGATCTGACGGCGCAGTTCGCGGTGGAGGCGACCGACAACTTTGACGACGTTGTCCAACTCCTTCCCCATCTCGTCGCGCTGTTTCCCACGATGCGGCACATCGCCGCGTGCTACCTCCATGCGGGCGACGACCTCGCCCGGATCGAGGCGCTCGACGCCATGGCGCGGGAGAATGGGCTGTCGCTGCTGGCGACCAATGACGTGCTCTATCACGAGCCCGAGCGGCGCCCGCTGCAGGATGTGATGACCGCGATCCGTCACAAGACCACGGTGGCGCAGGCCGGGTGGCTGCTCGAAGCCAATGCCGAGCGGCACCTGAAGTCCCCTCAGGAGATGATCCGCCTGTTCGCCCGCTGGCCGCACGCCATCGCCGCCGCGCGCGATCTGGCCGATGCCTGCGCGTTCGATCTCGAGCAGCTGCAGTACGAATACCCCGAGGAGATCTGCCCCGACGGGCTGGAGCCGCAGGCCCACCTGGAAAAGCTGAGTTGGGAAGGCGCCGCCCGCCGCTATCCCGCGGGCATGCCCGAAACGGTGCGGGAGGCGGTGGCGCGCGAGCTTGCCATCATCGGCCAGATGAAGCTCGCACGCTACTTCCTGACCATCAAGGATATCGTTGATTTCGCGCGAGGATGCGATCCGCCGATCCTGTGCCAGGGACGCGGATCGGCGGCCAATTCGGCGGTGTGCTATTGCCTGGAGATCACCTCGGTCGACCCGGCAGTGCATTCCTTGCTGTTCGACCGCTTCATCACCGTCGAACGCAACGAGCCGCCCGATATCGACGTCGATTTCGAGCACGAGCGCCGCGAAGAGGTGATCCAGTATATCTACAGTCGGTACGGCCGCCACCGCGCCGGCCTGTGCGCCACCGTCATCCACTACCGCCCGCGCATGGCGATCCGCGAAGTGGGCAAGGCGATGGGTCTGACCGAGGACGTCACCGCCGCGCTCGCGCGCACCGTCTGGGGTGGCTGGGGCAAGGAGATCGGCGAGAAGCACGTCACCGAAACCGGCATGGACGCCACCGACCCGCATCTCAGGCGGGTTCTGGCCTTGACCGAGCAAATGATCGGCATGCCTCGGCATTTGAGCCAGCATGTCGGCGGCTTCATCCTCACCCAGGGACCGCTCACCGAAACCGTTCCCATCGGCAATGGCGCAATGCCCGAGCGCAGCTTCATCGAATGGGACAAGGACGACATCGACGCGCTCAAGATACTCAAGGTCGATGTGCTGGCGCTCGGCATGCTCACTTGCATCCGCAAGTGCCTCGACCTGCTGGAAGCGCACCACGACCGCAGCCTGACACTCGCCACAGTTCCGCGTGAGGACCCGGAAGTCTATGCGATGCTGCAGAAGGGGGACTCGCTCGGCGTGTTCCAGGTCGAGAGCAGGGCGCAGATGAACATGCTGCCGCGCCTGCGCCCGCGCGAGTTCTACGACCTCGTGATCCAAGTGGCGATCGTGCGGCCCGGGCCGATCCAGGGCGACATGGTGCACCCTTATCTCAAGCGCCGGCGTGGCGGCGAGCAGGTGGTGATCCCCGCCCCGTCGCCGCAGCACGGCCCGCCAGACGAACTGTCCTCGATCCTGGAGCGCACGCTGGGCGTGCCGATCTTCCAGGAGCAGGCGATGAAGATCGCGCTCGATGCCGCCAAGTTCACCGGCGCCGAGGCCAACATGCTGCGCAAGGCGATGGCGACGTTCCGCAGCCGCGGCATGGTCGACGTGCTGCAGGAGCGCATGGTCGGCAAGATGATCGAGCGCGGCTATGATCCGGACTTTTCAGAGCGTTGCTTCAACCAGATCAAGGGCTTTGGCGAGTATGGCTTTCCCGAAAGCCACGCGGCCAGCTTTGCCCACCTGGTCTATGTCTCGAGCTGGCTGAAGTGCCACTTCCCCGCGGCGTTCGACTGCGCGCTGCTGAATTCGCAGCCGATGGGCTTCTACGCTCCGGCCCAGATCGTGCGCGACGCGCGCGAGCACGGTGTCACGGTGCTGCCGGCGGACGTGAACGGCAGTGATTGGAATTGCACGCTGGAGGAATCTTGTCCTCCCCGACGCGGGGAGGGGGACCATGCGCAGCATGGTGGAGGGGAGTCGCCACAAGCGCTGCGTCTGGTTGAAAGTCCCCTCCACCACGCCGCTACGCGTCGCGGTCCCCCTCCCCGTGCCGGGGAGGACAAGGCCCGCCTCGACAAACACGTCGCCTTGCGCCTGGGCCTGCGCCAGATCGATGGCTTTCCCGAAGCCGCCGCCGCCAAGCTGGTCGCCGCCCGGCTCGAGGCTGGGCCATTCCGCGACGTCGCCGAGCTGCGTGAGCGGGCAGGGCTGTCGCCGGCACTGATCGAGCGGCTTGCGGCGGCCGATGTGTTCGGCTCGTTGGGGCTCACCCGGCGGCAGGCCCTGTGGGACGCGCGCAGCCTGATCGCCGGGCCGGACCTGCCGCTGTTCGCCGCCGCCGCTGCGCGCGACGAAGGTGCCGAGCGAGCGCTCACTCGCCTGCCGGCGATGCCGCTCAGCGAGGAAGTGGTGGCCGATTACCAGACCCAGCGCCTCAGCCTGAAGGCGCATCCGCTCGCGTTCCTGCGCGCCAGCCTGGCCGAGCGCGGCTTCGTGCGCGCCTGCGACTTGAGGAAGCGCAAGTTCCGCGCGATGGTGCAGGTCGCGGGCGTAGTGCTGATCCGCCAGCGGCCGGGCAGCGCCAAGGGCGTGTGCTTCATCACCCTGGAGGACGAAACCGGCGTGGTGAACCTCGTCGTCTGGCCCGACCTCAAGGAGAAGCAGCGCCGCGTGGTGATGGGCGCCCGGCTGATGGAAGTGCGCGGCCGGGTCGAATACGACGACGAGGTAATCCACGTCATCGCCGCGCACATGACCGATGCCACGCACGAGCTGCATCGCCTGTCCGAGGATCTGCTGCCCGCCACCATCGCCCGCGCCGACCACTGCAACAACCCACTGCCGAGCCGATGGGGCCCCAAGGACAATCTGCGCGAAGGAAAGGACGATCCGTTCCGCCCGATCGAATACGACCAGTGGACGCCGCCCGGCCCGGGCAATCGCGAGTGCGGCTTCCATCAAGGTCACCCGCGCGACGTGCGCGTCATTCCCAAGTCGCGCGATTTCCACTGAGCGGAGCCAAAGCCGTTCGCCGAGACTTCCTGTCACATGCGCTTCGCCGTCGATAGCTGGCTGCTTGCCGCCCTGCTGCTGCTCGCTGCCGTTGTCGGCACGCGTGCGTGGCTGCACGATCATCCGCAGTACGATCCCTGGGCGCCGCTATCCCTCGACGACAATCCCGATGGCTGGGCCACGCGCCGCAAGTTTGCGCGCCTGCGGAGCGACACGGCCGAGTGCCGCGCCTTCCTCACCCGCAGCGACATCGTCTTCACCCCACTGCCGCCTGCCGGCGAGGGCACTTGCCGCCGTGCCGACCGGCAGACCCTTGCCCCCGAGCGGCCGCTTGGGCTGGTGCTGCATCCTGCCGGAGCGGAGGCGACTTGCGCCGTTAATGCCGGCCTGGCGCTGTGGCTGCGACATGGTGTGCAACCGGCGGCACATGCATTCTTGAACACGAGGATCGTTGGCCTGGAGCATTACGGCACCCAGAATTGCCGGCGGATCGGCAACGGGGCGACCGGCCGCTGGAGCGAGCACGCGACGGGCAACGCCATCGACATCGCCGGTTTAATCCTGGCCGACGGACGCCGTGTCCAAGTGCGGCGAGACTGGCGCGGCAGCGATGATGCCGCGCGCTTTCTCCATGCCGTGCGCGATGCGGCCTGCGACCAGTTCGCGACTGTCCTTTCGCCCGACTACAACGCCGCGCACGCCGATCACCTGCATCTCGATCAAGCGCGACGCGGGAGCATGGCGGGTTCATTCTGCCGCTGACGCGGCGACACGATCGCCCTAAAGAGCCCCATCTTCTCGGAGCCTTCCTGTATGACCGCCAAGCTGATCGGCCTCTTCGCAGCGTCTCTTTCGCTGGCCTCGCCGGCCGCCGCGCACGTTGTCTTCTCCGAGACGCAGGCGCAGGCAGGCGGCTACTATACGGGCTTCCTGCGCGTGACGCACGGCTGCGGCGATTCGGCCACGGTCTCGTTCCGGGTGACAATTCCCGATGGCGTGATATCGGCGCGGCCGCAGCCCAAGGCGGGATGGACTTTGCGCATCGACAAGGCGCCGCTGGCACAGCCGATCACGGGCGAGGGTGGCAGCCCAATCAAGGAGAGAGTGGCCGCAATCACCTGGACCGGTCGCTTGCCGGCCGACCAGTTCGACGAGTTCGGCCTGTCGCTCAAGCTGCCCGCGGCAGCCGGCCCGCTGTACTTCCCTGCGGTTCAGCGCTGCGAGAAAGGCGAGAACGCGTGGACCACGATCCCGCCATCACCCGAGCACTGGCACCACGTGCCAAATCCAGCGCCGATCCTGATCCTCAGTGCGCCTGGAGAGGTCATGGCTCACGGTCACTGACGCGCGCTCAGAAGCGCCGTGCGAACCCGATGTAAACGCGCACATCAGGCGCATTCGCGTTCAGCGCGAACTCGGATGCAAAGTCGAATTGCGCATTCTCGCTTAGCGAAAAGGCGGCCGCGATGCCGCCGATGGTTTCGGTCGCGTGCCCCTGCGGATCGTCGTCACGCAGCACCTGAGCCTCGATCGCGAGATTGATGGCCTCGCTCAGCGAGATCGCCAGGCCGGCCGCGCTGCCGTAGGCGAGATGGCGGCCCTTGCGGTCCTCGTCCGTCGCGGCGTCGATCTCCGGCGTGGCGATGAAGGCGATGCTATCGCTTATGGGCACATTGACCGGGACGAACAGGCTTGCACTCCAGTCGCCGCTGCCGATCGCGTGACCGCCCGTGGGCAGAGTGACCGACGGCAGGAGCGCCACCGAGAACGATTTGCCCTCGGGGTCGAGCAGGTTCTGCTTGATGCCGAGCGTCACGTCACCGGTGCCGGACTGTCGCGAAATGTCCCCGCTGATCCGATCCTTGCTCCGCATGTGTCCGTAGGCGGTCCAGCCAAGTCGCAACTCGGTGTTCTCGCCCAGGCCATAGCGTAGCGCCAAGTCTCCAACGATCACCGTATCGTCGACTTCATCGGAGCTGCTGTCGTGCGTCCAGTCGCCGAACGAGGCTTCGGCCGACAGCTTGCTGGGCTCCATCGTGCAGGGCGGCGTGTTGATACCGGGGCGGTCGGGGCAGTATTCGCGCGCGTGGCTGGGCGCCGCCCCGAATGTCGCCGACGCTGCGACACCCATCAGGAGCGCGCGCAACCCGTTCGCTCGATCCTGCGTGGTCATCTTCAATCCCCCGTCTGCCTCGCAGTCAACGTCGACGAGGAAGCAGCGTTCCACGGGAAAGCGTTGGAAATCAGTTCCGGCGTCCGTAGCTGGCGAGGATCGCCATCATGGCCTCACCGCCCTTTCTTTGTGATCGAAGCCGTGAAGTCCGGGTCCTTGTTCGCGACCCAGTCGACGAACTTGCGCACGTTCGGGTTCGCCAGCAGTACCTCGACGTCCATTCCGGCGCGTTGCAGTTCGGAGTTGGTGAAGTTCGCCGTCAGCGTCTGTTGGCAGATCGGGTGCATTGGCACGACGTCGCGCCCGCCACGGCTCTTGGGTATGGGATGGTGCCAGACCACGGTCTTACCGGTCGGCCGGCCGCAGAGCCAGCAGGGGACGACCTCGACCGGCGTCTCTTCCGGATCGGTATGGAGGTCTTCGCGAGGGCCGTGCTTGGAATACTTGCGCGCCATGGGTCTGCCTGGGCTGGAGTTGCGCTGGCGCGATAGCGGGATCGTCAGGCTTTGGCGAGGAGGGGGCGCCGCGCTTGGCGGCGCCCCGGCAGGATTACTCCACGCGGGCGAGTTCGCTCTTCGGCTCCGCGAGGCGGCGGTGCATCTGGGCCACCATGTCGGCGGGCAGGATGTCCGAGAACACCGCCTGCACCTTGTTCATGAAGCCGCTGACGATCTGGTCGTCCGCCTTCAGCAGCGCGTGGTAGCCGTCGCGCGCGACCTTCGCCGGGTCGGCCTTGCTGCCTTGGCCGGCCTTGGTGTCCATCATGCCGGCGCGCTTGAAGAACTCGGTATCGGTGGGGCCGGGTTCGAGCACGCTGACGACCACGTCGGTGTCCTTGAGCTCGTTGGCAAGGCCGATGCAGAAGTCGTCGATGAAGGCCTTGGTCGAGTTGTAGACCAGCTGGAACGAGCCCGGGATGTGTCCCGCGATCGAGCCGGTGACGAGGATGCGCCCTTCGTTGCGGTTGCGCATCTGCCGCCCGATCGCGTGGATCAGGTGCGTCGTGCCGACCACGTTGGTGTCGATCACGTGGCGCGCCTGGTCCCAGTCCTGGTCGAGGAAGCCATGACCGAGCCCGTGGCCGGCGTTGGCGAAGAGCGCCGCGACCGGCCGCGTGCCGATGGCGGAGATCACTTGCTGCACGCCCTTGTCGGTCGCGAGATCGACTTGCAGGGTCTCGACGTCCCGCGCGCCGCCGGCGCGCACCGCGCTCTCGGCGTCGCCAAGATCGGTATCGGCGACCAGCAGCAGGGAGACCCCGTCCGCCGCCGCCAGCTTCGCCAGTTCCAGTCCGATGCCGGTGGACGCACCGGTGACGACGACGAAGCCGCTTAGTGCGTCGATGCTGTGCTTTGCCATGTTCCGTTCTCCGTCTTGTTCTGATCCATGCCCGGCTTCAGGACCACCTTGGTCCAGCTGTCCTGCTGCTGCTTGAAGTTCTTGTAGCCCTCGGCCGCCTGCTCCAGCGGGAGGCGGTGGCTGATGAGGAAGGTGGTATCGAGCGTGCCGTCCTCGATCTTGGCGAGCAGATCCCTCGTATATTTCTGCACGTGCGTCTGGCCGGTGCGGACTTGCAGCCCTTTTTCCATGACCGCGCCGATCGGGAACTTGTCCGCGAGGCCGCCATAGACACCCGGGATCGAGACGCGCCCGCCCTTGCGCACCGCGAGGATCGCCTGCCGCAGCGCGCTGGCCCGGTCGGCGCCGAAGCCGATCTTCTGCTTGGCGGTGTCGAACACGTTGTCGATGGCGAAACCGTGCGCTTCCATGCCGACCGCGTCGATCACTGCGTCCACGCCGATGCCGCCGGACATCTCCATCAGCGCCTCGAGAACGTTGGTCTCGCGGAAGTTGACGACCTTGGCGCCAAGCTTGCGGGCGAGTTCGAGACGGTGCGGGTAGTGGTCGATGGCGATGACTTGCGCCGCGCCCATGACCAGCGCCGACTGGATCGCGAACAAGCCAACCGGACCGCAGCCCCATACCGCGATGGTGTCGTCGGGCTCTATCTGGGCGTTCTCCGCCGCCATCCACCCGGTCGGCAGGATGTCGGAGAGGAACAGCACCTTGTCATCCTCGAGGTGGTCGGGAACGACGATCGGGCCGACGTCGGAGTAGGGCACGCGCACGTACTCGGCCTGGCCGCCCGAGTAGCCGCCGGTCAGGTGCGAATAGCCGAACAGGCCCGACATCGCGTGGCCGTAAAGCCCGGCGGACAAGTCCTGCTTCTCGACGGGATTGGAATTGGAGCAGCACGAATACTGCTGCACGGTGCAGAAGAAGCACTGGCCGCAACTGATGGTGAAGGGCACTACGACGCGCTCACCCTTCTTGAGCGTGCTCTTGGGGCCGGTCTCGACGACTTCGCCCATGAATTCATGGCCGAGCACGTCGCCGGGAAGCAAGCCCGGAATAACCCCGTCGTAGAGGTGCAGGTCGGAGCCGCAGATCGCGGTCGAAGTGATCTTGATGATCGCATCGCGCGGGTTGATGATCTCGGGGTCGTCGACGGTGTCGACCTGGACCTTGTGAGTGCCCTGCCAGGTGAGCGCGCGCATCAGGCCATCTCCTCTTGCTTGGATTCCTGCTTCGCGGCTCGGGTCTGGTCCTTGCGCCGCGCGGAGGTCGCGATCTCTCCGGCCTCCATCATCATCTTGAAGCGCTTGAGGTCGTGGCGCGCCTGGATCGCCGGCTCACGCAGGAAGAGCTTGGCGACCAGGCGGCCGAGTTCGCCCGCGGGGGGCTTGTAGGCGATGCGGGTGCTCACCCGGGTGCCGCGCTCGCCCGGCGCGTCCTTGAAGGCCACGCGTCCCTCGGTCTCGATGTCGGAGCCCGGCACCGAGCGCCAGGCGATCAGTTCGCCGGGCTGCTCGCGCACGATCTCGGTCTCGATCTCGACGGTGCGGCCGGCCGGTGCCTTGATCGTCCACACCGCGCGGCCATTGTCGCCGGTCGGTTGTACCGAGACGACATTCTCCATGAACGTCGCCAGGTTCGCGAAGTCGCGCCAGAAGGCGAACAGCTCCTCGCGCGGGCGATTGATGGTGACGGTGCGGCCGACGACGTCGTATTCGCCGAAAGAGCGCCGCCCGGTGAAGCCGGGCGCATCATCGGGATTACGGCGGCTGCCCGATTTCTCGTGGCGCGTCGCGATGATCGCCCCGGCGCCGGCGGCGACCAGCAGGCCGATCAGGCCTGCCTTGGCGCCGAGGCCGGTTCTGAGGTCATGGTCCATCGATTTCTCCTGATCGGGTACCGCGCTCGGGCATTGGAGGGCGCCGGCGCGGCGAAGGCGTGAGCGGTCATGCTGGTCATGTAACCGCAGGCGGGCAGCCGAAGTTGCTGGACGGCGGGACGGCAGGGCGTACGTGCGCCTCGCTTCGTCGGTACGGCCGATAGCGAATAAAAATACTACGGATGAGCTACTTAGTGTCCTGACCTGATAACCCGCTCCTGTCTGATCGGGGAACCATCGTGGCCGGCCGCGCATAGCGATGGTGCAGGGCCGAGGAGTATGTTCGGCAAATGCAGGAGAAAGCCATGACCAGCCCGAAGCGCGACGCGCCCAACCATGTCGCAAACCGCAAGAAGAGCCGCGAGGCAGTCCCGACTTCGATCCAGCAGAGCGGGAGCCTCACAGGAGACAACGCCGGCATCGCGCAAGGCCGCAAAACCGAGGATGACGTGTCGCGCAAGGTCGTCGATCAAAATGACGGGTGGAACAGCAACACTTGATCGCAGCGCACCCGAGAGGAACCGAACTTCGGCCCAAGGCGTTGTAACACCTTGATAAAAGGGCGAGAGGATGTCTGAAACACTTGACAGTGCGTTGCACGACGATGCGCTCGAACGCGCCGAGCGCGTGTTGGAAGAGGCGTGCGACAAGGGCCTGACATTGGCCACGGCAGAGAGCTGCACCGGCGGCCTGCTGGCGGCGCTGCTCACCGACATTCCCGGGTTGAGCCATGCCTTCGAGCGGGGCTTCGTCGTCTACTCCGAGGAAGCCAAGAGCGAACTGCTATCGATCGACCGGGAGCGGATCGCTCGCTTCGGCGCCGTCAGCAAAGAGGTGGCGATCGACATGGCACGCGGTGCGCTCGAAGCCTCGCACGCGGATATCGGCGTGGCGGTGACTGGGTTCGCCGGCCCCGGCGCGCCGGGCGACGAGGAAGGCCTGGTTCATCTCGCGTGCGCGCGAAAGGATGGGCGCATCGATCATCGTGAAGAGCACTTCGGCCCGATCGGCAGAGCGGGCGTGCGGCGCGAAACGATCGACCTGGCCCTGGAAATGATCGAAGACGCGCTGACTCAATAACGTGCTGCGGATCGCCGGGCCAGGGTCGCCCGGCGATCCGAATACAGTGCTACTCGCGGCTCTCGGCGCGCTCGGCTGCCGTGGGACGCTCGCCGTCTGCTAGCGGTGGTTCGCGGTGCTCGTTCCGCCAGCGCTCGGGCGTTTCGGAGGCTTGGCCCGTCACGTTGCGCGAGTCCGCTGGCTCGTATTCGCCACCAGGCCCCTTGGTGTTCTCCTGCTCGCGCCAGGACTTGTCGTGATCGCCCTTGGTGCCGACCACCTTGCGCGAATCCTGGGGTTCGTATTCTCCGCCACCTGCCATGACCGGTCTCCTCTCTGTCGCCCGGCAAGAGCGCCGGGCCTGCTGTCGAGGGAGCAACCGCGGCGCGCTTGGGTTGGTTGCCGTGCCGGACGGCGAACGCGAGCGATGCGCCTTCACGTCAGCCAAGTCGTTGTCGCGGCGTCGTTTGCCCGGTCAGAGCCGCAGCCGGCTCCTGCGGCTCAGCAGCTCGGACGCGGCGAGAGCGAGCACCGAAAGGACGATCGAGATCACCGCCAGGCGCGTCACGGCGAGATCGCCGCCCGGCACTTGCAGCGCCGAGTAGATCGCCAGCGGCAGCGTCTGCGTCTCGCCCGGAATGTTCGAGACGAAGGTGATCGTGGCGCCGAACTCGCCCAGCGAGCGAGCAAGGCCAAGCACCGTCCCAGCGATGAGGCCCGGCGTCGCCAGCGGCACGGTGATCGTCCAGAATGTGCGCCAAGGCCCTGCGCCGAGCGTGCGGGCGGCGCTCTCAAGCCGCGTATCGACCGCCTCGATCGAGATGCGCATGGCCCGAACCATCAGCGGCAGCGCCATGATCGCGGCGGCGAGCGCC
>Ga0105251_10001407_pt1 | contig 20739 bp, 18 predicted proteins | sample KBSS64metaG_FD_80424 | JGI IMG/M metagenome (GOLD analysis project Ga0105251, IMG submission 80424) | Switchgrass rhizosphere microbial communities from Kellogg Biological Station, Michigan, USA - KBS S6-4 metaG | ecosystem: Host-associated > Plants > Roots > Rhizosphere > Soil | place...
CGCCCACGCAAAACGCTGGATTGGAGGACGCCGCTTCAAGCGTACGCGCTGGCATTGAGTGGTGGTTCTCACGCGGTGCATCCTCAGTAAGGCATGTGTTGCACTTGGGACTTGAAACCGCCGACCAAAAGAAAGCACACCCCGCAGCGCGCCCTCCGCGCTACGCGCTCCGGGTCCGCAGGCCCGGCGGGCATTTTTCGACGGCACATCCATGTGCCGGCGAAAAACGACGCGCATCCTGCGCGTCGCCCTTCGGGTATTCGCCCGCCGGACCTGCCGCGCTGAGGGGACCCGGCAGATCAAAAGCAACAGCAACAGCAACAGCAACAGCATGAGATTGCATGCCTTCTCGATCCGCCATCGCAAGCAAGGGCGGACCTCACACGTTCAACAACAAGAACTCCCGCTCCCACGAACTGATCACCCGGAAGAACGTCTCGTACTCCTTGCGCTTGACCGAAATGTACGCGCGCACGAAGCGCGGCCCCAGCAACTGCTGCAACGGCGCGCAGCGCTCCAGCTCGTCCAGCGCCTCGCCCAGCGAGCGCGGCAATTGATAGCCCATCTCCTTGCCGTTGCCGCTGATCGGCGCGGTCGGCTCCAGCTTCTCGCGGATGCCCAGCAAGCCGCAGGCCAGCGTCGCCGCCATCGCCAGATACGGATTGGCGTCGGAACCGGCGAAACGGCTCTCCACCCGCATATTCTCGATCGTGTCGATCGGCACCCGCAGCCCGCAGGTGCGGTTGTCGAAGCCCCACAGCACATTGCTCGGCGAGACCTCGCCGAACATCAGCCGGCGGTAGGAATTGACGTTCGGCGCCAGCAACGCCATCGCCATCGGCACGTACTTCTGCAGGCCAGCCAGGTAATGCCCGAAGGTGCGGCTGTACTCGCCCGCGCGGCGGCCGCTGAACACGTTCCTGCCGTGCTTGTCGACCAGGCTCTGGTGGATGTGCATCGCGCTGCCCGGCTCGTTCTCCATCGGCTTGGCCAGGAACGTGGCGTACACGCCATGGCGCATCGCCGCCTCGCGCATGGTGCGCTTGAACAGGAACACCTGATCGGCGCGCGACAGCGCGTCGGAATGGGTGAAGTTGACCTCCAGCTGCGCCGCGCCCGATTCGTGGATCAAGGTGTCCACGTCCAGTTCCATCGCGTCGCAATAGTCGTACATCAGGTCCAGGATCGGGTCGAACTCGTTGACCGCGTCGATCGAGTACGACTGCCGCGCCGTCTCCGGCCGGCCCGAACGCCCGGCCGGCGGCAGCAGCGGGAAATCCGGATCGGTGTTCTTCTGCACCAGGAAGAATTCCACCTCCGGCGCCACCACCGGCTTGAAGCCGATCGCGGCATACGCCTCCAGCACGCCGCGCAGCACATTGCGCGGCGCCAGTTCGTGCGGCTGGCCATCCTTGGTGTAGCAGTCGTGGATCACCTGCGCGGTGGGGTCGGTGGCCCACGGCACCATCCGCACCGTGTCCGGATCCGGGCGCAACTGCATGTCCGAGTCCGACGGCGAGGTCAGGTCGTAGTAGTCGTCGGGATACTCGCCGGTCACGGTGGTGGCGAAGATGCCCTCGGGCAGGCGCGTGCCGTAGTCGTGCGAGAACTTGGCGGCGGGAATGATCTTGCCGCGCGCGTTGCCGGTGATGTCCGGCACCAGGCACTCGACCTCGGTGATGTGGCGCTCCTTGAGCCAGCGCCGCAGCGAGCTTTCCTGCTGTTCAGGGGTGTTCTTGCGGGAGCGCGGGCGGCTGGCCATGGGGATCGTTTCAGTGCGTGCGGCGAGCCGCGTAGTGGCGACAGGCATCGCCGAAGGATTGGAAGATGCCCAGGTAGAACGGATCGTCGAGCACGCGCCATTCCGGGTGCCACTGTACGCCGAGCAGGAAGCCGGGGCCGATGCCGCGGAACGCCTCGATCAGGCCGTCCGCCGCGCGCGCCTCCACGATCAGGTCGCCGCCGAGGCGGGCCACGCCCTGCCCATGCAGCGAATTGACCCGCGCATGGCCGCGGCCGGCGATCTCCTCCAGCCAGCCGCCCTCGCTCAGCGTCACCTCGTGCGCCGGCGCGTACTGCAGCTCCAGCGGCGCCTGCGGGTCCTCGCGGTGATCGGACAGTCCCTGCACCGCATGCACCTTCTGGTGCAAGGTCCCGCCGAGGGCGACGTTGACTTCCTGGAAGCCGCGGCAGATCGCCAGGATCGGCAGGCCGAGCGAGATCGCCTGCGGAATCAGGTCCAGCGTGTTGGCGTCGCGCGCCGGATCGTGCGGATTGCCCAGCCAGCTCGGCTCGTCGCTGTAATGGTGCGGTTCGATGTTGCTGATCGCGCCGGTCAGCAGCAGGCCGTCCAGCCGCGCCAGCCAGTCGCGCGGCGCGATCGGCGGCTGCAACGAGGGCAGCAACAGCGGGGTCACCCCGGCGCCATCGACCGCCGCGCGCAGGTACTTTTCCCCGGTGACCAGGAACGGATGTTGGCCGATGAGCTTGCGATCGGTCGGCACGCCGACCAGGGGCGATACGGCCATGCGAAGAACTCGTGTGGCGTGCCGGCAACTTACCCCGGGCGTTTTATTTTTACAACACACCGCCGCCGTGCGCGGCGGGGACGGACACGCGCCGCCGCGGCGCGCAGGCGACACGCGGCGGCAGGACCGCCAATCGTGGCGATGGAGGCGACGAGGCGAGGGTCGACCGCCCGACGCAACGGCCAGCGCCTGTTGAGTATTCTTGACACGTATGCGGCTCTGCTAAGCTCGGCCCACTCCCGCAGGCCGCCGCCATGACCCGCACGCACGACGCCCCGCACCTGCCCCCGGACGACGCCCGTACCTTGCAGCGCCTGCCCGACTGCGAGCAGATCGACCTGCTGCTGCCGGACGGCAACGGCCTGCTGCGCGGCAAGCGCATCACCCGCGACGCGCTGGACAAGGTGTATCGCGACGGGGTGTGCCTGCCGATGTCGCTGATCGGCACCGACATCACCGGCAATACGGTCGAGGAGACCGGCCTGGGCTACGACATCGGCGACGAGGACCGCCTGTGCTTCCCGATCCCCGGCACGCTGCGGCCGGTGCCGTGGGCGCCGGTGCCGTCGGCGCAGTTGCTGTTGGCGATGCGCGACGAGGCCGGCGACCCGCTCGATTTCGCCCCACGCGAGGTGCTGGCGCGGGTGCTGGCGCGGCTGCGCGCGCGCGGGCTGACCCCGGTGATCGCGGTGGAACTGGAGTTCTACCTGTTCGATCCGCGCGCCGATGCGCACGGCCGGCCGCAACCGCCGCTGCAGGCGCGCACCGGCCTGCGCAACGACAGCACCCAGGTCTATTACATGCAGGAACTGGACGACCAGCGCGGCTTCACCGACGCGGTCGCGCAGGCCTGCCGCGCACAGGGCATTCCGGCCGACACCGCGGTCGCCGAGTACGCCCCGGGCCAGTTCGAGATCAACCTCAAGCACCGCGCCGACGCGCTGGCCGCCTGCGACGACGCGGTGCTGCTGAAACGCGCGATCAAGGCGATCGCGCAGCAGCAGGAGCTGCTCGCCAGCTTCATGGCCAAGCCGTTCGCGGCGCAGTCCGGCAGCGGCATGCACCTGCATGTGAGCCTGCTCGACGCCAGCGGCGCCAATGTCTTCGCCGGCCCCGCGCAGGCGCCGGCCGCGGCCCTGCGCCACGCCATCGGCGGCCTGCAGCGCAGCGCCGACGACTGCCTGCTGCTGTTCGCCCCGCACGCCAACAGCTACCGCCGCTTCGTCGCCAATGCGTTCGTGCCGCTCAACGACAGTTGGGGCTTCAACAACCGCACCGTGGCGATGCGCGTGCCGCACAGCGATCCGGCCAACACCCGCATCGAGCACCGCATCGCCGGCGCCGACGCCAACCCCTACCTGGTCGCCGCGGCGGTGCTGGCCGGCATCGAGCATGGCCTGCGGCACCGCCACGATCCGGGTCCGCCGGTGCAGGGCAATGCCTATGCGCAGACCGCGATCCGCCAGCCCGACTGGCGCGGCGCGATCGCCGACTTCCTCGCCAGCGACTTCGTCGCCGAGCAGTTCGGCGCCCGCTTCCGCCACGTCTACGGCCAGCAGAAGCAGCGCGAGATGCTGGACTTCCAGGCACAGGTGAGCGACCTGGATTACCGCTGGTATCTGCGGACGGTGTGAGGGGCAGGGATTCGGCATTCGGGATTGGGGATTCGTAGAAGCCATGTTCCGACCCACCTCATCGCAGCGGACTTTGAATCCCCAATCCCGAATCCCCAATCCCTGCTCCTAAATGGCCGAATCGTCCCGCAACTGGTACTCCGACAGCGCCATGCCGTTCCCGGCGCAGCCGCCGCTGCGCGGGCAGGTGCGCGCCGACGTGTGCATCCTCGGCGCCGGCTACACCGGGCTGAGCGCGGCGCTGGCGCTGGCCGAGGCCGGCTATCGGGTCGCGATCGTGGAGGCGCAGCGGGTCGGCTGGGGCGCGTCCGGGCGCAACGGCGGCCAGGCCATCGTCGGCTACGGCTGCGAGCAGCACACGCTGGAGACGCTGCTCGGCGAGGCGGACGCGCGGCTGCTGTTCGACTTCTCGCGCGACGGCATGCGCCTGCTGCGCGAGCGCATCGACCGCCACGCCATCGCCTGCGACTGGCGCGACGGTCATGCGCACGTGGCGATCAAGCCGCGCCAGGCGCGCGCGCTGCAGGACGGCATCGTCGAGATGGCGCAGCGCTACGACTATCCGCTGCAGTGGTGGGACCGCGCGCAGTTGCAGGACCACTTGCGCAGCGACCGCTATCTGGGCGCGATGTACGACCCGGCCAGCGGTCACCTGCACCCGCTGGAGTACGCGCACGGACTGGCGCGCGCGGCGCTGGCGGCCGGCGTGCGCATCTACGCGCAATCGCCGGTGACCGCGCTGGTGCGCGGCGCGCGGCCGATCCTGCGCAGCGCGCAGGGCGAGGTCCAGGCCGACTTCGCGATCCTCGCCGGCAATGCCTGGCTGCGCGGCATCGCCCCGGAGCTGGAGTCGCGGATCATGCCGGTCGGCACCTACATCGGCGCCAGCGCGCCGCTGGGCGAAGCGCTGGCGCGCGAGCTGATCGGCAACGACATGGCGGTGGCCGACGTGAACTGGGCGCTGGACTATTTCCGGCTCAGCCGCGACCACCGCCTGCTGTTCGGCGGCCGCGCCAGCTACTCGTCGCTGCCGCCGCCGGGCCTGCGCGGGGTCATGACCCGGCGCATGCGCCGGGTGTTCCCGCAATTGCGCGCGGTCGAACTGGACTACGTGTGGGGCGGCTACGTCGACATCACCCGCAACCGGGCCCCGCACTGGGGCCGGCTCACGCCGAACGTGTATTTCGCGCAAGGGTTCTCCGGCCACGGCGTGGCCGCCACCGGCCTGGCCGGCGCGGTCATCGCCGCGGCCATCGCCGGGCAGGCGCAGCGCCTGGACGTCTTCGCGCGCATCCCGCATGCGCCGTTCCCGGGCGGACGCCTGCTGCGCACGCCGCTGCTGGTGGCGGCGATGTCCTGGTACAAGCTGCGCGACGCGCTGTGGTGAGCGCCTCTGTCAGCGCCTCGCGGCGCCGATCGCCAACAGCGCGAGCAAGGTCACGGCCGCGGTGGCGCTGAGGTAGTAGCCCACCCACTGCAAGCCGTAGTGCTGGGCCAGCCAGCTGGCCGCGTACGGCGCCGGCGCCGCGCCGATGATGCCGGCCAGGTTGAACGACAACGACGCGCCGGTATAGCGCACCGGCACCGGATACAGCTCGGCCAGCAAGGTGCCGCACGGCCCGTAGGTCAGGCCCATGAAGAAGAACCCCAGCGACAGGCCCGCCAGCACGTGCCACGGCTGTCCGGCCTCGAACAGCCGCGCGAAGCCGAGCCCGAACAGGACGATGGCGACGCTGGCCACGATCATCGCCAGGCGCGTGCCGTGGCGGTCGCCGAAGCGCGCCGACAGCGGGATGCCGGCGGCGAAGAACAGGATGCCGACCATCTGCAGCAGCAGGAACTGCTCGCGGCTGTAGCCCAGCGCCGAGGTGCCGTAGCCGAGCGCGAACACGGTCATCAGGTAGAACAGCACGAAGGTCGCGAACACCCCCAGCGTGCCCAGCAGCATCGCGCCCGGATGCCGCGACAGCACCGTCCACATCGGCAGCCGCACGCGCTCGTCGCGGTCCAGCGCGCGCTGGAAATCCGGGGTCTCGTGGATGCGCAGGCGCACCCACAGCCCGGTCACCACCAGCAGCGAACTGGCCACGAACGGAATGCGCCAGCCCCATTGCATGAACTGCTTGTCGCTCAGCACCGCGCCCAGCAGCAGGAAGATGCCCGAGCACAGCAGGAACCCCAGCGGCGCGCCCAACTGCGGGAACATGCCGTACCAGGCGCGCTTGCCCGGCGGCGCGTTCTCGGTCGCCAGCAACACCGCCCCGCCCCACTCTCCGCCCAGCCCCAGGCCCTGGCCGAAGCGGCACAGCACCAGCAGCGCCGGCGCCCACGTGCCGATGCTGTCGTGGCTGGGCAGCAGCCCGATCAGCACCGTCGACAGGCCCATGGTCAGCAACGCCGCGACCAGCGTGGCCTTGCGCCCGATGCGGTCGCCGAAATGGCCGAACAGCGCCGAGCCCAATGGCCGCGCGACGAAGGCCACGGCGAAGGTCGCCAGCGACTGCAGCCGCGCCGCGTCCGGGTCGCCGGCGTGGAAGAACAGGGTCGGAAACACCAGCACCGCGGCGGTGGCGTAGATGTAGAAGTCGAAGAACTCGATGGTGGTGCCGACCAGGCTGGCCACCAGCACGCGGCGTGGCGAGTTGCGGGGCGAAGCGGGAAGCGCGGCAGCGGTCATGGACTCGGCATCGACGGGGGCACCGCCGGATTCTGGCAGATCGGTGGAACGGTGGGCGAGACACTGGCGGTTGCTTGGCTGCGGACAGCGTGGTGCGCAGGGTCACGCCATCATCGTGGTGGTGGTGGTTATTGTGGTTGTGGTGGTCGTGCCGACGCGCGGCGCCGCATCGCCGCCGATAGCGACGCGATGCAGCGACTCGTCTCGCCGATCCGCTTGCAGGTCTTCGCGCTGCAACGCCGCCCTGCACGCGCCCGCATCACGCGCGCACTACGAGGCGTCGCAGCGCGACAAAGCCAACGCTGAGGCGCAACTGCGCGCACCTCGCTCACGGCCTGCGCGTCATCGACCCGATGTGCCGCCGCATGCCCATCCAAGCGCGCCCTCGCACTTCCTGCAACGCCCGTCGAGAGCAACGCGAGACGCCATCGGCCAGCCACACGCCCGCACCGCACCGGCCCGCACTCACCGCGACAATTGCGCACGCCCCGCCTCGGTCAGCACCGCCACCTCGCGTTCGCCACGCGTCTCCACCCGGATCCAGCCCGGCCCGGGGCGTCCGTCCAGGGTCGCCTCGCCCAGCCAGGCCAGGGTGCGCAGCAGCACGCTCATGCGCACGCCGGTGCGCTTGCACAGCCGCGCCAGCGCCATGCCCTGCGGCTCCGCCGCCAGCGCCTCGAACAGTGCCCGCGTCAGCGCCGGATCAGCGGACAAGCGCCACGCCGATGTCGCGCGGGGACGCGTCGGCGGCCTCGGCCAGGTGCGGGGTCACCACCACCGGAATCGACTTGGAGGTCGGCGTGCGCGCCTCGTCGGCGAAGCTGGACAACGGCACCAGGCCGTTGGTCTCCGGGTAGTACGCGGCCAGGCAGCCGCGCGGGATGTTGTACTCCACGAGCAGGAAACGCTTGGCCTGGCGCCGCACGCCGTCCTCGCCGATGCTTTCCAGATCGACCCAGGCACCGGCCCGCAAGCCCAGGTCGGCGATGTCGGCGGCGTTGATGAACAGCACCCGGCGTTCGCCGAACACGCCGCGGTAGCGGTCGTCCAGCCCGTAGATCGTGGTGTTGTACTGATCGTGCGAGCGCGTGGTGGCCAGGGTGAACACCGGCTGCCCGGGACGTTGCCGGCGCGCGCGGTGGATCGGGTTGTCGGTCGGCACCGCGTGCGGCTTGAACACCGCACGCCCTTCCGGCGTGTCCCAGACCCGGTCGCGCGCACCGTTGGACAGGCGGAAGCCGCCCGGTACCCGCACCCGCGCGTTGAAGTCGGCGAAGTCGTCGAACATCTGCGCGATCAGATCGCGGATGCGATCGTAGTCGGCCACCAGCCAGCGCCAGCGGATCGCGCTGCGGCTGCCGAGCGTGGCCTCGGCCAGGCGCGCGACGATCGCCGGTTCCGACAGCAACTCCGGCGAGGCCGGCGGATTGATCCCCGCCGACAGGTGCACCATGCTCATCGAATCCTCGACGCTGACGGCTTGCGGCCCGGCCTCCTGGATGTCGATCTCGGTGCGCCCCAGGCACGGCAGGATCAGCGCGTCGCGGCCGTGCACCAGGTGGCTGCGGTTGAGCTTGGTGGTGACGTGCACGGTGAGGTCGCAGCGGCGCAGCGCGCGATGGGTGGCCTCGGTGTCCGGCGTGGCGGTGGCGAAGTTGCCGCCCATGGCGAAGAAGGTCTTGGCGCGGCCATCGGCCATGGCCTCGATCGCGCCGACCGTGTCGTAGCCCGGCGCGCGCGGCGGCGCGAACCCGAACACCGCCTGCAGCCGGTTCAGGAACGCGGCCGGCGGCTTCTCGTAGATCATCATCGTACGGTCGCCCTGCACGTTGCTGTGGCCGCGCACCGGGCAGGCGCCGGCGCCGGGGCGGCCGAGGTGGCCGCGCAGCAGCAGCAGGTTGGCGATCATCTGGATCGTCGCCACCGAATGCTTGTGCTGGGTGATGCCCATGCCCCAGCAGGCGATCAGCCGCTCCGACTTCAGGTAGATCTCGCCGGCATGGCGCAGTTCGGCCTCGCTCAGCCCGGATTCCTCGACGATGGTGGCCCACGGCTCGGCGATCACGTCCGCGGCGAAGGCGTCGAAGTTGGCGGTGTGCTGGGTGATGAACGCCAGGTCCAGCAACCGCGGCCGCGCCGCCCGCGCCGCCTCGGCATCGCGTTCCAGCACGTGCTTGATGATGCCCTTGACCGCGGCCAGGTCGCCGCCGATCTTCAACTGGAAGTAGTCCGAGGAAATCCGCGTGGAGCCGTTGTGCAGCATCTGCAGCTTGTTCTGCGGATCGGCGAACTTCTCCAGGCCGCGCTCGCGCAAGGGATTGAACGAGACGATCGCCGCGCCGCGCTTGGCCGCCTGGCGCAGCTCGCCGAGCATGCGCGGATGGTTGGTGCCCGGGTTCTGGCCGAAGATGAAGATCGCATCGGCCAGTTCGAAGTCGTGCAGCGACACCGTGCCCTTGCCCACCCCGATCTGCGCCTTGAGCGCGGTGCCGGACGGCTCGTGGCACATGTTCGAGCAATCCGGAAAGTTGTTGGTGCCGAATTCGCGCACGAACAACTGGTACAGGAACGCGGCCTCGTTGCTGGTGCGCCCGGAGGTGTAGAAGATCGCCTCGTCCGGCGAGGCCAGGCCGTTGAGGTGGGTGGCGATCAGCGCGAACGCGTCGTCCCAGCGCACCGGCACGTAGTGGTCGCTGGCGCTGTCGTAGCGCATCGGATGGGTCAGCCGGCCCTGCCCTTCCAGCCAATAGTCGCTGTACTTGGCCAACTGCGCGACGCTGTACTGCGCGAACAGGTCCGGTCCGGCGCGGCGCGCGGTGGATTCGGCGGCCACCGCCTTGGCGCCGTTCTCGCAGAACTCGAAGGTCGAGGTGTGGTCGCGGTCCGGCCAGGCGCAGCCGGGGCAGTCGAAGCCGTCGGGCTGGTTGGCGTGCAGCAGAGTCTTGGCGCCCTGCACCGCCACGTCCTGCTCCATCAGGTGCCTGGCGACCGCGCGCAAGGCGCCCCAGCCGCCGGCCGGCTGCGTGTAGGGCTGGATGGTTTTCTTGCTCATGCGGGCTCTCCGGCGTGCTCGGCCTGGGTCAGGCGCTGCGGATGGCTGTAGACGACGTAATCGTGGTCGCGGGCGAAGCCGATCAGGGTCAGGCCGGCGCTGTCGGCCAGTGCCACCGCCAGCGCGGTCGGGGCGGAAATGGCGGCCAGCAGCGGGATGCCGGCCTGCGCGGCCTTCATCGCCATCTCGTAACTGGCGCGGCTGGTGACCACGGCGAACCCCGCGGCCGGATCCAGTCCGGCGCCGACCATCGCGCCGATCAGCTTGTCCAGGGCGTTGTGGCGGCCGACGTCCTCGCGCACCAGGCGCAGGCCACCGTCGGCGTCGGCCCAGCCGGCGGCGTGGGTGGCGCCGGTGAGCGCGTTCAGCGCCTGCTGCTGGCGCAACGCGCGCAAGGCGCGGGCCAGCGCCGTCGGCGCGATCGCGGCGCCGTCCGGCAGCGGCGGCGGCGCGCGCAGCACCGCCTCGATCGATTCGCTGCCGCACACCCCGCAGCCGCTGCGGCCCTGCAGGTTGCGGCGCCGCGCCTGCAACGCCGCCGCCTGCGCGGGCGGAATCCGCAGTTGCAGCGACACCCCTTCCAGGTACGTCTCGACCGCCGCGATCTGCAGTTGCGCCGGCGCCGCGACGATGCCCTCGCTGAGCGAGAAGCCCAGCGCGAAATCGTGCAGGTCCTCCGGCGTGGCCATCATCACCACGAACGGCTCGCCGTTGTAGGCGAACGCCACCGGCACCTCGGCCGCCAGCAGATCCTGGGTCGTGGCGGTGCGCCCGTCGCGATGGCGGCGCACGCTCCGCGCGACGGCGCCGGGCCGGGAAGAGGCGCGCGAATCCATGGTGACTTGCCTCCGAATCAATGGAACAACACGAACGCCTTCTGCAGGGTGACCCAGATGCCCCACAGCATCGGCACCCCGACCGCCAGCCAGGCCAGCGCCACCAGCAGCGGATGGCCGCCGTGGCCGACCTGCGCCAGTTGCGCCGGATCCAGCGCCGCCTGACCGCCGCCGCCCACCTTCTCGTGCGCCATTTGCTTCTCCGCGGCCAACTCCTGCGCGGTCATGAAGTGCCTGGCCGCCACTGGCCGCACCAGCAGGTTGCAGATCAGGCCCAGCACCAGCATCCCGGCCAGGATGTACATGGTGGTGTTGTACACCTGTGACGGCGGCACGCCCATCCCGAGCTGGTACTCGCGCATGTAGCCGACCACCACCGGGCCGAGGATGCCGGCGGTGGCCCAGGCGGTCAGCAGGCGGCCGTGGATGGCGCCGACCATCTGCGTGCCGAACATGTCGGCCAGGTAGGCCGGGATGGTGGCGAAGCCGCCGCCGTACATCGACAGGATCACGCAGAAGATGCCGACGAACAGCGCGGTGCCGCCGATCTTGCCGGCCCACGGCGCCGCCGCGTACAGCACGATGCCGAGCACGAAGAACAGCGTGTAGGTGTGCTTGCGGCCGAGCTTGTCGGACATGCTGGCCCAGAAGAAGCGGCCGCCGATGTTGAACAGGCTGAGCAGGCCGGTGAAGCCGGCGGCGATGGCGGCGATCGCCGCCAGCTGCGTGGCATCCAGGTTGGCGAAGCCGGCGTTCACGCCGATCAGGCGGCCGCCGAACACCTCCTGCAGCATCGGCGAGGCCATGCCGATCACGCCGATGCCGGCCGACACGTTCAGGCACAGCACGCCCCACAGCAGCCAGAACTGCGGGATGCCCCAGACCTTGCGCACATGCACGTGCTGCGTGGTGATCATGGCGTTGGCGCTGGCCGCCGGCGGGGTCCAGCCGGCCGGCGTCCAGCCGCTCGGTGGCACCCGGTAGCCGAACGCGCCGGCCATCATGAACACGAAGTACAGCGCGGCCATCACCAGGAAGGTTTCCTTCACGCCCACCGAGGTCGGGCCGGCGAAATGCCGCATCAGCGCATCGGCCAGCGGACTGCCGATCATCGCGCCGCCGCCGAAGCCCATGATCGCCATGCCGGTGGCCATGCCGCGGCGGTCCGGGAACCACTTGATCAGCGTCGACACCGGCGAGATGTAGCCCAGCCCCAGGCCGATGCCGCCGATCACGCCCGAGCCCAGCCACAGCAGCCAGATCTGGTGCAGGTGGATGCCCAACGCCGAGATCACCAGCCCGCCGCACCAGCACAGCGCCGCGACCACGCCGGCCTTGCGCGGGCCGGCACGCTCCAGCCAGCCGCCCCACAGCGCCGCCGAGCAGCCCAGCAGCACGAAGAACAGCGTGTACATCCACTGCAGCTCGCTGATCTTCCAGTCGCAGCTGGCCGAGACGATGCGCGCCAGAAAGCCCATGTCGGGCGGACACGCCACCGCCTCGGTGACCCCCAGCGCCTTGGACAGCGGCAGCCAGAACACGCTGAAGCCATACGCCATGCCGATGCACAGATGGATCGCCAGCGCCGCCGGCGGCACCAGCCAGCGGTTGAAGCCGGGGCCGGCGACGATGCGTTCCTTGGCCAGCAGGCCGACGTGGGCGGTGTGCGCGGAACTGGTCGCGCTGGGCAGGTTGCTCATTCGGTTCCCCTTGAATGCGGCGACGGCCTTGTGTGATGGGATGCATAGCGCGTACCGGCGTGGCCGGTGCGATGCCGCGGCGGCACGACGCCGCGCGGCGAGGGTAGTACGGACGCGCGATGGCGCCGAGCGTCGGATGGTCTAATAATCGGCTTTGAAAAGCCGATTGCGAGCGCGCCGCGTGTACAAGGTGACCATCCAGCCGCAGTGGGAACTGCGCACCGAGGACGGCCAGCGCCTGCCGCCGCGGCTGGTGGAGCTGCTGCTGGCGATCCGCGACACCGGCTCGCTGGCCGCGGCCTGCCGCCAGTTGGGGCTGTCCTACCGCTACGCCTGGGGCAGCCTGCGCGAGGCGCGGCGGCTGTTCGGGCAGCCGCTGCTGCGCGCCACCCGCGGCCGCGGCGCGCGCCTGGCGCCAATCGGCGAGCGCCTGGTGTGGGCCGACCAGCGCGTCGCCGCGCGCCTGGCGCCGACCCTGGAAAGCCTGGCCAGCGAGCTGGAGACCGAACTGGAGCGCGCGTTCCGCCAGGAAGCGGCGCCGCTGCGCCTGCATGCCTCGCATGGCTTCGGGGTGGAGACGCTGCGCCGCTGCATGGTGCTGGCCGGCGCGCCGCTGGACCTGAAGTACCGCAGCCCGGACGATGCGCTGGCGGCGCTGCGCAACGACGCCTGCGACCTGGCCAGCCTGCACCTGCCGATCGGCGAGCTGGAGAACGAACTGCTCGACCACTACCGCGACCGGCTCGACCCGCACGGCGATTGCGTGCTGCACCTGGCCACGCGCACCCAGGGCCTGGTGGTGGCGCCGGGCAATCCCAAGCGCATCCAGGCCCTGCCCGACCTGCTGCGCGCCGACGTCCGCTTCATCCAGCGCCAGCCCGGTTCGGGCACGCGCCTGCTGCTGGAGTGCCTGCTGGCGCGCCAGGGCCTGGCGGCGAACGCCCTGCACGGCCCGGACATGGAGGAACTGACCCATGCCGCGGTCGCCGCCTACGTCGCCAGCGGCCTGGCCGACGCCGGCTTCGGCCTGGAACCGCCGGCGCGGCGCTACGGCCTGGACTTCATCCCGATCGTCGACGAGCGCTACTTCCTGTTGTGCCGCCGCGATGCGCTGGACAGCGGCCGGCTGGCGCCGATCGTGGATCTGCTGCGCAGCGAGATGTTCCAGCACGAACTGGGCCTGCTGCCCGGCTACGACGCGCGCGACTGCGGGCGCGTGCAAAGCGTGGCCGAGGCGTTCGCCGGATGTTGAGCGCCACGATGCCGCCCGCGCAGATGCCCGCCTCGCCCTTCCCTCCTCGGCCGCAGCGCCATGCGATGCGACAGGACACGACGCCATGACCACGACGATTCCCGGCCCCGATGGCCGTCCGCGCTGCGGCTGGTGCGCCGCGGCGCCGGAATTCTTCCACTACCACGACAGCGAATGGGGCTTTCCGGTCGGCGACGACCGGCGCCTGTTCGAGAAGCTGAGCCTGGAAGGGTTCCAGTGCGGCTTGAGCTGGCGCACCATCCTGGCCAAGCGCGAGAACTTCCGCGCCGCCTTCCTCGATTTCGACTTCCACCGGCTGGCCGAATTCGGCGAGCGCGACGTGGCGCGGCTGCTGCGCGACGCCGGCATCGTGCGCCATCGCGGCAAGATCGAGGCGGTCATCCACAACGCGCGCCAGGCGCGCGCGCTGGTCGAGCGCGAGGGCGCGCTGGCGGCGTTCCTGTGGCGCTACGAACCCGATCCGGCGAGCCCGGCCGCGCCGCAGCCGGTCTCCACCTCGCCCGAATCGGTGGCGCTGTCGAAGGCCTTGAAGAAGCTGGGCTGGAAATTCGTCGGACCGACCACGGTGTATGCCTTCATGCAGGCCATGGGACTGGTGAACGATCACGCCGAGGCGTGCGCGATCCGCGCCGAGGTGGCGCTGGCCAGGCAACGTTTCCGACGTCCGACCGCACGGTGATCCACGGCGCCGCGGCTTGGGCATCGCCGCACCGCGGGAAACGCCGCCGATCATCGCGTCGAACACGCGCCGCCTGCGAGAGACACGACAGGGGGACGGCGGACATCGGCACCGGCGCCACTGCGCGCCATCCCTGCCGGCGAAGGCCAGCGGCCATCGGCCCGCCGGGTCGGTTAGGCTTGCCGCCCCTTCGCACACGAATCTGCCTCATGCCCATGCCGCTCCGCTTCGGCCTGACCGCCGGCCTACTGCTGCTCGCCAGCCACGGCGCCCACGCCGCCGACCTGCCCGCCGACCTGCTGCGCCAACTGCCGGCCGGCTACCTGCCGCTGGAGACCCTGCGCGCCGACCTGGACGGCGATGGCCGCGCCGACTACCTGGTGGCGCTGCAGCAACGCGGCGAAGCCGAGCGCTCCCCGGCGCCGGCGCGGCCGCTGCTGATCTTCGTGCAACAGGCCGATGGCCATTACCGGCTGGCCGCGCGCAACGACCACGTGGTGCTCAAGCGCGACCAGGGCGGCCAGTGCGACCCCTTCACCGACAGCGACGACCCGTTCGCGGCCAAGGGCCGCTACTTCACCGTGCAGAACGGCGTCTCCTGTGGCCAGCACTGGACCTACTTCATCACCTTCCGCTACGAACCCGAGCGCAAGACCTGGCTGTTCCACAAGCGCATCCGCCAGAGCTGGCAGCTGAATTCGGATCCGTCGCCGAACGCAGACGCCCTGCGCAAGACCGCCGACAAGGTGGACGCGGCCGACCCCAAGCATCCGGTCACCTTCGCCGAGTACGTGCCGGACTGAGCCTGGCTGCCGCGCTGGCGGGCATGGCGGCGCACCCGCCATGCCCGCCTACAGATACCCCATGCGCATCAAGGTGAAAGCCACTGCATCGGCGCAGGCATGGAAGCTGATCGCATACCAGAGATCGGCAGGCCAACGATGCCTGACGCCGGCGACGAACAACGCAAACACGAACGCATTGGCGACGCCAAACGCTCCCAACTGCCGGTGATAGGCCGCGAACGACGAGGCGACGATGGCGGCCGCGAGGACCGGCCGCAGGCGCGATGCCGGCAAGAACCGCTCGAGCACGGCGTGCAGGAACCCACGAAACACCAGTTCTTCGTACAGGCCGCCGACCACCCACGCCAGACAGAGCGCCAGCGCATAGCCGCCGACGCTCTCGCGGACAAAGGCGAAGTCCGACAGATCCGGCTGCGCGCCCAGCATGCGTGCGAGCAGTGGGCCGATGGCCAGATAATTCGCCGCGGCGTAGACCACGCCAAGACCGCCGCCGATCAGCAGCGGACCGCTGCGCAGCCCGCTCCATCGAAAGCCTACGTCGGCGAAATTCAAGCCTTGGCTACGCAACATGGCCGCGCACAGCCCAAGCCCCAGCATGGGGTAGAGGAACATCGGCACGCCAAGATGCGGCGCCAGCAGCACGCACGCCGTGCCAAGCACCAGGATCAGGCTGCGTCCCATCGGTCTCTTCCCTCCCTCCGAACGTCGCGCGTCGCGCGTCGCGCCCCTCGCGCCAGGCATGCCCGCCCAGTTTGCAAGGAGCATGCGCCGTCCGCCACTGGCATATGCGGCTGCCATGTCCGAATCCAGCCAGCGCGGCGCTGCAACGGCGGGCACGCTGGCACTCGACCTTCTCTTGGAGCGCACATGTCCAGCTTCGTCTGCATCGGCCTGCCGGCCGCGCCGTTCGCCCCGCTGTTCGACCTCGACGCGGCACAGTTGCAGGCGCGCGCCGCACGCCGCGTCCACGCCGATGCCACGCCCGGCTTTCCATGCCGGGTCAGCCTGGAAGACGCGCGACCCGGCGAGGAACTGTTGCTGCTGCACTACCTGCACCAGGCGGCGGAGACCCCGTACCGCGCCGCCGGACCGATCTACGTGCGCCGCCACGCGCGGACCGCCGCGCCGGTGCCGAACCAGGTGCCGCAAGCCATCGCGCGCCGCCTGATCTCGCTGCGCGGCTACGACGCCGAGGACATGATGATCGCCGCCGATGTGCATGCCGGGGACACGGTCGCGGCGGCGATCGTGCAGGCCTTCGCCGACCCGCGCGTGCGCTACCTGCATCTGCATCATGCGCGCCAGGGCTGTTTCGCTTGCAGGGTCGAGCGGGTGTGAGCGCCGGGCCGGGAACGCGGGAGGCGACCTGGCGGCCAATCGCCAACGAACGATCGGACGGGAAGCAGCGACCACGAGCGCCCGCCTGACGCCGGGCGCACCGGAATGCCGCGCGCGATCGCCCGGAGATTCCCTGCGCTGGCCGGTCGCAAGGAACGCGGCGGCCAACGGAGTTCCGGCCTGAATGGCCTGAATGCCCCGCGCACAAAAAAAGGCCAGGAAAACCTGGCCTTTTTTATGTCCGATCAGTATTTGACCAGCGGGAACTTCAGATCCGGGTGGCGCGCCTTCCATTCGTTGTAGGCGGCGGTGCCTTCCCAGGCGGCGAAGGCCTTCGGGGTGCGGCCACGGCCGGACCAGGTCTCGCCGGTATGCGGCAGCTGGTACTTCGGCTTGACCTCGCTGCGGCCGCCGGCGGACTTGGCGCTGGCCGCCTTCGGCGCGGCGCTGGTCACATACGCGGCGATCTCATTGCGCTGCTTGGCGCTGAAGAACTCGGCGAACTGCTCCAGCAACGACAGGATGTTGGCATGGGCGGCGCTGGTCTCGCCTTCGCGCGCCTGCTTCTCCTGCTCTTCCAGCTTGCGCATTTCTTCCTGCAGCTTGGCCTTGGCTTCGGCGATTTGTTGCAAGTTGCGAACTTCCGTCATGTTTCGAGGACCCGTATATAAAGATTTGGAACGGACGGAATATTTCATCCGGAACGAGGAAATCGCCTGATGGGCGATTTCGGCCCGCGAGTATATCGAGTCCGCCCAGCGACTGCCGGAATGGCGGCCCGGCCGTGGCCATCTCGCCACGCGCCGCTGGCCACCACGGTTGCAGATCCCGCGCGCGCCGTGCGTGCCCCGCCGGCAGCGAGATCGCGCTCGATCGCATCGCCCCCTCTTGGCACGCCCACCCCGAGCCAGTTAGACTATGCGTCTGATGTGGGGCGGTAGCTCAGCTGGGAGAGCGTCGCGTTCGCAATGCGAAGGTCGAGGGTTCGATCCCCTTCCGCTCCACCACTTTTCAGACGAAAGCCCCGGAGGCGACTCTGGGGCTTTTTTGTGTGTCGAGCAACCGGACTCCACAAGCGCGGGCGGCGCACGCCGTCCTCGCGACCGGCTCAGCCCGCCTTGTCGCCGGACTTGGGACCGCGCTCGTGCGCCTCGCGCAGCTTCTGATCCTCCAACCCGGGACGCTGCTTGGCCACCGCGTCCTGGTCGCGGCTCTGCTGGCCCTGCTGGATGCCCTGCTGTTCGTCGTGCTGATCGTCTTTGTCTGCCATCGTTGCGGCCTCGCTTGCATGGGCGGATGCCCGCTCCCGGGCACACTAGCGAGGACGCCGTGATGCGCATATCACGAACGGCGCATGCGCGCGCGGACGCGCCGACCGCGATGGCGCCAGCGCGGCCGGTGGTGGCGGCTCAGGCTGCGGCCGGCAGCACCGGGGCGTCGTCCATCCGCAACAGCCGCGTGCGCTCCAGCAGGACCACCAGGCGCCCCTCCAGCTTGCCCACGCCCTGCATCAGGTCGCCGCGAATGCCGCTGCCGAAGGTCGGCGCCGCCTCGATCTGCTGCGGCGCGATGTCCATCACTTCGCTGACCGCGTCGACCAGCAAGCCGAACGCCTGGTCGGCGCCGTCGCGCTCCAGCGTCGCGATCACCACGCAACTGCGCCGGGTGACGTCGCTGGCGGCGCGCCCCAGGCGCAGCTGCAGATCCACGATCGGCACCACCGCGCCACGCAGGTTAATCACCCCGCGCACGCATGCCGGCATCGACGGGACCGGCGTCGGCGCGCGGTACTCGATGATCTCGTTGATGCCCACGATGCTCAGGCCGAACAGCTCCTGCCCCAGGTGAAAGGTCAGGAACTGCAATGGAGCGTGTGCGTCGTGCGCCTGCGCCGTAGCGTCATTGGTCGTGTCGTGCATCGTCTCGGCCTCTAGAAATTGACGAACTGCGCTTCGTCCGGGGATTCGACCATCGCGTAGGCCGGCGCCAGCGGCCGCGGCCGCGCGGCCTTGGCGGCCGCGCGGGCCGGGCGTACCACGCCGGCGCGGGGCCGCTGCGCGCGCGTCGGCAGCGCCTCCTGGTCGCGGCCCAGGCGGAAGAACGCCATCGCCTGCTGCAGCGACTCGGCCTGCGAACTCATCTGCTCGGCGGTCGCCGCCAGTTGCTCGGACGCGGTGGCGTTCTGCTGCGTGGTCTGGCTCAACTGCGACACCGCCAGGTTGATCTGGGTCACCCCGGAGGACTGCTCCTGCGAGGCGGAGGCGATCTCCTGCACCAGGTCGGAGGTCTTCTTGATGCTGGGCACGATGGTTTCCAGCAGGCCGCCGGCGCGATCGGCCAGCGCCACGCTGTTGGCCGCGACCTCGCCGATCTCCTGCGCGGCGACCTGGCTGCGCTCGGCCAGCTTGCGCACCTCCGCGGCGACCACGGCGAAGCCCTTGCCGTGCTCGCCGGCGCGCGCCGCCTCGATGGCCGCGTTCAACGCCAGCAGGTTGGTCTGGTAGGCGATGTCGTCGATGATGCCGATCTTCTGCGCGATCTGCTTCATCGCGTGGGTCGAGGCCAGCACCGCTTCGCCGCCCTGCACGGCCTCCTTGGCCGCCTGCGCCGACATGCCCTCGGTGATGCGCGCGTTGTCGGTGTTCTGCCCGATCGAGGCGGTCATCTGCTCCAGCGAGGCGCTGGTCTCCTCCACGCCGGCCGCCTGCTCGGTGGCCGCCTGGCTCAGGGACTGCGCGGTGGCGCTGACTTCCTCCGACGAGCCGGCCAACGACTGCGCGCTGTTGTTGACGTCGCCGACCACCTCGGCCAGCCGGTCGACCATCGCCTGCAAGGCCACCATCGCGCTGCTGGTGTCGTTGTTGCGGGTCGGCACCTGCACGGTCAGGTCGCCCTGCGCGATGCGCCTGGCCACCTCCATCACCACGCCGGGCTCGCCGCCCAGCTCGGTCATCAGCGAGCGCGTGATCAGGAACCCGATCGCCAGCGCGCACAGCGCCGCGACCAGGCTGCCGGCGATCAAGGTGATGCTGGTGCGCCGCTCCAGTTGCTCGGCCTCGGCCGCGCGCACGGCCAGCAGCGCGCTCTCGGCCTGGCGCACCTCGGCCATCTTGTCGCGCATCGCATCCATGTAGGTCTTGCCATTGGACGAACGCACCGCGGCCGCCAGTTCCTCCATCGTGGCCTTGCCGCCATTGACGTTGTGGCGCAGCGCGATCTGCGAATGCACCGCCTGGCTCAGCCATTGCTCCTGGGCCTGCTTCAACTCGCTCAGCCGCGACTGCTGCCTGGCATTGTCCGCGGTCAGCTCGCGCGCCTTCTTCAGGTGCTGCTCGAACTCGATCATGCCGGAGCGGTAGGGCTGCAGGAAGGCTTCCTCGCCGGTGAGCGAGAAGCCGCGGGTGCCGGTCTCGATGTTGATCAGACTGGTGAGCGCGCCGTCCACTTCGGCGATCACCTTGTAGGTGTGCGTGTTCCAGTAGTTGGCCTGCGACAACGCGGTGACGTTGTAGTAGGCCACGCCGGCCAGCGCCAGCAGGATCAGCAGGATGACCGAAAACCCGCCATAGAGTTTGGTCGATATCTTGGTGTTCTTTATCACGGCATTCGCTCCAGAATGGGATGCTCGCTATCGAAAACAGAAGGCACGAGGACGCACCATGGCGTCCCCATGCGGCACGTCAGGCACGGCCCAGCAACGCATCGGCGCGGTCCGGCTTGGCGCTGCCCGGCCGACGCGTCGCGACCGCGCGCTCGCGCCCTGCCGTGCGCCCACGCGGGTAGCGCGGCGTCGGTTCCGCATCGCCGTCGTCGACGCGCGCGGCGCCGCCGCGCGCCAGTCCGGGCAGATGGAAGAACGCCATGCTGTTCTGCAGTTGCAGCGCCTGCGAACTCATCTCCTCGGCGGTCGCCGCCAGTTCCTCGGAGGCGGTGGCGTTCTGCTGCGTGGTCTGGCTCAGTTGCATCACCGCCGAGTTGATCTGCGCCACGCCCGAGGCCTGTTCCTGCGAGGCGGCGGCGATCTCCTGCACCAGGTCGGAAGTCTTCTTGATGCTGGGCACGATGGTCTCCAGCAGATGCCCGGCCTTCTCCGCCAGTTCGACGCTGGAACCGGCGACCTCGCCGATCTCCTGCGCGGCGACCTGGCTGCGCTCGGCCAGCTTGCGCACCTCCGCGGCGACCACGGCGAAGCCCTTGCCGTGCTCGCCGGCGCGCG
>Ga0105251_10001409_pt1 | contig 20711 bp, 19 predicted proteins | sample KBSS64metaG_FD_80424 | JGI IMG/M metagenome (GOLD analysis project Ga0105251, IMG submission 80424) | Switchgrass rhizosphere microbial communities from Kellogg Biological Station, Michigan, USA - KBS S6-4 metaG | ecosystem: Host-associated > Plants > Roots > Rhizosphere > Soil | place...
GTAGCGCTATTTTTGCAGGCTTAATCGCGTTAGCATGAGATAAACTCATTACCTCAGAAAATCCTATGCCTATAAAACTCATTGCTATTGATATGGACGGCACATTGTTGCTGCCAGACCACACCATTTCTCCAGCCGTTAAAGCAGCCATCGCCAGCGCGCGCGAACGAGGCGTCAACGTTGTTTTGTGTACCGGCCGCCCTTTTGCTGGTGTTGAGAGCTATCTCCGCGAGCTGCACATGGATAAGCCGAATGATTACTGCATCACCTATAACGGGGCTCTGGTGCAGAAAGCGAGTGACGGCAGCACTGTGGCGCAAACTGCGCTGAGTTATGACGACTACCGCTACCTGGAGCAACTTTCCCGCGAAGTCGGTTCCCACTTCCATGCGCTGGATCGCCACACCCTGTACACCGCGAACCGTGATATCAGCTACTACACCGTTCATGAATCCTTTATTGCCAATATCCCGCTGGTGTTCAGCGAGCCAGAAAACATGGATAAAAACGGCGCGTACCTGAAAGTGATGATGATCGACGAGCCGGCGATTTTGGATAAAGCGATCGCCAAAATTCCAGCCGACGTGTATGAGCGTTATACGCTGCTGAAAAGCTCCCCTTATTTCCTTGAGATTCTCGATAAGCGCGTCAACAAAGGCACTGGCGTAAAAGCGCTGGCTGAATCACTCGGCATCAAGCAAGAAGAAGTGATGACGCTGGGCGACCAGGAAAATGACATTGCGATGCTGGAATATGCGGGCATCGGTGTTGCGATGGATAACGCCATCGATAAAGTTAAAGAAGTCAGCAACTTTGTCACTAAATCAAACCTTGAAGATGGCGTTGCGTACGCGATTGAGAAGTTTGTTTTGAATTAATGGCGTTGTGGTGGTTTCTGTCAGTCTGGTTGCCTCTGCGGGAGTCAACCAGACTCAATGGCTGAACCGCTGCATTACACGTCCGGTATCACTGGCACGTCGGCAAATCGGCTTTTCATGACTAATTTTCTCGACCATGCCGAGGTCAGGATTTTGGCTTTTATCACCTTTGCGAACAGTTTCCTTCTGATTTTCCCCGTTCGTTTCTGATAGACAGCATTTGGTCGTGAATGCTGTTCATTGAAGATATTTCCCAGTATCTCGGCGCTATCGAGCGCGTAACTTATTCCTTCGAGCGAACTTGCACTAATAAACCCCGCCGCTTCACCAATCAGAAATGCATTGTCTCTTCCGCAAACAAAGTCTCGCCACTTTGACGGGCAAAGCACGATACATTTTTCTTCCTTTTCAGGGATACCAAAGAAAAAACCGCGTTCGGTCATTTTCTCTTTCAAGTGAGAGAACCGCTTTTTGCCCTCTTTCATTGGAAAGGCACCGCCAAAAATAAAGTAGCCATCCTTCGACATACTCCATGAATAACAGTCCGTCACCTGATTATCGAAAATGCAGGAATAGAAAGGACGGGCATGCAATTCCTTAAACCACTGCTGTATGGCCTGATATTTTCGAATGTTGTGCTGCGGGTAAAGTGTCCGGCGCAGCAATGAATTTGCACCATCGGCACCGACGACATACTGCGCAGTGATTTCCTGAGCCACGCCGTTGTCCTCAAATGTGAGGCGATAGTGATCACCCTCTTTTTCAATGCGTTTGCACAGTGTGTCATGGCGAACGTCTACCGTTTGCGGGATCAGCGTTTTAAGCCATAAATCGAAAGCATGGCGATTGATATTAATGTATGACCGCTGGTAGTTGCAGGTAATATCCGATTGTAAATCAATGGTTTTTACGCTGAATATTTGTGGGTTTGCCAGCACGTGTATGGGCAGGTTTATACCGGAACGGATAAACGAACGCTGAGCATCAGGCGCTAGTAACCCGCCGCAGGGCTTCTGAAACCCATCTTCTCCTTTCCGCCGTTTCTTATCCAAAGCGATTATTTTGAATTGAGGTTCGAGGATCCGCGCAAGCGTAGCCCCTGCGGGGCCGAGGCCAATAATCGCGATATCGTAATGTTCCATTTGAGCGTTCCGTTGGCTGGGGGTTGGAGCGGAAACGTAATTTGCTTGTGTGAAGTTGCTATGAAGTGGCGGGTAAGTTTTCTGCATGGCGGGGTTTTTCGCCATTTATTACCAACAATTGTCCGTTTTGTGATCCAAATTGTAGTACAACTCACTATGTTTGTACTACATTAAACCCATCAGAAGCGCTATCAGATTCACATTTGTACTTCAAAATAGCGGTGTTTTTCAGCGCTCGCGGTAAAGTGTGGTTAATACCTAAATCGAACAGGGCAAACCATGACTAAGACCGATCGCATCATCGTGACGCTGGGGAAACAGATTGTCGGCGGCAAATACACTCCGGGCGCGGCATTGCCGTCAGAAGCCGACTTATGTGAGGAGTTCGAAACGTCGCGCAACATTATCCGCGAAGTTTTTCGTTCTCTGATGGCGAAGCGGTTAGTTGAAATGAAGCGTTATCGCGGAGCCTTTGTGCAGTCGCGTAATCAGTGGAATTACCTCGATACCGAAGTGTTGCAGTGGGTACTGGAAAACGATTATGACCCGCGCCTGATTAGCGCCATGAGCGAAGTGCGAAACCTTGTCGAGCCTGCCATCGCGCGTTGGGCCGCAGAACGGGCTACATCAAGTGACCTGGCGCGGATCGAAGACGCGCTCAACGACATGGTGGCGAACAATCAGGATCGAGATGCTTTTAATGAAGCCGATATTCGCTACCACGAAGCGGTGCTGGAATCGGTCCATAACCCGGTGCTACAGCAGTTGAGTATTGCCATCAGTTCACTCCAGCGCGCTGTTTTCGAGCGCACCTGGATGGGTGATGAAGCCAACATGCCGCAAACGCTTCAGGAACATAAACAGCTGTTCGATGCGATTCGCCACCAGGACAGCACGGCTGCAGAAAAAGCGGCGCTGACTATGATTGCCAGCTCCACCAAACGACTAAAGGAAATCACATGACATCACGCTACATCGCTATTGATTGGGGTTCGACTAACCTGCGTGCCTGGCATTACCAGGATGGAATTTGCATTGATAGTCGGCAAACCACAGCGGGCGTTACGCGCCTGAATGGTAAAACCCCAGAAGCGGTGTTCGATGAAGTCACTCAAGGTTGGCGTGAAAAAACCACGCCAGTTTTGATGGCCGGGATGGTGGGCAGCAATGCCGGGTGGAAAATCGCCCCTTATATCCCATGCCCGGCGCGTTTTTCTGATTTAAGCCAGCAACTGACTCCAGTGCTGGATAACGTCTGGATTATTCCCGGCCTCAGCGTAAAAAGTGACGACAACTGCAACGTGATGCGTGGTGAGGAAACCCAGCTTCTCGGTGCAAAAAAGCTTGGCCCGGCTTCGCTTTACATAATGCCGGGTACGCATTGCAAATGGGTACATGCCGATGAAAACACAGTGCAGGATTTCCGCACCGTAATGACCGGTGAACTGCACCATATCCTGCTCAACCACTCCTTAATTGGCGCAGGCCTGCCTGAGCAACAAACCAGCCAGCAAACATTTATTGCCGGACTAGAACGCGGCATTAATGACAGCGCTTTGTTGCCACGACTTTTCGAAATACGCGCAGCCCACGTGCTGGGCGAATTGCCCCGTAGCGAAGTCAGCGAATTTCTTTCCGGGTTGTTGATTGGTAACGAAGTGGCAGCAATGACCCGCTTGTACACCCCGAATCCTCAACAGCCCATCACCATTGTTGCCAACCCTTCCTTGAGCCAGCGGTATGTTCATGCGCTCGGGTTGCTGGGTTACCAGGCGAAAGTGCTGGATGGTGACAATGCATTCCAGGCAGGAATAAGGAGTATTGCAAATGCAGTGGCAAACTAAACTTCCGCTCATCGCCATTTTGCGCGGTATCACCCCGGACGAAGCACACGCACACGTTGCAGTGTTGCTGGATGCGGGATTCGACGCGATAGAAATCCCGATGAATTCGCCAGACTGGCAGCAAAGCATCGCCGCGATGGTGACTGAGTTTGGCCATCGGGCGTTGATAGGGGCAGGCACCGTTTTGAAAACCGATCAGGTTAATGAACTCGCCGCCATGGGTGGCAAGCTGGTGGTGACACCGAATACACAGCCTGATGTTATCCGCTGTGCGGTCGCCAGCGGAATGACTGTATGCGCGGGCTGTGCAACGGCAAGCGAAGCCTTTACCGCACTGGATGCCGGTGCCCAGGCGCTGAAAATTTTCCCTTCTTCCTCTTTTGGCCCGGATTACATCAAAGCGCTGAAAGCTGTATTACCACCAGAAGTGCCGGTCTTTGCGGTCGGTGGTGTGACGCCTGAAAACCTGGCTATATGGCTAAAAGCAGGCTGTGCCGGTGCTGGGCTCGGGGGCGATTTATATCGGGCGGGGCAATCTGTGGAATGCACCGCTGATAAGGCAAAAGCATTTGTTAAAGCGTATGAAGAGGCTGTGAAGCAATGAAAATCACTAAACTGACGACCTACCGTTTACCACCACGCTGGATGTTCCTGAAAATTGAAACCGATGAAGGTATTGTCGGCTGGGGTGAGCCGGTAATTGAAGGGCGAGCAAAAAGCGTTGAAGCTGCGGTACATGAGCTGAGTGAATTATTAATCGGTCAGGACCCGGCGCGTATAAATGATTTATGGCAAGTGATGTATCGCGGCGGTTTTTATCGCGGTGGGCCTATTTTAATGAGCGCAATTTCCGGTATTGACCAGGCATTATGGGATATTAAAGGAAAAGTATTAAATGCACCTGTCTGGCAATTAATGGGCGGGCTGGTTCGCGATAAAATCAAAGCCTACAGCTGGGTTGGTGGCGATCGTCCGTCAGATGTGATCGACGGTATTAAATCACTGCGTAACATCGGCTTTGATACATTTAAATTAAATGGCTGTGAAGAAATGGGTGTTATTGATAATGCCCGTAAAGTGGATGCAGCGGTAAATACCGTGGCTCAAATTCGTGAAGCCTTTGGTAAAGATATTGAATTCGGTCTGGATTTCCACGGTCGCGTCAGTGCGCCAATGGCCAAAGTGCTGATTAAAGAGCTTGAGCAATATCGCCCGCTGTTTATTGAAGAACCGGTGCTGGCGGAACAGGCTGAATACTATCCGCGTCTTGCGGCTCAAACGCATATTCCTATCGCTGCGGGTGAGCGTATGTTCTCGCGCTTTGAGTTCAAGCGTGTGCTGGAAGCGGGCGGACTGGCGATTCTCCAGCCTGATTTGTCACACGCAGGCGGTATTACCGAATGCTATAAAATTGCCGGAATGGCAGAGGCCTATGACGTGGCGCTGGCTCCGCATTGTCCGCTCGGGCCGATTGCGCTGGCTGCCTGCCTGCATATCGATTTTGTCTCCCGTAATGCCGTGTTCCAGGAACAAAGCATGGGCATTCATTATAACAAAGGCGCCGAACTGCTCGACTTTGTGAAAAACAAAGAAGACTTCAAAATGGACGGCGGCCACTTTATGCCGTTAATGAAGCCAGGCCTTGGTGTAGAAATAGACGAAGAACTGGTGATCGAACGCAGTAAAAACGTGACCGATTGGCGCAATCCTTTATGGCGCTACGAAGATGGTTCAATTGCCGAATGGTGATAGTTATTTTATAAACCACCTGTAATACCCCAATAAATATAAAACACCCTCTGTATATAACAGGGCATGGTGGCTGGTATTGCCATGCCCAAATTCTGGAGACAGAACACGATGGATATTTCTGTAACCGCTACAAAACCTACGCGTCGCCGTTATGTGACGCTTATTATGATCTTTATTACCGTGGTTATTTGTTATGTCGACCGCGCGAATCTGGCCGTCGCCTCTGCCCATATTCAGGAAGAGTTTGGCATTACAAAAACTCAAATGGGTTATATCTTCTCGGCTTTTGCCTGGCTTTATACTTTATGTCAGATTCCTGGCGGCTGGTTCCTTGACCGCGTCGGCTCGCGCATGACCTATTTCATCGCTATTTTCGGCTGGTCAGTGGCAACCTTATTCCAGGGTTTCGCTACGGGTTTAATGTCACTGATTGGCCTGCGTGCGATTACCGGTATTTTCGAAGCACCCGCATTCCCGACCAATAACCGTATGGTCACGAGCTGGTTCCCGGAACATGAGCGTGCGTCTGCGGTAGGCTTTTATACTTCTGGCCAGTTCGTCGGGCTGGCGTTCCTCACGCCACTGCTTATCTGGATTCAAGAAATGCTGAGCTGGCACTGGGTGTTTATTATCACTGGTGGCATCGGCATCATCTGGTCGTTTATCTGGATTAAGGTTTATCAGCCACCGCGCGCTAGCAAAGGCATCAATCAGGCTGAACTGGATTACATTCGTGATGGTGGTGGTCTGGTCGATGGCGATGCGCCAGCCGAGAAAAAATCCCGCATTCCAATGACGGCAGCCGACTGGAAATTAGTTTTCCACCGCAAACTGGTTGGCGTGTATCTCGGCCAGTTCGCGGTTACGTCCACGCTGTGGTTCTTCCTGACCTGGTTCCCGAACTACCTGACGCAAGAAAAAGGCATTACCGCGCTGAAAGCCGGGTTTATGACTACCGTTCCGTTCCTGGCCGCCTTTGTTGGGGTACTGCTCTCGGGTTGGGTGGCTGACCGCCTGGTGCGTAAAGGTTATTCGTTGGGCATCGCGCGTAAAACGCCAATCATCTGCGGTTTGCTGATCTCGACCTGCATTATGGGTGCGAACTACACTAACGATCCGGTGTGGATTATGACGCTAATGGCCATCGCCTTCTTTGGTAACGGCTTTGCTTCAATCACCTGGTCGCTGGTTTCGTCGCTGGCACCAATGCGCCTGATTGGTTTGACCGGTGGAGTATTCAACTTTGTTGGCGGCCTGGGCGGGATCACCGTTCCGCTGGTTGTAGGTTACCTTGCTCAGGGATACGGTTTTGCACCCGCGCTGGTTTATATCTCAGCCGTGGCACTGCTTGGCGCACTCTCCTACATCCTGCTGGTCGGCAAAGTAGAAAGGGTGGGATAAAAACCATCAATGATTTACCCTGAGGCGTCCAATATCTCGGGGTAAATCATGACCAAACAACTCACCTTTGCACCACGTAACCACCAACTCACTAACATCAACACCTGGACGCCAGATAGCCAGTGGCTGGTGTTTGATGTTCGCCCTTCAGGCGCCTCGTTTACCAGTGAAACGATTGAAAGGGTTAACGTGATGACTGGCGAAGTGGAACTGATCTATCAGGCATCGCACGGCGCGCATGTCGGCGTGGTGACCGTTAACCCGCAGCAACCTGAGCGCTATGTCTTTATCCACGGCCCGGAAAACCCGGATGCTGACTGGCATTACGATTTCCATCACCGCCGTGGCGTGGTGGTCGAAAACGGTATCGCAACCGATCTCGATGCAATGGATATTACCCCACCGTTTACCCCCGGCGCTTTGCGTGGCGGCAGCCATGTTCACGTCTGGAGCCCTGATGGTGCGCGCGTGAGCTTCACCTATAACGACCATGTGATGCATCAATACGATGCGGCGAAAGATCTGCGTAACGTTGGTATTGCTCTGCCATTCGGCCCGGTGACGCCTGTTAAACAGCATCCTCGTGAATATGATGGTAGCCATTATTGCGTGCTGGTGAGCCGCACTACGCCATCACCGCAGCCCGGAAGTGATGAAATAACCCGTGCCTATGAAGAAGGCTGGGTGGGCAACCATGGCTATTTAAAACCTGATGGCAGCCAACAGCGTTGGGCGCTGGCATTTATTGGCGATACCGTTTCAGCTAAAGGCGAGAAAGTGCCCGAGCTGTTTATCGTTGATTTGCCTGAAAACAAAGAAGCTTATTTCCAGGCGGGTTCTGAGCCAATTGAAGGAACGCCAACCTCGCTGCCTGCACCACCTGCGGGCATTGAGCAAACACGCCTGACTTTCACTCATCAGCAGCGTTACCCAGGATTAGCCACCCAGCCAAGGCATTGGGTGCGAAGCAGCCCGGACGGCATCTTACTGGCATTCTTGATGCGCGATGATGCAGGTATTGTGCAAATGTATCTGATTTCGCCAAACGGTGGGCAGCCACACCAGCTTACGCATGGGCAAGATGATATCCAGTCGGCGTTTAACTGGCATCCATCAGGGAAAGTGCTGGGGTTTGTACAGAATCATCAGATTGTATTGTGCGATGCGAACAACGGGGAAATCACGCCGCTTACAGCAACCGATGGTTGTGCGCCTTCAGCGGATGCGGTGGTGTTTTCACCTGATGGCAAATACATCGCCTGGATGCAGGATGTGGACGGATTCCGTCAGTTATTTATGACGCAAACAGGGCTTTAATCACTGAACAGGCGGGATCACAGAATTGGTTGCCAGATTCTGTTTCTCGCTTGCTTCAACTTTAGATTTGATTGACTTGTCGGTGCGGAACATATCCCACGGCAACAACACGGTATCCATTACTGCCGTAAACGGCATATCCAGCGCGACAAAAGGCTTGTATCCCCAGCTTGTCTCGCCATCGGCCAGCATTTCGTAACTGGCACGCGTGCCTGGATAGTATCCCTCTTGCCCACCAGTGTGAGTCATCACACTTGAACATCCGCTGACTGTTAGCAATCCGCTGCCGAGAATTAATGTTGGAAGATAGCTTTTCATCATTAGTGTTGCTTATCGTTTCTGGGGGGCCATTTCCGGCCAGGCTGCTCTGGTTTATATCACCCATGCAGATAATTAATATATTGCTCTTGCCACTCTGTGGCGGCTATCGCAGATAAATCCTGTTTACTACCAGGACAGTCTATGTACTGACAGCAGAAGCCGCAAAAAATTTCCTTCTGTGGCCTTGAAAAGTGCGAATACGGACCGATTTTAGAGATGTAGTCAGAAAAAGTACGCCGTAAGGGTACTTGGTTTTAGAAGCCTGTCCATGATGGAAGGCAATGTTTGATTCTCGCTGATTTCAGGAGTTTTTATATATGCGTAATTTCGACCTATCCCCGCTTTATCGTTCAGCTATTGGTTTTGACCGTCTGTTTAATCTGCTGGAAAACAACCAAAGCCAGAGCAACGGCGGCTATCCTCCATACAATGTTGAATTAGTTGACGAAAATAACTATCGCATTGCGATTGCTGTTGCCGGTTTCGCAGAAAGCGAACTGGACATTACAGCCCAGGATAACCTGCTCGTTATTAAAGGCGCGCATGCAGATCCGCAACCAGAGCGCACTTATCTCTATCAGGGGATTGCTGAGCGCAACTTCGAACGCAAATTCCAGTTAGCGGAAAACATCCACATCCGTGGTGCTAACCTGGTTAACGGCCTGCTGTATATCGACCTGGAACGCGTGATTCCAGAAGCGATGAAACCGCGCCGCATCGAAATCAATTAATTCTGTGGGTCGCTTTGTGCGGCCCAGGCAATAAAGGCTGGCTTGCCAATAGGGAGCCAATACCAGTTCGCATACTGGTAAGACTTAACTCGCTTCAAAGAAGGAGAAAACTTATGCGTAACCACGATTTATCACCTCTGCTGCGTCAATGGATCGGTTTTGACAAACTGGCTAATGCTTTACAAACAAGTACTGAAGGCCAGTCATTCCCGCCTTACAACATTGAAAAAGGCGATGACAATCATTACCGCATTACCCTTGCGCTGGCAGGGTTCCGCCAGGAAGATCTCGAAATTGAACTGGAAGGTACACGTCTGCATGTGAAAGGGACGCCGGTTAAACCCGAGAAAGAGCCAACCTGGCTGCATCAAGGGTTAGTGACTCAGCCATTTAACCTGAGCTTTACCCTTGCTGAATATATGAAAGTATCTGGCGCGACCTTTACCAACGGTCTGCTGCATATAGATCTGGTGCGTGAAATCCCAGAAGCCGTTGCGCCAAAACGTATTGCTATCAGCGAACGTCCTGCACTCAACAGCTAAAATGAGTATCCCCTTTTAGGCCCCATTTTATGGGGCCTTTTTTTGTGCTCTGCACCCCATTAACTCCTTCTCCTCTCTGCCAGAATCCCTTGTAACGATGATGTTATTCACAGGGAAATCTTCGATGAGTGGAATAGCGTTAACTGTCAGTATGTTGGCTCTGGTCGCAGTCGTCGGCCTATGGATTGGCAATATCAAAATCCGCGGCGTCGGATTTGGTATCGGTGGCGTGCTGTTCGGGGGGATTATTGTTGGCCATTTCGTCAGTGAGGCTGGGGTAAGCCTAAATGGAGATATGCTTCATTTCATTCAGGAATTCGGCTTGATCCTCTTCGTCTACACCATTGGTATTCAGGTTGGGCCTGGCTTCTTCTCCTCTCTACGCGTTTCCGGTTTACGCCTTAATCTATTTGCTCTTCTGATTGTAGTGATTGGTGCGCTGGTCACGGCACTCGTCCATAAAATCTTCGATGTTCCGCTTCCCGTGGTGCTGGGTGTTTTCTCTGGAGCGGTAACTAACACTCCAGCGTTAGGTGCAGGTCAGCAAATTTTGACCGATCTCGGCACGCCTTCAGAGTTGGTCGATAAAATGGGGATGAGCTACGCGATGGCTTATCCGTTCGGTATTTGCGGGATTCTTATGACCATGTGGTTAATTCGCATGGCATTTAGAATTAATGTCGATCAAGAAGCACAACGCTTTGATAACAGTAGTGGGCAAAACCACGCGCAACTCCAGACCATGAATATCTGTGTTGCCAACCCTAACCTTAACGGATTACCTATTCAGGAAGTGCCGGTACTGAATAGCGACACCATTATTTGTTCACGCCTGAAACGTGGGGAATTGCTGATGGTTCCCGCGCCTGGCACGGTTATTCAAACCGGAGATTTACTACACCTCGTCGGCCAGGAAAAAGATCTGCACTCTGCATTGCTGGTGATTGGCCAGCAGGTGGATACCTCGCTTTCGACTCGAGGCACAGACCTGCGCGTTGAACGTGTGGTGGTGACTAATGAGAAAGTGCTCGGCAAGAAAATTCGCGATCTGCATTTAAAACAAAAGTATGACGTGGTGATTTCGCGTCTGAATCGTGCAGGTATAGAACTGGTCGCAAGCAGCAATGCCAGCCTGCAATTTGGTGACATCCTGAACCTGGTGGGCCGCCCGGAATCTATAGAAGCAGTAGCCGCTGAAGTCGGTAACGCGCAACAGAAACTCCAACAGGTTCAGATGCTTCCGGTATTTATCGGCATTGGTCTTGGGGTGTTGCTCGGTTCCATCCCGCTTTTCATTCCTGGCTTCCCTGTCGCACTGCGTCTTGGGCTGGCAGGTGGTCCGCTTATTATGGCTATCATTCTTGGGCGAATTGGCAGCATCGGCAAGCTCTATTGGTTTATGCCGCCAAGTGCGAATCTTGCGCTGCGCGAGTTAGGAATTGTGCTGTTCCTGGCGGTGGTTGGATTGAAATCGGGCGGTGATTTTGTCAGTACTTTGCTGCATGGAGACGGAGTGAGTTGGATTGGCTACGGAATTCTGATTACGGGAATTCCATTGCTGGTTACTGCATTGTTGGCAAGATTACTCGCCAAAATGAATTATCTGACACTGTGCGGAATGTTGGCAGGCTCAATGACCGATCCCCCTGCACTGGCTTTTGCCAACGGCTTGCACGCAACCAGTGGAGCGGCGGCACTCTCTTATGCCACTGTTTATCCACTGGTAATGTTCCTGCGCATTATTACGCCGCAGCTATTGGCGGTATTGTTTTGGATGTGAATTTAACTTATTGCGATAGCCATTTCTCCATGACGTTTTTTTGCTGGAAGATGGCTATCGCCGATTACGCATTTGCTTTTACAGGGTGATAAACAAAATCATTGAGGGTGTGATTTTTTTGTAATTAATTGAAAAACATTATTTTTTTACTTTTCAATTTTGCAAATAATAGGACGAAATAGCGATTGTAGTGCCATCGATTTTTTTGCTATAACCGACAAGTGTTCTCATCATCTTTATCGTCACCGCTTACTTTTGTTAGCGGTTTTTTTTTGCGTCCAGGAGCTATCATGTTGACCCCCCAAGTTATCAGGGAGGCGACTTCTTTCGCCTTCAATAATGCCATTCTAAAAAATGAAAAAATAATTGCATATAATCTAATTGGTACTTCCATTATTAATAAGTGCAATTTGAATAACTGTCTGATTGATACATATAGAGACCATGGTAGCCACTCGAGGATAGAGGTACTTAATGGTAAGGTAGTAAACTCATTGTTTAAAATAGATGGTGACCTCTTACTATTTGAAAACTTCATCGAAAACTCAGTGTTAAATTCAAAAGGAAAATTGCATATTAAAAATGGAGTATTACAAGATTCTTTTATAAGGCTAAATTCAGGTATTTCATTGCAATTGGATGGAGTTGAGTCTCGGTCTATTGATATTGATAATACGGGAGAGCGCTTGTCGGAATTTTCTATTAAGGGATTGCTTGTTGATTGCGTCTTACGTGGTCTGGTTACTTTCTCTGGTATTGTTAATGCGATTATCTATTCATCTGTTCTACGAAGTTGCTTTTTTGAAAACACCTCATTCGAAAGCACGGTTATAAATAAGTGTAATTTACAACGCGTAGTCTTTATGAATTGCAATCTAAAAAATATCACTTTTTCACATTGCAACATTGTTGAACGCCCATTGGTATTGGAGGGTTGTGATGTTACAGGTGCTCGTTTTCTTAACATACCTAAGGGCACCGTTAATTTTATAAACTGTTATGGTGCTGAAAAAGTACATTTCATCAAATAGCTGAATCCCTTTCATGTATTAATTTCTAAAGAAAAATCACGCGCGGTCGATAATAATACACAACGCGTAGAATTCTGTTGCATATCGATCTACCCTATATAAGGAAGTGTATTGTGGAAAAGAGTAATATCAGCTTTAATAAAGTCTCTCCATCCAGACTTGCGGTAATTGTTGAAACAAGTGGCGCCAATTTTCATATGGAAGGAAAAGATGGGCACTCCGGCAAATGGGTTATTGGTAAAGGTAAGGTTCCGGAGGTTATTATTATTCGCAAGGAGGATGATGTTAATAAATCTCAATTCGATATTATAGTTGCTGATATAGTCAAGGTTCATGAAGTTGAAGGCGAAAAAGTAAATAAGAAAGTAGTGTATTTTACAAATGCTCATATTCATGGGAAAACAACTTTGAATTGGGAAGAGTTCACAGGTAACCGTTCATATGGTTCAAAAATAAAATATATTAATGTTCCAGCAGGAATTCCCACGGATATTATTGCGTCAACGTTAACTGCTGAAAGACGCACGCCAAACAGAGACATTTATACAACTGTTATGACGAGTATATATGCTCCGGAAGTTGAGGACGTTGAAGAAATCCTTACTGATGTATCTCTGAGTGAAACAGAGAAACTGACGTACATTGAAGCGCGTCGGGGTCAGGGGATGTTTCGGGCGGAATGTTTGAAAATTTATCCAGCATGCCCTGTGACTAGCGTTTCTTTTCTTCCTCTACTTAAAGCAAGTCATATTAAACCCTGGCGCGCTTGTGAGACTGGTTCAGAACGGTTGAATCCTTATAACGGGATTATGCTCGCTGCTCATATAGACGTGCTTTTCGATAACGGTTACTTGTCGTTTACCAACGATGGCTTAGTAATTCTAAGCCCATGCTTTGACAGTAAAATATGGCAAGATTTAAACATCAAAATCCAACGGGTTCGCGAATTTCATCCAAAGGCTTACACATTTCTTGAATGGCATAGAGAAAATGTATTTAAGAAATAAAAACGAATTCAGAGCTTTTGACGAAATTGCTGCCCATTAGGGCAGCAATTATCCTATTGTTATTAAATTAGTTACCAGCAAGCTATGTTTATGCCTCATCTCTTTTTCTATTCATATGCACCCGTCGTAAATGGTAATCCACCTGGTATTCGCTGGCATTTCGGAACATCACCGAATAATTCACATAGTCACCGCTGTCGCTGTATGACAGTGACGTGATGCGCAGAATGGGTGTTAGCTCATCGATATTGAGCAGTTTTGCCATTTTCTTGTCGGCCAGCACGGGAGTCAGGCTTTCGTAGTTGCCACATACAATGATGTGGCACTCATCTTCGATATAACTGAATTTAGAACCTTCCAGATGTGCGATGGACAAATTACGGAATAATTTCACCGGCATATAGCTGTCTTCTACCATTAACGGCTTGCCATCTACCGAGCGCACCCGGCGCGAGAAATAGATCCGTTCATCAATATTAATGCGTAATTGGCTGGCGATTGCTGGTGGGGCGGGCATCACATTGAACTCCAGCACATTGCTTACCACCTCTTTGCCCTGGTTACGCATCACCTCAATAAACCCGGTCAGGTTCGTGGTTTCATGGTGAACATCTTTCTTCGCTACATAAGTGCCACTGCCATGGCGACGCACAACCAACCCCCAGCTCACCAATAAATCGATGGCTTTACGAATCGTCATACGTGAAACACCAAACTCGCCTGCCAGACGAACTTCAGAAGGTAACGGGCTGCCAATGTTGTAATCAGCAGAATTTAGCCGGATGCGTAACCGATCGGCGATAGATTTATAGATCACCTGTAGACCTCTTAGCCGCTTCGAATGGGGTTTATAGAACCGTTATTTTATTAATTAACTTCATAATTTAAATGGTTTTTATTTCATATTTTCATGATGAATAAGAAATTTAAAATCATCGTGTCTAGTTAAGCATTAAAAAGTAGACAACTTACCCCAAATAAAAACTATGAAAGCGATCACGAATCGGTGCGACGGGCAACGATAAGTCACCTGTGTCTCCCTACTCTCAGTCTCAGGCCAGCGTTAAAACCAGCGTTAAAAAATAAGGCCATTTACCCTACAGGTTGTTACGTGAGGATTTGAAAATGCTCAGTCAAATACAACGTTTTGGTGGCGCAATGTTTACCCCGGTTTTGTTGTTTCCGTTCGCCGGGATTGTCGTAGGCATCGCCATTATGTTGCGTAATCCGATGTTCGTCGGCGAAGCGCTAACCGCACCCGATAATTTATTCGCGCAAATTGTTCACATTATTGAAGAAGGTGGCTGGACGGTATTCCGTAATATGCCGCTGATATTTGCCGTCGGCTTACCGATTGGCCTCGCTAAGCAAGCGCAGGGCCGTGCTTGCTTAGCGGTGCTGGTGAGCTTTATGACCTGGAACTACTTCATTAACGCCATGGGGATGACGTGGGGCCATTACTTCGGTGTCGATTTCAGCGCCGATCCGGTGGCGGGAACCGGGCTAACGATGATTGCCGGGATCAAAACGCTTGATACCAGCATCATCGGCGCGATTGTTATCTCCGGTTTTGTCACGGCTATCCACAACCGCTATTTCGAAAAACAACTCCCCGTCTTTCTCGGCATCTTCCAGGGCAGTTCATTTGTCGTGATCGTCGCCTTCTTTGCCATGATTCCTTGCGCCTGGCTCACCCTTTATGGCTGGCCAAAAGTGCAAATGGGCATTGAATCGCTGCAGGAATTCTTGCGCAGCGCCGGTTCGCTTGGCGTCTGGGTTTATACCTTCCTGGAACGCATTCTGATTCCAACCGGCTTGCATCACTTCATCTACGGTCCGTTTATCTTTGGCCCGGCGGTAGTTGAAGGCGGTATTCAGGTTTACTGGGCGCAGCATTTGCAGGAGTTCAGCCAGAGCACGCTGCCGCTGAAAACGTTGTTCCCGGAAGGAGGATTTGCGCTGCATGGTAACTCGAAGATATTCGGTTGCCTGGGGATTGCGTTGGCTCTTTATGCCACTTCCGCACCTGAAAATCGCGTGAAAGTCGCCGGATTGCTGATACCAGCAACACTCACCGCGATGCTTGTAGGTATTACCGAGCCACTCGAATTTACCTTCCTGTTTATCTCTCCGGTGCTGTTTGCCGTCCACGCCTTCCTTGCCGCAACCATGGCGACCGTGATGTACATGTGTGGCGTGGTGGGAAACATGGGCGGCGGGCTTCTCGACCAGTTCCTGCCGCAAAACTGGATACCGATGTTCCACAATCATGCATCGATGATGTTTATCCAGATTGGTATTGGCCTCGTCTTCACCGGTATCTACTTCGTAGTGTTCCGCGCCCTCATCTTGCGCTTCAACCTGAAAACACCAGGGCGTGAAGAGAGTGAGATCAAGCTGTACAGCAAGGCGGATTACCAGGCATCACGCAAGCAAACCACTGCTGCGGCGACCAAAGAGACCAAACAAGGCCAGGCCGCAGGCTTCCTCGAAGCGCTCGGCGGTACCGACAACATTCTTAGCGTCAATAACTGTGCGACTCGCTTACGTATCACCCTCGCAGATATGGCTCTGACGCACAGTGACGACATTTTCAAAGCGCTGGGCGCTCACGGTGTGGTGCGACGCGGCAACGGTATTCAGGTGATTGTGGGCCTGCATGTCCCGCAAGTCCGAGACCAACTTGAAACTCTGATGAAAGACACTTCTTCGACCGAACTTAAATCCATGACGGAGGCAGTATCATGAAAAAATTCTCTGTAGTAGTAGCCGGTGGCGGCAGCACATTCACTCCTGGTATCGTATTGATGTTACTGGCAAACCAGCATCGCTTCCCGCTGCGTGCCCTGAAGTTTTATGACAATGACGGTGCACGCCAGGAAACGATTGCAGAAGCTTGTAAAGTTATCCTTAAAGAGCAGGCTCCTGAAATCGAGTTCAGCTATACCACCGACCCGAAAGAAGCCTTTACCGATGTGGACTTCGTGATGGCACACATCCGCGTGGGTAAATACCCGATGCGTGAACAAGATGAGAAAATCCCATTGCGCCATGGCGTTCTGGGCCAGGAAACTTGTGGACCAGGCGGGATCGCCTACGGTATGCGCTCCATCGGTGGTGTATTAGAGCTGGTTGATTTCATGGAGAAATACTCGCCAAACGCCTGGATGCTTAACTATTCCAACCCGGCAGCGATTGTGGCTGAAGCCACGCGTAAACTGCGCCCGAACGCGAAGATTCTCAACATTTGCGATATGCCAATCGGCATTGAAAGCCGCATGGCGCAAATTGCTGGCCTGAAAGATCGCAAAGAGATGCGCGTACGTTATTACGGCCTTAACCACTTTGGCTGGTGGACATCAATCGAGGACCAGAATGGCAACGATTTGATGCCTAAGATCCGCGAGCATGTGGCTAAATTTGGTTATGTCCCGCCATCAGATGAGCATGGAACCGAAGCCAGCTGGAACGATACATTCTCTAAAGCAAAAGATGTATGGGCTCTGGACCCGAGCACCTTCCCTAATACTTACCTGAAATATTATCTGTTCCCGGATTATGTGGTTGAGCACTCCAACCCGGAACATACCCGCGCCAACGAAGTGATGGAACACCGTGAAAAGCACGTGTTCGGTTCCTGTAATGCCATCATTCAGGCAGGGAAATCATCGGCAGGGGAGCTGGAGATTGACGAACATGCGTCGTACATCGTCGACTTGGCGGCGGCAATTGCCTTTAACACACAAGAACGCATGCTTTTGATTGTGCCAAACAACGGCGCGATTAATAACTTTGACCCGGAAGCGATGGTTGAAATTCCATGTCTGGTTGGGAAAAGTGGGCCGGAGCCGCTGGTTGTCGGCAATATTCCACAGTTCCAGAAAGGGCTGATGAGCCAGCAGGTGGCGGTAGAAAAACTGGTGGTTGAAGCTTGGGAAGAAGGCTCTTACGTGAAGTTATGGCAGGCGATTACGCTGTCTAAAACCGTACCGAGTGCATCGGTTGCCAAAGCTATTCTTGATGATTTGATTGTAGCGAACAAAGAGTACTGGCCTGAACTGAAATAGCGGCGAACTGGAGTAAGGGGATGCCCCTTACTCCAGATTTTTTCGTAGGTCGGATTAGCGTTAGCGACATCCGACAACTTCGCCGTAAACGGGTTACTTCGCTTTCGCCAGATACTGCGCCATCTCTGCTTCTGGCACCATGCCGCCACCTGTCGCCCAAACGATATGCGTGGCATTTTGCAGTTGCTGCGCTGTGAAGCCATGCATCTGCTGGTAATCCGCATCAGCGCTCACATGCAATGGGCCAGGCATACCCGCAAGCGCTGAGGGCTCGAGGCGAATACTTTCTTCTTGCGCAAGCCAGCCGAGCAACCGGTACATGGTCTGGTCTTCAAGAGTATAGAAACCGTCGAGTAACCGTTGCATTGCGCGCCCAACAAACCCGGATGCACGCCCCACAGCCAGGCCATCAGCGGCAGTAACATTATCAATACCCAAATCTTGCACAGATATCTCATCATGCAGGCCGGTATAAACCCCCAGCAGCATACAAGGTGAATGCGTCGGTTCTGCAAAGAAGCAGTGAACGTTATCGCCGAACGCCATTTTCAGACCAAATGCCACACCACCAGGTCCACCGCCCACGCCGCATGGCAGGTAAACGAACAGCGGGTGTTCTTTATCCACAACGCGACCTTGCAGGGCAAACTGGTCTTTTAAGCGCTGACCGGCAACTGAGTAGCCGAGGAAAAGCGTGCGGGAATTCTCATCGTCGATAAAGAAACAGTTAGGCTCGGATTCAGCCGCTTTGCGGCCTTGTTCAACGGCAACGCCGTAATCTTGCTCGTATTCCACTACCGTCACGCCATGGCTGCGCAGTTTGGCTTTTTTCCACGCTCGGGCATCGGCAGACATATGCACGGTGACATTAAAGCCAATGCGCGCGCTCATGATGCCGATGGATAATCCCAGGTTGCCGGTTGAGCCAACCGCGATGCTGTATTGGCTAAAGAAAGCTTTAAATTCAGGTGATAGCAGTCTGGTGTAATCATCTTCGGTGGTCAGTAAACCGGCTTCGATAGCCAGTTTTTCGGCATGAGTCAGGACTTCATAAATCCCACCACGCGCTTTGATGGAACCTGAAATCGGCAGGTGGCTGTCTTTTTTCAGCAGCAATTGCCCGCAGATTTTCTGATCAAACTCTTTTTCCAGGCGCTTTTGCATTGCGGGAATGGCGACCAGTTCGGACTCGATAATGCCGTTAGTCGCAGCGGTTTCCGGGAATGCCTGCGCCAGATAAGGCGCAAAGCGCGTCAGGCGTGCATGGGCATCCTGCACATCTTCGGCGGTCAGCCCCACGTATGGTAAGCCTTCAGCGAGCGTTGTAGTTTCCGGGTTAAACCAACGGGTTTCTTGCAAATCAATCAGATCGCGAACCAGCGGAAACTGTTGAACCAATGTATTTATTTCAGCGTTTTTCATAAGACAATCTCTTTGCGCTTAGATGATAAAGGAAAGCAGGAACGTCGCGCCCAGTGCTAACAGAGAGGCGATAAAAGTCGCCGTTGTATAGTATTTGAATGTTTCGTTAAGCGTTGCGCCGCAGTATTGCTTCACCAGCCAGAACAGTGAGTCTGTGACGATGGTGCAGCCAATTGCGCCGGAGCCAATAGCAATGGTGATAATTTCCGGGCTGACGTTGGGATAAAGCGGCAGCATCGGTGCCACAATCGCGGTTGCGCCCATCATTGCCACTGTTGCAGAGCCTACAGCCGCATGCAAAATCAGGGCGACCAGCCATGCCAGCAAAATCGGGTGCATGTGCAAATTGGATAACAACACAGCCAGAGAATCTGCCAGGCCACTGGTTTTCAGGATGGCGTTAAACGCACCGCCCGCACCGATAATCAGCAAAATGTTGGCGATAGAACCAAAGCCATTCTCGGTATGGGTTAACAGTTGGCTCATGCCGATATGCTGGCGTAATCCAAGTACGTAATAAGCGACAAACACCGCAATAAACATCGCTGTGATTGGGTTGCCGATAAACTCCAGCAGGGTATATAACGCCCCACCTTTCGCCATATTCAGCTCGGCGAGGGTTTTGACCAGCATCAATCCAATTGGCAGCAAGATCGTGAACAGTGTCGCGCCCAACGAAGGCAGCGTTTCTTCGTTACGCACTTTCAGGTCTGAAAATTCAGCTGGCACCGCTTTAAACGGCAGGCGATTTCCAACGATTTTCAGGAACAGTGGCCCGCCGACTAGTGATGCAGTTAAGCCCACCAGTAAACCATACACAATCACTGTGCCGACATCCGCACCCAGTTTGTTGGTGACAAACATTGCCGCTGGGTGTGGCGGAACGACACAATGGACTGCCATTAATGCAGTACACAATGGAATAGCCAGTTTCAGCAAAGAGGTGTTGGTCTTTTTGGCGATTGAAAATGCCAGTGGAATCAGTAGCACAACTCCTACTTCCACGAACAGCGTGATACCGCAAATCAAGCCGACCAAAACCATGATCACGTCAGCCGATAACCATCGGCAACGTTGTAACGCCAGGCCAATTCGTTCAGCGCCGCCTGACACTTCCATCATCTTGCCCAGAATCGTGCCAAGGCCGATGACCGCCGCGAGGAAGCCCAACGTGCTGCCAATGCCGTTTTCAATGGCGTTCACCATATCCAGCGGGCTCATACTCATCATGGTGCCGACAAAAAAACTGGCCAGCAACAAAGCGAGGAAAGGGTGAAACTTCAGTTTTACGATGGTAAATACGATTAAAATTATGCTGCTGAGCAGCGTTCCCACAACCCAAATCTGAGATTCCATACCCACCTCACTCTGCGATTTATCTGCCGCTATTGGATAAAAATTGCTCCTGGCTGACAAACGATATAAATGGCATTTCAGATGAGCCAGATTGATGCAAAAGAGTGATTCAGGTCTGAA
>Ga0105251_10001413_pt1 | contig 20688 bp, 17 predicted proteins | sample KBSS64metaG_FD_80424 | JGI IMG/M metagenome (GOLD analysis project Ga0105251, IMG submission 80424) | Switchgrass rhizosphere microbial communities from Kellogg Biological Station, Michigan, USA - KBS S6-4 metaG | ecosystem: Host-associated > Plants > Roots > Rhizosphere > Soil | place...
GAGGCCGCGATGGCGGTAGGTCAGACAGAAAAATGTCATCAGTCCCGCCGCCATCGCAGCCTCGCCAAGGCTCGACAGCTCCTACAATGGATCGGTGTGTTGGCAAATATCGCCATCATGCCGACGGCTGGAAATACCCCGCCAACGCCCGCAGGTCCTGCTCGTTCAGCAACCCCGCAAAATACTTCAGCTGTATCCGCGCCAGCAGATACGCATGCCGCGCATCCGCCAGGTCGCGGCGTGCCGTGAACAGTTGCTGCTCGGCATCCAGCACATCGAGGTTGACGCGCTCGCCACCGGTCACGCTTTTCTTCGTCGCCGTCACCAGGGCGGTGGCTGAGCTGACTGCCATTTCATACGCCCGCACTTTGGCCGCGCCGCTGGTATTGAGGTTGAATTGCTTGCGCAGTTCGATCAGCGTCCTGGCGGTCTGCGCGTCCAGTTCATATTGCGCCTGGGACAGTTGATTCGCGGCCTGACGGGTTGACGCCGACACCGAGCCACCGGCAAATAGCGGCAAGCTCACCTGGATGCCGACGCTGTTGGTGTCGTACTTCTGGTTGTAGCTGCTTTCCGAATCGGAGCTGGTCTGGCGGCTGCTCGCGTACAGGCTGACCTTGGGCATGTGCCCGGCGCGCTTGCGCTCCACTTCGTACTCGGCGGCGTCCAGCGCGTGGTGCTGGGATTTGAGTTCCGGGTTGTTGGCCATCGCCAAGTCGCGCCAGGTTTCGAAGCGATTGGGTTCCAGCGGCGGAATGTCGAACTGTCGGGTCAGAGGCGCCAGCTCTTCTATCTGTAACGGCTCACCGACTATCGCTTCGAGTTCGCGTAAGGCAGCGTCCTGGGTGTCCAGCGATTCGATCTCTTCGGCCTGGGCCAGGCTCAGGCGCGCCTGGGTTTCCAGCAGGTCGGTGCGGGTGCCCTCGCCGCCCTTGAGCAGCCGCTCATTGAGTTGCAGGCGCTCGGCATACGCGCGTTTCTGGGCGCGGCTCAGCTCGATCCGCTCCTGGGCCAGCAACGCCTGGCTGTAGGCACTCAACACCCGTACCGCCAGCTCCTGGCTCTTGCCGCGAAAGCGTTCATCGGCAAACAGCGCCTGCGCTGCGCCCTGGCGATAGCGCGCATAGGCTTCGTAATCGAGCAGCGGTTGCTGCAAGGTCAGGGTCGACGCATAGCTGCGGTAATCACGGTCGCTGGTGACATTGCCCACCGCCGTCGACTGGGTGACTTCGGATTCGTTGCGCGAGTTGTTGTAGCTCCAGGACAGGTTCGGCAGCAGCCCGGCGCGGCCAATGATGCGGTTTTCTTCGCCGGCCTCGCGTTCCTGGATCGCCGCCTGAAACGTCGGATCGTTGCGTAGCGCCAAGTCATAGGCATCAAGCAATCCCAGCGCCTGGACCGAGCCGCTACAGGCACAGCACAGGCTGAATACCAGCGCCTTCATTCTTCCACCAACGCCATGTGAGTCCGATCCAGCAAGGGTTTGAACAGGTAGTTGAGCATCGAGCGCTCACCGGTTTTGACGAACGCTTCCACCGGCATGCCCGGACGAACCTGCAAGCCGCCTAGCTGGCGCATGCCGGCGGCGCTGACCTGGGCGCGCACGGTGTAATACGGTTCATCGGTGCGCTCATCGACCTGGCGGTCTGCCGACACCAGCGTCACTTCACCGGCAATGCGCGGCGTGGTGCTCTGGTTGAAGGCCGAGAACAGCAGCTCCACCGGCAAGCCCGGGTGCACCTTGTCGACCATCTGCACCGGCACCCGCGCTTCCACCAGCAACGGTTCGCCCTGGGGCACGATGTCCATCAACGCCTGGCCGGGCTTGATCACACCGCCTTCGGTGTACACATCCAGCCCAACCACCACGCCGGCCGCCGGCGCGCGCACCAGGCTGTTGGCCAGTTCGAATTCGGCCGAGGCCAGGCGGTTGCGCAGGTCGTCGCTGCGGGTACGGGTTTCCGCGAGTTGGCCGCGCAGGTCTTTCTGGAAGTCTTCGCCCAGCTGGCGGATGCGCAGGCGCAGTTCGAGGACTTGCCGTTGCAACTGGCCGATGCGGCCGAAATCCTCGGCAATCGCGCCGTCGAGCTGGGCGTACAGGCGTTCACTTTCCAGCAGCCGATTGCGCGGAATGTAGCCGTCCCGCGCCAGCTCCCGCAGGCCTTGCAGTTGTTCATTCATGGCGGTGCGTTGCAGTACTTTGCTGGCCTGGGAATCCCGGGTGCCACGCAGTTGCGCCTCGGCCCCGGCGATGGTTTCCCGCAGGCCTTGCTGCTCCGTGGCCAGGGCCTGGGCGCGGCTGCTGAACAGTTGCCGTTGCAGGCTCAAGGTGGCGGTGGCCTCCGGATCGTTCAGCAGTTCGGGACCGAAAACGATGGCCGACAAGCCTTCACTCTCGGCACTCAAGCGCGCTTCGCTGGCCTGTGACGCAATGAACTGGCTGCGCAAGGACTGCATCTGCCCGCGCAACGGGGTTTCCTTCAAGCGGATCAATACCTGGCCGGCGCTCACCACCTCGCCATCGCGCACCTCGATCCGTTCGACGATCCCGCCCGCCGGGTGCTGCACCGTCTTGCGGTGCCCCGAGACCATGACTTTTCCGGACACCGCCACGCCCTTGTCCAACGGCGCCAGCGCGGCCCAACCGAGGAACCCGGCAAACCCGCCGAGCACCAGCAGCCAGCCCAGGCGCGCGTATTTTTTATCGTCCAGCGCCAGTACGTTATTCACGGGCGGCACGCTGTTGTCCGCCACAAGCACAGGTCGATTCATGCTTTTTTTCCTTCACCGAGGCGGTAGCTCATGCTCATCGTCGACACCGGTTTGGGCGGCGCTGCTGCAGGTTTCTGCGTGGCCTCCAACACCCGAACCGTCGGCCCGAACGCTTGCAGCTGGCCGTCCCGCAGAATCAACAATTGATCGGTCAGGGTCAGCACGTTGGTCTTGTGGGTGATCAACACCAGCGTGCGGCGCTGCGCCTTGAGCGAGGTGATGGCCTGCAGCAAAGCCTGCTCGCCGGCTTCGTCGAGATTGGCGTTGGGCTCGTCCAGCACGATCAGCGCGGGCAAGCCATACAACGCCCGCGCCAGTGCGACACGTTGCTTCTGCCCGCCGGACAACCCGGCGCCGCCCTCACCCAGTTGGGTGTCGTAGCCTTGGGGCAGTTGCAGAATCAGTTGATGCACGCCGGCCATTTGCGCGGCGGCCAGGACCTTGTCCGAATCCACCGCGCCGAAACGCGCGATGTTGTCGGCGATGCTGCCGGCGAACAGTTGGATGTCCTGTGGCAGATAACCAATGTGTGGGCCGAGTTGCTGCTTGTCCCATTGCGCCAGGTCCGCGCCGTCCAGGCGCACCTTGCCGGCCATTGGTGCCCAGGCCCCCACCAGCAGGCGCGCCAGCGTCGACTTGCCACAACCGGACGGCCCGATCACGCCCAGCACTTCACCGGCAGGAAGACTGAAGCCGAGGTTGGCCAGCGCAGGTCGACGACTGCCCGGCGCACACGAGCTCACCTGCTCGACCGTCAACTGGCCGCTGGGCGCCGGCAAGCTCATGCGCTCCGTACGCGCGGGGTTGGCCGCCAGCATCACTGACAAACGCTCATAGGCCAGGCGTGCCGAACTCCACTGTTTCCACACGCCGATCAACTGGTCGATGGGGCTCAGTACCCGGCCCATCAGGATCGAACCGGCGATCATCATCCCCGGCGTAATCGCCCCTTGCACCGCCAGCAACGCGCCCAAACCGAGGACCAATGACTGCAACGCCAGGCGCACGCCCTTGGACCAGGCACTGATGGCCGCAGTCTTTTCACTCGCCAGGTTCTGCGCCGCCAGAAACGCCTGGTGCTGGGCAAACCAGCGTGCGCGCAAGGTCGCCAGCATGCCCATGGCTTCGATGGTTTCGGCGTTGCGCAGGTTGGCCGTGGCCTGCTGACTGGCGCTGATGGACAGTTGCGTGGCCTGGGCCAACGGCGCCTGGCAGATGTGCTGGTTAACCCAGGCGAAGGCCACCAGGATCACCGCGCCGGCCAGGGCCAGCAGGCCGAGCCAGGGGTGGAACAGGAAGATCACCAGCAGGTACACCGGGAACCACGGCGCATCAAAAAACGCGAACAGCGCCTGGCCGGTGGCGAACTGGCGCAAGGCCGTCAAGTCGCTGAGCGCCTGCCCCGCCGCCTGGGTGCCGCCTTTCAGTTGCGCCTCGAACGCGGCGTCGTACACCCGCTGGTTCAGGCGCATGTCCATCTGCGTACCGAGGCGGATCACCACCTGGCTGCGCACCCACTCCAGCGCGCCCATCAAGCCGAACAAGCCGAGGATCATCAGCGTCAGCATCAACAGGGTCATCTCGTTGCCGGAGGCCAGCACTCGGTCATAGACCTGCAACATGTACAGCGCCGGGGCCAGCATCAGCAGGTTGATCACCGCCGAGAACAGGCCAATGTTAAGGAAGCCGCTTTTATAGGCGGTGAGGGCGGCCAGGGTTTCGTTGCCGGCATGGCGCATCGGGGAATTCTCATGGGGGAAATCGGGAAACACCGAAAGCCGATGAAGGCGTGATCCTTCATCGGCTTGTTTCATGCAGCCAAGGCGTCAGGCGGCCAGGACAAAGTCCTGAGGCACGTCTTGCACGCCTACCAGGGCCACGTCGGCCGCCGCGAACGACGTCGAATCCGCATGCGCCACACCCGCTGCGGCCAGTTGATCGAAGGTGGAGTTGATCGACAGGCTTGGGTCGATGTCCTTGAGCAGGGAATCGATTGCCGAGGCGAGTGCCGAACTGTCGCCGCTCATCAGGCCGTAGACAATCTGGTGCACCTGGCCCGCACGGCCTTCGGACTGCAGGCTCTCAAGGCCCAGGTTGGTGAAGCTGACTTCCTGGTCGGCGAGGCTGTAGCTACCGCCGGCAGCGCCGCCCGTCAGGACAGTGCCCAGGTTGAGGGCGTCGAGCGAACCCCACAACGTGTGCGACGGCGGGTTGAACAGGGTGTAGTGCAGGTCGCCGTCAGCGATCACCGCCGCATTGCTGACCGTGCTGGACACGCCATATTGGGTACCGTCGAACGGCCCAGGATTGAAACCACCAGTGTTCGAACCCTCTTTGACCGAACCTTCACGGTGGTTCAGGTCGCCAAAGTAAGCCGACCAGTCGCTCAGGTACTCGGCAACGGTATTAGCGGCATAGGCCGTGCTGTATGAAATAGAAATGCTCATGCAAAACTCCAAGTCATGGGGTGGTAACTCCGCAGCAAGCCAGTGCCTGCTGTGGCTTTGCCCGTCACTGGGCAAAATCGGTCAGAACTGATATTCAACGGTGCCCTGCAAGGTGCGCCCACGGCCGAGGGTGAAGGCCAGCACGTCGCCCAGCGGCACCAGGTACGCGCGGTCGGTGACGTTTTCCATGGCCAGGCGCAGCGTCAACTGATCAGTAGCGCGGTAGCTGCTGTAAAGGTCGTAGACGGTGTAGGGTTTCCAGTCAGCGGGGTAAACGCCGGTTTGCGAGGTGGTCACGCCGACGCCGCCTTTTACGTAGTAACCGGCGCTGTAGCGGGCGCGGACACCCACATCCAGCTTGCGCTCGAAGAAACGTGCGCCCAGCGTCGCGGTGCCACGGTCCATCGGCATGTGCTCGGAGGAACCGAGGATGGCGTTGCAACCCACGGCGGCATTGGCCACGTTGTCCGGCACCATGGCGTCCACCGGCCTACGGTTACCTGGCCGGCTCTGGATCTTGGTCACGCCGCCGAGCCAGGCGGTGTTGCTGCAGAACTTGTTGCTGCCGAGCATGCGGGTGTAGTTAACCTGGCCGTAGGCAAACCCGGCGTCGTAATCCAGTTGGTATTCGAGGCCGCGAAAACGGGTGGTCTCCAGGTTGTTCACATACGCCGCATTGCCAATGTTGGCGATGCCATAACCGGGTGGCTGCACCCCCAGGGCCATATAGGAGAAGTCATCGACGCGGGTGTTGAAGTAGGACACTTTCACGCCCACACGGTCGCCTTCCAACAGCAGGTCTTGCTTGAGCACATTGAACCCGACCTCCCACGCCGTGGACTTCTCGGGCTTCAAGTAAGGGTTGGGCAGGATCGATTCCGAGCCACCGCCATGGGGCCGGCCGCTGACCAGGGTTTCGGTGACCGCCGGAGGACGCCAGCCCTTGCCGTACGTGGCGAACAGCTGCAGCCAGTCGACACCCGGCTTGATCGACAGGCCAAAGGTCGGCGAGAAATGCCCCTTCTCCCGGTCAACGTCATAGGCCACGGGTACGCCGATCTGGCGGGTGGTGCCGATGATGAAAGTGCGGGTGTTCAAGCCGGTTTCGCCCCGCAACCGATAGCGGTCGTAACGCAGCCCGGCATTCAGGTTCAGCCAGTCGTCGTAGTCGTAATCCAGGCGACCGAACAGGCTGCCCATCGCCCGGTCACCTTTGGGGGTGATGCTTTCCAGCGCGGAAGCCTCAACCGCAGAGCCAGCCTCCACCGGTTGGTTGGAGTCCGGCCGGACCTTGTCGTAGAAAAACTCCAGCCCGTAGTTGGCCTTGAGCACGGACAGCTCGCTCAAGGCAAAGGTCGAGGTGTTCTGCGCCTGAACGCCATAGGTGTCGGTTTGATAGGTCACGTCGTAGCCGGGTATGCGGCCACGGGCCAGCGTGGACTGGTCGTTGCGGGTGTCGACGGCGTAAAGCTTGGCCTTGAAGTCGATCAGCGGATTGTCCGGCGTGTAGCTGTAGTCCAGCGCGAGGTTCTGTGCCTTGACGTTGCTGCTGCCGAGCTTTTCCCATAATTGAGGTTTTTCGGCGGTCATCATGTTGACGTCGTCGTAGTCGACTTCGGTCAACAGGTAACTCAGTTGCAAACGTTGATCAGCCGGCAAGTTGAGACCGAGCTTGAGCAGACGCGAACGCATCACCGAGCCCGAATAGGCGACCTGGGTATTCTTGATGCGATCCTGGCTGGCCGGTATGAACGCCGTGCCGGTACGCAGGTCGCCGATGCTCCCCTGGGTGCCGGGGTCGTAATCCCCCAGATGCCGCTCACTGGCCGCCACCAGCATGTCCCACACATCGGTGCCGACGGCAAACGCCGAACTGCCGATAAAGTGCGTACCGTTGCTGAGCCCGCCGAGGCCCGTGGTGACACGAATGCGCCCGCCGATTTGCTTGCCGTCCTTGAGCAGGTCAGCCGCCTCCACGGTACGAAAGTTGGCAACCCCGCCAATCACTCCCGCACCGCCCATGGTGGAGGTCGCGCCCTTTTCGATCACCACCTCGGACAGTAACTCCGGGTCGACATACAGCGTGCCGTTACGTTGCTGGTGACCGCTCTGCTGATAATTCTGGCGCATGCCGTCGACCGACATGTTGACCCGGCCATAGTCCTGGATCCCGCGAATATTCACCGACAGGCCAGGGTCCTGCTGACTGACCGCCGAGTAGACCCCAGGGGCCTCTTCCAGCATCTCGGCGGCATGGCGCGGCGGGTTGCGATCCAACTGTTCACGCCCTACCACACTGACCGAACGCGGCGATGAGTACACCCAGTCATTCCTGTGCTGGCCGGTGATCGTGGTGGTCGCCAATGCCAACGCAGCGTTGGCCGGCTGTTCAACCCGGGTCAGGGTGACCTGGCGGGCGCCGGTAAAGCGGTACTCCACCGGCGCGGCACCGAGCAAACGGCCGAGGCCTTCGTGCACGCTGAAGCTGCCCTTGAGCGCGGTGCTGCTCAACCCTTGCAGGCGCTGGCTGTCGAACAGCACCTGCAAGCCGGCCTGGTCGGCGAAGCGCAGCACGGCACTGCCCAAGGGTTGCGCAGCGATGTCGAACATCAAGGTAGCGGGCTGCGATGCACCAGCCGGCGCCTCGGCGGCCTGCACCTGGCAGGCAGAGGCGAACAGCCCCAAGTGAATGGCAAGGGCCAACCGGCTGCCGGTGTTACGCCCCTTGGTGATTGCAGACATCTACGTTATCCCTTCGCTGACCATTCTTGTTTATGCGAATACTTCTCACTTAACAGGACGTGTCAGGCGTGGGAACTCAGTAAGGTTTTTTTGAAAGTTTTTTCGAAGGCTGGAAATGGGGCCTGGCGACCCCATCAATAGATCAGGCTAAGCCCCGCCAGATCGAAGCGTTGCACCTGCAATTCTTCGGTCAATGTACCGAGGGCGGTGTCGAGCATGTCAAGACGGAACACGCCGCTGACTTCACGGGTGCCCAGGTCGGCGTCGGTCAGTACCACCTTGCCAGGCCGGTAGCGGTTGAGTTGCTCAATGACCTTGGCCAGTGGCAACCGGTCGAAGATCAGCACACCCCGACGCCAACTGGTGGCGCGCTCCAGGTCGAGGTCATCAAGGGCGACCACGCCGTTTTCGGGACTGTAGCGCGCAGCCTGGCCTTCCTTGAGCATGGTTTCTTTCTGCGGCAGCGCCTGGAGCGTCACCGCCACACTGTGCTGCAACACGCCGACCCAGGCCTGCCGGTCATCTTCCCGCTCGACCACAAACCGCGTGCCCAAGGCGCGGGTTTGCCCGCTGGCGCTTTGCACCACGAACGGCCGTTTTTCCTCGCCGGCCATGGGCGCCACATCAAAGATCGCCGAGCCCTTGATCAGGCTGATGCGCCGCTGCACACCGTCAAACTCCAGCTTGATTGCACTCGCAGAATCCAGCTGCACGCTGCTGCCGTCGGCCAGGTGCACGGTGCGCACTTCGCCCTTGTGAGTCACGTAATCGGCCTGCAGGTGCAACAACGCCTCGGGCCCGCGCACCCAGCCGACGCCGGCCGCCACCAGCAACAGCGCGACACTCGCTGCCACGCGCCACGGCTTGCGGCGCCGAGAGCCGCGCACCGGCGCAGCGGCGGTGGCTGGGCGCTGGCGATGCACCTTCTCATCACGATGCACCTCCCCCAGCGCCGCCCACGTCTGCTCGGCAAAGCGCAGCGCCGCTTCATGGCGGCTGTCCCTGGCGATCCATTGGCGCAGCTCGGCTTGCTCCTGATCGGTCAGGGCACCGGCGTGCAGGCGCACCGCCCAATCGGCAGCCGCCTCGGTAATGCTGTGCTGTTGCGGACCTGGGCTATTCACGTGTGAATCTCGAATTTTTCGTTATGTAACGCTGTGACGTCTGACCCCAGGTTTGTCGGTAATTCATTCGTCGGATGGCCCCGCCTCGCCTTCCTGCAAACGCTGCATGACATACGCCAGCGCCTTGGCCAGGTGCTTTTGCACTGAGCTGTCGGAAATATCCAGGTGCCGTGCGACCTGGGCATGGGTCATGCCCTCGATGCGGTTGAGACGGAAAATCTGTCGGGTACGCTCCGGCAATTCCGCCAGTGCCTGCTTCAATGCCTGCCGCTGTTGCTGCGCCATCGCCTGAGCCTCCAACCCGGCCATTTCGTCTTCAATCTCGGCCAGCGCCTCGTGGGGCACGGAGTCGGTCTTGCGCCGTGCCTCCTGGCGAATATGGTCGATCAGCAGATTGCTGGCCGTGCGATAGAGATAGCCCTGGGAGTTGTCGATGCGCTCGCCGACCGGCTTTTGCGCCAGGCGCAGGAAACTCTCCTGCACCAGGTCTGCGGCCAACTGCGGGTCCCGTACCTTGCGCGCGAGATACCCGCGCAGGGTATCGGCGTGCTTGAGAAACAGGCCTTTGAGATCCACGTCCGACAAACCGACTCCCTGGAATGTAAAGGAAACAGGCGGGCATCTTAAGCGTTGTCGAGAATGATTTTCAATTGATATCAACTCTGATCTGCATAACGGTGGTTTTCATTCTGCGTTCGATAATCGAACGGTTCCCACCCAGGTGATTGACCAAATTAACCATCCAGTACATTTTATCGGCATACATAAAAACAACAGTGGAGAACCCTTCATGCCGCCCATCGTGCTGGTGCTCAACGGCCCCAATCTCAACCTGCTCGGCACTCGCGAGCCCGCCACTTATGGCCACGAAACCCTGGCCGACGTCGCCGCCCTGTGTGGCCGCAGCGCCGAACAGCTGGGACTGAAAGTCGAATTCCGCCAGACCAACCACGAAGGCGAATTGCTGGACTGGATCCACGGCGCCCGCGCCCGTTGCGCCGGCATCGTGATCAACCCGGCGGCCTGGACCCACACCTCGGTGGCGATCCGCGACGCGCTGGTGGCCAGTGAAGTGCCGGTGATCGAAGTGCATTTGTCCAACGTGCATGCCCGGGAAGCCTTCCGTCATCACTCGTTTGTGTCACCGATTGCCAAGGCGGTGCTGGCCGGTTTTGGCAGCCATGGTTATCACCTGGCCCTCGAACATTTCAGCAAGACCTTGAAGGGATGAGCCCGGTGTCCAAACGTCGAATTCTCGCCGGCCTGATAGGCGCCGGCATCCAGGCTTCCCGTACTCCGGCCTTGCACGAGCGCGAAGGCGATGCACAGGGCCTGCGTTACCTGTATCGCCTGATCGACCTCGACCAGTTGCAAACAGATACCCGCGCCCTGCCCGACCTGTTGATGGCCGCCGAGCAGATGAACTTCACCGGCTTGAACATCACCTACCCGTGCAAGCAGGCGATCCTGCCGCTGCTGGACGAACTGTCGCCCGAAGCGCGGGGCATCGGCGCGGTGAATACCGTGGTGCTTTGCGACGGTAAACGCATCGGCCACAACACCGACTGCCTGGGCTTTGCCGAAGGTTTTCGCCGAGGCTTGAATGATGTGGCTCGCACGTTCGTGGTGCAGATGGGCGCAGGCGGTGCCGGCGCGGCAGTGGCCCATGCGCTGCTAGGCGAAGGCGTGGAACGCTTGAGTATTTTTGACGTGGACGCCGAGCGCGCCCGCAGCCTGGCGGATAACCTCAACCAGCATTTTGGTGCCGGTCGGGCCCAGGCAGGCAATGACCTGGAAAGCGCCATGGCCGAAGCCGACGGCCTGGTGAATACCACACCGATGGGCATGGCCAAGCTGCCGGGCATGCCCGTACCGCTGGGCACCTTGCGCGCCGACTTGTGGGTAGCGGAGATCGTGTACTTCCCACTGGAAACCGAACTGCTGCGTAACGCCCGCGCCTTGGGCTGCCGCACCCTGGATGGCGGCAACATGGCGGTGTTTCAGGCGGTGAAGGCGTTTGAGTTGTTCACTGGCGAAGTGGCGGATGCCGAGAGAATGCTCGCGCACTTCCGAAGCATGACCACCCAACTGTAGAAACCGGATCAAAAATGTGGGAGCGGGCTTGCTCGCGAATGCGGAGTGTCAGCCACCGGATGTTTTACTGACCCACCGCCTTCGCGAGCAAGCCCGCTCCCACATTTTGCTCAGTGTTGAACTCAGGCCTGCAAATAGCGCAACACCGACTCGCAGATCATCGCCCGATGCCGCTGCTTGACCGCCTCATCCGACAACTCGATCTGAAAGATCTCGCTGAAGGTGTGGCGGTTCGACACCCGGTAAAAGCTGAACGAGTTGATCAGCAAGTGCACGTCCAGCGGCTCCAGCCCTTCGCGGAACAGCCCCATCTGCGCCCCCCGGCGTAACGTGGTGCCGAGGGCTTCGAGGATGTTGCTGTTCATCGCCTTGATCGACGTCGACTGCTTTACGTACTCGGCGTTATGAATGTTCTCGATGCTCACGATCCGCACAAAATCCACGTTCTGATCATGGTGATCAAAGGTGAACTCCACCAGCCGGCGAATCGCTTCCCGGGGCTCCAGGGCCGTCAGGTTCATCCGGGTCTCGGTGTTGCGAATGTCGCCGTAGAGCTTCTCCAGCACCTCGACGTAGAGCTGTTCCTTGCTGCCGAAGTAGTAATAGATCATGCGCTTGGAGGTCTGGATACGCTCCGCGATCGCGTCCACCCGCGCGCCGGACAGGCCCTGCTGAACAAACTCGACGATGGCTTCCTGGAGAATGTTCTCGCGGGTCTTTTCCGGGTTGTTCTTGCGGCTCTTGCGCGGCGCAGTGGCCGCGGCGGGAAGCTCGGAAGTCAGGGTCATGGTGCGCTCACGGCCTTAGGTGCAGGCGGTGATTATGGGCCGCGCCGCACGCCGAAGGAAGCGCCGGCACCTTACAACCTGGCCTGGCGCACCGCACCGCTGCGGGACTTGGCCATGGCCGCCAGGCGCACCGCCACGTTGGCCGCGCCGTAACCGGTGTAGCCGTTCTTGCGCTGGATGATCTCGAAGAAAAACCGGCCTTCAAACGGCTCGGTGTAGACGTGAAACAGTTCACCGCCCTGGGCATCGCGGTCGTACAGCACGTTGTAGTAGGCCAACTGGCTGAGGAACTCGTCGTCGAAATCAAACCGCGCCGCCAGGTCATCGTAGTAGTTCAGCGGGATATCCAGCAGCGGCACACCGGCGTCCTTGGCCCGGCTGACCTCGGCGAAAATGTCCGCGCAGTCGAAGGCAATGTGGTGCACGCCCGAGCCGCGATAGCTCGACAACGCGTGGGAAATCGCGGTGTTGCGGTTCTCGGAAATATTCAGCGGCAGGCGAATCGAGCTGCAGCGACTGCGCAGTGCCCGGCTTTTCACCAGGCCGTAGGGGTCGGGCAGCACCACTTCGTCATCGGCTTCGAAATCCAGCAGGCTTTTGTAGAACAGCACCCAGCTGTCGAGGCTGTCGGCAGGCAACGCCATCGCCATGTGGTCGATGCGCAGCAGGCCGCCGCTGGCAGCGCTCACGGGTTGCAGGTTGAAGTCGGTGTCGTAGAGGCCGCCTTCGTTCTGATCTACCAGGTAGATCAGGCTGCCATCTGGTGCACGAACGGCCGCCAGCTCCAGCTCGTTGGGGCCGACCAGCCCGCGATACGGCTGGCCCTTGTAGGCCACCGCCCGCTCCAGGGCCTTGGCGCTGTCCTTCACGCGGATCGCCGTGGCGCACAACGACGGGCCGTGGGCCTCGAAGAAGTTGTGGGCAAAGGAATAGGGTTCACAGTTGAGGATCAGGTTGATATCGCCCTGGCGCAGCAGGCTCACGCTTTTGGAGCGATGCTGCCCGGCCTTGACGAAGCCCAGGCGCTCCAGCCATGAAGTGAGCTTGGCGCCGAGGTTTTCATCCACGGCAAATTCCAGGAATTCAATGCCGTCGTATTCGCTGGCGGCCGGGGTTTCAAACAGAATCTCGGGGACCGGTTTGGCTTCCTCCGCCAGCCGCTGGCGGGTCTTCTCTTCGAGGTACAGCAGCGAGCGCAGGCCGTCGGCAGCGTTGGCCCGGGTCGGTGCGGCGCGGAAGCCGTCGTTGAAGATTTCCAGGGAAAGCGGCCCGGTGTAGCCGCTCTTGATGATGGGGGCGAGGAAGCCCGCCAGGTCGAACTCGCCCTGGCCTGGGAAGCAGCGGAAATGCCGGCTCCATTCCAGTACATCCATCGCCAGGATCGGCGCGTCGGCCATCTGCACAAAGAAAATCTTGTCGCCGGGGATCTCGGCAATGGCGCTCGGGTCGCCCTTGAGGGACAGGGTGTGGAAGCTGTCGAGCAACACGCCCAGGCTCGGATGATCGATCTTGCGCACCAGGTTCCACACCTGTTGCCAGGTGTTGACGTGTCGGCCCCAGGCCAACGCTTCATAGCCAATGCGCAGGCCACGGCGGCCAGCGTGTTCGGCCAGCAGGCTCAGGTCATCCAGTAGAATGCTTTCATCGCCAACGGAATCGGCTGACGCGTTACTGCACACCAGCACCAGGTCGGTGCCCAACTCCTGCATCAAGTCGAACTTGCGCTCGGCTCGTTCAAGGTTGCGCGCCAGGCGGTCGCGGCGGCAGCCTTCAAAATCCCGGAACGGCTGGAACAAGGTGATGGCAATGCCGAGGTCGGCGCACATTTGCCTGACTTCACGCGGGCTGCCGTCGTAATACAGCAGATCGTTTTCGAAGATTTCCACGCCATCAAACCCGGCAGCCGCGATGGCTTCGAGTTTTTCCGGCAGGGTTCCGCTCAAGGAAACGGTGGCGATGGAGCGTTGCATGGGGCGACTCCCGGCAGATGAAGCAGGTCTTATTTACGGCAAATTATTGGCCGCCAGGTTCATCACAGCAATTGAAATGTACGAACCGGTTAGTTTTATGGGCGATTATCGAACAGAATGGCAATCGGCGAATTGACGATTTTTTAGCCTCTGCGCACCATCGACAGCACATTGAGTCCCGCTCGGGTTGAGTGGCCTCGGTTAACCAAGACCCTGAACACACCATAAAAATTTCAAAAAAAACGGGTACTTCCTCATGCCTTCGCAAAATCCCGCCGTGGCCGTGCGCCACAGCAATCCCCATAGCGGCATCGGCGACAAAATCCGTGGCGCCATGGCTGTCGGTAAAACCCGCTGGGGCATGCTGGCCCTGGTGTTTTTCGCCACCACCCTGAACTACATCGACCGCGCCGCCCTCGGCGTGATGCAACCGATCCTGGCCAAGGAAATGAGCTGGACGGCGATGGACTACGCCAACATCAACTTCTGGTTCCAGGTGGGTTACGCCATCGGCTTTGTGCTGCAAGGCCGGCTGATCGACCGAGTCGGCGTCAAGCGCGTGTTCTTCTGCGCGGTGCTGCTGTGGAGCCTGGCCACCGGCGCCCACGGCCTGGCCACCTCGGCGGTGGGCTTTATGGTCTGCCGGTTCATTCTCGGGCTGACCGAAGCCGCCAACTACCCGGCCTGCGTCAAGACCACCCGCTTGTGGTTCCCTGCCGGCGAGCGTGCCGTGGCCACCGGGATCTTCAATGCCGGCACCAACGTCGGCGCGATGATGACGCCGATGCTGCTGCCGCTGATCCTCCACGTATGGGGTTGGCAGGCCGCCTTCCTGTGCATGTCGGCACTGGGTGCGATCTGGCTGTTGTTCTGGGGTTTGAAGTACTACAACCCGGAAGACCATCCGAGCGTTAAGCAATCGGAACTGGACTACGTGCAGCAGGAAGTCGAACCGGAACAACCCCGCGTGCCGTTCAGCCGCATCCTGCGGATGCGCGGCACCTGGGCCTTCGCCCTCGCCTACTCGATGACCGCACCGGTGTTCTGGTTCTACCTGTATTGGCTGCCGCCGTTCCTGAATCAGCAATACAACCTGGGCATCAACGTGACCCAGATGGGCATTCCGCTGATCATCATTTACCTGACGGCGGACTTCGGCAGCATCGGCGGCGGGATTTTGTCTTCGTTCCTGATCGGCCGTGGGATGAATCCGATCAAGGCGCGGCTGTTATCCATGCTGCTGTTCGCCTGCTGCATCGTCGGGGTGATCATGGCCGCCGGTTCCAGCCAGCTGTGGGTCGCTGTGTTTGCCATCTCCCTGGCCATCGGCGCACACCAGGCCTGGACGGCCAACATCTGGAGCCTGGTGATGGACTACACGCCCAAGCACATGATGAGTACGGTGTTTGGTTTTGGCGGCATGTGCGCGGCCATCGGCGGGATGTTCATGACTCAGATCGTCGGCCACATCCTGACCGTGACCAACAACAACTACACCGTGCTGTTCACCCTGATTCCGGCGATGTACTTCATCGCGCTGATCTGGATGTACTTCATGGCGCCACGCAAGATTCCGACCGTCGAGGTCTGAATATCCTACTTGCGCCGCTGCTGCCAGGCAGCGGCCAACCCACTCAGACAGATCACCCCGATCCCGACCACCGTGGTCAGGTCCGGGGTGTGATTGAACACCAGCCAGCCCAACAACCCCGCAAACACGATCTGGCAATAGCCGAACGGCGCCAGCAGGGCCGGTGCCGCGAAGCGGAAGGCCTGGGTCAGCATCAAGTGCGCGGTCATCCCGCAACTGCCCAGCGCCAGCATCAACACCCCATGCCACAGGCTCGGCACTTGCCAGAAGAACGGCACCAGCGCACTCATCACCAAGGTGTTGCACAGCCCGGCGAAGAAGTTGCTGGTGGTGGGCGTGTCGTACTTGCTGAGGATGCGGGTGAGCAGTTGGTAGAAGCAGAAGAACAGCGCGGACGTCAGCGGCAACAACACCGCCGGGGTGAACAGCTCACCGCCCGGGTGCACAATGATCAACACCCCGATGAACCCGCAAATCACCGCCAGCCATTGGCCACGGGTCACGTGTTCACCCAGCAGCGGCACCGACAAGGCGGTGACCAGGATCGGCGCAAGAAAGTTGACCGCCGTGGCCTCGGCCAACGGGATAAAGTGCAACGCCGCCGTGAAAAACAGGCTGGTGCCCAGCAGGCACAACGCCCGCGCCACCTGCAGCAACGGTCGTTTACTGCGCAGCACCCGCAGCCCTGATTGCGGCAGGAAAATCCCGGCCATCAACAGCGTATGCACCAGATAACGGGCCCACACCACCATCACGATCGGGTAAAACCCGGCCAGGTATTTGGACAGCGCGTCGTGGCTGGAAAACAGAAAAGTGGCCACCACAATCAGCAAAATGCCTTTGAGCGGGTGGTTGACGCCGGAAAGTGGGGTGCTGAGGGTCATTGCATTCTCTTGAGTGGCAGGCTGAAATGACCGCCGCATACCGCGGCATAATCTAGAACGGGTAAAGCGCCTCGCTCAAGAGCATAACCAAACACTGTTCGAACAGCGCACTAAATTGCGGTTTTCCAGTCCAACGCTTCACGCCGCCCTGCCCACTGCGCGTTTTTTAACCAAGGCCTTCGTACCATGAAAAAAACCCTGTTGATTCTTTCGACCCTGGCGCTGCTCAGCGCCTGCGACAAGCAAGCCGAGACCGCCAAGGCGCCGGCGCCGCCCTCCGTCCAAGCGACGCTGGTACCGGAAGTGCTGCCCACCGACAAATGGGTCGGCAAGTGGATTGGCGTCGAAGGCCTGAACCTGACCATCGCCAAGGACGACAGCATCGGCCGTGGCCACTATGTACTGACCATGAAATACGGCCTGGATGACGATGATTCCGGCACCTTCAAGGGTCAGGCATCCGAAGACGGCATCACCTTTGAACGCCCGGACGGCCCGCAGATTCTGAGCGCCGGCGACGGCGAAGCCACCGGCCTGAAATGGCTGGCCGACAAGAAAGACTGCCTGATCGTCGACACCGGCGAAGGGTATTGCCGCGACTGACACCCATAACTTCCCGCTGGACACCCATTACCTGTGGCGAGCGGGCTTGCCCCGCGTTGGGCTGCGCAGCAGCCCCATAGCAGGCAAAAGTGTTCTTTCCGGAAGGATTCGGTGTTCTTATTGGGACTGCTACGCAGTCCAACGGGGGACAAGCCCCCTCGCCACCGACAGCCGGACTGGCGCCAACCCTACACACCAACAACACTGAGCTGCAGAACCATCAAGAGGATTGCCACATGCTATGGAAAAAAGGCCGACGCAGCGACAACGTGGTGGACGCCCGCGATGACAGCGGTGGCGGTGGCGGTGGCGGCGGCATGCGCTTTGGCGGCGGCAAGGGCCTGAGCCTGACGGCCATCGTGCTGATCGTCGGCATCGGCTGGCTGACCGGCCAGGACCCGATGCAGATCCTCGGGCAACTCAGCGGCCAGCTCACCGAGCAAGCGCCCTCCGTCAGCCCGCAAACCCGCCAGGCGCCGCCGGCCAATGATGAACAGGCCGACTTCGTGCGCGCCGTCCTCGGCGACACCGAAGACACCTGGGCCCAGGTGTTCCAGGAAAACGGCCTGAGCTACAAGAACCCCAAATTGATCCTGTTCCGCGGCCGGGTGAACTCCGCCTGCGGTGGCGCCACGTCCGCCAGTGGGCCGTTCTATTGCCCGGCAGACCAACAGGTATACCTGGACCTGGATTTCTTCCGGGAAATGTCCCAACGCTTCAAGGCCGCCGGGGACTTCGCCCAGGCCTACGTGATCGCCCACGAGGTCGGACACCACGTTCAGACGCTGCTGGGCATCTCGGCGAAGATTCAGGCAGCCCGCCAGCAAGGCCGGCAGATGCAAGGCGACGGCGGCCTGCTGGTGCGCCAGGAACTGCAAGCCGACTGCTTCGCCGGGGTGTGGGCCAACCGGGCACAAAAACGCCTGAACTGGCTGGAGCCCGGCGACATTGAAGAAGCATTGAACGCGGCCAACGCCATCGGCGATGACCGCTTGCAGCAACAGGGCCAGGGCCGCGTGGTGCCTGACTCGTTTACCCACGGCACCTCGGCACAGCGGGTTCGCTGGTTCAAGACCGGCTTTGCCCAGGGCCAGATCACTCAATGCGACACCTTTACCGCCAAGAGCCTTTAAATGAATAAACGACTGGGTCTGCTGTTAGGTTTGTTGATCACCTGTTCCTCCTCCACCTGGGCTGCCGAGCATGGCGTCAAGGTGGTCAGCCCCGATCGTTTTCACCTGGATGCCGGCGACCTGAGCGTCGGCTTGAGCCAGGACTGGCGCCAGCCGCTGCCTCAAGTCACCCGCGCGCTGATCATCGTGCATGGCCGCCTGCGCAACGCCATGACCTACCTGGGCAGCGGCGAAAAAGCCGCCGAAGCCGCAGGGCAAAACGCCAACACCCTGGTGATTGCGCCGCAGTTTCTCAACCAGACCGACATCAAGCGCAACCAGGTCGACGGCCAGACCCTGCGCTGGAACAGCAATGACTGGATGGCCGGCGAGCCGTCCACCGGCCCGGGCCAAATCAGCTCCTACGGCGCGTTGGACCAGATCATCAAGCACCTGGGCAACCGCAAACTGTTCCCGAACCTGAAAGAAATCGTGGTGGCCGGCCATTCCGGCGGCGGCCAGGTGGTGCAGCGTTTTGCACTGACCGGGCATGATCACCCGCTGCTGCAAACCGAAGGCATCAGCCTGCGCTACGTGGTGGCTAACCCTTCGTCCTACGCGTACTTCAGCCCGCAACGGCCGGTGAAGTTCGATGTCGCCAGTTGCCCAGGCTTCAATGACTGGAAATACGGCATGCAAAACCTGCCGGCCTACGCCAAGGGGCAAAGTGCCGAGCAGCTGGAGCAGGCTTACGTTTCGCGCAATGTCACTTACTTGCTGGGCCAGCAGGACACCGACCCGAATCACCCGGCGCTGGACAAGAGCTGCGGGGCTGAAACCCAGGGTGCGTATCGCTTGATTCGCGGGCACAACTATTTTGACTACCTCAAGCTGCGGCATCCGCAGTTGGGCCATAAGCTGGTGGAAGTGCCGGGGGTTGGGCATGACGGGGACAAGATGTTTACGTCGCCTGAGGGGCAGAAAGTACTGTTCCAATAACCACTGAAGAAACCGGATCAAAAATGTGGGAGCGGGCTTGCTCGCGAATGCGGTGGATCAGTCAGCCTATGTATTGACTGACACACCGCATTCGCGAGCAAGCCCGCTCCCACATTGGATTTTCATCGACCGGACTAAATCATCCGGCGCAATACCGCGCAATCTTCGGCATGCCAATCCGCCAGCTCCGGCCACGGGTTATCCGGCAAGTTAACCAACACCGTCCTGGTCCCCGCCGCCCGCCCACAATCCAGATCAAACCGGTAATCACCGACCATCACCATCTCTTGCGGCGTCACTTCCCACGCTTGCGCCAGCTTCAACAAACCACCCGGGTCAGGCTTGGGCGGCGCATCATCGCGCCCCAACACATCCTCGACCGCAAAGCAGTCCGCGAGGCCGATTGCCTGCAACGTCACATGGGCCAGTTCCCGCGCATTGCGCGTCAGGATGCCCAGCCGATAACCGCGCCCGGCCAATTCCCGCACCAACTCCACCGCGCCCTCAGCCGCCACCGAACCCAGCGCCAACTCACGCTCATGCTCCAGCAGCCACGCATGCTTGGCCGCGGCTTCATCGGCGGGCAATGCCGCCAGGTGCGTAAGAATGTCGTCAGTCGGCGGAATATCCAACGCTACGCGAATCGCCGCGAAGTCATGCACGGCCACCGTCAGGGTGCCATCCATGTCGAACACCCAATGCTTCACATCACTCAGGCTCATGCCCAATCCTTGCGATGACGAATCAAGCCTTCCTGGGTGACCGACGCCACCAGCTGCCCGGCGCGGTTGTACACGCTGCCCCGGGAGAACCCACGGGAATTGCCGGCCCACGGGCTGTCCATGGCGTAGAGCAACCAGTCATCGGCACGCAGGTCGGCGTGGAACCACAGCGCGTGGTCGAGACTGGCGACTTGCATGTCTTTCTGCCAAACCGTCTTGCCATGGGGCAGCAGCGAAGTGGTCAACAGGCCGAAATCCGAGGCGTAGGCCAGCAGGTATTTGTGCAACGCCGGCGAGTCGGCCAAGGCGCCATCCGCACGAAACCACACGTACTTGACCGGGTCGGACGGCTGCGGGTTGTACGGGTCTTTCTCGGTCACCGGCCGCACTTCGATCGGCTTGGGGCACAGCAGCTTTTCGCGCATGTGCTCAGGAATCAGGTGCGCGCGCTGCTGGGTCAGTTCCAGCTCCGAGGGCAGGTTTTCCGGGCCGACCACCACGGGCATGGTGGTCTGGTGCTCGAAGCCTGCTTCGTCGTACTGGAACGAAGCGCTGCAGGTGAAGATCGGGTTGCCCTTCTGGATCGCCGTCACCCGGCGCGTGCTGAAACTGCCGCCATCGCGTACCCGGTCAACCGAATACACCACCGGCAGCGCCGCATCGCCCGGGCGCAGGAAGTAACCGTGCAACGAATGCACATGCCGCGCCTCTTCAACGGTCTGGCTGGCCGCCGACAGCGACTGGCCGAGCACTTGGCCGCCGAACAGCTGGCGAAAGCCCAGGTCCTGGCTGCGGCCGCGAAAGAGGTTTTCCTCGATCGGCTCCAGGGTCAGCAGGTCC
>Ga0105251_10001416_pt1 | contig 20666 bp, 16 predicted proteins | sample KBSS64metaG_FD_80424 | JGI IMG/M metagenome (GOLD analysis project Ga0105251, IMG submission 80424) | Switchgrass rhizosphere microbial communities from Kellogg Biological Station, Michigan, USA - KBS S6-4 metaG | ecosystem: Host-associated > Plants > Roots > Rhizosphere > Soil | place...
AGCCACTCGCAGTGCCATTCAAACCGGCGAAGCCATTCAAAACGGCAACTTGGCATCCGGCTTCTCAGCCAGAATCACACGACGAAAATCTTCCTGAATCCGCTTCAGCGCCGCGTCGTTGTCCGCCTCGAAACGCATCACGACGACCGGTGTCGTATTCGACGAGCGCGCAAGCCCGAACCCATCCGGATATTCGACACGCAGTCCGTCGATCGTCAGCACATCGTCCGCTCCGGTAAACTTCGCCGACTTCTGCAAACGCGCGATCAGCTCGAAGTTCTCGCCCTCTTCCAGCTTCAGTTGCAACTCCGGCGTCGACAGCGAATTCGGCAGATCGTTCAGCAGCTTGCTCGGATCCGCCACGCGCGACAGGATTTCGAGCATGCGCGCGCCGGTGTACAGACCATCGTCGAAGCCGTACCAGCGGTCCTTGAAGAACACATGGCCGCTCATCTCACCCGCGAGCGGCGCGCCGGTTTCGCGCAGCTTCGCCTTCACGAGCGAATGGCCGGTCTTCCACATCACCGGCTCGCCGCCCTGCTCGCGCACCCACTTCGCCAGATTGCGCGTGCACTTCACGTCGAAGATGATCTGACCGCCCTTGTTGCGCGACAGCACTTCCTGCGCGAACAGCATCAACTGGCGATCCGGATAGATGACCTGCCCATCCTTCGTCACGACGCCGAGACGGTCGCCGTCGCCATCGAACGCGAAGCCGACTTCGGCATCCGTTTCCTTGAGCGCCTTGATCACGTCCTGAAGGTTTTCCGGATGCGCCGGGTCCGGGTGATGGTTCGGGAAGTTGCCGTCGATATCCGTGAACAACTCCACGAGTTCGCAGCCGAGCGCCTTGAACAGTTTCGGCGCGAGGCCGCCCGCGACGCCGTTGCCCGTATCGACGACGATCTTCATCGCGCGCACCGGCTTCACGTCCGACACGATGCGATCGAGATAGATCTGCGACACGTCGAACTCGGTGTACGTGCCTTCGCCCGTCGTGAAGTCGCTGTCGACGATGCGCTTGTACAAGCCCTGGATCTGCTCGCCGTAGATCGCGGCGCCGCGCAGCACCATCTTGAAGCCGTTGTAGTCGGGCGGATTGTGGCTGCCCGTCACGACGATGCACGAATCCACGCGACGCTCGCCCGAGGGCACAGGCAGCGGCACGCTCGCCGCGAAATAACCGACGGGCGTCGGCACCATGCCGATATCGACGACATCGACGCCCGCCGCCCGCAGCCCGTCCGAGAGCGCACCAACAAGCTCGGGGCCGGAGAGGCGCCCGTCGCGTGCGACCACAACCGAATCGCCGCCCTGCTTTTTGATCTCGCTGCCGAATGCCTGGCCGATGCTCTTCGCGACATCCTTGTCGACCGTCTTGCCGACGATGCCGCGGATGTCGTAGGCCTTGAAGATGGATTGGGATACTTGGCTCATGAGATGGCTACCTCTTCTCTATTAGTTGATGGTTTCTCGGCGATGCAGCCATGAGGGCATGCAGGTCGTGACGGGTGACGCGCCAGCGCAGCGGGCATGGCGCGTGAACGACTGCCAGATGACGTACGAATTCTGCCTATGCGTCTGTTAAATCAACACGAAAGAAACAATTGGAAGCAACTGGATGCAAAAGCCGAGCAGTGCGCGGGCCGTCCGCGGATCGCACTTATAATCGCTGTCTTTCGGCGCTCTCGTGGTTGCGCGCGGCGCTCACAGCCTGCGCGTTCATTCTAATCCAATGCTCAAACGCTCTTTCGCCTCGATGCCTTCGAATGAGGCGCGTCTGCGTGCAAACACACAAAACTTGACCGATCACGCGCGCTTCTTTCAAGGCGGTCAGGCTTGGGTAGCACGCCGCGTGCCCGTTTTTACGGCGGGAACGGCCGCATGAAGGCCCTGACGCGCTCCGGCAATCCGGACGTCGCCCGCGCGCTCGCCAATATCGTGTGGCTCGGGCTCGAGCGGCTCACGCAGATCGCAGTCGCCATCGTCATTGCGGGACTGCTCGCACGCTATCTCGGCCCCGGCGATTTCGGCAAATGGCAATACGCGAACACGCTCCTGCTCGTGATCGCGCCGATCACCTGGGTTTGCGGCGCCGAGATTCTCGTGCCGACGATCGTCAACCGCACGCCCGCCGAGGCCGGCGCGGTGCTCGGCAGCGCGTTCGTGCTGCGCATGGGCGTCTCGATCGCCGCGCTGATCCTGACGTGGATCTGGATCGCGGCGGGCGGCACCGATCCGATGGTCGGTCTGATGCTCGCCGGCCTCGCCGTCACGATGCTCTTTCGCGAGCCGTTCATCGGCGTTGTCAATTCGTGGCTGCAAAGTCTCACTTACAGCAAGCCACAACTCATCGCGAGCATGGCGGCGGCCGTCGTCAAGGCGGCGCTCGTGTTCGCGCTGGTGCGCGCGGCGGCCGCGCCGTCGAGCTTCGGCTGGCTCTGGGCGCTCGAAGCCGCGGCGATCAGCGCCGCGCTCGTCGTGTATTACATGCGCCGTCACGGCGGCACGCTCGGCTGGCGCTTCGACCGCGCACTGTTCAGACATTTCGCGAGCGCGGGCACGGTGTTCTGGCTCGGTCTCATCTGCATGTATCTGTTTCTCAAGCTCGACCGGCTGATGCTCGCGCATCGCGTGTCGTTCGCGGAACTCGGGCTCTACTCCGCCGCGCAGCAGTTGAACGAGAACTGGATCGCGCTCGCGCTGATGCTCTCGCAGACCATCGCGCCGGCGTTCGTCTATCGCGTGCAGGACACCGCGCGCCTCAGACGCAACCTCGTGCGCCTCTTCGCAATGACCGGCGCGCTGATGATCGCGGGCGCCGCCGTCCTCGATGCGCTCGCGGGCTTCATCATCGCGCGTGTGTTCGGGCCGAACTATGCGGGCGCCGCCGATATTTTCCGTTGGGCCGTATGGCTTTCCGTGCCGGCGGGCATCGAGGCGATCGGCAATCTCGTCGTGCTGAAATATCAGGCGAAGTACGTGCTGCTGTCGAAATGGCTGTTCGCGCTGGCGGTCGCGTTCGCGGTGAACTGGTTCACGATTCCCCGCATCGAAGGCTACGGCGCGCTGATCGGGCTCGCGGCGGGCTATGTCGCGGCGGCGTCGGTGAATTTCTATTACATCCGTTTCCGGCTGCGCGCATGAACGATCCATCCGATGTCGTCGTGTTGATGCCCGCGTTCAACGGCCAGGCCGAGGTCGAACGCACGCTCGCGTCGTTCAGGGAAGCGTCGACGGTGAACGCGCTGATCGTCGACGATGGCAGCACGCCGCCGATCGTCGCGCCCGTCATCGACGGCATGCGCATCGACATTCTGCGGATGCCGCAAAACGGCGGCATCGAGCGCGCGCTCGAAGCGGGCATCGCGGCGCTCGCAGCGCGCGGGGCACGCTATGCGGCGCGCATCGACGCGGGCGATCTGGCGACGCCCGGCCGTCTGGCGAAGCAGCGCGCGTACATGGAGGCACATCCGCGCGTCGCGGTGCTGGGCATGTGGACGCACGTCGTCTCGAGAGAAGGCGCGCCGCTTTTCGACCTGACGCCGCCGACCGAGCCCGCCGCGATCCGCCGCATGATGCTCGCGCGCACGTGCTTCACGCATCCGTCGCTGATGCTGCGTGTCAGCGCCGTGATCGAAGCGGGCAACTATCGCGCGCACTATCGCGCGGCGGAGGATCTCGATCTGATCCTGCGGCTCCTGCAGCGGCACGACGGCGCGAACCTGCCCGAGTTCGGTCTCTTCTACGAACTGAACGAAGGCGGGATCAGCGCGACGAAGCGGCGTGCGCAAGTGATGTCGACACTGCGCCTGCAACTGCGTCATTTGCGCGTGACGAATCCGCTCGACTGGGCGGGCATCGCGAAGAGCGCCGCTCATCTCGTGCTGCCGTATCGCGCGTTGCGCAGCCTGAAGGCGCGGTTGTTGAAGGCCACGCCTTCCGCGTGAAAATTTCAATGTTCAGTTCGCGCTACGTTCAGCGCTCTTTCCGGATGACGAAAGAAAAATCGAGTCTTCGCATCGCCCTCGTCTGCAACACGGCGTGGGCGATCTACACCTACCGGCAGGGCGTGCTGCGCATGCTGACCGCGCGCGGCGCGCAAGTGACGATCATCGCGCCGCGCGATCGCACCTTCGAGCCGCTCACGGAGATGGGCTGCCGCTGTGTCGAGCTGCCGGTCGCATCGAAGGGAACGGACCCGCGCCAGGACTTGAAGACGCTTGCCGCGCTCTATCGCGAATATCGCACGACGCGCCCGCACATCGTGTTTCACTACACCATCAAGCCGAACATCTACGGCACGCTCGCCGCGATGCTCGCGCGCGTCCCGTCGATCGCGGTGACGACCGGCCTCGGCTACGTCTTCATTCAGAAGAGCCGCACGGCGCAGGTTGCCAAGCTGCTGTACCGTTTCGCGTTCCGCTTCCCGCGCGAAGTGTGGTTCCTGAATCGCGACGATCACGAAGCCTTCCTGCACGAGAATCTGCTCGCGCATCCTGATCGCGCGCGGCGTCTGCACGGCGAAGGTGTCGATCTCGATGAGTTCGCGCTTCAGCCGCTGCCCGCGCGCGAGGACTTCGTTTTCATCCTGATCGGGCGGCTCCTGTGGGACAAAGGCGTGGCGGAATATGTCGAAGCCGCGCGCAGGATCCGCGCGAAATTCCCGCATGCGCGTTTTCAGTTGCTCGGGCCGGTCGGCGTCGACAATCCGAGCGCGATCAGCCGCACGGACGTCCAGAAGTGGGAAGCGGAGAATATCGTCGAATATCTGGGCGAAGCGAACGACGTGCGCCCGCTCGTGGCCGCGGCGGACTGCGTCGTGCTGCCCTCATATCGCGAAGGCGTGCCGCGCACGCTGATGGAAGCCTCGGCGATGGGCCGTCCGATCGTCGCCACCGATGTTCCCGGCTGCCGTGAGGTCGTCGAGCACGGCGTGAACGGTCTTCTCTGCGAGGTGAAGAGCGCCGACAGCCTGACCGAAGCGCTCGAACGCATGCTGACGCTCCCTTTGGACGAGCGCGAAGCGATGGCGCTGCGCGGCCGCGAAAAAGTCGCGCTCGAATTCGACGAAAAGAATGTCGTCGAGCGCTACAAGGGCACAATACATGCCATTACCGGCATTTCACTCTGATTTCGAGTTTTTGGAGAACGCATGATGAATGGCAATCAGTCGCCGATAACTGGTGCGAAGGGCACGATTCTCGTCACGGGCGGCGCGGGGTTCATCGGTTCGCACACGTGTGTCGAACTGCTCGATGCGGGCTATGGCGTCGTGGTCGTCGACAATCTCGTCAATAGCCGCGCAGAGTCGTTAAAGCGTGTCGAGCGCATCACGGGAAAGCGCGTCGCATTTTACGAAGCCGACGCGCGCGACGAAGCCGCGCTCAATCGCATTTTCGACTCGCACGAGATCACCGGCGCGATTCACTTCGCGGCGCTGAAAGCCGTGGGCGAATCGGTGGCGAAGCCGGTCGAGTATTACAGCAACAACATCGGCAGCCTGCTCGCCGTGCTGAAGGTGATGAAGGAGCGCAACGTGCGCAACTTCGTGTTCAGTTCCTCCGCGACGGTCTACGGCATGCCGAAGAGCGTGCCGATCGACGAATCGTTTCCGCTTTCCGCGACCAATCCGTACGGCCAGTCGAAGCTCATCGCCGAACAGATCCTGCGCGATCTCGAAGTCTCCGATCCGTCGTGGCGCATCGCGACGCTGCGCTACTTCAATCCGGTCGGCGCGCATGAGAGCGGTCTGATCGGCGAAGACCCGGCGGGCATTCCGAACAACCTGATGCCGTATGTCGCGCAGGTGGCCGTCGGCAAGCTCGAGCGCCTGCGCGTGTTCGGCAGCGATTACGATACGCACGACGGCACCGGCGTGCGCGATTACATTCATGTCGTGGATCTGGCGCGCGGGCACATCGCGGCCATCGACGCGCTGAAGACGCTCGATCGCAGCTTCGTCGTGAATCTCGGCACGGGCCAGGGCTACAGCGTGCTCGATGTCGTCAAGGCGTTCGAGGCGGCGTCGGGCAAACCCGTGCCGTACGAGCTCGTGCCGCGCCGCCCGGGCGATATCGCCGCCTGCTACGCCGATCCGGCGGCCGCCGCGACGCTCATCGGCTGGCGCGCGGAGCATGGCATCGAACGCATGTGCGCGGATCACTGGCGCTGGCAGTCGCAAAACCCGAACGGGTTCGCGTAAAGTCTCGCTGCGCCCCGCGTCGTCGTTCCGAGCGCTGCGGGGCTGCTTCTCCCAACCGGTTCTATTTTCATGCTTAGTTTCGCGCTTGCTTTTCTGGTCTCGCTGCTCGTGACCTTGTTGATCGTGCGTTTCGCACACCTGCAGGAAGGCGTGCTCGGCGACACCGATCTCGCCGGCGTGCAGAAGTTTCACGCGCGTCCCGTGCCGCGCATCGGCGGCGTGGGCATCCTTTGCGGACTGACCGCATCGGCCGTGCAATTGCGATGGGGTTATCCGGCCGTGTCGGGCGGCATTCTCGGCATCGTCGCGTGCGGCCTGCCGGCGTTTCTCTCCGGGCTGATCGAAGACCTGACCAAGCGCGTCTCGCCGCTCGCCCGCCTCGTCTGCACGATGGCCGCCGCCGGCCTCGCCTACGCGTTCCTGAATATCGCGGTTACGCGCATCAGCGTGCCGCCGCTCGATTTCCTGCTGTCCTACGCGGTGATTTCCTGCGCGGTGACGGTGCTCGCCGTCGCGGCGCTCGCGAACGCCGTGAATATCATCGACGGCTTCAACGGCCTCGCGTCGATGGTCAGCTTCATGATGTTCGCGTCGCTCGCCTACGTGGCGTTCCAGGTGCACGATCCCGTCGTGCTGTCCGGCTCGCTCATCATGATGGGCGCTGTGATGGGCTTCTTCATCTGGAATTTTCCCGCCGGCCTGATCTTTCTCGGCGACGGCGGCGCGTACTTCGTCGGCTTCATGCTGGGCGAGCTATCCATCATGCTCGTGATGCGCAACCGCGATGTCTCCGCGTGGTATCCGGTGCTGCTCTTCATGTATCCGATCTTCGAAACGTGTTTCTCGATCTATCGCAAGAAGTTCATTCGCGGGATCTCGCCCGGCATTCCGGACGGCGTGCATCTGCATATGCTCGTCTACAAGCGCCTGATGCGCTGGGCCGTCGGCGTGAAGAACGCGCACGAACTCACGCGGCGCAACTCGCTTACGTCGCCGTATCTGTGGCTGCTGTGCCTCGTCGCGGTGATTCCCGCGACGCTCTTCTGGCGGCACACGGTGCATCTCTTCTGCTTCGTCGTCGTGTTCGCGGCGACGTATGTGTGGCTCTACATGAGCATCGTGCGCTTCAAGTCGCCGCGATGGCTCGTGTTTCGACGACCGCACACCGTGAAGAAATGAACCGAACGCCGCCCTGCCCCGGGCGGCGTTTTCGTTTGCGGCGTCGATTACGTTAGATGCTTCTGGAAGAACGCGGCGGTGCGGCCGTTCGCAAGTTGCGCGGCCGCCGCATCGTAATGCACGCCCTTGTTGCGCGCGAACGCGTGATGACAGCCGGGATACGTGAACGCCTCGACGTTCGCGTGCCCTTGCACCGCCGCGAGCACGCGATTGCGGGCATCGGCGGGAATGAACTCGTCTTCTTCCGCGAGATGCAGCATGAGCGGCACCTTGATCTTGGGCAGCTCGCCGAGGTACTGGTCCGTGCCGCCGCCGTAATAGGAAACCGATGCATCGACATCGGTGCGCGCGGCCGTCAGAAAGGACAGCAATCCGCCGAGACAAAAGCCGACCGAACCGATTTTGCCTTTCACCTGCGAGAGCCCGCGCGCAGAGCCGATGGTCGCCGCGATGTCCTCGACGCCCGTGTTCACGTCGAACGCGTTGTAGTACTTCAGCGCCTGCTGCCACTCGGCTTCGGTCTTGTCGGTAAGCTCGACGTTCGGCTCGAGCCGCCAGAACAGGTCCGGACACAGCGCGACGTAGCCCTGGCGCGCGTACTCGTCGCACGTTTCGCGCATGTCGGCGTTGATGCCGAATATCTCCTGGATCACCACCACGGCGGGCGCGGGTGTCTGCGCGGGATAGGCGACGTAGGCGTCGAAATTGCCGTCGGGCGTGGAGATGCTGAGCCGGTCGGACATGGGAGTCTCCTGAGTGATGGTGTCGATCGAAAGCGCGCAAAGGCCCGCTCGAGCGTGCGCGTGGCCGATAGTCGAAGTGTGATTCGCGTGTGTGACGGTGAGACGTGGGCGATCGGAGAAAGCCCCGCGCGTTGCGAAGATGCAATGGATGCACGCAGCGCAACGCGGCCCGCCTTGCGGCAAGAACCTATTTGATACGCGAAAATCGGCGCGCGCGCCAGCGTTGAATCGCGCGGTTTCGGCGTGCGAAGACGGTCTGCCTGGATACGGCAGCGCTCATCCCGGCGATGCTCGCGAGTCCCCGGATGAAATCGAATCGTATCGATCGATCGGGTTTCGCATGCGTGTCGCGCCGAACAGGCCCATGCCGTTTCCCTTCTGCGAGGGGTCGCTCGTTGTCGAGTGGCTTGCGCGGCCTGAACCGCACGTCCTCGTGGGCCTGCTTGCCCCGAAACCGGGGTTACCTCGTATCGGCGCGTGCACGCACATCGCACGTATTGAGTGGTCTCACGCCGGAACATGTCGCTTCCGGTGATTCAATCTTCGGTCCGGAAATCGGGGGCGATCCGCCAGAATCCCGTGCTTTGCGGACATGAACCCGACGCGCGCGCCGTCGCGGACCGTGGCGATGGAACGCGCCGGACAAAGCGTGGTGCGGCGCACATGTGCGTCTGTCGTTTCGCGCCGAAGACTAGTCGCCTGACGCCGCTGCAACGGCGCGCGCCAACGGCCGCTGATATATTCGGCAAAAAAATGGGGTTCCCGGGGTCGTCATGCGCAACAAGTTCGCCGTCTTCTGGATATGGCTTTGCCTGCTTCCGCTCGCATTCGACTTAAAGGGCGTGGAGATGGCGAACAGGACGGTCGATATTCTGCTCACCGTGACGTCGATGGGCGCCGCCTGTGCGATTCTCCTGATCGCGCCGCGCTTCGCACGCCGTTCGCGCATGCGCGCGCTCGTGACCTCGCTGTTTCTGCTCACGATCTTCGGCAGCGTCGCGACGCAATTGCTGCAGGGTAACGAAGCAGGCAACTACGCCCGCGTGATCCTGCCGTTCCTGCTGATGCTGCTCGGCTATTTCGTCGGCTGCCGTCCGTGGGATGCGCAACGTATCGAGCAGATCGAGCGCGCGTTGACCGGCGCGATGATCGCATCGCTCGTGTTCAGCGTCGGCTTCGATATCGCGATATCCGATGGAACCGGGAACGTGAGCATTCACGCCGTCCCGGTTACGTTCCTCTGTCTGCAAGGGCTGCTGCTGCACGAGTTCGTCTTCGCGCAGCGCATCACGAAGTTCGCCGCGCTGATCTTTCTCGCGACGCTCGTCATCGAGATTCTGTGCGCCACGCCCAGCCTGCTCGTCGGCACGGTGCTGCTCATCGCCTACGCGACGTGGCTCGCCGCGCCTTCGATCCGCCTGTTCTTCACCACCGGCCTGCGCGCGGTCGTGATCCTCGCGCTGCTCGGCGCAATGGCGGCCGCATCGGCGACGTTCTTCCCGACCGTCGCCCAGCAATGGGTGCAGTACATCCCGTTCGCGAAGGATGCGCCGCCCGCACGCGATCCGGTCGCGATCGCGCGTCTTGCTGAAATGAAGGATCAGGTCGATCAGACCACATCCTCGACGCTCTCGACGATGGTCGGCATGGGCTACGGACACGACTATCGCTATTCGCCTTCGTACTTGCCCGATCTTGCTGGCCTGATCAGCGAGAAGGATTTTTACGCGATCAGAAAGTGGGCGGCCGGCCGCGACTTCTGGGTCTATCAGTTCTTCGCGGGTGGTCTGCTGTTCGGCCTCGCGCTGCCGCTCGCCGTGCTGTGGGCGCTCTGGCGCGGCTCGATGGCCTACCGCGCGTGGCGGCATCGCGCGCCCGATGCGCCGCATCTGCCCGTGCTCGGGCGCGCGCTCTTCGTGCTCGCGGCGCTGCCCGCGACGTCGATCGGCGGCAATCCGCTCGGCGACCGCTTCTCGGGTGTCGTGTTCGGCGTCGCGCTCGGCCTCGTCGTCGCGTCGTATGCGCGCATCGCGCACACGATGCAGATCCGCGCCGCCGAAGCGGCGGGGCACCGGCCGCCGCCGCGGCCTCCGTGGTTCGGCACGCCGCCCGACATGCGCCCGCCCGGCGAGCCGCTACCGGAGATCCTGCCTGCGAACCCGCCGCGCGCTTCCGGCACGCTGCCCGCGCGATAACGCGGTCACATTCACTGCGCGGGCAGATGCGTCCTCAGATACGGCGCGAAGCCGTTCTGCACGGAAATGATCTTTCTCGCGCAGTCGTCGAAATCGGAGCCTCGCGCGCGCTCGTCGCCATACATGCCCTTGCATTGCGCGAAGAGCGAGATGGTCGCGCCGTTGCCGTTCGCGATGCGCGTCGCCGAGAACACCGGCTTGCCGGTACCCGAAGGTATATCCGTTTCGATGGCGGCATCGTCGGCGCGTGTCAGGCGTTCCTTCGAATTCTGCTCGACGTAAGTCTTCGTCAGCTTCCAGGCCGCATCGCATTGCGCGGCGTCGCGGCACGCGACGGTCGCGTTGCGTTGCGCCGTATCGAGCGTCTGCTGCGAGAGCAGGAACGTACGTTCCTTCTGCTCCTCTTTTTCGACGGACGAGCAGGCGGTGAGGACAACCGAAGCGAGTGCGAGAGCGATGAGCTTTTTCACGGACGGACAGCCTAATAACCAGGTCGGACGGCGATTATAACGACGCCCGCTTTCGTCGCACGTAATACGCGGCTGCATTGCGTGCCGGCCGGCGTGAATGGCCGCTCGTGCAGGGTTTTTGGCGTTAGTGGCCGGCGGCGCGCAATATCCTGTGTTCATGCGTGCACGGCTCGCCGCCAACGCACCCGACAAGCAAGCCCGGAGGAGACTCATGAAACATGCGCTACGCACGGCGCTTTTGTCGCTGACCATGACCGCTCTCGTGCCATCGGCCGTGCAGGCAGGCGATGCCGCCGATCCATCGGCGACGGACAAGCTGCTCGCGCAGCAGAACGGATATGTGGGTAATCCCGCGGGCGGCGCGCGGCTGCGTCCGAGCCGACCCAAGGCCGACGCCCGGGCGATGATGATGCCGAAAAGCGCGGCTGCGGCGCTCTATCCGGCGCCCGCGGGCCTGAATCCGCCAGCGGCGAATGCCGCGCGATCGCGCGACATCTACAAGTCGCCTTACTGAAGATCCGCAGGCCCGAGCGGGCTTTCACTCCGCGATGCTTTCGTAGCCGTAGTAGCCGGCGTACGTGCTGCCCATCAATATCTTCGATTGCGGAACGTCGGTGAGCAGAACGCCCTTCATGTGCACGCCGCCGTGATACAGGCGCTTCATCGTTTCGCCGATCTCCTGCACCTGATTCTTGCCGTGCCGCACGACGAGCAGGCTCGTGCCCGCGTGCCTGCCGACCACCGTCGCGTCGGTCACCGCGAGCACCGGCGGCGTGTCGATGACCACGAGATCGTAGTGCTGCTTCAGTTCGGCGAGCATTTCACCGAGGCGGTCGCTCGCAAGCAGCTCCGCCGGATGAGACGGCAGCGAGCCCTTCGGGATCAGATCGACGCCGGGCAGCACGTCGTGAAGGATCGTGCTCATCACGTCGGCGCCCATCAGCACGTCGGAAAGACCGGGCGAGTGGCGCACGCCGAAGTGCGAGTGAATGTCGCCGCGGCGCATGTCGGCGTCGATCAGCAGCACGCGCTTTCTCGTCGAGGCGACGAGCGTCGCGAGATTCGCCGACATGAACGACTTGCCCGCTTCCGGACGCGAGCCCGTCAGCATCACGACGTTGTTGCGCGCATCGGAAAGCTGCAATTGCAGCGACGTGCGCAGGCTGCGGATGCCTTCGACCGCCGCGTCTTCCGGCGCTTGCGCGGCGAGCACGTGCAGCCCCTCGCGGCGCATGCCGACCTGGCGCTGCAGACGAAGCTGCTGCGTGCTGCGCGGCACGATCGCGAAGACGCGCGTGCCCAGTTGCCGTTCGATGTCTTCCGGACGCTCGACGCCGCCAAACAGCGCCTTGCGGACGAATGCGACGATGATGCCGAGCACGAGTCCGATCGCCGCCGAGATCAGGATCACGAGCGCGCGTTTCGGACGCACGGGATCGTCGGCGACCTGTGCGAGGTAGACGATGCGCACGTTGCTCACCTGCCCCGCCTTCGCGATGCGCAGTTGCTGCACGCTGTTGAGCAGGTTCGTGTAGAGCTCGCTGTTCGCGCGCACGTCGCGCGTGTAGCGCAGCGCGGTCTGCTCGGTATCGGGCAGCGTCGACACGTTCTTGCCGAGGCGCGTCTGCGCGGCGGTGAGCGCGGCGATCTGCGCATCGAGCGCCTGGACCGACGGATGATTCGCCGTGAAGCGCAGCGACAGCTCCGCGCGCTGTTGCTGCAAGTCCGAGAGCTTCGTCTTGTTATCGACGATCTGTTGCAGCAGAAGCCGGCTTTCCTCGGAGAGATCCACCGACCCTTGCTTGTTGCGAAACGCGCTGTAGCGCTGCTCGGCTTCGTCGAGCTGCTTCTTCACGACCGGCAGTTGCTGTTCCAGAAACGCGAGCGTGTGCTCGGCTTCGGCCGAGCGCTTCTGCGTATCCTGCTCCACATAGCGGTTCGCGATGTTATTGACGATCGCGGCGATTTCCTTCGGATTACTACCTTCCAGAGACACGCCGATGATGCCCGATTGCAATGCGGTCTCCGCCACGGTGAGACGCTTTTGCAGACGGTCGATGGTCGTGAGCGTCGAGAAGCGCTGCAAGTCGAACTGCACGCCGGGCTTGCTCGTGAGCTTGTCGACCTTGAGCGTGATGGGGCCTTGCGGCGTCATGCCGGAGGCTTCCTGGCCGACATGGCCGGTGAGAATTCCCAGGCCGTCCGGGTCCTGCAACACGTATGCGCCGCGTTCACCGGCGACGAGCGTGAACTTTCTGTCGTAGAGCGTCTTCGGCGTGTCGAAGCGCGGCACGTCGATCTCTTCGTCGCCCCATGCAAAGCGCGACAGATATCCCGATGGAACCGGCTTGTTCAGCATCGAGAATACGTTGCCGACGAGCTTGCCGACGACCGGAAACGAACGCGGCGACGCGCTGATGTCGAGATGCATGCGCCGCACCGTGTCGTCGATGAAGAGGCGCGAGCGCAACAACTCGATCTGCGCGGCGGTGATGGATTTCGTATCGGTGAGCTGCGGCACGACGGCCTGCGCCGCATTGGCGCTGGCGCTCGGCTTGTTGCCGCTGGCCTCGTCGACCTGGATCATCGCGTCCGCCTTGTAGGTCGGCGGCGCGAGGTAGGCGTAGGCGGTTCCGAGCGCGACCACGGCGAGCATGACGAACGTCACGAGCTTCCAGTTGCGCATCACCGCGGCCAGATAATCGGACAGCCGCAACTCGTCGGCTGTCGATACGTCCGTATACCGCGTATCAAAGTTCATCGCCATGATCTCGCTCGCTTGTATTTTTTGAGTCGAACAATGATGCTCCGGCGCGCCCCCGCGCGCGCCGGTCAAACGCCTGCGGTCAATCCACTTACTTCGTCAGCACGGCCGCCGTCAGACCCGCGTTGATCGCCGGCAAGAGCAGGTTCAGCACGCGCGAGAAGCGGACGAGCCCGTTGTTGTCCACGTACACGACGTCATGCGGCTGCAGTTCGAAGTTGTTCGCGAGCAGCATCGATACCGGCGAACGCGCATCGAGCTTGTAGACCTCCGGGTTGTCCGTCTGGCCGTTGCGGATCACGTAAAGCTCGCGCGGGTCCGACGTTTCCGGATTGAAGCTGCCCGCCTGCGAGATCGCGTCCGAAAGCGTGAGCTTGCCGTTGCGCATCGGGATGACGGTGGCGGGCTTGGTCACTTCGCCCATCACGTAGACGCCGTTTTCGTCGCGCGAATCGACACGCAGCGCATCGCCCGGCCTGAGCATGATGTCCGACGGGCTGCGGCCCTTCGCCGTCATGCCGGCCATGTTGATGTTGTACGTGACGCCGTCGCGGATCAGCGTGACGCGGCTCTGGTCCGCCGTCGTCGCAAAGCCGCCCGCGCGCCCGATCGCCTCGGTGAGCGTCATCGGAATGTCGTTGATCTGTTGCGCGCCCGGCGTGCGCACGTCGCCGTCGATATACACCTGCGACGCGCGGAACGACGCGACGCGCACCGTCACCTGCGGTTTCACGAACACCTTCGAGAGCTCCGAGTACAGCTCGCGCTGAACCTGCGTCTCGGTCTTGCCCGCGACATGCAGCGGACGGGTCACGTACGGGAACTGCAGATTGCCGTCCGCATCGACGACGAAGCCGGGTGCGGCATCCGAGGTGCGCGTCTGCTGCGCAGGCTGGCCGAGTGCCGCGACGAGCTCGGGGTGATCCCACACCGTGATCTGCAGCACGTCGCCGACGCCCAGCTTGTACGGCGCCGGCTTGCCGTAGAGCGAAGCGTTCGGATCGGTCGCGGCCGAAGGCTGCGCGGTGCGCATCTTCTTCACGAGCGCGGCGTCGATCGTCGTGATCGGAATGTTGGTCGTGGTGGCCGGATCACCCTGATCGTTCGACGTCTCGACGAGCGCGGCCGGCTTTTCCATGTGCATGCCCGGCGCGAGCCCGCAACCCGTCAGGATCACGGAGATGGAAGCTGCCGCAGCCAGGCTCGTGAGGCGGAAGATACGCGACACGTTGGTGTTGGCGGCCATGGAGGTGGTGCCCGGTTGTTGTTGATTGTGCATAATGGTCGTCCCCTGCATCAGTAAGCGTTGGTGTGGCGTAGTCCCTTGAAGATCGTTGCGGCAATGATTCTCATATCGAGTCCGAACGACCAGTTACCCAGGTAGTACAAATCGTGAGCGACGCGTCCTTCCATCTTTTCGATCCGATCCGTTTCTCCACGAAAACCGTTGACCTGGGCCCAGCCGGTGATGCCCGGCTTGATCCGGTAACGATGGATATACCCCGATACGACCTTCTGATACAGGTCGTCATGTTCAAGCGCGTGTGGACGCGGGCCCACGACCGACATGTCGCCACGCAGAACGTTGAAGAACTGCGGTAGCTCATCGAGGCTGGTGCGGCGCAGGAATGCCCCGACACGGGTCACGCGCGGATCGCCGCGCGTGGCCTGGCGGAGCACCCCGGCCTGTTCCGTGTGCATGCGCATCGAACGGAACTTGTAGATGGTGAAGACGCGGCCATCCGCGCCCTTGCGGCGTTGCCGGAAAAGCACGGGCCCGCGCGAAGTCAGCTTGATCGCGAGCGCGATGCAGATCAGCGCCGGCGAAACGGCGATGATCGCGCCGAGCGCGAACGCGCGGTCGAAGAGTTCCTTCTGCAACTGCGCGGACGCCGACAGCGGCGACGCGACCAGATTGATGGCGGGCTCGCCGAGGAGATCGGTCACGCCGCTTTCGAAGAGCGCAAGGCTGCGCACATCCGGAATGAAGCGCACATTGAGCAGATCGTCGCGGAATTCGTTCACGAAGCGCAGGATCGTGCGCTCTTCGGAAAGCGGCAGTGCGAGCCACACCTCGTGCACGTTCTGCGTGCGCACGAAGTTGACGAATTCGTCGAAGTCGTCGTACACCGGCAGGCGCGTGTTGAGCCGTGCCTTGGCCGGCGCCGCATTGAACGCGGCGCGCATGCGAAAGCCCGCGTCCGGCGAGCGCTCGATCTTGCGCAGGATCGAATCGCAATGCCTGCCGCAACCGACGATCGCCACCTGTTGAAGGTTCAGGCCGGCGTGGCGCATGTGCGCGAGGATCGCGTGCGTGATGAGACGCCCGGCGATCATGAGGCCGCCGGACATCGCGGTCCAGTAGGCGAACCAGAGGCGCGACACGTAGTCGAGTCGATGCAGGGAGAACATGAGCGCGAGCGCGCAGCCCTGCACGACGAGCCAGCCGAGCGAGACCTGGCACGCGAGCTGAAGCTTGCTGCGGCCGCGCCACGACTGGTAGACGCCGAAACCAGGAAAGAGCGCGAGCGAGAACGCCGCCGCGAATGCGACGAACGCCACCGAATAGGTGTGAGCCTCGATGTACTCGAACCTGATTTGCGACGCCACTGCCGCGCCGCCGACGATCATCACGACGTCGAACAGGCGCGCGAGCAATCCCTGTAAATCGCGCATGTTGTTTTCCCCGAACGCAATCAGCCCTTAACCGCCCTCTTCAGTCTCCTCCTCGCGTCGCGCCCGTCTTTGTCGAATGAAAGCCGTTGCAAAGAAGTCGGTCGCATCAACCCGTCATGCCATCGCCCGCCGAGCGCTCAATGGCGCCCGTAGGTGTCGTCGAAGCGCACGATGTCGTCTTCGCCGAGATAGCTCCCCGACTGCACCTCGATGATCTCGAGCGGCACCTTGCCCGGGTTCTCCAGACGGTGCCGCACACCGAGCGGAATGAACGTCGATTCGTTCTCACTCAGCAAAAACTGCTCTTCACCGCGCGTCACGAGCGCCGTGCCGCACACGACGATCCAGTGCTCCGCGCGATGGTGATGCATCTGCAACGACAGCTTCGAACCCGGCGACACCACGATGCGCTTCACCTGAAAGCGCTCGCCGTGCTCGATCGAATCGTAGAAGCCCCACGGACGGCGCACCTTGCGATGCGTGTCCGCTTCGGGCGCGTGCTGCTCGCGAATGCGCGCGACGAGCCCCTTGATGTCCTGCACGCGCGAACGGTCCGCGACGAGCACGGCGTCGTCCGTCTCGACGACGATCACGTTGGTCGTGCCGACACACGCGACGAGCCGTCCGCCTTCGGAGCGCGCATAGCTCGATGTCGCGCCTTCGAACACGACACGGCCGCTCGCGACGTTGCCGGACTCGTCCTTGTCCATCGCGTCCCACACGGCGTCCCACGAGCCGAGATCCGACCAGCCCGCGACGAGCGGCACGACGATGCCGTCGCACGGCTTCGTCGGCGTACCGATGTGTTCCATCACGGCATAGTCGATCGAGTCGGACGGCGCGCGGCCGAATTGCGCGGCCTGCGGACGGAAGAACTTGCCGTCGTCCTCGCCTTCCTTCGCCGCGGCCGAGCAAGCCGCGTACATATCGGCGTTGAGCTTCCCGAGTGCCGCGAGCCACACGCTCGCGCGCACGATGAAGATGCCGCTGTTCCACCAGTACGTGCCCGCCGCGACATATTGCGCGGCGAGCTCGGCCGCGGGCTTCTCGACGAAGCGATCGATCTCGTGCGCGCCATCGTCGAGCGCGTCGCCCAGACGGATGTAGCCGAAGCCGGTGTCGGGGCGCGTCGGCGGAATGCCGAGCGTCGCGATCACGCCGCGCTCCGCATGCTCCGCCGCGATCGCGATCGCGCGATGCAGCGCGGGAATGTCGGCGATTGAGTGATCGGCCGGCATCGCGACCATGATCGCGTCCTCGCCGTCCTTCACCGCGGCGAGCGCCGCGAGCGTGAGCGCGGGCGCGGTGTCGCGGCGCGCCGGCTCGACGATGATGCGTGCGTCGACGCCGCTTTCGCGCGTCTGCTCTTCCGTCGTGAAACGATGCTCCTCGCCGCACACGATGATCGGCTCGCCATCCACCCTGAAGTCGCCCGCAAAGCCTTTCAGCCGCGAAACCGTGGCCTGCAACAACGAGTCGTGACCGATGACGCCGATCAGCTGCTTCGGGAACTGTTCACGCGACATCGGCCACAGGCGCGTGCCCGAGCCGCCGGCGAGGATCACAGGAACGAGGCGGCGGCACGGCCCGGCCAGTCCGGCCAGGCTCGCCTCGACACCCGCTGCTCCCTGCTCCAACTCGCCCTTCGTGCGTGCTTCATTCGTCATAGAGGACTCTCCTGCCTGCAAATTCGTTCGAACGGCAATGCCGTCCGGGAAATGATTAAGTGCCGGACCGATCGGGTCCGGCCAAACATCCGACGCTTCACGCCATAGTCGGCGTCAGCGCGGCCCACGTCACACTTCGCGCGGGTCAGCCGTTCGCCTCGCGCCTGCTCTGCATCCGGTATTCCGTCGGAGAGATCAGAAGACGCTTGCGGAAAATCTTCGCGAGCCTGTCGCCGTTGCCCATGCCGCTTCTGCGCGCGATCTTGTCGACCGGCAGTTCCGAATCCGTCAGAAGCGCGCAGGTCACGGCGAGGCGCGCCTGCAGCAAATAATCGGATGGCGTGATGCCCATCTCGATCTTGAAGCGGCGCAAAAAGTTGCGCTCGCTCATCGCGGCCACTTGCGCCGCATCGACGACCGAAATCGGCCGTTCGCAGTTGTCCTGCAGCCAGCGCGCCGCCGCTCGGATCTTGTCGCCCGCGGACGCCGCGCCGCTGTCGCCGAGAATCGACACGAGCTTCGCGGCGGAGCCGGGCATCAGGCGCTCGGCGACGCTGCGTGACACGTCGATGCCCAGGTCGCGCTTCACGATCAGGAGCGCGCCCTTCATGGATTCGTAGCGGTCGCCCGCGTCGCCCTGCTGCTCGTCGCGCACGAGATGCATGGCGTTGCCCAAGCGCGCCTGCGCGTCCTGCGCCTGGCCGATGCCCGCCGCGTCGAGCACCTTGCGGCCCTCGGAAATGGCGCGCACGACCGTCGTCTTGGACTGCACGCGGCGCAGCCATTCGATGATGCGATCGTCCTTCGCGGCGTCGTCGGCGCCGCGGCCGCCCGCGACGAAGAGCGCATCGAAGCCGCCGTAATGACGCGCGTCCAGGCCGTCCGTCCACACGCGCACCGACGACGAGCACGCCACGTTGCCGCCCTCGACAGACAGGAACCGCACGTCATAGCTGCAGTCCGGCCGGGACTTCACCGACGCGAACTCGTTCGCCATGTGGAAGACCTCCGCGACGATCCCCGCGCCGAGCAGGGAAAAACCGTCGAACAGCAGGATCGCGATCTGGCGGACCTCGGTCTGCGACGTTTTCGTCGCGGGAGGCGTCCAACCCATGACGGCGGGTTCTAGAGTGGCGTAAGGCATGGTCATCCTCTGCAGCTTTGCATCCTGGAAGGCGCGGAAGAGTTTCTCGGCCATTGCGGCGCATCAATGGACTTTCCCGAACTTCGCCGGGTTGCCGTGACCGATTGGAACGAAGTGTTGGCGGAATCGATCCGCTGGCTTGAATAATAAGCAGACAATCTTTTTTGCGCTCTAGATTTTCGCGCTTAAACCACAGAATCTGTTCCGATGTGAGGGTGAGCGCACATTGAAATCCCTCCCCAAATTCTGGAACGCCGTTTTCAAAGCGGTGATTATCACAATTCATTCGTCATACAAAGGCTGACGGCAGCCTAGTGGAATCCGGTTGACGCGCCGCCAGATCGGACAGGTGCGCGGCCCCCATGCCACGGGCGGCGGCTCTGCGCGGTTTGGCGGCAAGCCGGACGACATGTCAGATCAAATAAATTGATTCAATTTTGAAACATCGAATGGCGAAAAAGCGGACGTTCGTACTGCGGGGAATCGGAAAATTTTGGATTTGCCGTTACATTTCGGAACCGGATGTAATAGGCATTTGACACGCCGGTTTAAAAGTAGGATTTGATCGTTTATTAACTACCATGCATTAATCGTTAATCGGATGGCTGGCAATCGAGCCATTTTCAATTAGACAACTGGGTTTTATTGAATGGCGTAATGCGGTATTTTCATATGACGTTGGATGTTGCGCCGCAATAAGCGGATCGCAGCGCCGAAGCTGCATGGGCGCGGGACACGGGGCGCTCTCCGCTACGGCGTCCGATGGTGTTTTGCGGCGGCGCACGCGGCGACACGATTTTTGAATCGTCCAATCAAACCTTTGCACGCTTCGCGCGGGTGCCGCTCAATTCGCGCGCACGTTCGCAAATCGCGCGGCGGGATTTTTGCGCGCGGCGAGCGCGTGCGGATCGGTCAAGTTTGCCGTCCGTGCGCGGGCCTGTGACGACCGAATTCGTCAGCCTTGCTTGTTTCACTCATGAGAATCGATCCGAAGATGTGCACCGTCGCTACACGCCGACGCCCCCGTCGCGTCTTTCGGACGAAGCACGTCGGCGCGTGCGCGTACGCACGGTCATGCGATGGAGCAGGCATCATCGTTTGCGCTGTGCCGGGCGTGCACTTTCACCGGCGCTTGCCTCGCGCACGACGATCGCAAACACGGAGCAACGATGCTGAGCAACGCGGACTTCCTGACGGTGGTGCGGCTCACGCCGCTCGTGGCGATCGATCTGATCGTCACCGACGGCAACCGGCGCATTCTCCTCGGACATCGGCGCAACCGGCCTGCGCAAGGCACGTGGTTCGTGCCGGGCGGGCGCATCACCAAGAACGAATCGCTCGACGCCGCGTTCAAGCGCATCGTCCACAACGAGCTCGGCGTCGCGAGCGCGCAGCGATCGGCCGCGCGTTTCTTCGGCGTGTACGAGCATCTGTACGACGACAACTTCGCGGGCGCCGAGGATATCGGTACGCATTACATCGTGCTCGCGTATTCGATGACCCTGAGCGGCAAAGTACCCATCGGCCGCTTCGACCAGCACAGCGACTATCGATGGCTCATGCCCGACGAGGTACTCGCGCGCGACGACGTGCACGAGTACACCAAGGCTTATTTCCGCTGAG
>Ga0105251_10001417_pt1 | contig 20666 bp, 14 predicted proteins | sample KBSS64metaG_FD_80424 | JGI IMG/M metagenome (GOLD analysis project Ga0105251, IMG submission 80424) | Switchgrass rhizosphere microbial communities from Kellogg Biological Station, Michigan, USA - KBS S6-4 metaG | ecosystem: Host-associated > Plants > Roots > Rhizosphere > Soil | place...
AGCGACACCGACACGTTGAAGCCGATCGCGAGCGCGCCGTAGCGGATCTTCGTCGGGAAGAGGGCCGGCAGCGACGACGGCATCACGCCCGTGAACGTCGAGAGCAGCGCGCCGAGGATCATCATGCCCGCGAAGATCGACGGGACCGTGCCCACGCGGATCAGCGAGAGCGACGGAATCGACAGCACCAGCAGGCCGATGCAACCCGCGAGCATCACGGGCTTGCGGCCGATGACATCCGACAGGCGGCCAGCGATGAGCGTCAGCGGCATCATCAGCACCATCACGACGAGCACGATGAAAAGGCCGTGCGTCTCATTGAACTTGAGCGTCGCCGACAGATAGCTCGGCAGATACGAGAGGGCCATGTAGTCGGTCACGTTGAAGATCAGCACGAGGCCCACGCATTGCAGCAGCGGCTTCCATTGCTGGATCAGCGTCTCGCGAAACTGCGCCTTGGTCGTCTCGTGCGCCACCGCTTCCGCCTTCTCGGCTTCGCGCTGGAACGCCGGCGTTTCTTCGAGCTTCATCCGGATATACAGACCGATCAGGCCGAGCGGACCGGCGATCATGAACGGAATGCGCCAGCCCCACGACAGCAGTTCGCGCTCCGACATCACCGCAGTGAGCACCGCGACGACGCCCGCGCCGAGCACATAGCCGACGAGCGTGCCGAACTCGAGAAAGCTCGACATGAAGCCACGCTTCTTGTCCGGCGAGAATTCGGCGATGAAGGTTGCCGCGCCGCCGTATTCGCCGCCCGTCGAAAAGCCCTGCACGAGACGCGCGACGAGCAACAGCACCGGCGCCATCACGCCGATCGACTCGTAGCTCGGAATGATGCCGATACAGAACGTGCCGACGGCCATCATGATCATCGTCATCGCGAGCACGCGCTTGCGGCCGATGCGGTCGCCGAGCGGGCCGAACACCATGCCGCCGATCGGGCGCACCAGGAACGCGGCCGCGAACGTGCCGAAAGTCGCGAGCAACTGCGCTGCCGGGCTGCTCGACGGGAAGAACACCTTGCCGAGCGTCACGGCGATGTAGCTGTACACGCCGAAGTCGAACCATTCCATCGCATTACCGATGGCCATTGCGCCGACCGCGCGCTTGAGCAGGGATTGATCGACGATGGTGATGTCGTCGAGGGTGAGATCGGACTTCTGACTGGATGAATCGTGTGTGCGCCAAACGCCCTCGTGAAGAGAAGACATAGTTCGAAAAACTCCGTATTCGATCCCGAGAGCTCGCGAAAGAGCTTCGGGCGCGCCGTCGTCAGGACAGCGCGTATTGCCGGGACAGTGCAGTTTCGCGACGGCGCCGCTTGCATTGCGGGGAACGTACGCAAATGGCTCCGCGCAGCGATCTGACGGAAGCAGATGCTGAAGAACGAAAAGAAAACGCGGTGCCGGTGCTTCGCGGTGGGTCGCGAAATTGCACTCGGATGAAACAAACGAATTTGACGTGCGGACGGCGAACCCGGCGAAACCTGAGTTGCCGCGGGTGGGCCGCGACGTCGGCGAAAAAACAACCTGAGACGAAAAAGGCCGGCGTGAGTCTGGCAAGACCAGCTAAAAAACCGACGCGCCTCTTTGTATGAAAACTGTCACTACCGCCGTGTGTCCGAACTGCGATACGCCGAACTCATGCGCGTGAATGAGGGTGAATTACTGTTGATAACAAACAAATGATAACACGATGACAGACGATGTGCAAACCGGCCGATGTTGGCAAGGTTCCGCGGGAGCCCCGATCCCTTGCCTGCTATAGGATTGCGCTGAATTTCGGTCCATTCACCTGATGGTCCAGCCGGTACATTTTGCGCAATGCGCGGCAACAAAAAACCGGCCGCTCTGGGCCGGTTGTAGCAGTGCGATCGAGCCGCGAATTCAGCTTTGCGGAGGGACGTAGCCCGTGGCGGTATCGGCGCCTTCGCCGAAGAAATATTTCTCGGTCTGCTTGATGAGGTACTGGCGCGCGCGCGGATCGGCCATGTTCAGACGATTTTCGTTGATGAGCATCGTCTGCTGCTTGAGCCAGCCTTGCCAGGCTTCCTTCGAGATCGTTTCGTAGATGCGCTTGCCGAGCTCGCCCGGCAGCGGCGGAAAGTCCAGTCCTTCGGCTTCCTTGCCGAGCTTCGCGCATTGAACCATTCGGGCCATTGTGAGTTTCTCCTCTGTATCGGGGGACGAAGCGCAGTTCGCGCTTCTCAAAGCGAATTCAAAGCTGTTTCATCAGGACGAGCGACTTGCGCTGCCAGTTGTAGAGGCGCCGGCGATCCTCGGGCAGATCGTCCACGGTCACCTTCACGAAGCCGCGCTTCAGGAACCAGTGCTCGGTGCGCGTCGTCAGCACGAAGATACGCGTGAGCCCGCGCGCCCGGGCACGCTGCTCGATGCGCTTGAGCAAGCGCTCGCCGTCGCCCGAACCTTGCGCTTCCGGCGCGACGGTCAGGCACGCCATCTCGCCGATGCGCTCCTGCGTGTAGGGATAGAGCGCGGCGCAGCCGAACAGCACGCCATCGTGCTCGATGACGGAGAAGTGGTCGATATCCCGCTCGATCTGGTGGCGCCCGCGCCGCACGAGCGTGCCGTCGCTTTCGAGCGGCTCGATCAGCGTGAGGATGCCGCCGACGTCATCCGGCGTCGCTTCACGCAGGCTTTCGAGGTTCTCGTACGAGATCATCGTGCCGACGCCGTCGTGCAGGAACAGTTCGAGCAGCACGCTGCCGTCGAGGCGATACGGAATGATGTGGCCGCGCGCCACGCCGCCGCGGCATGCGCGCACCGTATGCTTCAGATAGAACGCCGTGTCGCCTTGCAGCTCGCCGCTTTCCTGCAGGCGATAGGCGTCGTCGAGCGACAGCTCGCGGATGAGTTCGTTTTCCGAATCGACGAGACCCGGAATTTCGGTCACGAAGATGATCTTGTCGGCACGCAGCGCGATGGCGGCGGCGGACGCGACGTCTTCCATCGACAGATTGAACGCCTCGCCGGTCGGCGAGAAGCCGAGCGATGACAGCAGCACCAGCTTGTTCGACGCGAGCGACTGGCGGATCGAATCGCCGTCTATCTTGCGAACGACGCCCGTATGCTGGAAATCGACGCCGTCCAGAATGCCGACCGGTCGCGCCGTCACGAAGTTGCCCGACACGACGCTGATGTGCGCGTGGGCCATCGGCGTGTTCGGCAGGCCCTGGCTGATCGCGGCCTCGATGTCGAGACGCACTTCGCCGGCGGCTTCCTTCGCGGATTCGAGCGCGCGGGCATCGGTGATGCGCAGGCCATGCGAAAACGACGATTCGACGCCGTGAAGACTCAATTGCTCGTCGAGCTGCGGGCGCGAGCCGTGCACCAATACGACGTGGATGCCCATCGCGTGCAACAGGCCGACGTCCTGCACGAGCGCGTTCAGACGACCTTCCTGCACCAGTTCCCCGCCGAACGCCACGACGAACGTTTTGTTCCGAAACGCGTGAATGTACGGCGCGACAGAGCGCATCCAGTCGACGAACTGAGCGTGGAGATCCGGCGCTTCGGGCTCTGCGGCCGGCGGCGACGCGGTCATCGTGAGGTCGGTTTGGGAATTCATCCCGGGATTATAATGCGACGCTATGCCGAATGTTTCTCGTCCATCACGTCCCGATCAGGCGGGCAAGTCTCAGTCCGCCGATAAATCCCTCGATACTCAGGAGCAGTTGCGACAACTGCGTGAAAATCTGCTGCGCGATGCGCGGGAGGGCGGGGGGGCGTCCGGCGATTCCGGCGAACCTGCGGGGCTGAGCAAGAAAGAGCTCGCTGCGCGACGCTTTGCGGCGGGCGCGCCGGCCGCGTCCGCGCCGTCGGGCAAGGCGGCGGTTGCGCCGCTTCAGAAGGGCGGCGAGGCCGGTAGTCCTGCTAGCAAGCAGGGCGCCGCGGCGGTGACGAAACGACCGCCTGCGCCCCAGCAGCCGCAAGCTGCGCCGCCTGCCCGCGATCGGGCGAAGCCGAATCCCGCGCTAGCGGGGAAAACGGACCGCGCTCCGGCGCGCGCGCCGCATTCCGGATCTCAACTGCCCGCGCCGGCGAAACGCGATGACGCGCGTGCGCCGCGCGAGCCGCGCTCTGAATCTCAGCAGCACGCACCAGCAAAGCGCGATGACGCCCGTCGCGCGCAACACGCGCGTGCGCCGCGCGAGGAACATCGAGCCGAACGGCGGGAGAGCGGCGCTCCGCCCAAAGCAGCCGATACACGCAGCAACGACCCCCAACGCGTCGAGCGTCGAAACGAGCATCTCGCGACCAGCGCGCGTCGCGAGCCCGTTGGCTCGGCGCCAGCGGCCGAACGCGCGCCGGCAGCGCGAGAACGCGAGGCTCGCGAGCCTCGCGAGCCTCGTCCGCCGCGCCCGTCACGCATCGTCACACCGAATCCGATTCCGCCGATCACCTTCCCCGAAGCACTTCCGGTATCCGGCCGACGCGAGGAAATCGCACGCGCGATCGCGGCGAATCAGGTCGTGATCGTCAGCGGCGAAACCGGCTCGGGCAAGACCACGCAACTTCCGAAAATATGCCTCGCCCTCGGGCGCGGCCTCGGCGCGGGCGGCAGCGGTCTCATCGGCCATACGCAGCCGCGCCGTATCGCCGCTTCGGCCACGGGAAGGCGCATCGCGGAAGAGCTCGGCACGCCGTTCGGCGAAGTCGTCGGCTACAAGGTGCGCTTCACGGACAATCTCGCGCCGGGCGCGTCCGTCAAGCTGATGACCGACGGCATCCTCCTTGCCGAAACGCAGACCGATCCGCTGCTCAACGCGTACGACACGATCATCATCGACGAGGCGCACGAGCGCAGCCTCAATATCGACTTTCTGCTCGGCTATCTGAAGGAAATCCTGCCGAAGCGCCCCGATCTGAAGCTGATCGTCACGTCTGCGACTATCGACGCCGAGCGTTTCGCGCGCCATTTCGGCAGCGACGACAAGCCCGCGCCGGTAATCGAGGTGAGCGGGCGGCTGTATCCGGTGGACGTGCGTTATCGGCCGATTGAAGAGCAAAGCGAGGCGATCAAAAATGCGCAAGGCACGGCGCCCAGGCGCAACGACCGCAGAACCGACCGCGACCTGATGGAAGCCATCGTCGATGCCGTCGACGAACTGTGCCGCGTCGGCCCCGGCGACGTGCTCGTGTTCCTGCCCGGCGAGCGCGAAATCCGCGACGCCGCCGAGGCGCTTCGCAAGCATCATCCGCCGCACACGGAAATCCTGCCGCTCTTCGCGCGCCTTTCCGCGCAGGAGCAGGAGCGCGTGTTCAGGCCGTCGAACGCGCGGCGCATCGTGCTCGCGACCAACGTCGCGGAGACGTCGCTGACGGTGCCGGGCATTCGTTACGTCGTCGATACCGGCATGGCGCGCGTGAAGCGCTATTCGTATCGCAACAAGGTCGAGCAATTGCAGATCGAGCCGGTGTCGCAGGCGGCGGCGAATCAGCGCGCGGGCCGCTGCGGGCGCGTCGCGGACGGCGTATGTATCCGGCTCTACGACGAAGCGGATTTTCAGGCGCGGCCGCGCTTCACCGATCCGGAAATCCTGCGCTCGTCGCTGGCCGCCGTGATTCTGCGCATGAAGTCGCTGCATCTGACGGCGATCGAAACCTTTCCGTTCATCGAGCCGCCGCCGGGCCGCGCGATCGCGGACGGCTATCAACTGCTGAACGAACTCGGCGCCGTCGATGACGACAACGCGCTCACGCCGCTCGGCCGCGAGCTCGCGCGCCTGCCGCTCGATCCGCGCGTCGGCCGCATGATCCTTGCCGCGCGCGATCATCTGGCGCTGAAGGAAGTGCTCATCATCGCGTCGGCCTTGTCGGTGCAGGATCCGCGCGACCGGCCGATCGAGGCGCAGGAGCAGGCGGATCAGGCGCATCGCCAGTTCGTCGACGAGCGCTCCGAGTTTCTGCAATGGACGCGCATCTGGAAGTGGTTCGAGGACGCCGTCGCGCACAAGAAGTCGAACAAGCAGCTCGCCGATGCGTGCCGCGCGAACTTTCTGTCGCACCTGCGGTTGCGCGAATGGCGCGACGTGCATTCGCAATTGCTGACGGTCGTGCGCGAGCACGGCTGGCGCCTGAACGACTCGGATGCGACATTCGAGCAGGTGCATCTGTCGCTTTTGACCGGCCTGCTCGGCAACGTCGGATTGAAAGCCGACGACGAGCCGCATTATCTCGGCGCGCGCGGCATCAAATTCCATCTTTGGCCGGGCTCGGCGCTCCTGAAGAAAGCGGGGCGCTGGGTGATGGCGGGCGAGCTCATCGAAACCACCCGGCTCTATGCGCGCACGATTGCGAAGATCGAGCCGGAATGGCTGGAAACTGTCGGCGCGCATCTGCTGAAGACGTCGATTTCAGATTCGCATTGGGAAAAGAAAGCCGCGCAGGTCGTCGCTTACGAGCGCGCGACGCTTTACGGGCTGACCGTCTACGCACGCCGCCGCGTGAGCTTCGGCAAACAGGATCCGAAACATGCGCGCGAGCTGTTCATCCGTGGCGCGCTCGTCGAAGGCGAGTTCGATACGCGCCTGCCGTTCTTCGCGCACAACCGCAAGCTCGTCGCCGACATCGAGCAGCTGGAACACAAGTCGCGTCGCCAGGACGTGCTCGTCGACGATGAACTCATCTACGGCTTCTACGATTCGCTGATTCCCGAAGGCATGTGGACTGGCGCGGCGTTCGAGCGCTGGTATCGCGACGAGCAGAAGAAAGAGGGCAACGAGAAGCTCCTTTTCCTCTCCCGCGACGACCTGATGCGCCACGAAGCCGCCGGCGTCACGACCGACCTCTTCCCGAAGCGCATGACGATGTCGGGCATCGAGATGTCGCTCACCTATCACTTCGAGCCGGGCTCGCCGCGCGACGGCGTCACGCTCGCGGTGCCGCTCTACGGGCTGAATCAGGTCGATGCTCGCCGCGCCGAATGGCTCGTTCCCGGCATGATCAAGGAAAAAGCGCAACTGCTGCTGAAGTCGCTGCCGCAGAAACTGCGCCGTCATGTCGTGCCACTGCCTGAATACGCGGCGGGTTTCGCAGAGCGTCATGCCGGGCCAAAATTCGGCGCGGGCGCGCTCGTCGATTCGCTCATCGCCGATATTCGCGGGCAGACGCAAATCGCCGTCAAGAGCGCGGATTTCAAGCTCGAAACGCTGCCGGCGCACCTCTTCATGAACTTCAAGGTGATCGACGAGCACGGCCGCCAGCTCGCGATGGGCCGCAATCTCGCGCAACTGCGCGCGGAGTTGGGCGGCCAGGCGCAACAGCAATTTCAGAAGCTGACGTCGGCCGCGGCGTTCGACGCGCTCTCGGGCGAGTCGGAATCGGCGCCGCAAACGCAACCGGCCACTGTCGGCACCGCGCTCTACGAAAACCTCACCACCTGGAACTTCGGCAAGCTGCCGGAATTGCTGGAAATCCGCCGTCGCGGGCAGACGCTTTTTGGCTATCCGGCGCTCGTGGATCGCGGCACGCATTGCGACGTCGAAGTGTTCGATTCACCCGAGGAAGCGGCGCGCATCCATCGTGCGGGATTGCGGCGGCTCTTCGCGCTGCAACTGCGCGAGCCGATTCGCTATCTGGAGAAGAATCTTCCGGGCTTGCGCGAAATGTCGATGCAGTACATGGCGCTCGGCACGGCGGACGAGTTGCGTGACCAGATCGTCGAGACGGCGCTCGATCGCGCGTGCCTGCAAGACCCGCTGCCCGACGACGACGCCAGTTTCCACACCCGCCGCGATGCCGCCAAAGGCCGCCTGACGCTGCTCGCGCAGGAGATCGCGCGGCTCGTCGGCGCGATTCTGGCCGAATACGCGGCGCTCGCGAAAAAGCTGGCGCAGGCGAAGACGTTCACATCGGCGTATGCGGACATGCAGGCGCAACTGAGCGCGCTCATTAGCAAGCGCTTCGTCATCGACACGCCGTATGCGCAGCTCGCGCACTTTCCGCGCTATCTGAAGGGGATCGGGCTGCGCATCGACAAGCTCAAGGCCGATCCGGCGCGTGATGCCCGTCTTTCCGCCGATTTGCAGCCGCTCGCGCAGCACTATCAGCGCGCTATTTCGCAGCGCGGCGGCGTCGCGGACGCGCGGCTTTCCGAGTACCGCTGGCTGCTGGAAGAACTGCGCGTGTCGCTGTTCGCGCAGGAATTGCGCACGCCAATGCCCGTTTCGGTGAAACGGCTCCACAAGGTCTGGGAGTCGATGCAGCGCTAGGCTGCGGCCAGCACGCGGCAAAATCTGCTATTTCTTGCGCCGCTTCAGCGTATTGCGCAAAAAGCCGCACCCGGTCAACGCGCCGCGCGAGGCAAACGTTCTACAATGACGCCTGCCTTCCGAAGCCTATTTTCCATGCGCAATATTTTCCATCCCGGCCGTGTCCGCACGGCCGCCGCACGCGCGGCGCTTGCCGTCGGCGCCGCTCTTGTCGCCACCGCGGCGTTCGCCAACAACGTGATCGTGCTCAACTCGGCGGAAGCCACGCTGAGCCTGATCGACGAAAACACGCGTCAGGTCATCGGCACCGTGCCGACCGGCAAGGAGCCGCACCACCTGATGCCGACGCCCGACGGCTCGTCGCTGATCGTCGCAAACTCGGTGTCGAACAACCTGATGTTCGTCGATCCGAAAACCGGCGCGTTCCAGCGCTGGGTGCAGGACATCGAGGATCCGTATCAGATCGGCTTTTCGCCGGACAAGAAATGGTTCGTGTCGACGGGCCTGCGCCTCGACCGCCTCGACATCTACCATTTCGACGGCAAGAACGTGAATCTCGCGAAGCGCCTGCCGCTCGCGACGATGCCGAGCCACATCGCGTTCACGAACGACAGTTCGACCGCGTTCATTTCGCTGCAGGTGTCCGGTGAAATCGCCGCGATCGATCTGGCGACCCAGACGGTGAAATGGAAGATGAAGGTCGGCAAGGTGCCCGCCGGCGTCTGGCTCACGCCCGGCGACAAATTCCTGCTCGTCGGCATGACGGGCGCGGACTACGTGGCCGTGGTCGACTGGCGCAACCAGAAGGTCGTCAAGACCATCACGACGGGCAAGGGCGCGCACAACTTCCGCTCGATGGTCGACGGCAAGCACGTGCTGGTGTCGAATCGCGTCGCGAACACGATCAGCATCATCGACGAGGACACGCTCACGAACGTCGGCGATATCACCGGTCTTCTGCCGGGCCCGGACGACATGGAACTTTCCGCCGACAAGAAGTATCTGTGGGTTACGTTCCGCTTCGCCAAGCACGTCGGCGTGATCGATCTGGCGAACCGTAAGCTGATCGAAACCATCAAGGTCGGCCGCTCGCCGCACGGCATCTACTTCTACAATCGCGCACCGGTGACGGCGCCCAACGGGGCATGAGCGGAGCAGAGGGCGCTTTACGCGCCCTATACTACGATTGAGGAAAGGCCGGCGCACCGGACGGCCCAAGCACCACGGAGCACCATGTTTCATTCCATTCTTTCGTCGCTGGACGGTCTCGTTTCCTGGCTGCAGACGCTTCTCTATGTCGATGTCGTGCAGCCGGCGCTGTTCAAGATCGGCATGATGGACTACGACGAGGACACCTACGACGCGCTCTACTGGGTGATTGTCGGGGTCCTCGAAGTGCTCGCGATGTACGCGATCCTGCGCCCGCTCGAAGCGTTCCGCCCCGCCGAGGAATGGAAAGACCGAAAGGGCGTGCGTGTGGACGTGCTCTATACGTGGATCGTCAAGCTCGGCATTCTCAATCTGTTTTTCTTTTTCACGTTCCAGCCGCTCTTCGATTCGATGCAGAGCTGGCTGCGCATCCATGACGTGCCGAACCTCGAGATCGACAACCTGTGGCCCGGCGTCACGACGCAGCCGCTCGTCACGTTTTTCATCTATCTGCTGATCCTCGATTTCGCCGGCTACTGGTATCACCGCCTGGAGCATCGCTTCGGCATCTGGTGGGAACTGCATGCGGTGCATCACAGCCAGCAGAAGATGTCGCTCTGGACGGACGATCGCAACCATCTGCTCGACGATGTTTTGCAGGCGAGCTTCTTCGCCTGTGTCGCGCTCGTGATCGGCGTGGAGCCGTCGCAGTTCGTTGTGCTCGTCGCCATTACGAATTTCATGCAGAGCGTGCAGCACGCGAACATCCGGCTGCACTTCGGGTGGCTCTTCGACCGCATCGTCGTGAGTCCGGCGTTCCATCGCCGCCATCACGCAATCGGCTTCGGTCACGAAGGGACGACCTACGGCTGCAACTTCGGCGTGCTGTTCTCGTTCTGGGACATCCTGTTCCGCTCGGCATCGTTCAACCGCACCGTCGAGCCGACCGGCATACGCGACCAGCTCGGCGCCCCGGGCGTGAAGCCCGTGCACTACGGCGACGGTTTCATCGAGCAGCACTGGCTCGCGTTCAAACGCATCGCCGCGCGCCTTGCGGCGCGGCGCGCGGGCGCGTCCGCGTCCGACAACTCGGCGGCCGTCTGAACTTTCCGTCGAGACCAGCGCCCGCGTGCGGCGCTGGTTTATCCTGTCGGTTCCTCTTTTTCCTTCTTCGAATCACGCATGAGTGACCTGCTGCGTTCGTTCGTGCGCGCGCTTGCGAACGTCTTTCATCCGCGCATGCTATGGCTGACGCTGATGCCTTTCGGCGTTGCCACCGTGGTGTGGGGCGCGCTCCTCTGGTTTTTCTGGCAGACGCTCACCGGCGCCGCGAACAGCTGGCTCGACGGCTGGGCGCTCACGTCCGCGATGTACCGCCTCTTCGATACCGTCGGCTTCTCGTCGCTGCACGCGGTGATCGCGCCATTCCTCGTGGTCATCATGACGGTGCCGCTCATCGTCGTCACGGTGCTGCTGCTGATCGCGACGCTGTCGATGCCCGGCGTCGTCAAGCTGCTCACGCGACGGCCGAAAGGGCATTATTCGTCGCTCGAAGAACGGCGCGGCGGCACGTGGTACGGCAGTCTCGGCCACTCGGTGCTGACGACGCTCGTGTGTCTCGTGTTGCTGGTCGTCACGCTGCCCTTGTGGCTGATTCCGCCGTTCTTCGCGTTGATTCCGCCGCTTATGTGGGGCTGGCTGACCTATCGCGTGATGACTTACGACGCGCTCGCGCTGCATGCCAGCGCGGAAGAGCGCCGCGCGATCGTGCGCGATGCGCGGTGGCCCCTGCTCGCCATCGGCATCGTGAGCGGCCTTCTGAGTTCCGTACCGACGATGCTCTGGGCGTGGTCCGTGTGGCTCTTGCCGCTCTTTCCGGTCGTCGCCGCCGTGACGATCTGGGCGTATGCCTTCATCCTCGTGTTTTCCGCGCTGTGGTTCGCGCATTACTGTCTGCACGCGCTCGAGCGCCTGCGCGCGAACGAGCCGGGTTATCCGGCGATCACGGTCGAATCCCGCGACGTTTCACTGTAAGAACAAAGGGGCACTCATGGGCATTGGCGTCATCATCATCGGCGACGAGATCCTGTCCGGCCGACGCACCGACAAGCATCTGCCGAAAATCATCGAACTGCTCAGTGCGCGCGGCCTGTCGCTCGACTGGGCCGAATACGTCGGCGACGATCCCGCGCGCATCACCGCGACGCTCGCGCGGACCTTCGCGTCCGGCGATATCGTTTTTTCGACGGGCGGCATCGGCGCGACACCGGACGATCACACGCGCCAGTGCGCCGCGAAAGCGCTGGGCGTGCCGCTCGCCTTGCATCCGGAAGCGGCGGAGCTGATCCGCGCGCGCATTCGGGAAACGGCAGCGCAGGCGGCGCAGGCGGGCGACAAGCCGGTCGATCTGCAGTCGCCGGAGAATCTGCATCGGCTGAACATGGGGACGTTTCCGCAGGGCGCGGAGATCATTCCGAACAGCTACAACAAGATTCCCGGCTTCTCAGTCGGCGATCATCACTTCGTGCCGGGCTTTCCGGTGATGGCCTGGCCGATGATCGAATGGGTGCTCGACACGAAGTACGCGCATCTGCATCACGCGACGCCGCATGTCGAGCGCTCGCTGCTCGTCTTCGGCCTGCCGGAATCGCGCATCACGCCGCTGATGGTCACGATCGAGCGCGATTTCGACGGCGTGCGCGCATTCAGCCTGCCGAGCGTCGGCGATGCGGCGCGCGGCGCTCTTTACGCGCGCTCGCATATCGACCTGGGCGTCAAGGGCGACCCCGAGCAGGCGAACGCGGCGTTCGAGGTGCTGCGTGAAGGCGTGATCGCGCTGGGCGGCGAGGTCGTGGAAGTGCCGCCGGAGGAAGCGAAGTGACGTTGCTTGAAGTCATCGCGACCACGGTCGCCGATGCGCGCGCGGCGGAACGCGGCGGCGCGAACCGGCTGGAGCTTGTCACCGCGATGGGCGAGGGCGGTCTGACGCCGAGCATCGGGCTGATCGAAGCGGTGATCGACGCGGTCGGCATTCCGGTGAATGTGATCGTGCGGCCGCATAGTCGCTCGTTCGTCTACGATGCCGACGACTACGCGGTCATCATCCGCGACGTGCGTGCAGTGGCGAAGACGCGGGCGAATGCGATCGTCGTGGGCATGCTGAACGCGAATGGCGATGTCGATAACGACGGCCTCGCGCGCGTGATCGAAGCGGCGGATGGCTTACAGCTCACTTTTCACCGCGCGTTCGACGAAGCTCGCGATCTCTTCGCCGCGTTCGATACGCTGCTGACATTCGATGCCGTGACGAACGTGTTGACGTCGGGCGGCAAGCCGTCGGTGCTGGACGCGCAGACGGTGATCGCGAAGCTCGTCGAAAGGGCGGCGGGAGAGCGCTGCACGGTGCTCGCGGGCGCCGGACTGACCGTCGATGCGGCTGCGCCTTTCGTCGCATCGACGGGCGTGCGCGCGGTGCACTTCGGCTCGGGTGTGCGTGTCGATGGAAAGGGGCTCGCGCCTGTGGATGAAGCGAGCGTCAGGCGCGTGCGGACACTGCTCGACGCGCGGGACTGAGCAAGCCGCTCAAGCCCCGATCCACGGCAGCTTGCGGAAACACCATCCCGACACCGTTTTCCGATGCCCTTGCCCATCCTTGTCGCCTTCGAATCCTTCGAGCAGGTCATACGCTTGCGCATATCCCGCTTTCTGCGCCGCGACTGCCGCCAGCTTCGAACGCGCGGCGCTGCGGCACAAAAACACGACAGGCGTATCCGGGGTGGCGACTTGTCTCAATTGTTCGATAAACTCGGCGTTCGGCACCGAGCCGGGGTAACGAATCCACTCGATGTGCGCGTACTGCGCGCCATCGATGGCCGGGCGGCCGACCCAATCCAGCTCGGCACGCGTGCGCACGTCGACGAGGCGCGCGCGTGGGTCGAGTTGCAGCAGTTCGAAAGCTTCGACGGGCGAGAAGGCGCCTGCGTAGGTCAGGTTGTTCTCGGCGGCGCGTTTTCCGGCCTGGCTATAGAGTTGTTCGAGTGTGCTCATGGCGCATCAGTCTCCGTTAAGCGCAAAGAATTATTCTAGCGCGGCACGCGGGGACCACCGAGCGCGGGCAAAGCCTTAGTGCCTGATGTGCGAAAGTGGTGCACGTCAGGCGCGACGCACCCAAAAGGTGCTCCGATAATACTGAGCAAACTCGGACGCACCGAAAAGGTGCAGACGGCTTGACAGCGCATTAATGGCCGTCGCAGGAAATGAAGTCGTTTCACACAAAACGCACGCTGCTTCAAGCGCTTAGCGCAGAGATGGTGCGCTTGGCACGGAAGCTGCTTTTCCAACCTCGATTGAATTGATGTACAGGATTGGTCGGGGCGGCGAAGCGATTCGCCGACTTTTGTTAATCAGGAGATAGGTAATGAGTAAATCCGTGGCCGACGTCATGCAACTCGTCAAGGACGAGGACGTCAAGTTCGTCGACTTCCGCTTCACCGACACGCGCGGCAAAGAACAACACGTTTCCGTGCCGGTCTCGGCATTCGACGAAGACAAATTTGAAAGCGGCCACGCTTTCGACGGTTCGTCCATCGCCGGCTGGAAGGGTATCGAAGCGTCGGACATGCTGCTCGTGCCGGATGCGGACACCGCGTTCATCGACCCGTTCTATGAAGAGTCCACGCTGGTCCTGACCTGCGACGTGGTCGAGCCCGCCGACGGCAAGGGCTACGAGCGCGACCCGCGTTCGCTCGCACGACGCGCGGAAGCCTATCTCAAGAGCTCGGGCCTGGGCGACACCGCCTTCTTCGGTCCGGAGCCGGAATTCTTCATTTTCGACTCGGTGCAGTGGAACACGGACCAGTCGGGCACGTTCGTGAAGATCGGCTCGGAAGAAGCGCCGTGGTCGTCGGCGAAGGAATTCGAAGGCGGCAACACCGGCCACCGTCCGGGCACGAAGGGCGGCTACTTCCCGGTCGCACCGGTCGACACGTTCCAGGACATCCGCTCGGAAATGTGTCTGCTGCTCGAGCAGATCGGCATTCCGGTCGAAGTGCATCACCACGAAGTGGCGGGCCAGGGCCAGAACGAAATCGGCACCAAGTTCTCGACGCTGGTTCAGCGCGCGGACTGGCTGCAGCAGATGAAGTACATCATCCATAACGTGGCGCACACGTACGGCAAGACGGCGACTTTCATGCCGAAGCCGATCGTCGGCGACAACGGTTCGGGCATGCACGTTCACCAGTCGATCTGGAAGGACGGCCAGAACCTGTTCGCGGGCAACGGCTACGCAGGCCTGTCGGAATTCGCGCTGTTCTACATCGGCGGCATCATCAAGCATGCGCGCGCGCTGAACGCGATCACGAACCCGGGTACGAACTCGTACAAGCGTCTCGTGCCGCACTTCGAAGCGCCCGTGAAGCTGGCTTACTCGGCTCGCAACCGTTCGGCATCGATCCGTATTCCGCACGTGAGCAACCCGAAGGGCCGCCGCATCGAAACGCGCTTCCCGGATCCGCTGGCGAACCCGTACCTGTGCTTCTCCGCGCTGATGATGGCGGGTCTCGACGGCGTGCAGAACAAGATTCATCCGGGCGAAGCCGCGGACAAGAATCTGTACGACCTGCCGCCGGAAGAAGACAAGAAGATCCCGACCGTGTGCGCGGGCCTCGATCAGGCACTCGACGCGCTCGACGCGGACCGCGAGTTCCTGACGCGCGGCGGCGTGTTCACGGATTCGATGCTCGACGCGTACATCGAACTGAAGACGAACGAGCTGCAGCGTTATCGTCAGGCGGTGCATCCGATCGAGTTTGAGATGTACTACTCGCTGTAAGCGGCATGGCCCGAGCGCGCTTCGAAGCGAGCAGTCCGGCGAAGCGCGCGACGCATGCGATGCAGTGAAAAAAAAGGGACGGCGCGCCGTCCCTTTTTTAATCGCCGCAATGTCATAGATCGAGAAGAAGATCGGTGTCACGAACGACCTCAACCATTGCACGATGGTGTTAAAGAACCTGATCAAGGCGCGCAAGGGCCACGCGGATGCGCTGACGGACGACTCGCAACTGGCGGCAAGCGGACTGCTTCCGGGATTCGAGGCGCTGCCCACGAACGTGCTCGTTCTGGACATGCGCAATCTCAGGATCGCGTACGCGAACCCGTCGGCCGAAGCGATGCTGGAGATGTCGCGCAAGCAACTGACGCAGATGAACTGGCCCGAGCTGTTCGCGAATGCGGACGAGCTGGCGACCACGATCGCGTCGATCGCGGAGAACCGCTTCAACGCGACGCGGCTCGACGCGGTGCTCGAACGTCAAAGCCGCGAGCCGGTGCATGTGCACGCCATTGTCGGCTATCTCGAAGCGGCGTCGGAGTACGTGCTGCTCGAACTCTTCGAGAACGAGCGCCATCTGCGCACCGATCGCGAAGAGCGCATCCACGATCTCACTGCCGTCAACAAGCAGCTGATCCGCAATCTCGCGCACGAGATCAAGAACCCGCTCGGCGGCATCCGGGGCGCCGCGCAGTTGCTGGAGTTCGAGCTCGGCGCACGCGAACGCGACGAACTGCGCGAGTACACGCAGGTCATCATCAAGGAGTCGGATCGCCTGCAGACGCTCGTCGATCGCTTGCTGGAGCCGCACCGGCATCCGCATATCGTCGGCGATGTGAACATCCACGAAGTATGCGAGCGCGTGCGGGCCGTGATCCTCGCGGAGTTCCCGCGCGGCCTCACGATCGAGCGCGACTACGACGTGAGCGTGCCCGACCTGCGCGGCGACAAGGAGCAACTGATTCAGGCGCTCCTCAACGTCGTGCGCAACGCAGCCGAAGCGCTGAAGGAGCGCATTTCTCAGGGCGATGCGCGGATCGAACTGCGCACGCGTATCGCGCGCAAGGTGACGATCGGCAAAAAGCTGCACAAACTGGCATTGGACTTGCATATCACTGACAACGGTCCCGGCATCCCCAGCGAAATCCGCGACCGGATCTTCTTCCCGCTCGTGTCGGGCAGGGAAGACGGCAGCGGACTCGGTCTCACGCTCGCGCAGTCGTTCGTGCATCAGCACGATGGCTTGATCGAAGTCGAGAGCCGGCCGGGTTGCACCGAATTCGCCATCTTGTTGCCGTTTGAGAATTGATCACGATCGACCAGCGACGTCACGCGAAGCACGTGACACATCAGGCATCGAAGCCTGACCGTTTCGACGGGCTCACACCGAACCATACGAAGACTTCTCGCCGAACGATATGAAGCCGATCTGGATAGTAGACGACGACCAATCCATCCGCTGGGTGCTGGAAAAGGCGCTGGCCCGAGAAAACTTCACGACGCGCAGTTTCTCCGGTGTGCGCGATGCGCTCGCCGCGCTCGAAGGAGAAAGCCCGCAAGTGCTCGTCTCCGACATCCGCATGCCGGGCGGCTCCGGGCTGGAGCTGCTGCAGACCGTGCGCGACCGCCTGCCGGGTCTGCCCGTCATCATCATGACGGCGTTCTCGGATCTCGATAGCGCCGTGGCCGCATTCCAGGGCGGCGCGTTCGAATATCTCGCCAAGCCCTTCGATGTCGACAAGGCCGTCGAGCTGATCCGCCGCGCCGTCGACGAAAGCATGCGCGGCGAGGCGGCCGTCGACGAGCGGGTGACGGAAACGCCCGAGATGCTCGGCCAGGCGCCCGCGATGCAGGATATGTTCCGCGCGATCGGCCGCTTGTCGCATTCGGCGGCGACCGTGCTCATCACGGGCGAATCAGGCACCGGAAAGGAGCTTGTCGCGCGCGCTTTGCACCGACATAGCCCACGCGCGAACGGACCGTTCATCGCACTGAACACGGCGGCGATTCCGAAGGATCTGCTGGAGTCCGAACTGTTCGGCCACGAGCGCGGCGCATTCACGGGCGCGCAGGCGATGCGCCAGGGCCGCTTCGAGCAGGCCGAGAACGGCACGCTCTTTCTCGATGAAATCGGCGACATGCCGTTCGACCTTCAGACGCGCCTGTTGCGCGTGCTGTCGGACGGACAGTTCTATCGGGTGGGCGGGCACAATCCGCTGAAGGCGAACGTGCGGGTGATCGCGGCGACGCACCAGAATCTCGATGCGCGCGTGCGGCAGGGCTTGTTCCGCGAGGACTTGTATCACCGCCTGAACGTGATTCGCCTGCGTCTGCCGGCACTGCGCGAGCGCAGCGAGGATATTCCGCTGCTCACGCGCCATTTCCTGCAAAAGAGTGCGCGGGATCTCGGCGTCGAGCCCAAGCGTGTGTCGGATGCGGCGCTCGCGTATCTCGCGTCGCTGCCGTTTCCCGGCAACGTGCGTCAGCTCGAGAACCTCTGCAACTGGCTCACGGTGATGGCGCCCGCGCAGGTGATCGAGCAGAAGGATCTGCCGCCCGATCTCACGCCGCGGCAAGATTATGCGCCGGAGGTCATTGCCGTTTCTTCCGATGGCGCGGTGGCGCCGGCGCCCACTGCGCCGAACGGCGCGATCGCGTCGGCGCCGACGGTCGCGGGCGTCGCGACGAGCGTGTGGGAGAACGGCTTGCGCACCGAAGTCGCGCGCCTGTTGCGCGAAAATTCCGCCGACGTGATGGATGAACTCGCGCGCCGCTTCGAAGCCGCGGTGATCCGCGAGGCGCTGGATTTCACGCGCGGGCGCAAGGTCGAGGCGGCGGAGCGGCTGGGCATCGGCCGCAATACGATCACGCGCAAGATTCAGGAACTGCATCTCGACGCGTGAGCGGGGCTTGAACAGGGATCAGTCGATCGTCGCGATCACGGGCGCGTGGTCGGACGGCTGATCCCACTTGCGCGGCACCTTATCCACTTCACATGACGTGCAGCGCGCCGCGAGCTGTTCCGACAACAAAATGTGATCGATGCGCAGCCCCGCGTTGCGGCGGAACGCCATCATCCGGTAGTCCCACCACGTGAAGAGCTTCTCGGGCTGCTCGAACTTGCGGAAGGCATCGGTCAGGCCGAGCTCGACGAGCTGCGCGAAGTGCGCGCGCTCTTCGGGCGAGACGAGATTCTGTCCTTCCCAGGCCTTCGGATCGTGCACATCGCGGTCTTCCGGCGCGATGTTGTAATCGCCCAGTAGCGCAAGCTGCGGGTGACGCGCCATATCCTCGCGCAGCCATTCACGCAGCGCATCCAGCCAGCGCATCTTGTAGGCGAACTTCTCGGAGCCGGGCGCCTGACCGTTCGGGAAATAGGCCGAGACGATGCGCACGCCGTCGATCGTCGCGGCGATCACCCGTTGCTGCAAGTCCTCGAAACCGGGGATATTGCGCACCACGCTGATTTCATCCACTTCGAAGCCCGCGTCCGCTCGCACCAGAATGCCGACGCCGTTGTACGTCTTCTGTCCCGCGAACCAGCTCTTGTAGCCGGCGGCTTCGAGTTCGGCGCGAGGGAATTTCTCGTCGGGCATCTTCAGTTCCTGAAGGCACAACACGTCGACGCCCGAGAGCGCGAGCCAGTCGATGACGTGTTGCTGGCGGACTTTGAGTGAGTTGACGTTCCAGGTGGCGATTTTCACGAGATTCAGAGAGGCTTTGTCAGTAAGGCTTTGAGGAGGGCGGGGCGCCTTGGGCGCGGGCTAGCTACCCACTTGGCTACCCATCCGTGCCCTGGTGGGCGATCGGGCGGTCGAGGGCGCCAGCCATTCTATCCGCGCTCACTTCCATTGGCACGACGAACGCCGACGGCACGCCTAATCTGAGCACACCGCAGGGCCAGCTTGCCTCGAGCACAGCAGCGATCGTCGGCGCAAAAAACGACGACATCCTCGAGGTCGTGAACGGCGTCGATCCCGACACATCGGCCGGCCGGTTCCAGGACGGGATCGGGCGCATCTACTTCATCGAGCGTCACCCGGCGCTGCCGACCACAGTCATGGCGACCTGCTTGGGTCTCCCGGGCACGTCAATTCCTGTGGGTGCCCGAGCGCAGGCCACGGATGCAGCGCTACGGGGCCGATCGAGGTATGCCCCTCACCAACCAGGGGGCGTACCTGTTGACAAGCCAACAGAACGGCATCAACGCAACGATCGCGACCAGGGCGTAGATCACTCCCCACTTGAGTGTGTCCTGGACATGCCAATCAGTGATCTGCGCATTGTTCAACTGTCCGATGACAACGTTGATAAGTATTAAAACGTTGCCTTGGAACATGAAAAGCGTGAGGCTGTTCTCGCCTAGCCACTTCAATACTCGGACGCGCGACAGCGCTTGCGCCAGCGAGATGCAGGCAACAATGCCTGCGGCTGATCCGGCAGCATAGAGGTACAGGTGTCGCCCGTAGCCGAGTCCGAGCATGTCGCTTCGGCTATTGAACTGCACCACGACCCATACCGCGAAGAATAAGAGCGCTGCGATACAAAACGAAGTGCGTCTTCGCAAACTCTCGACAACGGGCGACAGCGGCCGGCATAGGTAGCCAGCAATCATGAAGCAAACAGCCATCAATGCTGTATCGGAACTCCAGGGCCACCTAGGCAGGTGCATTGACCTTGCGATTGAGCTGTATTCGTAGGCGACGATCGAAAGAAAAACGACTGCTACTGCTAATGCCCGGGTAGTCCTTAGTCTTGTGAGAAGCTTGAAATACGCGAAGGTCACGAACAGGCACGGCAGGAACCAGTATGGCTTGTCGATTTTCAGCGCCGGGGCAGACGAGTACAGAAAACCCCATATCGCCTGCGCAGTCGTCGTCGGGTCGTCGATGAGCGCCTTTTCGTAAGACGTGAAAATCGCAAGCTGTATGAGGCACAACAGCAAGTAGGGAATCAGCAATGACTTGGCCTTGTCAGCCATTGAAAGCGAATTTGCATTGGCGACGAGAAACCCTGAAAGAAAGAAGAACAACGGCATGTGGAACGCGTACACGAACGCTCGACTCTCGTAGGAGAGCGGGCTGTGCCCGAGAACCACAAAGAAAATGCCGATTCCCTTAGCCGCGTCGATCCAATCCACTCTGCGCTTTGCCACTGCTCCCCCTGTTTTAGAGCGCGCATTTTACCAGTGACAAACCAGCCGCCCGCGAGGCGGCAAGCAGGTGCAGACCGGTCACACCAAGCCACCTTCGGGTGGCTTTTTCTTTTGAGGTTACGACCGTCTTCCGGCCGTCCTGCGGCAGGCGATGCAGCCTCGGGCGACGACTAGTCGGCTGGTGCAGCAACGGCCGCATCGACCTTTCGCGTTGATGGCAGCAGAGCCCTCCACTCCTTGACCGCCCCAAACTCGATGTATCGATACGACAGCCAGGACACGAGATATACGAG
>Ga0105251_10001419_pt1 | contig 20645 bp, 19 predicted proteins | sample KBSS64metaG_FD_80424 | JGI IMG/M metagenome (GOLD analysis project Ga0105251, IMG submission 80424) | Switchgrass rhizosphere microbial communities from Kellogg Biological Station, Michigan, USA - KBS S6-4 metaG | ecosystem: Host-associated > Plants > Roots > Rhizosphere > Soil | place...
GAAAGTAGCGTCTAAAAAACCATACTGCGACAGAGTTGCCGGGCAGAAATCCCGGCTTCTGCTATATGGAGGATACTGATGATCTGTTCGTCGGAAAAACGCTTCGTCGTAGGGTTCCTTCAGTTTGCAGATGAAGACATTACTAACATCGTGGTGTGTTAATAAACTGTGAGCAGGTCACAAAGCCCTAAAATGAACAATTTTCTGATAGTATGTTAAATCAGAAAAATTTGTTCTCATTTCAATTTATTCAACAAAACTGTGCCATATTCTTTTTTTATCAAATTACACTCATTTTTAAAAAATATTGAAATATAAGATGAGCGCTACTTGTTAGGGATCTTGAGTATAATGAACAAAAAAAATCTCATTTCTGTCATTATTTGTGTGGCAATCTTTGGCCTGACTTACGGCCTTAGCGCACCGTTGATCGCCACACGATTGCAGGATAATGGTTTCAGCGAAAGCTATATCGGACTCAATGCCGCGATGCAGGCTATTGGCGTTTTTGCTGTCGCACCTTTTATTCCTCGTCTCTTTCAGCGCTTCCACCCAAGGCTGCTTTTGGGGACTTCGCTTGCCGCCGTGGCCGTCATCATGTTGCTTTTTACCTGTTTGCCTTTTATTTACTGGTTCGGACTCCGGCTTGCTTTGGGCATTTTCAGTGAGATTATAATGGTGCTCACAGAAACCTGGATCAATGACGCGACCGTTGAGCAGGCAAGGGCAAGAACAATGGCATGGTACACCGCCGGCATTTCAACAGGGTTTGCCAGTGGCCCGTTAATACTGACCCTTAGCGCAAGCCAGAGCAATTTTCCTTTCTTTATCGGCACGGCCATTGTTCTCCTGGCGTTGGTGCTGGTTAAGCTGCTGGGCATGGCGCAGCATCACTCGTCAACCAGCCACGCTATTGGCTTTCTGAAAAGCATCCGTATCGCCTTTTTAATGATCGTTGCCACGGGGTTAAATGCTGCCGTCGAAGTGGCCGGACTTAATTTTTTACCGCTTTATGCCGAGTCCCATGGCTGGAGTCGACAACATGCCGTTGGATTAATTTCGGTTCTGATGTTGGGTGCCATTCTCTTACAGCCTGTGGTTGGCATGATTGCTGACAGCGTTGACCGCCGACGACTCATCGTCATACTGGCGCTGTTGTCCACGGTGGGAGCGGCCATCTGGCCATGGTTATTATCCTGGCCGGTTGCGGCTTATCTGATCCTCTTTGTGTGGGGTGGGCTGTTCGTGGGGATCTATACCGTCGCAATAACCTGGGCAGGCGCGACATTCAGTGGAGCAGAGCTCGCAGGCGTATATGCCGCCGCCTCGGTAGCATGGGGCACAGGGGCTCTACTTGGGCCGCTGCTGTGTGGCCTTGCCATGTCAGCAACGCAGAATGGCTTGCCGCTGATGGTCGGTGCGCTTTGCGGCCTCTTCTGTTTAATGGCCGCAGTAGATCTGCGTATTCATGGCCCCGGACGAGCCTGATAAGTCGTTACCGCCTTTGTCCTGAACGGTTTGCGGATAGGGCTGGCAGGTTATTTCTCTATGGCACGGCGCCAGGGCAGACGGTGATACCAGGGACGAGGAACGGGATGCACCAGCGCATTCAGTGCCCGGCTGTAATCCATTACCAGGCCAGGCGTCCAGGCCATGATCTGCGCGCGTTTACGCACCTGTGCGGCGATCCATAGCTCCGGCACCAGCAGGTCGCTCAGTTTTCGCTCATGTGCCAGCGCACCATCCAGGGCGGCTTCAAGAGCATAGGCAACACTACTTGAGCAGTTACGATAAGTCAGGTTGTAGGTGTTATTGCGGCGATAAGATTCCCAGAAGTGATTCAGTTTCCGCAGGCTGAATTTTTTAAACTCGATTTGACGTACAGAATGACACCATTCTGAGGATTCTGTGGCGTAGTCTGGCAGAAAGCGCCCTGCCACATCATTATCACGGGTGGCCTTAAGTGTGCGCAAAAACTCCGAAGGAGACCGATCAATCTCCTCGGCAGGATAAAGGCTGATGTAGAGATAATCAGCCACTTCAAGCGCCGCGTGTCCGGTTGAGATAACACCATTTTCGTCCACGGCGGCGATATAACGGTTAATGACAGGGCGCGAAACAGGCCTGGCTTCGGTGGTTTCTTCAGGCGTCCATACGTGCACAATCAGTGCGCGCGCTGCAGCAGACGTCGGCACCGGATGGGGGGCGGTCAGTTCTTGTTCCTGGATTAAAGGGGAGCTACTCAGCAGTACGTCGCCGGGTTGAATCAGCTGAAAAATAGACGTACCTCTTTTCATCCGCATCGCCTTCCTGGCGATGCCAATGGTACTCAACCCACTGGTAACCATCTGAAAACCAATAAAGAATGATACGGTCGCATCATGGTGACTGAGCAGGAAGAACGAAAAGGAAATTAATCCCAGTCCATAAATAAGCGTCAGCTTCCAGCGGGGAAAGCGCACAATAAAAGAGGAAAAGCTGGTGAAGAAGCCGATGATAAAAAAAGTAAAACCAAAAATGACAGCCAGCAGGACATTACTGTATTCCTGATTAACGATGATAATCAGTGATACGAATAAAAATATGCCGCCTTTGAAAAAAAGAATGCTCTTTTTTGTTCCGACAGCGCTGGTCGCAACACAAAGTGTAAGCATGCTTTCCAGCAGCAGAATATAGCCAAAGATCTGTAATGGAAAGTACGAGTGAAGGTCAAGACCATCGATGAAAAGTAATATACCTGTGATAAACCACAGTGTTGCGGCAACCGAAAGGTATCGGGCATTTCGCTTAATATATGCCGTACCCAGTAGCAACATGGCTATCTGTATCAATCTATCCCTCTCCTAAATGCGCTGAAAAGTCAGGTGGAAACCGACCAGTTACCCAGTATGAACAGCGATCCCTGACGCTCGAACATCAGGGCTCCGCTATCGGTAACGTGCAGCCATTGCCCATTTCCGTATTGCAATCTGAATTGAATCGCAGGAAGCGTCTGCTGAGGTGGAATGGCCTGCCAGTGTCCGGCGAGGCGCTGTTTATCCTCTGGATGCAATTGCGCCAGTATTGCCTCTTTCTTTTCAAGAATCCCGCGGGGAAGCGCAGCAAGTTCACCAGAAAGGTTTTCCCAGCAGAGCGTGCCCTCTGTCAGGTTTAGCTGATAAATGGCCTGTAAATTGAGTCGTGCGTCGGTTTCTGAATTGAAGCGGTAAATATTTCGCGTCACCACCCGTAAAAAAACCAGCAGCAACGCACTGGCGCTTAAATAGCACTGCACAAGGAGCAGGGGTTCACCGGTATATAATCCCTTGAGAAAGAACGGCCCCACGCCCTTATCGGCATAATAGATAACGCAACCTGACAACGTTAATAACGCTATCGATCCGCCACGATTACCCCAGAAGAGCGTTAAAAAAGCGGCAAGAATGATCGGGAGGCAACTGAAAGCGAAAATCAGGCTTTCATCGTGGGTGATCGTATTAGCGATACTAAATTCTTTAACACCGCCACTGAATATCCACAACGACAGTGCCACAATCGCGGCGAGCAGCGTTAAGCCTGACAGAAGTGTTTTGATGGAAATCTGAACGGCTGTGGTAAGGCGGCTGTTAGCAAAGCCCATAATAATGGTGGTGGCCAGGAAAATGCCGGTCATGTCGGCAATAAAACCGGTCCAGAACAGATCGGAAAAGCTGTTTTTTCCTGCTAATGAGAGTCCGATACCGAAAAACACGGCATCCAGAAAGCTGATGATAATGGTTGAGGCGAACCACAACATAATAATATTTAAATCATCACCGGGCCGGGAAAAACGTTTCACTATCCACGCAATTATCAGCGAAGAAGGCAGATCAAGAATGGCGTAAAACGTCTCGGTCGGCAGCCTGCTGAACGAAGGTTTGTCCAGAATCACATCAAGCACAACAAACAAAACACACAGCGCTGGCCATAGTCGCCAGCGTGAATTTAAAAACGCCGCAGTGGCGACGCCAGCAGGAAACCATACGACAGATATGTGCAACTGAGGATCGTCAAATCGCAGCGACAGCACGGCAGACAAGTAATAAAAGACCGCCCATATCGTCATTACTATAAAGTTGGACATTACCGCTGGGACAAATTTTGGCATATACCTATAATAAATCCTGAGTGAACACAAGTTCTCTGAGTGGCTCGCTTGCGAGAATGGTTGTTGGGTTGAATTTTATCAAAAATTATCTTCTATAACCAATATCAGAAACTCTTTTAGTATTCTCAAACGTATCTTTAATTGGTTTACAAGCCATATTTGATTAACAGAGCATAAGCATCCTATGCGAAGTGGAAGGCGGTGTAATGCCTGCTGTCTGGCTGCTCTGCCCCTGCCGAACTTTTGACCCTGTTAAGTTGCATGATGCGGCCTACCCGGTTTTACCGTAGGTTATCCCCGATTTCGGTCAGGTCGTCATGAATCCGCCGTAACCATATACACCTCATCTCAGTGAATAAGAGAGGCATAAAAAAGGCGTTGATGAACGGGCTGATCACGCAATCAAACATCTTATTTAACATAAATAGCAACTTCTCACTTCTTCACGGAGCAGATGCGCCATCCTGATGCATGAAATGACGAGATCTGCAAGCGTTTCGGTGGACTGATATTTTTCGAGCCGATTTTCCTCCCGCACGACGTCAGCCAGCAGCACATCCCGCCGTCGCAGAAGTGCGCTGAGAAGCCTGATATCAGTTGCGGGCGGCTCCCAGCGGCGCGGTTTTTTCAGCAGTGCGTAACAGGCGAGCATATACGCATCCACTTTGTCCGTTTTATTCATAATCCCCATGCCACGGGCAAACTCCCGGCTTCGATGAGGGTTGGCCAGAGACACATAAAAGCCCGCATCGAGCAGGGCCGTGGCCAGCCGCTCGTGATAGACACCGGTGGCCTCCATCACCACGTGGACGTCTTCCGGACCGCAGTGCTGAAGCCTGAGCCAGCGAAGTATGTGCACAACCGCACTACGATCATTTTTTATATTACGTGTCTTAACGCGGCCTTTAATGCCGACATAAAGCATGCAGAGGTCAAGCGTGTCTTTGCTGACGTCAATACCGACTGGAAACATGATATCTCTCCTCTCACATAGACCGTCACGCCTGTTCGCCTTGTACATACGGAGTCGTGCTCCCGGTAACCGTTCAACCTGAAGTGCTGGCGTGAAAGGTGAAGCTGAGGGCCATGAGCTGCCAGGCAGGATCGGTACTTAAACCGTCCTCAGGGAAGGGACCGGCTCACTCAGCTTCAGTGGTGGTAGCTAATCACCACGTATGTTTAGATACAAGGAAAGGGTTGGGGACAGGCAGAATCTATCAAACCGTAACCGGCTTCGCCGGGCTACCGGCGCCATGTGGCCAGTACACCTTGGCGGGCATCAGCTGGCGCCTTCATGCGCTGTCGCGCATAAAACCTGATTCAATGCAGGAGATATCCTCATGCAGCACGTTGATGAAGACGAAATCAGATCAACTTACTGGGAAGCCTGCAGACTGGCCGGCATTGTTTGTCTGAGGAAAGCGAGTGACGGTGACGTAATCAGCCGGGAAGAGATCAAACGTGATCCTATGCTTTTGCTCAGGACACGGCTTTAGCGGGATGCTGAGGTTGAACCCGCTCTCATCTTTGCCATCGAGCAGATGATGGAGCCGCCTAATTAGTAGGTGGCCAAAGAAGCTTAAAGCATCAACATGCTCATACTATTCATATCAGGCGTTCACTTTCATAATGCAATACTCATACGTCCTGTAAAGGTAGTCCGCTTTCATAAATACAAGACAAAAAGCGTCTGCTTTCATAATCAGTGCACGTCACAGGCTCTGAAACCAGGATAATTTTATGAAAGAACCCTATCCAGCAAGATTTTACTTATGAAAGTAACCGCCTAATCTGCGCTGTTCAATGCCAGGCGCTGTAACTATGATAGCGTTATGATCTTTTATCTGAGATTCAAGCGCCAGTCGCTCCCGAAACCTTCTCATTGATATGTAAAGCGTGAATCGCCACGGATAATCCAGACACTTCTGAGTCGTTGATAATACTGGTTTTCATATTCTGTCGGTGACATCTGATCGCTCCAACCATGCCGACGTTTACTGTTATAAAACATTTCGATGTAATCAAAAATATCACTGCGGGCTTCTTCCCGCGTTCCGTAGATCTTTTTCTTTATCCGTTCGCGTTTCAGCAACTGGAAAAAGCTTTCTGCAACCGCATTATCGTGGCCGTTACCGCGACGGCTCATGCTGCCCTCCAGGCTGTGTGATTTCAGGAACGACTGCGACTCATGGCTTGTGTACTGACTACCCTGGTCCGAATGAACCAGCACATGTTTTTGGGGATTACGCCGCCATACAGCCATCAGCAGTGCGTTCAGGACAATGTCCTTTGTCATCCGGGATTGCATGGACCAGCCGATAATTTTGAGTGAGAACAGAACAATAACCACGGCAAGATACAGCCAGCCTTCGTGGGTCCTGATGTAAGTTATGTCCGTTACCCAACGCTCATCCGGAGCATCCGGATTGAACTGTCAGCCTGTTGGGTGACACGATACTGACCTCACCTTTACGTGCCCGCGGACTCCGGTAGCCGACCTGAGCCTTTATCCCGACACGTTTCATCAGTCGCCAGACTCTGTTGACTCCGCACTGTTGTCCGCTTTCCCGCAGATCCAGATGGATCTTGCGATAACCACAGACGCATCCCGATTCCAGCCAGAACTGTTTAATGTAGATTCAATTGGTCAACGCAACAGTCATGTGAAACATGGGGTTGCGGAGGGTTTTTGAATGAGACGGACATTTACAGCAAAGGAAAAAGCATCTGTTTTTGAACTGTGGAAGAACGGAACAGGCTTCAGTGAAATAGCTAATATTCTGGGTTCTAAACCAGGAACAATCTTCACTATGTTAAGAGATACTGGCGGCATAAAACCTAATGAGCGCAAGCGGGCTGTAGCTCACCTGACACTGTCAGAGCGCGAGGAAATACGAGCCGGTTTGCCAGCCAAAATGAGCATTCGTGCGATAGCTACTGCGCTGAATCGTAGTCCTTCGACGATCTCACGTGAAGTTCAGCGTAATCGAGGCAGGCGCTATTACAAAGCTGTTGATGCTAATAACCGGGCCAGCAGGATGGCGAAAAGACCAAAACCGTGCTTGCTGGATCAGAATTTACCGTTGTGAGAGCTTGTTCTGGAAAAGCTGGAGATGAAGTGGTCTCCAGAGCAAATATCAGGATGGTTAAGGCGGACGAAACCGCGTCAAAAAACACTGCGAATATCACCTGATACAATTTATAAAACGCTCTATTTTCGTAGCCGCGAAGCGCTACACCACCTGAATGTACAGCATCTGCGCCGGTCGCATAGCCTTCGCCATGGCAGACGCCATACCCGCAAAGGTGAAATAGGTACGATTAACATAGTGAACGGAACACCAATTCACGAACGCTCCCGACATATCGATAACAGACGCACTCTGGGGCACTGGGAAGGCGATTTAGTATCAGGCACAAAAAACTCGCATATAGCCACACTTGTAGACCGAAAATCACGTTATACGATCATCCTTAGACTTAGGGGCAAAGATTTTTTCTCAGTGAATCAGGCTCTTACCGAAAAATTTCTGAGCTTGCCGTCTGAACTCCGGCAATCACTGACATGGGACAGAGGAATGGAGCTGGCCAGGCATCTGGAATTTACTGGCAGAACCGGAGTTAAAGTTTACTTCTGCGATCCTCAGAGTCCCTGGCAGCGGGGAACAAACGAGAACACTAATGGGCTAATTCGACAGTACCTTCCCAAAAAGACATGCCTTGCCCAATATACTCAACATGAGCTGGATCAGGTTGCAGCTCAGCTAAACAACAGACCGAGAAAGACACTGAAGTTCAAAACACCGAAAGAGATAATTGAAAGGGGTGTTGCGTTGACAGATTGAATCTACAGCGGCTTTTTTTAATATGTCCCGTTCGTCGGTAACCCGCTTCAGCTCTTTCTGGAGACGGCGGATCCCGGCCTGAGCATCTGACTGTTCTTTATGAATGGAAGAATCAGGACCGTACTTTTTTATCCAGGCGTAAAGGCTGTGGGTGGTGATATCAAGACGTGTTGCAACGCTGGAAACAGAATAACCACGATCAACAACCTGTTTGACTGCTTCAGTTTTAAACTCTTCGGGATAACGCTTACCGCTCATGTACACCTCTCTTTAAGTCATCTTAAATGACTCTCAGATGTCTGTTAAACCCGTGGCGATTCAGTCTACATCTGGAAGATGTCAAGCATGATTATTCGATTGCGGATGATAATGAAGATGAGCCTCAGCACCTGTATTTGGTTGAGAGCACTTTCCAGCAGTTCTTTGACATACTGTCTTCGCGGACAATCCAGAAGGGGATGAGCGTTTACAGGAGCTTATAAACGCGTTAAGCCCGCCTCCTTTTTCCTGTGCTTTCAGGATGCTGGCAGTAACACAAGTCGGTATGAGCAATACGTTATACAAACTGGCTGAGTACGTGACCGGTCACCGCGAGACTCTGGTCAGCAGGTTAAAAAGGAGCTTGAGAGTGATCTTCCATGAGATCGATCATCGCTCCTGCATGGGCATCCACATGACGGATATAGCGCATCACTGTCTCGGCCTTTTTCCAGGTACCTTCCTGCATAATCTGTGCAGTACTGTATTTTTTTGTGGCCATATCGATAGCAGCCCCTACCCGGGTACTGTGCCCCGACCATCCCCGGTACCGGTTTTTATTGGGTTTAACATCCGCAGCGGGACCCGCCTCGTGCCAGGCTCGGGCAAAAATATCTTCCATTGCACGGGTTGAAAGCGGCCTGTCGGTACTGATTTTCGCTCGATTGGTACGGTGAACGGGTGAGAATATAAAGGCATCAGGCTCGTTAATCAGGCCCGACGCGTTCAGCCATTCTCTCAGGCGTTGCGTTGAAAGTGCGCCCAGTCCTTTGATAAGCCCCCCGGTCATCACAATGGTTTTCGTCCAGCCGACATCGAGCACAATCCTTCCGTCTGAAGCATGTGAAACATCACGTACGCGGAGACGTCCCAGTTCGCTCACCCGAAGCAGTGTGGAATAGCCCACGTGTAAAAATGCCAGGTCGCGCCGATGCTGCAGAGAATCTGACCCCGACCATCTGGCATCAAGCGTGAGAAGATCGGTCAGACGAAAGGGTATTGCCTGGCCTGTGCGCTCGCCACTAACCACAGCAGTCCGGCTAATTTTCTTCATTGCCCGAAAAACTAAGGGTGAAGCATGGGGAGGAGTCAGCCCTGCGTTACGGTGTAACATGCTGATAAGAGCGAGGTGTGTACCTATAGTCGAAGATGCCCGTCCGTTTGCCTGCAGCCACATAAGATAATCACGCAGGCATTCGGGTTTCATGGGCAGAAAGGTGCGGCCGTACTCCTTCGCCCAGCCGGCGCAGATCCGCATCACGCTGAGCAGCTGCCGCCACGTATTGTCAGAAAAGGCCTCTCGGTCCTGAACAAACGCCCGGAGCTGCGCCACCACGTCAGCTTGGCCGGGCAGCTGAGCATCAGATACGGGTAAATGTGGTCTGAAATCGTCCATTTTTATCCTTTCAGGAGACAGCGCTACGTAAATTCTGTCAGGGAAGCAGGGGAGAAACCCTGCAGAATTTACGTAGCGATGCCTGTTAATTTGTTCACACAGGCCTGAAGATTTCATGCGCGGTTGATCTTCATACCGGATCCCATGATACAGGGATCCGCTGCAGGATCCTAACTTCATATAAGGTCAATTATATGAAGTTAACAAGATGAGCAGGGAGAGGATTAACAAAGAGACTGAAGATGGGGTTCAAAGAATACCCATTCTCAAATCCCAAATTATTAATATGGTAGTATTATAAATTTGGCAAGAAGTGCAGCGCTTAACATAAGTAGCTACCAACGTAAAAAGAATTATTTAAAATCTGTAAAGCCAGGTTAATTAATCCCTATAGAAAATAATTCAATACTTACCTTATGAACTTCAGATATTCAGATCTGCGGTGGCGGCGTATTTCCCATAAAAATGAAAAAGTAGATTGATTTACAAAACTACTGGATCTAATAACTATCCCATAGTTTTTTTTTATTTTCTTGGAAACGATTAAGCATTTTAATCCAATCACGCTTGAGGTAAGATGCCTTAAAGTAAAATAAAACTCTGGATTAAAAGGGTCATCCTCATCCCAAACCTTCTCCATTGCTACCTCAGCTTTAGCATAAGTGATGAGTAAGTCTAAAATACTGCAAGATAACTTCTCAGGTAAATAAATTATATCCATCTTTAATGAATCAAAATTCAATTTTGGAAGTTTTTTTACAGGGATAATGTGTTTTTCCTTATTTTTAATCCCCCAATCACTAGTCGCCAACAAAAAAAGTTCGGCAGCGCACTCAAGTTTGTATATTATACTATAAAAAGCTAATTTATTTCTTACTAAATATTTCATAGCAGCATCCGTAAATTGAATTTGAATTATGATCCATAATCTATTAAAAAAATAATCATAATTTCTAGGCAAGGTTTTTTATTGAAATAATTTCACTTGAATAGAAACATAAATCACAAAATCCATATTTGTTAACGATTTTTTCACTGTAGCGGTATACACTTTTAGTTGATAAATTTGTTGCTTAAGAAATATCATCGATTATAGCACCACTGATTAAAAGCTCGAGAACATGAATTTCTTATAAGTTTTTATGAGAGAGTACTTCATAAAATTTTTTAAAACGCAAAAAACTCTTATAAACATAATAAAGCCATAAGAAAATGTAAGATTTTTAATCCAATAAAATGGTATTAATTCCTATGTATAACGCTTTATCATACATGGAAAATACTGGGGTACTGGTTTTACTAACTATAAGCCTAATGAACAGTTGTATTGGGCTGGATTATTATTAAAAACTAGGTTTTAGCATCTCACAAGGAGCCCTTCAAGCAATCAGTTTATCTTAATGACTTAAATTTAATCAGTGATAAGTTTTTATGCGGAACTTAAAGGCAATTTTCTATTTTAAATTTATATCCAAAAAAAAGCACTTACATTGAAGGTTTTCAGGTTAAAAAAACTTTCACCAATTAACTGAGATTACTTTTTCATAAGAGCATTTTTTAATTCTTCATTATTTACAATGACCTCAGAAAGTAATTTTTTTAAAATTGAATTTTCCAACTCAAGGAAATTTAGTTTGTCATTTGCGTCATTGTAATTATCATCATCGACGCCGGGGATATAAGTTAGCGAGGTAAAGTTTAATTGATCCCTTGATTTAGATGATTGTAAAATTTTGGATGAAACCGATAAATCATCACCAATATCCGGCTCATCCTTTCTTTCATTTAAAATAAATTCATTTTCTGCTAGCTTACCTGGAAGTTCTTTTTTTACCTCTATGTTATTTGATATTACGAACCCTCTTCGAGGTATAGTTTGAATTATATTGCTTTTGAACCCCATTTTAGATAAATGTTTTCTTAGATAGAAAATAGTGTTGTGCAAAACATTCAGTGAAGCTGACATTCCAAAACATTCCCATCCTAAATAAAAAAGGTTTTTATGGGTTACTAAAGATCCTTGATTTTCCAAAAGTGCAGTCAAGCAGAGTGCAGCTGGAGTTCTCAGTTTAGCCGTACAATCGTCGTTTAATCTAATCAATTTTTTTTCACTAACAATGAATATGACACTATTATCGATAGTAAATATTCTTTTCATTTTCTCAACCTTACTAATTTTGCTTGTTTTTAGATTTAATCATCATAAACAAGGCTAGGTTCAAAATCCATTAGGTTTTACCAATCTTATGAATACATAGTATTAACTAAAAATAAAAAATCAATTTAAAAAAATGTAATTTATATTTTATATAACTACATTTTGTATATCTTATTAAGATAATGATAGAAAAAAACCTCCACATACAAGCCTCGATTCAATAATTATTAAAAATAAAACGTTTAAAAATGAAGAATACCACCCTTTCTTTGATAAAAGATAAAGAAAGTGCATTTGGTTTTTGATCTAGCGCAGTGATAGTTAAACTTTTCTTAAAGAAAAAAATAAAAAAAAGGAATAAAAAAAGAATGAAAACTTACAATATCTATTTAATGTCACCGATTATTTATTGAATTCTAAGTAGAATGCTCGATTTAGTTGCTCAACCATGTAAAAGTACACCTGTTTTAGTTAGACGCATTTTTTGAGAGTTTCGTGTTTTAAGACATCAGAGGTACTCTTCAATCGTCAGATTATTCAGAGATTAATGCCGATGATCGGCAATTTTTCTCCAAATACGGTAACGTAGACCAGTTTCTGCATCTTCAAGGATAAGAGGAATAGTCTGGCGAGCTCAGAAGACAATACTGCCAATGGGAGTCCCTTGGTCAAGTAACAGCCCTCTTATTTGACAGACTTTCGCAGTCAGTGATTAACAATACGCTGCTTTGTCCGGTGTAAAGCCTTAATATCCTGCTGTTCTTGGCTTTTGGCGGCACGATCTGCATTGTCGGTTGCATCAGAACCACTGCGATGGCCTGTTCATCATTACCGTCTTTCTTTTGCTCGCAGACAAAGGGTTTCACATACTGAAGACTGAGAACCTATTTTTGTGGTCCAGTTTCTGAAACTAACGCTGGCAGTAAAATGCCCTGTGGACGCTTCAGTCCCAATCAGACAGGCTGGAATATTTGTAAGTATCCCGCTTAGACGAACCATTAACTTTTAGAGATCTTCCGACATACTGATTATGTCCCTGAGGAGATCGCCATGCATAAAGCCCGATTTATCGAGCACCAGATCATCACCGTTCAGTAGTCAGTTCAAGCCGGATGTACCGTCAAAGATATCTGCAGCGAAGCAGGACATTATCGATGAGCAGGAAAGTCTATTATTACCAGCCCGATACCCGTAGAGATGAGCCGGTGATCCTGGCGATGACTGAACTGGCGGAGCGCTATCCGCGATACGGCTTTAAGAAGTTGTTCCAGATGCTGCGACGTCAGGACAACAGGTGGAACCATAACAGCATTCACCGGATTTACTGCCTGCTTAAACTGAATTTTCACCGTAAGGGAAAGCAGCGTCTGCCGGTGCGAAATCCGGCTCCACTGGCGACGCCGGAAGCAATTAACCAGAGCGGGCCCATCGATTTTATGCATGATGCGCTGGTGTGTGGCAGACGCTTGCGGACCTTCAATGCGGTGGATGATTTTAACCGTGAAGCGCTGGCTACAGAAATTGACCTGAATATCCCGGCGCAGCGGGTCGTGAGAGTGCCGGACAGGATAGTGGCAAATCGTGGTTATCCGGTATGATGGGCCCGAGCTGGTATCGCTGACGCTGGCACAATGTGCCGAAGAACATGGTGTAATGCTGGAAATCATCATGCCGGGTAAGCCGACGCAGAATGCTTTATTGAACAGTTCAACCGGACGTACCGGAAAGAAATACTGGATTTTTATATGTTCAGAACCCTGAATGAAGCGCGTGAAATCACAGAGCGCTGGCTGATGGAATATAACAGCGAGCGCCCTCATGAATCCCTGAACAACCTGACGCCGGAAGAATTCCCGCTGATGGCAGAAAACCCGGAAGTCTCAAAAAGTGCGTAGAACTAAAACAGGTGTGCTTACAGTTACTGAATAAAAATTTTCAATCTTCATTAGTGCGAGTTAAAATATTTAAATAAAAACAATTTGAACTTACTAACAAATCTTAAGTAGTAAATACGTAAAAACCCTTACTTATAAAAGTCAAAATAAAGGCAAGTCAAGATCACTTAATGGCAACGGGATGAAATTATTTAGTACTACTTTTGTTTCAGGGATCAGTCATTTATCAAATCTTAATGTGGTAATGATTTTGCTGAAAAAAGTGTGGGGTTCTTTTAATCAAATGAAAAACATTCAAGGTTAATAGGTTTATTTAACTTTGGGAGAGGGTCCGGTAAATTGAGTAGACATTGCTTTTGACCATTCCACTTAACTTCCATCGTTAAGCCCGGCCTGATGCCGGTTAGCCATGCATAACCATTATCACTTATGATACCAGTATTTTGCCCAGAATTATTAATTACAACTGCTCCAAATGGAGGGAAAGTGCCAGATCTTAATCTAATTTTAACCATGGCTTTCTCACCAGCTATAATACCAAACTTTCTATAACCTATTGCTCCTTCCGTAAGGGTGTCTTCTACAATTGATTTAGTAACATTAATGTTATCAGGCAATTCATTTATATCTATGCTCACTCTATTACGATAATAACTGTCTACATCAGCCACAACAGCTTTACCGAAAAAATTAGTTATTGTAGGGTTACCGTAGCCGCTTACATGCAGCCCGCTGACACCATCAGTGTCAACCATAATTCGAGTCCCACCAAGATTATTTACTCGATGTAGTGCTGCACCTTTTATTGTTGCTGTAACTCCACCTTGTATACTCATACCAACCGAACTATATTCACCCTGTTGATAACTAGCATTTGCATTAAGCAGGCCCTCACTGCCTTCATGAGTATAAAATGCATTTCCATTAAAATTGTTATAAGAATTACTACCTACTTTGACACTATAGCTATTAATATTGTCTATTTTTTTTGAGTAGCCAATAGAATTGCTGATTCCTTGTCTATCTAATGAGTTATCGTAGCTAAAAGTTGTGTTGTATTTCCATGGAATGCTAACGCTTAATAAAACCCCATCATCACGACGCCCAGAAGTTTTTGTTCGAAAACCTGAAATATTAAAGCTTAGATTTTTTAATCCAAAAAAATCAAAATACTTTGAAATCGAAACGTTGTAGTTGTCTCTTGGAGGTGAATTCCAAAAAGTTTGATGGCTATAGTTTATAAAAGATGATAACCCACCACTTTGAAAGTATCGGCTTAATGATACGTTATATAACTCTTTTTTATTACTGATATTTAAACCATTGAATCGAGCATCTAAATATTGAGACATACTCATAAAATTTTGTTGTGCAAAGCGATAACCGGCAAAAGTTATTTGACTATTATAGTCCTCAAAACGTTTTGAATAATTTAAACGAAACGATTTACCTTTTAAAATACCTTCTGACGGTAATACAGCATACGATTGAGTCATATCGAAAGACAAGGCTCCCAAGAGTTGTAAATCACGACCTATACCAAGTGCTATCGAACTATAATCTTGTTTAGCAGCCAGGGAACCGCCGTATAAAGACCAGTTATTATTCAATCCCCAAGAGAACTCACCGGAAAAAAAATCCGGACCTTTCATTTCACGCCTGTAGTTGGCTGCCTTACCTAAAGCAAGTTTGTAACGTATCTGGCCTGGGCGTGTAAGGTACGGTACATTCGAACTGTTAACTTGAAAGGTATGAACTGAACCATCCTGCTCTTCAACTTTTACGTCCAAAGTACCAGTTGTTGATGAATCTAAATTTTGAATACTAAATGGTCCAGCGGGCACAGTGTCTTGATATATTATACGACCTAGCTGGCTTACAGTTATTTTTGCATTCGTCTTTGCAATACCAGTTATACGAGGAGCATATCCTCTAAGGTTTGGTGGCAGCATTTTTTCATCAGAAGATATGCTAATCCCTAGAAAGTTAAAAGTATCAAATATGGCTGAAGCAAGATAGCTTTCACCCAAAACAACTTTAGCACCTAAATTAGGTATTGGCCGAAAAGCATAGAATCTATTCCAGCTAAATTCAGAAGATCTGTATTTTGAACTATCATAATAGTTACCCTGCCATTCAGTTCTTATACGCCAAGATCCTAAATTTAATCCATTTGTACCATATCCAGATAATGAACGTGAAGTATTTTCATTAACAGGGTTGTCAACATTTGTGTTGATATTGTAATCCATCATTATTCCAGAGACTCCGTCATCCCAAACTGATGGCGGATCCCAGCCTTCAGAACTATATTCTAGGTAAGCTTGCGGAATAACAATATATAGTTCAAAATTTGATAAATCTCCATGTGCACTCATTCCTTTAATAGATTTAATATTGAGACAACGGTATCCTTTACTGAAATCTGTTTTTTTTATTATATTCTTTTTTAGCCCTAAAATTTTAAGCATCCCTCGAGTAATACAAGCATGACTTTCTTGAGGATTATCATTTGAACTGTAAAATATAACATCTTGCTCAGGTGATTTTTTTTTACCATTAAGGTTAAGACTCATTTTATAAGTCCCTGGCATAATATATCCCGAACGCGAAAACCTACTCAAATCAACATTTTTTCTATCATTTACATCTAAAACATCAGCATTAAACTCAATCGCCATAACTAATTTCGGCAATAAAAAAAAGGTTAAAAGTAATTTATTAAATTTTTTATGGTAGGTTGGGTAACAATTTATTCTACTTGTTAACTTCATACTAAAAACCTGTTAGATAACATCCTGAATTGTAAATTCGATACTCGATTATTCTTCTAAAGCGAACATTCCTCACAGGTTGATACTGAATATCCCACCTAGCTATTTTTATCGCAGGTGTATTTAATTTTGCTTTTATTATTTAAAAAATTATTATTTTAATGTCTATTTGATTATCATTATTTAAAATTTGTCAAATATGGATATAACCCGAAAGGACACAACCGGTGCCGGAAGTGTCACTGTTGTTTCAGATCACTTACTCATGTAAGTAATCGTAAAAATTGGATGCTTTGGCGATTATTGATATGAAAGAGTAAAATTGGCAACAGAACTAAATTCACCAGGAACAATTGTTGATGTTCCATCCTTTGATGCTGGATCGCCAACTAAATAAGCAGCAAAATTCATCGTAGCATTACTATTTTGCAACATTAATCCTGGTGTTGGTTGCCCAAGCTTTATGTCCTGACCACCTTCCGTACTCAAAACAATAGATGCTCCCGAAGCGCTGCCAGTTAATGCTAGATTATTAGGGTTTGCTGTTGACTTCTGACCGGTAAACGTAGCTGTTACCGTTTTATTAGTCAACGATGATACATCGCAGTTTTCAAGCTTAATAGCAAAATATGTTGGTTTGGATTTTCCACCATTCAAAAGAGATTTATTGGCTATTTGCCCTAGGGAAACCGTTTGGTCAGCGCTTTCTGGAGCAATAGAACACGGAGCGTCTATGATAGTGCCTGTGAAAGTTACTTTACCTTGACCTTGGTCTGCCGCATGTGCTGCATTCGTAATCATATACAACGCAATAGGTAAAATAGTTAATTTAAATTTCATATAAAAGCCTCGCTTTTGGTTGGGTTATATAAAACGTGTAACCTCCTTTAATTAGATACTTCAATGCGCTGACTTTCAACAACTCTAGTCATCTAGTTTTATTTTTTTGCCTTTCTTTTAATCCTACTAAAACTTAATTATGGTAAAATGGCATCATTATTAACTTGAAGCAATTGTCGTTGCTTTTGCTCAAATTGGATCCGAACCGGTATCTTCGTCTTAGCTAAATGCTAAAACCGGACAAGGAAGTCATGTTTGAATCACTAAAAATAAAAGCTGGATAAAAATTAATTAAAATAAATTTGAAATTAAACTCAATTTATGGAAAATCATCATAGTTATAGGTTATATGAATAATTAAATTGACTGGTGCTTTTTATATGATTTTATATTTTTTCAAAATTCATAAAAGCATTCAAGTAAATCTTATTACTCATGATAACATTCCTAATATGTGATAATTATTTTTAAATTTATTAACTTAGTTTTCCGGAGGGTAATTATATGAAATTAGTTATTTTCACTAAAAAAAACTCATTAATTTTTTTAACCTTATTGGTCATTACTTTTTTTGAATGTAATGCGTTCGCTGCAATAGCTTTAGACAGAACACGTATAATTTTTGATGGAAATAGTAAATCAATGAGTTTAACCATTACTAATGAAAATAAAGATCTGCCTTTTTTGGCGCAAGGTTGGATTGAAGATGAAAAAGGAAAAAAAATCAACAATCCGATTCTTGTCCTCCCCCCTCTGCAGCGCTTAGAGCCCGGCGAAAGTTCTCAAATTGCACTTCAAACCACTTCTGACATAAATGAAAATCCAAAAGATAAAGAAAGTTTGTACTATTTTAACTTGAGAGAAATCCCTCCCAAAAGCGATAAAATCAATTCATTACAGATTGCCCTCCAAACTCGTATTAAGTTGTTTTATCGCCCTGCTGAGTTGATAGCTAAATCAGAGAAGCTAACCAACATACTCAAAGAGGAGGTGGTATTGAGGAAGATAAAAAGTGGTTATCAATTTCGCAATCCAACGCCTTTTTATGTTACTTTGAGTGCTGCTGCTTCATCGATTAATGGAAAAACCATTAATAGTTTTTATCCTACGATGATCCCCCCCCGTGAAACGGTAGACCTCAAGATTAGCGCTGGCGTTCTTGGGGATCAACCAGTATTAAGCTACATCAATGACTATGGTGGTCAACCAAAAATTGTATTTAATTGTGAAAAAGAAATTTGTAGAGTTGTAGAGATCATTGACAAATAACTTTGACGACAGTTCTTTATTCTAATCTTATAAATTTAGCTTCCATGGTGAATATTTTGCTTCTAAATATTTTTTCTCTACCTCGCTATTTTCTGTTTTTCTTCATTTTCTTATCGAAAAATGCCATGGCTATTCTGTGCTTTTTCCCCGACGGTAGCAGCATCAGCAACCAATGGAACAAAATAGTTTCTCTTAACTTACCAAGAGCAATTACTTCGGATAATAAACAAATTTTTATGGATTTGACACTGAAATGTAAGCGGACTCTGATTTATGATTATGATGACTATTTGGAACTCAAAGATGTGTTTACTGGCCTTCCTTCTGAATTTCAAACAGGTATCATAATTGACGGTGTAGATTATCCAACCACTATAAAAAATAAAAGAATAATAACTTTTAAACCGGGTCAAACAGATACAAAGATAGTTCATGTTAAGTTTTACTTTACAATGGGAGAAGATCCTGGTCATGTGTTTATACCTAAAGGCAGTATTGCACGGATTGAATATCAATTTTTGGGTTATGCTGGAACGGGTCTTATTGGTGGAGTTGATTTTTATCCAAGCAACAGTGTTATATATACTTCTGGATCTTGCAAAATTAATGGTGGTAGAGATATCAATGTAGATTTCGGGCAAGTTAGTAAACTTTTTTTATCTTCCAACGGCGCTACTAGTAAAATTTTTAAAAGTATTTCAGTCCAATATAGATGCAAAAACCCTTTAACAACACCAATTAAAATTTGGCTTTCGGCTGATAACTCATCTTTTTCTCCCTCGGCAATTAAGACTTCCAATGAAAATATCGGGATTGAGACATACTATAATGGTTCTCTTTTGAAGCCTGGTGATAGCGCCAGAACACATTTAAATAGTGGAATTGGCTTTGCATCTTTACGCTTTGAGCTTGTTAAATCGCAGTTTGGTGAATTGAAAACTGGTCCTTTTAAAAGTTCGGCCGTACTTGTTATGAGTCTCGATTAATCATGACTTATTTAGTAATCAGTTTAAAATTGCATTTTTAATAAATGGCTTTCATCGTTCGCGACTACAAAGGTTGCTCATTCTGACCTTACGTCCTGAAAACAGTGCCAGACTAAACTGAAGTTTCCGGTCTTTCTTCCATGTCAAAGAGGGACACATTGCTATGAAAAAACCCGCTAAACCGAAGAACAGATTGCGTTTGCGCTGAAAACGCCCCCGCATGTATGTCAGTGCAGTACATCGCCAGCAACGTCAGGTTCTGACCCATATTGATCATTGCTGGAGTAGGAGTTTCGTGTCGGACAATCTGTTTAACGGACAGCGTTTCCGGGCGCTGACTGTAGTCGATAATTTTATTTAGGAGTGACTGGTGATCCATGCTGGAAAGTCACTGAAAGGTGAGGATGCGGTCGCTGTAATGAAGGGTTGCGGGTGCTGGGTAAGCGCCTGCCACAGATAACGGCAGCGAGTTTATCTCAAAAAGTCTGGATAAATGGGCGTATGAACACGGAGTGACCATGGACTTCTCGCGCCCAGGAAAACCGATAGATAATCCTTTTATTGAATCATTTAACGGCAGTCTGCGGGATGAGTGTCTGAACATTTACTGGTTACTGTCAATGGAACATGCGCAGGAGAAACTCGACAACTGGCGCAGAGAATACAATCATGAGAGAACGCATTCATCATTAAATGACATGACTCCGGCTGAATTTATCCAAAGTCTCTAGAAAGTCGATGATCTCTGATTAAGCACTGCATTGTTTTTGGGGGAAAGTCACAGTTGCTGTTTGCTTGCGTATGATTATTCTCATCCCGTTCTTACGATTGCTTGCTGATGAGTACGCGCGAGAGCAGCCTGAACGACTAAAGCGCATGACACGTAAACAACGGAGTGTGATGACGCTGCCGTGCAGCTGAAAGTGGGCAGTGGTCAGATACTGACAGGCAACGCTACGTGAATTCTGTATAACCCGCAGGGGTTCTGTGCGCCAGTTTTCACGTAGCGCGCCCGGTGCTTAACGGGCTTCAGGTCCAGAGGGGACGCAGGTGAGGTGCCGGTGCGTAACCGGGTAAGTGGCGGGATGTCTTATTTAA
>Ga0105251_10001420_pt1 | contig 20643 bp, 22 predicted proteins | sample KBSS64metaG_FD_80424 | JGI IMG/M metagenome (GOLD analysis project Ga0105251, IMG submission 80424) | Switchgrass rhizosphere microbial communities from Kellogg Biological Station, Michigan, USA - KBS S6-4 metaG | ecosystem: Host-associated > Plants > Roots > Rhizosphere > Soil | place...
CTTTTTGTGGCTCTTCAACCAACACTTTCAGGCTAGCGAATCGCCCCGTTCAGGAGGGCGAACACCAGTGTCGTGGAGCGGGTCGAGCCGCATGGATGCGGCGAGAGGCCTAACGGGCCATGGACGGCCCGTGCAGGCCGACCCCGGAACGACGCTGGCGTGAGCGAAACGTAGCATAGCGGAGTAACAGCCGCAGGCTGGCCCGAAGGGCGAGCAGCGCGAGTCACCCGCAGCGCAGCGGAGGGCCGGATGTCCGAGGCAAGCGGTTTTGGTTACTTTTGTCCGGGGCGCGTAGTCCGGGGCGCGCAGCCGCGACTGGCAAAAGTGACTCGCTCGGGAGAGCGAAACAAGAAGTGCCAGCAAGACTTGGTAACCGGCTAGGGCACCAATAGCCTAAAGCGCTGGGCTTCGCTCCCGCTCAGCCCAACCTACGAAAAATCAGCGCACGCTCAACCTGTATCCCACCCGCTCCAGCCACTGCGCCTCCTGCTCGAAGTCGGCCTGGGTCAGGGGGTTCTCCGCCAGCCAGCCATCGGGGAATTGCACGTCCAGACTGCGCTCGCCGGCGCTGAGCTGGACATCCGGAATGCTCTTGTGGCGGATGTGGTGGAAGAGGATGGCATAGCGCAGCAGCAGCGTCAGGCGCAGCAGCGGCTCGCCTTCCGCGCCCAGCTCCTGCAGGCGCTCCAAGGGAATGTTGCGGCGATGGCCGCGTACCAGCAGCGCCAGGGCCTGCTGGTCGCGGCGGGAGAAACCGGGCAGGTCCGAGTGCTCGATCAGGTAGGCGCCATGCTTGTGGTACTGGTAGTGGGCGATGTCCAGGCCGACGCCGTGCAGGCGCGCCGCCCAGCGCAGCAGTTCGGCATGATTCTCGTCGGTCAGGGCCCAGGCCTCGGCGACCTGTGCCAGGGACTTCAGGGCGCGCTTTTCCACCCGTTCGGCATGGCGCTGATCGACGTGGTAGCGCTCGGCCAGGGCGTTGAGGGTACGCTCGCGGACGTCCTCGTGGCTGTGCCGGCCGATCATGTCGTAGAGCACGCCTTCGCGCAGGGCGCCTTCGGAGAGGTGCATCTCCTGCAGCTCCAGGGCCTTGAACAGAGCTTCGAGGATGGCCAGGCCGCCCGGCAGGATGGCGCGTCGATCCGGCTTCACGCCGTCGATGTTGAGCAGGTTGATGTCGCCCTGCTTGAGCAGCTTGCGCTTGAGCCACTCGATGCCATCCGGGGTGATCTCGCCATTGCCGCGGCCGGCGGCCTGGATCGCCAGGGCCACCGCGCGGATGGTGCCGGAAGCGCCCAGGGCCTGGTGCCAGCCCATCTCGCGCAGGCCCTGGTCGATGTTCATCAGTTCCAGGCGGGCAGCGGTGTAGGCGCGCGCGTACTGGGCGGCAGTGATCTTGCCGTCGGCGAAGAATCTCTTGGTGAAGCTGACGCAACCCATCTGCAGGCTCTCGCGCTGCAGGGTCTCGAAGCGCTGGCCGATGATGAATTCGGTGCTGCCCCCGCCGATGTCGGTCACCAGGCGGCGTCCGGGCACATCGGGCATGGAGTGGGACACGCCCAGATAGATGAGGCGGGCCTCTTCGCGACCGGAGATAACCTCGACCGCATGGCCGAGCACGGCTTCGGCGCGCTGGATGAATTCGCCGCGGTTGCGCGCTTCGCGCAGGGCGTTGGTGCCCACCACCCGCACGGCGCCGCGCGGCATGCCGGCGATCAGCTGGGCGAAGCGGCGCAGGCAGTCCAGGCCGCGCTGGATGGCCTCTTCGCTGAGCAGACGCGACTCGTCCAGGCCGGCGGCCAGCTGGATCTTTTCGCCCAGTCGCTCAAGGATGCGGATCTCCCCGTGGGAATGGCGCGCCCGGACGATGTGAAAGCTGTTCGAGCCCAGGTCGATGGCGGCGATCAGTTCGTGGGGTTCGGCTGGCGAAGGCTGCATCTGGAGGCTCTCGGCGATAAACCGCGCCATCGTGCCAGCTAGCCGGTGACGGCTTCAAGCGCACAGCGGTTACGGTTGCGCAAAGTGGCAGAAAAAATAGGGTTTTTCCGCCTCAGGAAGCCACCTGGCCGATGAACTGGGCCAGTTCCGGTGTCTGCGGGTGGGCGAACAGCTCCTGGGGAGGACCGCTTTCGTGGACCTTGCCCTGGTGCATGAACACCAGCTTGTCGCCGACCTCGCGGGCGAATCTCATCTCGTGGGTGACCATGATCAGCGTCATGCCCTCGCGGGCCAGCTGCTTGACCACCGCCAGCACCTCGTTGACCAGTTCCGGATCCAGCGCCGAGGTGATTTCGTCACAGAGCAGCACCTTGGGCGACATGGCCAGGGCGCGGGCGATGGCTACCCGCTGCTGCTGACCGCCGGAGAGGCGGTCCGGATAGCTGTCGAATTTCTCCGCCAGGCCGACCCGGTCGAGCATCTGCCGCGCCAGGGCGCGGGCCTCGTCCTTGCTGGTCTTCCTGACCACCTGGGGCGCCAGCATCACGTTCTCGCCCACGGTCAGGTGCGGAAAGAGGTTGAACTGCTGGAAGACCATGCCGACCTTCTGCCGCAGCGAGCGGAGATTGACCCGCGCGGCGTCCAGGTATTCGCCATCCACCTCGATGACGCCGTCGTTGATGGATTCCAGGCCGTTCAGGGTGCGCAGCAGGGTGCTCTTGCCCGAACCGCTCTTGCCGATGATGGCCACTACCTGGCCTTCCTCGACGGTCAGGTCGATGCCCTTGAGCACATGGTGGTTGCCATAGTGTTTGTGCAGGGCGGTCACTCTAAGCAGCGGCATGCAGTCTCCTTTCCAGCCAGCGTGCGGCCAGCGACAGCGGATAACAGAGGATGAAATAGCCCAGGGCCGCGAGGCCGTAGACGGTGAAGGGCTGGAAGGTGGCATTGGCGAGCATGCCGCCGATCTTGGTCAGCTCGGTGAAGCCGATGATGGAGGTCACCGCGGTACCCTTGACCACCTGCACCGAGAAGCCCACGGTGGGCGCCACGGCGATGCGCAGGGCCTGCGGCAGGATCACGTGGCGCAACTGCTCGAAGCGGCTCATCGCCAGGCTTTCCGAGGCTTCCCACTGACCGTGGGGAATGGCTTCGACGCAGCCCCGCCAGATCTCGGCGAGATAGGCGCTGGTGAACAGGGTCAGGGCCAGGCCGGCGGCCAGCCAGGCGGGGACTTCCAGACCCAGCAGCGACAGGCCGAAGAAAGTTAGGAACAGTTGCATCAGCAGCGGGGTGCCCTGGAACAGCTCGATGTAGCCGCGCGCCAGCAGGCGTAGCGGCCGGAGCGTCGAGTTGCGCGCCAGCAGGACCAGTGCGCTGGCCAGGCCGCCGAAGAGGAAGGCCGCCAGCGACAGCACCAGGGTCAGGCCGAGGCCGCTGGCCAGGCTGCGCAGGATGTCGGCGAGAGTGAAGTCCATCAACGCCTCCTGACGATGAAGAAGACGCCCAGCCAATGCAGCGCCTGACGCACGCCAATGGCCATGAGCAGATAGATGAGGGTGGTCAGCAGATAGGTTTCGAAGGCGCGGAAGTTGCGCGACTGGATGAAGTTGGCGGCAAAGGTCAGCTCCTCGGTGGAAATCTGCGAGCACACCGCCGAGCCCAGCATCACGATCACCAGCTGGCTCGACAGCGCCGGCCAGACCTTGGCCAGGGCCGGACGCAGGATCACGTAGCGCAGGGTTTCGAAGCGGGTCATGGCCAGGGCCGCCGCCGCTTCCAGCTGGCCCCGCGGTATCGCCTGGATGCCGGCGCGGATGATCTCGGTGGAATAGGCGCCGAGGTTGATGACCATGGCCAGCACCGCCGCCTGGCCGGCTTCGATCCGCACCCCGATGGAGGGCAGGCCGAAGAAGATGAAGAACAGCTGGATCAGGAAGGGCGTATTGCGGATCAGCTCGACGTAGACCCCGAAGGCCTGGGCGAAGGGTTTCAGGCGCCAGGCGCGGCAGGTGGCGCCGACGATGCCGATGAGGATGCCGAAGAAGCCACCGATCACCGTCAGCTCAAGGGTGTAGAGCGCTCCCTTGAGCAGCAGGTCGCTCTGCGCGAGCACGGGCTGGAAGTCGAACTGATACGCCATGGCGCGTCGATCCTCAGAGAGCGGCCGGCAGGGGATCGCCCAGCCATTTTTCGGAGTTCTTGCTCAGGGTGCCGTCGGCGCGGGCCGCATCGATAATGGCATCGACCTTGTCCTTGAGCGCCGGCTCGTTCTTGTTGATGCCCACGTACACCGGCGAGTCCTTGAGCTTGACCTTGAGCACCGGTTCCTTGGCCGGGTTGCGCGCGCCGATCACCTTCATCACCACGCTGCCGCTGGCGATCAGCTCGGACTGCCCGGCCAGGTAGGCGGCGATGGTGGAATTGTTGTCCTCGAAGCGCTTGATCACGCTGTCCTTCGGCGCCACATCGGTGAGCGCCAGGTCTTCAATGGAGCCGCGGGTAACCGAGATCACCTTGCCGGCCAGCTGCTCGGGTGTGCTGATGGCGGCATCCTTGGGACCGAAGACGCCGAGATAGAAGGGCGCATAGGGCTTGCTGAAGTCGATGACCTTTTCCCGGTCGGGATTCTTGCCCAGGCTGGAGATGACCAGGTCGACCTTGCCGGTGGTCAGGAAGGGAATGCGGTTGGTGCTGTTGACCGGGGTGACTTCCAGCTTCACGTTCAGCTTGTCCGCCATCAGTTGCGCGGTGTCGATATCCAGGCCGCGCGGTTTGAGATCGGGTCCGATTGAACCGAAGGGCGGGAAGTCCTGTGGTACGGCGACCTTGAGCACGCCGCGCTGCTGGATATCTGCCAGTTGCTCGGCCTGGGCGGAGGTGTGCAGGGCGGTCAGGCCCAGGGCGAGCAGGGAGAGGGCGGTCCAGCGCTTGAGCATGACGAGACTCCGGAAGCAGGTTGGGATGGCTCTGCCCAGTGCATTTCATGTGCCAGCCGCCTGCCAGAGGGGCGCAAGGGCCGTCAGGCTTGAGGATTGGTCTTACTGGTCTGAACAGTTGCTCACCACAGCCGCCTGCGCTGGCGCTTGCCGTGAGCCGCTTTGGTGCGCGGTTATAGCGGCGTGCTCCGCCTTGGGGCCGCACTTGAAGTCCCTGGAAATTGGGCATAAAAGGCAAGCTTCCGGACTGACTGGCCTGACCACGCCATGCCCCTCGCTGCCACCCGCGCCGTACCCCAATATGCCGTCGACGCCATTCGCCGACTGATCGAGACCGAAGGCTATGCCCCCGGCGCGGCCCTGCCCGCGCAGCGGGAGCTGGCCGAGCGGCTGGGGGTGAGTCGCGCCTCCCTGCGCGAGGCGCTGTCCACCCTGAGCGCCCTGGGCCTGGTCAGCGTCCAGCCCGGGCGCGGCGTCTATGTGCAGGCGGCGACGGGTACGGTGGACGGACACTGGCCCTTCGCCGACGAGGTGACGGCCGCCCATGTCTTCCAGCTGAGATTCGCCCTGGAAGGCTTCGCCGCCGGGCTGGCCGCCGTCACCCTGGGGCCCGCCGACCTGGATCGCCTGGAGGTCAATCTGGCCGCCCTGCACCGGGCGCTGCGGGCCAACGAGCTGGAAGAGGCGGCCGTGCTGGACTTCGACTTCCATCGCCAACTGCTGCTGGCCGCGGACAACCCGGCCATGCTGGCGGTGATCACCAGCAGCCCCGAACGCTTCCACGAGAGCCAGAAGCTGCCCTTCGTGCGCCCCGAGCGGGCCCTGGAAACCTGGCAGGAACACCGGCGCATCCTCAGGGCCCTGAGCCGCCGCTCGCCCGCGGCGGCGCAAAAGGCCATGCGCGAACATATCCGCAATGCGGCCCTGCGCAGTGGAACCCCTTTCACGGTTCCTGCTGTCTAAACAGCGATCCACGATCGGTGGAACGGTGATCGACCAGGGTTGCAAAGGCTTCGAAAATGCAGCTCAACTCCGCTTTCTCAGGCCTTGTCGCCCGTTTGCCGGATCGTGAACCACCTCTGCCATCAATGCCGGTCATAGCCACCATCAATGTTCGAATGCTTTCGAAGTGACGGCGGCAGGGCTATCATGGCCATACTTCAAGTCGCACCCGAATTCGGAGAGAGTCAATGAGCGAATACATCACCAACGTCAGCGACGCCAGCTTCGAGCAGGACGTGCTGAAGTCCGACAGCCCCGTGCTGGTCGACTACTGGGCCGAATGGTGCGGTCCGTGCAAGATGATTGCGCCGGTTCTGGACGAGATCGCCAAGGACTACCAGGGCAAGCTCAAGGTCTGCAAACTGAACATCGATGAAAACCAGGACACCCCGCCGAAGTATGGCGTGCGCGGCATCCCGACCCTGATGCTGTTCAAGAACGGCGCGGTCGAGGCCACCAAGGTCGGCGCCCTGTCCAAGTCGCAACTGGCCGCCTTCCTCGACGCCAACGTCTGAGGCAGCCAGTCGAAAGCCCCGCCATGCGGGGCTTTTTTATGCCCGGACGGCTGGACGAGTACCCATGCAGGTGCTAGATTCCAGCCACGACCCCATCAGCGGGCCGTCTTCTCATCTGCTGTAGCCGTCAGTTCTCCTCTTCAGAACGCATCCCGCGAAGCTAATCTCGCATCCGGCCGCTCAGCTCGAATCCCTCCTTCGCCTCTTCTCACGTCAACATACGTCTATGAATCTGACCGAACTCAAGCAAAAGCCCATCACGGAACTGTTGGAAATGGCGGATGCCGCGGGCTTGGAAAACATGGCCCGGTCCCGCAAGCAGGACATCATCTTTGCGCTGCTTAAAAAGCACGCCAAGGGTGGCGACGAGATTTCCGGGGATGGCGTGCTGGAGATCCTGCAGGACGGCTTCGGCTTCCTGCGTAGCGCCGACTCCTCCTACCTGGCCGGTCCCGACGACATCTATGTCTCCCCCAGCCAGATCCGCCGCTTCAACCTGCGTACCGGCGACACCATCATCGGCAAGATTCGTCCGCCGAAAGAGGGCGAGCGCTATTTCGCGCTGCTCAAGGTCGACACCATCAACTTCGACCGTCCGGAAAACGCCAAGAACAAGGTGCTGTTCGAGAACCTCACGCCCCTGTTCCCCACCAAGCGCCTGACCATGGAAGCCGGCAACGGCTCCACCGAAGACCTCACCGGTCGGGTCATCGACCTCTGCGCCCCCATCGGCAAGGGTCAGCGCGGGCTGATCGTCGCGCCGCCCAAGGCCGGCAAGACCATCATGCTGCAGAACATCGCGGCCAACATCACCCGCAACAATCCCGAGTGCTACCTCATCGTGCTGCTCATCGACGAGCGTCCCGAGGAAGTGACCGAGATGCAGCGCACCGTGCGCGGTGAAGTGGTGGCCTCCACCTTCGACGAGCCGCCGACCCGCCACGTGCAGGTCGCCGACATGGTGATCGAAAAGGCCAAGCGCCTGGTCGAGCACAAGAAGGACGTGGTCATCCTGCTGGATTCCATCACCCGTCTGGCGCGGGCCTTCAACACCGTGATCCCCAGCTCCGGCAAGGTGCTCACCGGGGGTGTCGACGCCCATGCCCTGGAGAAGCCCAAGCGCTTCTTCGGCGCCGCCCGTAACATCGAGGAAGGCGGCAGCCTGACCATCATCGCTACCGCGCTGGTGGAAACCGGCTCGAAGATGGACGAGGTGATCTACGAGGAATTCAAGGGCACCGGCAACATGGAACTGCCCCTGGAGCGTCGGATCGCCGAGAAGCGCGTCTTCCCGGCCATCAACATCAACAAGTCCGGCACCCGCCGCGAAGAGTTGCTGACCGACGAGGAAGAGCTGTCGCGCATGTGGATCCTGCGCAAGATCCTGCATCCGATGGACGAGATCGCCGGCATCGAATTCCTCCTCGACAAGTTGCGTCAGACCAAGACCAACAGCGAGTTCTTCGATTCGATGAGGCGCAGCAAGTAAGGCGCAGTCGCATGCAAAGGCCGGGAAATCCCGGCCTTTGGCGTTTCTGGGCCAGTGCTTTCTCGATGCGCGACTCAGGCGGTAGACTGCCAGACTTTCCCCAGCGCCAAGAGGCCGCATGCAATACCGAGATCTGCGTGACTTCATCCGCAGCCTGGAGCAGCGTGGTGAACTGAAGCGCGTGACCGCCCCGGTCTCGCCGATCCTCGAGATGACCGAAATCTGCGACCGGACCCTGCGCAAGCAGGGCCCGGCGTTGCTGTTCGAGAATCCCGTGGGCTTCTCCATGCCCGTGCTGGGCAACCTGTTCGGTACGCCCCAGCGTGTGGCGCTGGGCATGGGCGCCGAGGACGTCGGCGCCTTGCGCGAGATCGGCAAGCTGCTGGCCTTCCTCAAGGAGCCCGAGCCGCCCAAGGGCCTCAAGGACGCCTGGTCGAAGCTGCCGATCTACAAGAAGGTCATCAGCATGGCGCCCAAGGTGGTCAAGGATGCGCCCTGCCAGGAGGTGATCGAGGAGGGCGAGGCGGTCGATCTGGGCAAGTTGCCGATCCAGCACTGCTGGCCGGGCGACGTGGCGCCGCTGATCACCTGGGGCCTGACGGTCACCCGCGGGCCCAACAAGGAACGCCAGAACCTCGGCATCTATCGCCAGCAGGTCATCGGCCGCAACAAGCTGATCATGCGCTGGTTGAGTCACCGGGGCGGTGCCCTGGATTTCCGCGAGTGGTGCCAGAAGCATCCCGGCCAGCCCTACCCGGTGGCCGTGGCCCTGGGCGCTGATCCGGCCACCATCCTCGGCGCGGTCACTCCGGTACCCGACACCCTGTCCGAATACGCCTTTGCCGGCCTGCTGCGCGGCAGTCGCAGCGAACTGATCAAGTGCGTGGGCAACGACCTGCAGGTGCCGGCCAGTGCCGAGATCGTGCTGGAAGGGGTCATCCATCCGGGCGAGACCGCGCCGGAAGGGCCCTATGGCGATCACACCGGCTACTACAACGAGGTCGATACCTTCCCGGTCTTTACCGTGGAGCGCATCACCCGGCGCCGCGATCCCATCTATCACAGTACCTACACCGGGCGTCCGCCGGACGAGCCTGCCATCCTCGGCGTGGCGCTCAACGAAGTCTTCGTGCCCATCCTGCAAAAGCAGTTCCCGGAGATCGTCGACTTCTACCTGCCGCCGGAAGGCTGCTCCTACCGCATGGCGGTGGTGACCATCAAGAAGCAGTACCCCGGCCACGCCAAGCGGGTGATGCTGGGCGTCTGGTCGTTCCTGCGACAGTTCATGTACACCAAGTTCGTGATCGTCACCGACGACGACATCAACGCCCGCGACTGGAACGACGTCATCTGGGCCGTGACCACGCGCATGGATCCCAAGCGCGACACCGTGATGATCGACAACACCCCCATCGACTACCTGGACTTCGCCTCGCCGATCTCCGGCCTGGGCTCGAAGATGGGCCTGGATGCCACCCACAAGTGGCCGGGCGAAACCACCCGCGAGTGGGGGCGGGCGATCGTCAAGGACGAAGCGGTGGTCAAACGGGTGGACGAGATGTGGTCCAGTCTCGGGATCGACTAACGGAGACGACGATGAAGGTCACCCTGCAGCCCTCGGGTGCGGTACTGCAAACCCAGCCCGGCGAGGCCATCCTGGCCGCCGCGCAGCGCCTCGGCTACAGCGGGCCGCACAGCTGCCGCAACGGCAATTGCCAGCTCTGCGCCGCGCTGCTGGTGGAGGGCCAGGTCGCCCAGCACGGCCAGACCGTCGATCATGGCGAGATCTATGTCTGCGTGGCCGTACCCCTGAGCGACTGCCTGCTGCAGTGGGACGGCGTCCTGGCGCCTGGCGAATTGCCGGTGCGCCAGCTGGCCTGCCAGGTGGTGGCCCTGGACGACGTGGGTGGCGATGTCCGCCGGGTGCGCCTGCGTGCTCCCGCCGGGCGGCCGCCGCGCTATCATGCCGGTCAGTACCTGCTGATCCAGCGCGACGACGGCAAGCAGTCGGCCTTTTCCCTGGCCTCGGCGCCCCATCAGGGGCGTGAGCTGGAATTGCACGTGCTGGCGCGCGAGGCCAGCAGCCAGGCGCTGCTGGCGCAACTGGAAAGCAAGGGTATGGCGCAGGTCGAGTTGCCCTATGGCGACGCCCATCTGGCCGAACTGCCTGAAGGCCCCCTGGTACTAATCGCCGCCGGGACCGGCATGGCCCAGATGCACAGCTTGATCGAAGATGCCCGTACCCGGGGCTTCGCCCATCCGGTGCACCTCTACTGGGGCGTGCGCACGCCGGACGACTTCTATGCCATCGAGGCCTGGGACGCCTGGGCGGAACTGCCCAATCTCACTCTGAACCGGGTGGTGAGCGATGCCTGTGGCTGGGAAGGGCGCTGCGGTCTGCTGCACGAGGTGGTGCGTGCGGATTTCGCCGATCTGAGCGGCCTGCACGTCTATGCCAGCGGCTCGCCGGCGATGGTCTATGCCACCCTGGACGCCCTGGTGGAAGCCGGCATGGACGCGCACCAGATGCGCGCCGACGTCTTCGCCTACGCGCCGCGGGGGTGAGCCTATCGCGGCCGTGCCGGTGCGCCGTAGCGACCGCTCCTACGGGTAAGCTCTACCTGTAGGAGCGGCCCATGGCCGCGATTGATCGAAAAGCACAAAGCGTTTTCGACCAGGACCCAGAGTGGATGAGGCTGTGCCGTCATCCACCCTGGGCAATCGGCGCTACTGCGCCGACTTGGCCACCATGCCGGTGTGTCTCAGGGTCATCGCCAGAAAGACGATGGCCAGGACGCAGGAGCCGATCAGCAGCATGAAGCCGCCATCCCAGCCGAAGTGGTCCACGGTGTAGCCGACCAGGGCGTTGGCCGCGACCGAGCCACCCAGGTAGCCGAACAGTCCGGTGAAGCCCGCGGCGGTGCCGGCGGCCTTCTTGGGTACCAGTTCCAGCGCCTGCAGGCCGATCAGCATCACCGGCCCGTAGATCAGGAAGCCGATGGATACCAGGGCCGCCAGGTCAATGCCGGGATTGCCTTCCGGGTTGAGCCAGTAGACCAGGGTGGCGACCAGCACGCCGAGCATGAACACCACCCCGGTGGCGCCGCGGTTGCCGCGGAACAGCTTGTCCGAGAGCCAGCCGCAGAGCAGGGTCCCGGGGATGCCGGCCCACTCGTAGAAGAAGTAGGCCCAGGAGGTCTTGTCCACCGAGAAGTGCTTGGCTTCCTTGAGATAGGTGGGGGCCCAGTCCAGCACGCCATAGCGCAGCAGATAGACGAAGACGTTGGCCAGTGCGATGTACCAGAGCAGGCGATTCTTCAGCACGTACTCGACGAAGATCTCCTTGGTGGAGAATTCGCGTTCGTGACCTTCGCTGTAGCCCTCGGGGAAGTCCTGTTTCCAGTGTTCCACCGATGGCAGGCCGCAGGACTGCGGGGTGTCGCGCATGGCGATGAAGGCGAAGACCGCCACCGCCAGGGCCACCACGGCCGGGACATAGAAGGCGGCGTGCCAGTCGTTGAACCAGGCCAGGCCTAGCAGGAACAGCGGGCCGATCAGGCCGCCGCCGACGTTGTGGGCGACGTTCCACACCGAGACCACCCCGCCACGCTCCTTCTGCGACCACCAGTGCACCATGGTGCGACCGCTGGGCGGCCAGCCCATGCCCTGGAACCAGCCGTTGAGGAACAGCAGGACGAACATGATGCTGACACTGGAGGTGGCCCAGGGTGCGAATCCGAACAGCAGCATCACCAGCGCCGACATCACTAGCCCGAAGGGCAGGAAATAGCGTGGATTGGAGCGGTCCGAGACCAGGCCCATGAGGAACTTGGACAGGCCGTAGGCGATGGCCACCGCGGACAGAGCCACGCCCAGTTCACCCCGGCTGTAGCCTTGCTCCACCAGGTAGGGCATGGCCAGCGAGAAGTTCTTGCGGAGCAGGTAGTAGCCGGCATAGCCGATAAAGATCCCGGCGAAGATCTGCCAGCGGAGACGGCGGTAGACGGGATCGATGCGATCGGCGGGCAGCGGCGTGCGATGGGCCGCAGGGGCGAAGATTCCAAGCATGGGAGCCTCGGTATTGTTATAGGTATTAATCGAAAGCGAACATTCCAGGTTCGTTTTCGAATATTACAATGATATTACAGCCTGCATAGGCTTTTCCGCCCTATGGCAGCGAGCGCCAGGATTCCCCCTTGATCTGTGCGGGTTGCGCGCCTAGGGTGGCGCGTCTTTGCTGCCGTTTTCACGAGTCGTCATGCCTGCCTGGAAAGTCCTGTCCTCCCGCGCCCTGAACCTGGCCACCGCCCTGTTCGAACGCTATCCGCGGCTGATCGCCCTGGCCGGCTTCATTTCAGGGATCTGCAGTTTCCTGTTGGTGGACCGGCAGAAGGGCTTCGCCCCGGTGATGGCGGTGATCATGCTGGCGAGCTGGGTCTGGCTGATGCTGGAAAACGTGCTGCGGGGCTGGGTCAGCCGGCGCTTCGGCTGGGAATTGCCGCCACCGCTGCTGCGCTACGCCACCCAGTTGATCCACCAGGAGAGCCTGTTCTTCTGCCTGCCGTTCTTTGCCATCACCACGGCCTGGAACAGCGGCCAGGCGCTGTTCACCGGGCTGATCGGCGCGGCCGCGCTGGTCTCCATCATCGATCCGCTCTACTACAAGGCCCTGGCGCCGCGACGCTGGGTGTTCCTCAGCTACCACACCCTGACGCTGTTCGCGGTGCTGCTCACCGCCCTGCCGATCATCCTGCACCTGACCACCACCCAGAGCTACGAACTGGCCCTGGGCGTCGCCGTGCTGCTGTCATTTCCCAGTCTGGCGGTGGCCTTCCGGGTACGCCTGGGCTGGCGCTGGCTGGGATTGCTGGGTCTGTGCCTGGCCATCGGCGCCTTCGGCTGGCTGGGCCGCGCCTGGGTGCCGCCGGCCACCCTGTGGCTGACCGACATGGGCATGAGCACCAACTTCGACAGCCTCAAGCGCCAGCCCGGCGATGCGGTGAAGAGCCTGAGCAGTGCCCAGCTGCGCGCCCAGGGGCTCTATGCCTTTACCGCCATCAATGCGCCGCGCGGCCTGAACGAGCGCATCTACCATGTCTGGCGGCATGCCGGTCAGGAGGTGGATCGGATTCCGCTGGATATCAGCGGCGGTCGCGAGGCCGGTTATCGTGCCTGGACCCACAAGCAGAACTTCCCCGGCGACGTGACCGGCCGTTGGCAGGTGCAAGTGGTGACGGACGTCGGCCAGGTGATCGGAACCCTCAGGTTCGAGGTGACCCCTTGAATCCCGCTGGCTATGCTGCAGCCATTCACCTCTAGAGGATTCGCCGTGAAAGCCGTCGCTGCCGTTTTGCTGTCCTTCTGCCTGGCCTTCAATGTCTGGGCGAACGAAGAGAAGAAGGAAGGGGAGGCACCCAAGACCGAATTCTACAACTTGACCCCGGCGCTGGTCGGCAACTATGGCAGCGGGCCCAAGCTCAAGTACTACAAGGCCGACATCGCCCTGATGATGACCGGCAAGGAAGCCAAGGATAAGGTGGAGTTCCACGAGCCGCTGATCCGCAATCAGCTGGTGATGCTCTTCGCCCAGCAGACCGACGAAACCCTGGCCGGCGTGGAAGCCCGCGAGAAACTGCGACAGGAGGCGCTCAAGCAGGTGCAGAGCGTGCTCACCCAGGAGGAGGGCAAGCCGCTGGTGGAAGACCTGCTGTTCAACAACCTGATCATCCAGCCCTGAGGCCGGCGGTCAGCCGCGCGCCGCGGCGACGATCGCTGTCCACTCCGCCGGGCTGACCGGCATCACCGAGAGGCGGTTGCCCTTGCGCAGCAGGGCGAAGTCGGCGAGCGCCGGCAACTGGCGCAGGCGCGGCAGGGTCAGCACCCGCGGAAAGGCCTCGACGAAGGCGACCTGGCGCGCCGTCCAGGGGTTGTTTTCGGCGCTGGCCTTGGGCGCATGGTAGGGGCTTTCAGGGTCCAGGGCGGTAGGGTCCGCGAAGGCCGCGCCGACGATGCGGCCGATGCCGGCGATGCCGGGTTCGGCGCAACTCGAATGGTGAAAGAAGAACAGTTCGTCGGATGCCATGGCGCGCAGGAAGTTACGCGCCTGGTAATTGCGCACCCCGTCCCAGCGCACCTGGCCCAGGTGTTCCAGGTCGGTTAGCGAGAACTCATCGGGCTCGGATTTCAACAGCCAGCAGGCCACGGTTCGTCTCCTGACGAATGGAGGCTCGGGAGCTTCCAGGAAAGGGTCTGGTCGATTGCAAGGGGCGACCGCTTGTCGCAGAATGCCGCCCATTCCGGATGTAGTCTGATCGTACGCGCTGAGCATAACAGGGCGACGTCCTGTCCTGCCCAAAGGTGCCAGCAAGGGGGTGGCCCAGCTCGATGAAACGCAAACCTGATCTGTTATGGGTGCTGGTCCTGATCTTTACCCTGGGCGTGGTCACCACCGGGTACACCCAGAGTTTCTGGGAACAGCACCAGAGCCAGCAGCAGTACGCCCGCTATGCCAGCGACGTTCAGCCGACGCGGGAAGTCTCTCCCATCCGCTGAGCGTACCAGTCGCCATCGCTCACCACGGCCGCCATGGGCACGTCCCAGGCTGCCAGTGCCAGTCGCTCCACCTTCTGACATTCATGGGCGCAGCCGATCAGCTGCGGACTGTGCCATTGCCGCCGGCACGCCAGGTAGGCCAGGTTGCGATCATAGAAGCCCTTGCCCATGCCCAGGCGTCCGCCCTGGGGATCAAAGCCCACCAGCGGCATCAGGATCAGCTCCAGGGCCCAGGTCGGCCGACCCAGGCGCCGATCCGGGCGCGGCTCGGCGATGCCGAAGCGATTGCGCACCCAGGATTCGCCGCGACCGACCCGCTGAAAGATCATCGCCGTCCGCGGCCAGCGCGAGAGCACTGGCAGATAGGTGGCCTTGCCGCGGCGCTGGGCTTCTTCGAGCAGTGGACGCGGATCGATCTCGCCATCGCTGGGCAGATAGAAGGCGATATGTCGCGCACGGCGAAACAGCGGATGCTGGGCGAGTTGCCGATAGAGCTGGCGGGCGGCCTGGCGTTGCTGGACAGGGGTAAGGGCGCGACGTCGCTGGCGCAGAAGCTTGCGTAGCGCGGGCCTGCTGAGATCGGGAGAAGGCGGGATGGTCATGGAAAAAAATGAGCTCTCCGGAATGCCGCTGCCGGTGTAGCCCTTGAACCCTTGGTTCAAGGTGGGAGAAGTCGTAGACCTTTAGGCTTTCCGCCGTAGCGGACATGCACACCAGCCTTACGAGCAACCCCCGGGGTGTTGCTTATCGGCTCGGGGACATGACCGACTGGCGCACACACCAGAGAGTGACCTCCAGTATACGCCCCTGAGCCGGGATGCAAACCCCCCTGCCGATCCTCGGCTGGCGGTCAGGCAGTGGTGTCGTGTTCGGTGATCAGCGCCCGGTCGACGCGATCCAGCAGGTCGCGGACCCGCTCGCGAGTGCTGCTGACTTCCAGGCTGACGTCGTCCTGGCGGTGTAGCAGTTCGTGGGTGATGTTGAGGGCGGCCATCACGGCCACGCGGTCGGCGCCGATGACCTTGCCGCTGCCGCGGATCTCGCGCATCTTGCCGTCCAGGTAGCGAGCGGTGCTCTCCAGGTTGGCGCGCTCGTCAGCCGGGCAGCTGATGCGATATTCCTTTTCCATTATCTGGACGGTCACGGTCTCGATGCTCATGAGTCCTGCTCCAAAGCTTTCAGGCGTAAAATCATCGCTTCGACCTTCGATCTGGCCAATTCGTTCTTTTCGATCAACTCGGCGCGCTCCTGGCGCCAGTTGCGCTCGCCCTGGCGCAGTTGTCGATTCTGCCGCTGCAATTCCTCAAGACGCAGGAGCAGGCGCTCCACACGGTCACCGAGGGCTTCCAGATCGGCGTCGAGGGGCGTGTCGCGAGACTCGCGCATGAGGGCTACAGCTCCAGAAGGGTGCAACGAGATTGGCCGCCGGCGGGGTCAGCGCGTAGGATAAGGCTTCATTCTAGCCAGCGCCTCCCCTCGACGCCATGTCCAGCTCAGCATCCGCCTACGCCGCCTTCTCCACCCTGCTCGCCGAGGCCGCTTTGCCGGTCTCGCCTGCCGAACTCCACGGTCACCTGCTCGGGCGGGTCTGTGGGGGCGCGGGCTTCGACGAGAACGACTGGCTGGCCGCGGCCAGCGAGCTGCTCGGCGCGCCGGGCGAGCGTCTGCAGGCGGCACTGTCGGGGCTGCTGGGCATGGTGCAGCAGGAATTCGCCGGCCAGCAGGTGGCCCTGGTGCTGATGCTGCCGCCGGACGAGGTGCCGCTCGCCGAGCGCACCGCTGCCCTGGGCCAGTGGTGCCAGGGCTTCCTGGCCGGTTTCGGACTGTCCGGGCGCACCGGCGAGGTCTCGGGCGAGGCGCGCGAGGTGCTCGAGGACCTGGCGGCCATTGCACAGATCCAGGAACCCGCCGAGGAAGGCGAAGAGGGCGAGAACGACTTCATGGAAGTCACCGAATACCTGCGTGTGGCGCCGCTGCTGCTGTACGGCGAATACGGGCGCGGCCCCCTCCCCGAACCTGCGCCCGTGGTGCACTGAGCGGCCATGCCGCGGATCCACAAGGCCGAATTCGCCCGTCGCCGCCGCGCCCTGATGGCCGAGATCGGCCACGGCGGCATCGCTTTGCTGCCCGCCGCGCCGGTGTGCTTGCGCAATCGCGACATCGAGCAGCCCTATCGCCAGGACAGCGACTTCCAGTACCTCACCGGTTTTCCCGAGCCCGAGGCCCTGGCCGTGCTGATTCCCGGCCGGGCCCACGGTGAATACCTGCTGTTCTGCCGCGAGCGGGACGCGGAGCTGGAACGCTGGGAGGGCCGGCGCGCCGGTCAGGAAGGGGCGCTGGCCGACTATGGCGCGGACGATGCCTTTCCCATCGGCGATCTGGACGACATCCTGCCCGGCCTGCTGGAAGGGCGCGAGCGGGTCTACTACGCCATGGGCGCCCATCCGGAATTCGAGCGGCAACTGCTCAACTGGATCGAACTGATCCGCGCCAAGGCCGACCAGGGCGCCTCGCCGCCGCGGGAGCTGCTGGCGCTGGATACCCTGCTGCACGACAGCCGGCTGTACAAGTCGGCCGCCGAGGTGCGCCTGCTCAAGGCCGCCGCCGAATTGACCTGTGCGGCCCACCTGCGTGCCATGCAGGCCTGCCAACCGGGGCTGCGCGAGTATCACCTGGAGGCCGAGCTGGACTACTGCTTCCGCCAGGGCGGGGCCCGACTGGCGGCCTATGGCTCCATCGTTGCCGCCGGGGCCAATGCCTGCGTCATGCACTACCAGGCCAACGATGCGCCCCTGCGCGACGGCGACCTGGTGCTGATCGATGCCGGGTGCGAACTGGAGTGCTATGCCAGCGACGTGACCCGTACCTTTCCGGTCAATGGCCGCTTCTCGCCGGAGCAGCGGCAGCTGTACGACATCGTGCTGGCCGCCAACCAGGCCGCCATTGCCTGCGTGGCGCCCGGGCGGCACTGGAACGAACCCCACGAAGCCACGGTCAGGGTGATCACCGAAGGGCTGTTGGCGCTGGGTCTGCTCCAGGGCGAACTGGACGACCTGATCGAGACGGGCGCCTGTCGGCAGTTCTACATGCACCGCGCCGGTCACTGGCTGGGGCTGGATGTCCATGACGTCGGCGAATACCGCATCGGCGATCAGTGGCGGATGCTGGAGCCGGGCATGGCGCTGACCGTGGAGCCCGGACTGTATATCCCGGTGGAGGCCGAGGTGCCGCGCAAATGGCGCGGCCTGGGTATCCGCATCGAGGACGAGGTGCTGGTGACGCGCAGTGGTTGCGAGGTGCTGACCGCCGGCCTGCCCAAGGCGGCCGCGGAGATCGAAGGCTTGATGGCGGCCGCGCGCGACCGCCGGGAGAACGCTCATGCAACGTCCTGATATCGCCATCATCGGTGGCGGCCTGGTGGGTGCCAGTCTGGCCCTGGCCCTGCAGGCCGGCGCCAAGGCGCGCGGCTGGCGCATCCTGCTGGTGGAGCCCTTCGCCCCCGGCGACACCTATCAGCCCAGCTACGATGCCCGCTCCTCGGCGCTGTCCTACGGCTCGCGGCTGATCTACCAGCGCCTTGGCGTCTGGGATGCCCTGGCCGAACACGCCGAGGCGATCCGCGAGATCCAGGTTTCCGACCAGGGCCGCTTCGGCGTGACCCAGCTGCTCGCCCGCGACGAGAATCTGCCGGCGCTGGGCTATGTGGTGGAGAACGCCTGGATCGGCCAGGTGCTCTGGCAGGCGCTGGATCACGAGGTCGTGGAATGGCGCTGCCCGGCCGAGGTGCGCACGCTCACCGCCGTTGCCGATGGCTATCGCCTGGACCTGGATGATGGCGACATCCTCGAATGCGGCCTGGCGGTACTGGCCGACGGCGGTCGCTCGGCGCTGCGCGAATCCCTCGGCATCGAGGTGCGGCGAACGGTCTACGAGCAGACCGCACTGATTGCCAACGTCTCGACCAATCTGGGTCATGGTGGTCGCGCCTTCGAGCGCTTCACCCCCCACGGCCCCCTGGCGCTGCTGCCCCTGCCGGGTCAGCGCAGCGCCCTGGTCTGGACCCAGCCGGATGCCGAGGCGTTGCGCCTGCAACAGGCGCCCGACGCCGTCTTTCTCGCCGAATTGCAGCAGGCGGTGGGCTATCGCCTGGGCAGCTTCACCCAGGTCGGCACCCGCCATGCCTATCCCCTGACCCTGCTGGAAGCCAACGAGCAGATCCGCCCGCACCTGGTGGTCCTGGGCAATGCCGCCCACAGCCTGCACCCCATCGCCGGCCAGGGCTTCAACCTGTCCCTGCGCGATGTCGACAGCCTGGCCGAGTGCCTGCTGGAGAGCGCCGCGGCACCCGGCGACTTCGCCGCCCTGCAGGACTACCTGCAGCGCCAGCGCCTGGACCAGCAGCTGACCATCGGCTTTTCCGATCGCATCACCCGGCTGTTCTCCAACAGCCGGCCCTGGCTCAGTGCCGGACGCAACCTGGGCCTGGTCGGCCTGGAACTGTGCCCGCCGGCCAAGAGTGCCTTCGCCCGCCAGGCCATGGGCCTGGGTACCCGTCCCTGACCTGCGAGGAGAAACGAGCATGCTGACCCATGCGGATCTGGTGATCGTCGGTGCCGGCATGGTCGGCAGCGCCCTGGCCCTGGCCCTGGCCGACAGCGGCCTGTCGGTGGTGCTGCTCGACCGCGGCCCGCTCACCCCTGGCGCGGTCGAAAGCGACCTGCCCTTCGAACCCCGGGTCAGCGCCCTGTCGCTGGCCAGTCAACGCATCCTGCAACGCCTCGGCGCCTGGGACGGCATCCTCGCGCGCCGCGTCAGTCCCTACCAGGCGATGCACGTCTGGGACGGCTCCGGCACCGGCGCCGTGCATTTCGATGCCGCCAGTGTGCATGCCGAGGTGCTCGGCCATATCGTCGAGAATCGCGTGGTGCAGGATGCCCTGCTCGAACGCCTGGCCGAGGCCAACGTCCTGCTCCTGCCCGAGGCGCGCCTGGAATTGCTGCGTCGCTCCGGCGACCAGTGGCTGGTGCAACTGGCCGGTGATCGCCAGATCCGCGCCCCCCTGGTGGTGGCCGCCGATGGTGCCACCTCCGCCGTACGCCGCCTGGCCGGGCTGGAAACCCGCGAGTGGGACTATCTGCACCATGCCATCGTCACCAGCGTGCGCTGCGCCGAATCGCACCAGCGCACCGCCTGGCAGAGATTCACCGACGACGGCCCGCTGGCCTTCCTGCCTCTGGACCGCGGTGGCGATACCCGCTGGTGCTCCATCGTCTGGTCCTGCACGCCCAAGCAGGGCGAGCGACTGATGGCCCTGGACGACGCGGCCTTCTGCCAGGCCTTGGGCGAGGCCTTCGAGCAGCGTCTGGGCAAGGTGGAATGCAGCGACACGCGACTGTGTATCCCGCTGCGCCAGCGCCATGCCAAGCGCTATGTGGAACCTGGCCTGGCGCTGATCGGCGATGCCGCCCACGTTATCCACCCGCTGGCCGGGCAGGGCGTCAACCTGGGCTTTCTCGATGCCGCGGTACTGGCCGAGGAACTGCGCCATGCCCAGGCGCGCGGTGAATCCATCGCCGAACAGCGGGTGCTGGAACGCTACGAGCGCCGCCGTATGCCGCACAACCTGGCGATGATGGCGGCGATGGAAGGCTTCCAGCGCCTGTTCCAAGACGACCGCCTGCCGCTGCGCTGGTTGCGCAACGCCGCGCTCAAGCAGGTCGATCGCCACTTCGAGGCCAAGGCGCTGTTCGTCCGCCGCGCCCTGGGCCTGTCCGGCGATGTGCCGGAACTGGCCAGGGTCGTGGCCTAGCACCCGCTCACTGTTGCCCGATCACCAGCAGGTGCCGAAGGCGCTTTGAGGTCTGGGCGCTATTGCGCTCCTGGTGTCAGGGGCGCGCGGCGATGGCGGGCTTGGCCGGTGCTCGGGTACCCAGTTGCAGAAGCGCACCTCCCAGGGCACAGCCCGCCATCAGAAAGAAGCAGGAGACGTAGCCGCCCAGGCTGGTCCAGCCGCCCCCGGCGCTGATCAGCCAGCCCATCAGTACCGGTGCGATGCCGCCGCCAATAAACATGGCGGTGGTGATGATGCCATTGGCGGTGGAGGTGGCCGACGGCAATGCGGCATCCGAGGCAACCGCGTAGTAGATGGGCCAAACGGCGTTGGCTACCAGGCCAAACAGCAGCTGTACCAGGATGATCAGGGTGATGC
>Ga0105251_10001423_pt1 | contig 20608 bp, 19 predicted proteins | sample KBSS64metaG_FD_80424 | JGI IMG/M metagenome (GOLD analysis project Ga0105251, IMG submission 80424) | Switchgrass rhizosphere microbial communities from Kellogg Biological Station, Michigan, USA - KBS S6-4 metaG | ecosystem: Host-associated > Plants > Roots > Rhizosphere > Soil | place...
CAGCTTTTTCGCGGTAACGTCTACGGCAGCGGTCAGATTCCCTGCCAGCTGGGAGCCGCCCGCAACGCCAGCCCGGGGCAGTTGCGTATCGCCTAATTCAACATCAATGCGCTGTGAATCAACGCCCAGAATATCTGCGGCGGTTTGCGCCAGTATGGTGTAAGTACCGGTACCAATATCCGCTCCTGCGCACTGCACAACGAACTGACCTTGCGGAGAAAGCAGGATTTTAGCTTCCGCTGGCATGGTGTTGACCGGGTAGGTCCCCGAGGCCATTCCCCAGCCAATCAGTTCGCGTCCTTCACGCATCGATCGGGGCGCCATGACGCGTTTATCCCAACCAAACGCCTCAGCCCCTTTTTGGTAGGCCTCTTTAAGCCGACGCGAACTCCAGGGAAGATCTTTTTGGTAATCACGATCGGCCCAGTTAAGTAGCCGAAAAGCCAGGGGATCAAGATCCAGTGCGTAAGCCATCTCATCCATCGCCACTTCAAGACCGAACGCGCTGGGGTTTTCACCCGGTGCGCGCATCCAGCCAGGCGTCACCGTATTAATAGGTCTGACCTGATGTTGGGCTGAGAGGTTTTCGATGGCATACATGCGGCCAGTGACCTTGCTGCAGTTTTCGGCGAACACGTCAATAAGTGATGTCTCACTAAAACTGCGCAGGATAACGGACTGAATCTTTCCTTCCCGCGTCGCCCCCATTTCCAGCTGTTGTGAGGTTGCCGGACGTCCGCCCAAACCCGTGAAGGTTTGCGGTCGCGTCAGTGACACACGAACCGGACGATTGAGCGCGCGCGAGGCCACACAGGCCAGCGCAACATGTGTGTAAGGCACGGGCTTAGAACCGAAGCCGCCCCCCACATAGGGCGAAATGATACGCACCTGTTTGGGTGAGATGCCCATCCATTCCGCAATTTCGACCTGGGCGCCCATCACCCACTGGCTGGGTTCCCAGACGGTCATATGATCGTTCTCCCATTGTGCAATACAGCCATGGGGTTCCATGGGCATATTGTATTCACGCGGGGTCGTGTAGCGCTGATTGATGCGGACTTCAGACTGGTTCATGGCGCTCTGCGCATCACCCATCTCAATATCCTGAGGTGGGAGCGGCTTGGGTTCCACCCCTTCATCTGTCGGTGATATCAGCGCAGGCGTGGTGTCATAGTCAATCTCTACCAGCGAAGCTGCGTAAGTTGCCTGTTCGAAGGTTTCGGCCACCACCAGGCCAATGTTCTGACCGTTGTGAATAATCACGTCATCCTGGATCGGCGTATAGGTTGTCTGCGCGGCGCCCCCGTCAGCGATTGCCGTCGGCTGATGAATTTTCAGTGAATTGAGATGCGTATAAACGGCAATAACACCCGCTGCGCTTTCTGCTTTAGTGGTATCCATGTGTCTGATGCGACCGCTGGCGACGGTGGACTGGATGACCACGCCGTGCACAGCATTCTCGGGTGTATGTTCGATCGCGTAACGCGCTTTTCCTGTCACTTTAACCTCACCATCACCCCGGGTGCGCGGCGTTCCCAGTCCTGACAGGCTTGCGGGTGCGCGGCGATAGCGTTCGTTGTGATCGCCTGTGGAATCCACGGCGTTCCCACTGTGAAGCAGGTCGTTTTGGTCATGGGTCATACGATTTCTCCTGCCGCCATCAAGGCGCGTGCGATTACCCGCGGTGTAAGCTGTATTTTATGTGCATTCCCGGAGAGCGCCTGTGTTTCCTGGTTAATCAGCTCTGCAGCCTCATACAGCGTTTGGTGCTCAAAAGGCTGTCCTGTCAGTGCCTGTTCAATGCGGCGCGCGCGCCAGGGTTTCGTTGCCACACCACCTAAAGCAATATGGACCGTTTCGATCATTCCCTGATTAAGCGTGAGTCCAACGGCTGCACTGGCGCTGGCGAATTCGTAGGAGGTGCGATCGCGGACTTTTAAATAGTGAGACTGCTTAAGCGCCGGGGAGCATGGGATCTCAATGGCTACGATGATTTCATCCGCCAGCAACGCATGTTCATGATGGGGTGTATCACCTGGCAGAAGAAAGAAATCTTCAATCTGAATGCGTCGGCTCTGCTGCTGGCTGTTTTGCACCACAACCGTTGCATCGAATGCCGTCAGAGCGACCGCCATGTCGCCGGGATAAACCGCCACACAGTGGTCGCTGTTTCCCAGAATAGCGTGGTTGGTATTCACACCATGCCGCGCAGCGCAGCCGGAGCCAGGCACGCGTTTATTGCACGCAGAGAAGGTGGCCGGATCGCGATAATACGCGCAGCGTGTGCGCTGGCATAAATTGCCGCCGATAGTAGCCATGTTGCGAATCTGAGGCGACGCCGCCTGCCATAAGCTGCCGTACAAAGCCGGCGCCTCGCGTTCACAGGCCGGATGATTCGCCAGCTCACTCATAGTGACCAGAGCGCCAATGGTGATGTTATCCTGACCAAAATCAATCGCAGACAAGTTGGGTAATCCAGCGATATCAGTGAGCCGGGACGGCGTAAAGACACCACATTTCATTAAATCGAGTTGTGTCGTCCCACCCGCGATAAGATGATTTTGGGGATGTTGTTTGGCGCCAGCAGCATCCTCAACGGACTGCGCAACCTGCCAGTGAAATTCATTCATCGTGCCTCCTCCGCCATTTCCGCCGCGGCCTGTTTAATGGCATCAAGAATGAAAGGATAAGCACCGCAGCGGCAGAGGTTGCCACTCATATATTCCCGAATTTCGTCGTCAGAACCGGTATGGCCTTCTTTAATGCAGGCCACCGCAGACATAATCTGACCAGGCGTACAGTAGCCGCACTGGAAACCATCATGCTCAATAAAACAGCGTTGCACCGGGTGCAGTTCACCCGAGGACTGTTCCAGACCTTCAATTGTGGTCACGGCTTTACCTTGCGTCTGCACGGCCAGTGTCAGACAACTCAGTACCCGCTGCTCGTTTACCAGTACGGTACAGGCACCGCACTGCCCCTGATCGCACCCTTTCTTGGTACCGGTCAGGTTAAGATGATCGCGCAGCGCATCTAATAAGGTTACGCGAGGATCGATGCTGATCTGTCGGGTCTGACCATTGACCTGCATCGTTAACGGTATTGTTTCTGACATTGTCTTTTTCCCATGGTTGCAGGGCCAGTTAGGTGATCGGTTACTTATACATAACGGGCGAGATAAGAACGGGGAAAGCCGGATAACCCTGATGTTTACATGCGTATGTACGTCATTAGGTTTAGCACTTATTTTCAGGGTAAGAGGTAAAAAGACGATGATTGCGTTAATTAACACGGCTGGTCGCCCTGTTCATTCAGGCGACCAGCACAGTAATCAGCAGGAGGATTTAGACAGGCGAGAAAGTTTATAGTGAGTGGTGATAAAGCTGACGATAAAGACCAGAGCGAAAAGCACCACAATGGTTGGTGCGGGAGCACTGTCAATAAAAAATGAGAGATAAACGCCGCAGAGTGAGACGACCAGCGAAACAAACGTCGCCAGTATCAACGCATGGGAAAACCGATCCGTCAGCAAAACGGCAATCGCTCCGGGTGCAATAAGCAATGAAATCGATAAAATAATCCCTACTGCCTTAAGCGTTGCCACAATGGTCAGAGACACCATACACAACAGGCTATAATGCAGCCAACGCACCGAAAGCCCGCACACCTGAGCCTGTTGAGGATCAAAGCTGAACAGCATGAAATCGCGCCATTTCAGGCCGACGACAGCGACAATCACAGCGGCAATGCCTAACGTCTGAAAAATATCGCTTTGGCTGATCCCCAGCATATCGCCGAATAAAATATGGTCGAGGTGGATCTCCGGTTTCAGGGCGATGTACAAAATCAGGCCAACCGCAAACATCCCGGAAAAAACAATACCCAGAACCGTGTCCTGCTTGATTCTGCTGTTCTCTTTAAGGTAGCCACTGGCGACAGCACAAAACAAACCGGCACTGAATGCGCCCACTGCCAGAGGTAATGCCATCATCCACGCCAGCACTATGCCTGGAAAGACAGCATGGCTCATCGCATCACCCATCAACGCCCAGCCCTTCAGGACCAAAAAGACTGACAGCAGCGCACAAGGCACGGCAACCACCGCCGCGATGAGTAAAGCATGATTCATAAAACCAAACTGAAAAGGTTCCAGCCACATCATCTTGTCTCCCGCACAGCATGCGCCTGGGCACGACGACGATTCGCCAGCACACCGTGCTTAGGCGCAAAGATGAAGGCCAGTAAAAACAGTAACGTTTGCGCAACGACAATAATGCCGCCCGTTGCGCCATCGAGATAATAACTTGCCCACGCGCCCATGAAGCTCGTGATGCTGCCAATGGCAACCGCGATGGCAAGTAGCCGGGGAAAGCGATCGGTCAGCAACCACGCCGTTGCGCCTGGCGTGACAACCAGACAGATAACCAGAAACGCGCCCACGGTTTGTAACGCAGCCACGGTCGAAACGGCCAACAAACTGAAAAATAAGATCTTAAGACGCACCGGATTTAAACCAACGGCGCGAGCATGGTTTTCATCGAAAAAGGTGACCATTAAATCTTTCCATTTGAAAAACAAAATGGCGACAGAAGTCAGTCCGATAATAAGCAGTTGAATGATATCGGAAGGCGCAATAGCCAGAATATTGCCCAGCACGATAGTCTGAATATTTACAGAAGTGGGATTGAGGGAAACCATAAACAGCCCAAGGCCGAAGAACGAAGAAAAAATCAGGCCGATGATGGTATCTTCTTTCAGCCGCGTGCGCTGGTTGAGCAACAGCATGCTCCCTGCCGCTAAGCCCCCTGATAAAAAAGCGCCCAACGCAAACGGCAGTCCGAGCATGTAAGCGCCCGCGACACCGGGAACAATAGAGTGTGACAGCGCATCACCAATAAGCGACCAGCCCTTTAACATAAGATAACAGGACAGAAAGGCGCACAGCCCGCCGACCATGGCTGAAATCCACATGGCGTTCAACATATATTGATAACCAAAAGGTTCAAGGAGCGCGGTCATCGTTTACCCCATGATGAATGCGTGTCCATGGATGCATTAACCGGACGTTCATGATCGGCGATAACCTGCGTGATACCGCCCTCATTCATGACATGGCGCAGTACGCCACTGAATGTGCGCTCCAGATTCTGCTGCGTAAACGTCGTCGCCGTGGGGCCGCTGGCAAGAACCGTGCCTTTAACCATGACGGTGTAATCACAAAACTCGGTCACGGAGCCAAGGTTATGGGTCGAAACCAGCATAGTTTTTCCTTCCTCCTGTAGCTCACGCAACAAGCTGATGATTTTGGCCTCGGTATGAACATCAACGCCGGTGAAGGGTTCATCCAGTAAAATCACCTCGCCCTGTTGCGCAATGGCCCGCGCAAGGAAAACGCGTTTCTTCTGACCGCCGGAAAGCTCACCGATTTGGCGATGGCGAAAATCCAGCATGTCAACGCGTGCCAGCGCGTCAGTCACCCGATCGCGATCCTGCCGTTTAGGGATACGCATCAGGCCCATATGCCCATAACGCCCCATCATAACCACATCATCCACCAGAACCGGAAAAGACCAGTCAACCTCCTCGGCCTGCGGCACATAGGCGACCAGGCTACGGCGAAGCGCCTTACGCGTTGGCAATCCCAGTACGCTGATATGGCCCGATCGCGCAGGTACAAATCCCATAAGCGCTTTGAAAAGCGTAGATTTACCCGAACCATTTACCCCGACGAGTGCAGCAATTGACCCGGCTGGCACGCTAAAGCTGGCGTTGTGCAACGCTGTATGCCCGTTACGGTAGGTTACCGAGAGGTCCGAAACCACAATTGTGGGGTTCATGGTGTTTTCATCCCGTCCTGAATGCCGTTAACCAGCGTCTGGGTGGTAACTTTCAACAGATCAAGATACGTTGGCACAGGCCCGTTGGCCGCGCTTAATGAGTCAACGTATAACACACCGCCATAATGTGCGTGCGTTTCGCGCGCGACCTGGCGTGCAGGTTTATCGGAGACGGTGCTTTCACTGAAGATGACGGGAATGGCATTCTTTTTCATCTGATCGATGACGTTCCGAACCTGCTGTGGCGTTCCCTGCTGATCGGCATTGATTGGCCAGAGATAAAGTTCTTTAAGCCCTAAATCACGTGCCAGATAGGAAAAAGCGCCTTCGCTGGTCACTATCCAGCGTTTGTTTTCTGGTATGGCGGCGAGTTGCTTACGAACAGGTTCGAGTGCTGCAACGATCTTTTGCTTATAGGCGGCTGCGTTCTGCTGATAGGTGCTGGCATTGGCCGGATCGTGCTTTACAAGCGCATCACGAATATTATCCACATAGATCAGTGCGTTATCCGGTGACATCCATGCGTGAGGATTGGGTTTGCCATTATAAGGTCCTTCCCCTATTCCTATTCGAGAGACGCCCGTTGAAACAACAACTTCAGGAACGCCTTTGAGATGTTGATAAAAACGTTGAAACCACAATTCCAGATTCAAACCATTAGCCATCACCAGCTGTGCACCCTGTGCACGTTTAATATCGCCCGGGGTCGGTTGATACTCATGAATTTCGGCACCAAGTTTGGTGATTGACGTGACCTCAGCCGCCTCCCCTGCCACATTTTTTGCCATGTCAGCAATAACGGTGAAGGTCGTGACGACCTTAAATTTATCAGCCGCATAGCTGTTGAGGCTAATAAAAACACTCAACATCATGCCAAGTGTTGAAACCGATAATTTACTCACCATGTTCGTCATCCTGAGATTAATGAAGAAAGCGCCAATAATTTAGCCCATGCTAAATTTTATAGCACAGGCTATAAAATTCACACAGAAACACTTTGTGAAGTTTTTTAATGAAATGAATGGAAGTTTTAAGTTTTGTAATGCAGAGTGGCTAACTAGTTATTCTGAAAGTAAAAGTCCAGCAGTGTAGCGCCATCGAATAATGAAGAAACCGTCCTGATGCAGGTCCATAAAGTGGATGGATCAACGCTGAGCGCGCGCAGGGCAAAACAGGAACGCTATTCTTTGCTAAAATAAACTTGTCGTATGAAAGGCAAAGGAGGTCATTTTGTTACTTTCCCAGCAGCACCTGACAAACACGATCATCGGCGAAGCCGCTCTGAACCTGATCGCCATCAATCAGGACGTCAGTGTGGAGTCTCTTGTCGATGAGCTTAAAGTAATGACCCGGTCTGAAGTGGATGAAGCCAGGCTGTCACAACTTGATGATGCAACCAAATGGCTGATGGGTTTCAGGCAAATTGGTTCGCGCCTGACTTCAGGCAGAGGCTGGTCTGCACGCAAATCAGCGTTTTCAGGATCTTCAGACAACGACGGCGATGACATTGTCATAAAATAGTTCTATGCTCATTTTTTACGCATTGTGTTAACTTTTAAGCTTAATTTTGGCACAATGCTTGATAACATCCGCCCTACTTCACACCTCTGTAACTCTCTGTTTTTAATCAATTAGCATTTTTTGCACAAAAAACTCCCGTTAAGAACATCAAAATTCTGTACAAGTTTTTGAAAGATGTATAACTTTCGCTCTATGGCAAAGTACATTTTAACCACCTGAGGATAATCGTATGCGTCAGAACGGACATGCACCGGATAATACCAGCGACATCGCCCGTTACTTCAGCCAGGCAAATTTGCCCTCTCAGCAGGAAACGCTGGGTGAGATTGTTGTTGAGCTACTGCGCGCAGGCCAAACACTTTCACGCAAAGCAATTTGCAGTAAATTGCTCCATCGTCTTGACGGTTGTGATGCCACAGAGCAGCAAAGTCATTACCAGGAGCTGATTGGATTACTGTTTAGTCGCGAAAGCTAATATAAATTTAACGCTTTAAAATTAATTCGTTACCTGAAGTAATTTCTGATCGGGCAGTACCATGTTTACTCACAGGGATAGTACTGCCCACAGCTGACGCGGGAAGGTTAGCTGTCCCCCGTCATCGTAGCCGGAGCGTGGCTACAAATTCGTAATCAGAGAAGCCAGTATGTACAGAAGTGAAGAAGAAAAAATAACGGATGTCATGATTGGTGAGGCCGTTCTGATCTTACTGAAATCAGAAAGTCCGATATCCAGCAATGCACTTATTGCTCAACTTGAAGCAATGGCAAGTGAAACCGAGGACGCAACCAGGCTGAAAGCCATCAAAGTTGCGATTGTTGAAGTACAAAAAGGCATGGCCACAGCGAACAGTCGCCGCCGGGTGGATCTTCCCGAGCGCGATAAACACCGTTTGAACAACGACGGCCCACCAGAAGGCTCTAAAAAACACTGACGCTGGCGTCTAAGATTTAAGCTGTGCCAGCGAGAGAAAAGATGGGCATCAAAGTGTGTTATGCCTGGTAACCCTTACTACTTAATGACCTTGTCGGCTGACTCCTTAAGACGCAACTGACGATTCTTAGAGAATGATAACTATGCAACAGAGCACATCAGATTTAGCCATCATCGAGTTTTTTCGCAGTGAGGGAGAGCATCTTGCTCAGGAGACTGAGCTGCTTGGCAGAGTTATCAGAAATATTGTCAGTGACGAAAAACGCGTAACCAATAAAGCGATCATCCTGTACCTCATCGCAGAACTCGAATCGACGGATGATGAGTTCCACATCGAACTGTTACGCAGAACTCTTGAAATCGTGGTAGGACGTACGCCAGACGATGCAGGTGTGTAGTTTCGCATCTGACATCTGTGGTGAGGGCGTTTATCCTAAGTCAGCGTGAGTTTGTTGACCTGCAACGCAGCCAGATTGCAGGTCACTCTTAATGCATTTTGCGTGAGAAAAAATGGATTGCGCGCTGGCAAAGTACTTTAAATCTTTTGTCTCGGCTGTCCTGACTTAAACGAAACAATGCATCTGTGATCTGGTGAAACTGCACGGGCTCACCTACCTTCAGAAGTTCACTCACCACCGCCCCAATCAGCGCACGAATGTCGTTGTCTTCATGGTTATTCACATAACCTCCAACCGGTGTATGTATATACAGACTAACACTTTTGTGGTCAGGAAAACAAAGCCAGCAGAGGAAATAAACCTTAAGCGAAGCGGTAGAATCTACTTATATTATTGATTTAGTTATACAATAATTTTATTTTTCCACGACCAATCTAGTGAAATGGTAATTCTTTTCTAAATCGGATAAAACGTAAATTTCTATTACTTTTTGTCAGTTTTATGGACTTGTTCACCGGTCATATTCTGGAAGTTAATCCCTCTATTTAATTTGCTATACCACTTTTAAAATACAGTCTTAAATTAATTATTCCTGCTAGTAATGGCGGCACCTGAAATAAAATCTCACGAAACCGCCATTTATAAAAATCAACTAGTAAAGCTTTTTTGCATTATACAATGTAATAACAATCGCGCCAGCCGCAAGGGCGATGAGGAAAATTCCCAGTCCAATCATAGCGTTAAATGCATAGGTTTTAAACAGTAATAGCCCGACAATGCACCCCGTTAAAAAAGATAATACCGTGGTTAAATGTGTATAGAGCTGCTTCTGAGCAAATCGTCTGTCGCAAGGTTCTGCCCGGGATATAAAAGATGATAAATAGGAACCTAAGGCGATGCCTGCGTCAGTTAGCGTACCGGTAATATGGGTTGATCTGACACGGCCGTTCGACAGTTGCGTAGAAGTCGCATTATGTAAGCCCATCAGGAAGCCCAGCATCAACAATACTTCACCGTTGTAGCTGGGTGAATAAAACCATTTTTCGAAGAGTGAGGCTGCCGTCAGTGCAAACCCTTCAGCCAGAATGATCAGGCAGAAGATGGTTCTGATTTTCCGTCTTTCGCCGGCAATAATGAACAATCTCGCGGTGGTACAACCGATCACAAACGCAGAAATCAGACCCGCAAGGAAAACCAGACTATCAAAGTCAGAAGTGAAAACTTCGTTAGAGATCTGAGAAGTATTACCGCTCATGTGTGACGGAAAAAAACCAAACGCGCCTAAAGCCATTGCGTTGAGTATCCCGGCAGTCGTTGCCAGTGCCAGAGCCAGATATCTATCCTCGGTATGTGACCGTATTTTCTTCTTCTTTATCAGCACGCGGTTCCCCTATAAATGTGCATAAATATCAGTCTGGATCCTGAGGCTCCAGACAACTAATAGTAGTATGCTTTTAAAAACTCAGCGGTGAATACAGATAAGTCTGGGTCTGTAACCTGTTAATTGTATTGATTTTTATAGTTTCATTGACTGATTTCATAAAACGTCAATGCCGGTCATATTTTTTATGCTGCTCATGACCAGGGCTGGTGCCTGGTGTAACCCGATAGCCTAATCCAGGCAGAGGATTTAACTAATAGCGCTATTTATGGCAGGATATGCGACCGGACTGATGCCCCTGTTGGCCAGTGAGAAGAATGACTCTGGATGGATAGATGACAGTACTAAAACCCGCTTTTCTTATCCCTGCCGCCCTTGTCGTTGGGTTCCTGGGGTGGTGGCTGACACCTCATTATGACGCTGAAGATGAAAACTACTACATTTCTGTGCTCTGCGCCGTACCTCAACAAAATGAGCAACAGCTGCAGAAAGACATGAAAAACGTTATAGAAGGCAGTAATTCAGACTATGCGTTGCAAAAAATACATTTTGTTCCTGGCCTGGCCGCTCGGGTGATCGACAACTGGAAAAGTCTGACTCAAGAACAGCAGCAGCAGGCAGCACTTAGCAATCATGCGTGCTCGCAGCTGCTAATGACCAACAAGTAATATATTGGGAGTTAAGCACTATGATGCCTGTACGGAAAAACTATGCTTCGCTTGGGGAAGTCACTGCCCCCTATGTCCATGCCGTCAGCCACAATCAAACACTCTATGTCTCAGGCTTAACGGCGTTTGGCACGCGTGCAAACCAGGGGGATATCGCGGCGCAGGCTGAAGTGATTTTTGATCAGCTGGAAAGCATAGCGGCGGCTGAAAACACCTCTCTGCAGCAACTCATTAAGGTCACCCTCTTTGTAACCTCTTTTAAAGATATTGATGCACTCCGCAACGTGCTGTTTAAACGTTATGGTGATTATTTACCTGCGAGCGCATTGGTACAGGTTAGTGCTCTGTTCTCACCTGACTTGCTGATTGAGATCGACGCAATCCTGGGTCTTTGAACATTTATAAACCTCATTTTCTGGGTTATGAAAAGGCCAGAAATTGAGGTAACGCAATGATGTTCGAGAAAGTACTTAATCCAGTGCAACTCACTGGCAATGGGAGCAAAGTTTCATTTCGCGCAAAGCCGTTCAAACCACGCAGAGCGACCTGAACCTTCGCTGGCTGTTATCGACAGATATATCAGATGACGACAGATGTTTTCAGGCCTGGCATCTATTCCGGCGAAAAAGACACAACAAATTCTGATCATAGGGCATGATTAACATCTGATTATGATCGTCTTTCCCTTCTCTCATCCTTGACCCAACGTTTTATACTTCAGTTGCCGCACCGTCAGATGGCATTGAACGAACAGGTTTATGCGTAAGTGGCACAGTGCTGAAAGGCTATAAATGCCCCTGACGTTAGTGATGCTGAGTAATCTGGTGGAAGTTCTGGAATCGTTGAGTAACAAAGCCCCCTGCCCTACCCTTTACTTACCTGAAGCTCAGTGCTGGCTAATAGCCACTGACCATTATTGCCTTGAAACGCGCATGACACATGAATTGTCACTGAACTCTCATCTCTCCATCTTCACCCATTACCGCTTTCACTCTGCGGTCACGCTGGCAAAGACATTTTCGTCTTGAGAGATACGTATGTTGTCGAATCGCCGCTTGTGCCTTGTCTTCGTGAACGCTTACGCCAGTCGCACTCCACGCCGGGCTGAACAGTTTCAGTTAACGAGTAAGGCTGCGCGCTTTTCGGCTTGAATGCTGAACCAGTGGCTATCTGCTCATAAAAAGAAATCGTGTAAGACTCCCATTTACACAAGGCTGATATACGTGCCGCAAATTGCCATTAGCTGCATAAGATAAATTTCAGCCTGAAATCGCCAACATTTAGGTGTTACTGATTACAGTGAACGTTTAAGTGACATTCACTGTAATCAGTGAAAGAGGAAATAAAAACCAGCCAGAGGATGAATGATTTTTTTGAACGTCAAAAACACAGGTAAACCTGTATATTATGTTAAATAATCAGGCACGGTCGCAAATTTTCGCCCCTGAAATCGTTGACGTCCTGAGAAGACAGTGACGTATTTTTCCTTCGATTTGGCTAAAACACGTTAATACCGCCACGTGGATTTCCCTTCGTGGCGAGTCGTCATTTATCTGCTTTAAAGCGATTTTAAGCCTGTTAAAAACAGTTGTCCCCAACCCGCCATCATGTGAAGAATACTTTTAACCAGGGTGAGCAACGCAGCTTAACCGTTCACTGTACACTGCAACCCAGATACCTATGTAAAGCCTGGATGATGCGATCAAAAAAACCTGTCTAAACGGCCACTTGCCAGCGAGGCTTGCCTGTTTTCATAATGACTGCTTTCAACAATTTCATGCAGCAAACCCATTGATAAGTATGAATTTCAGCCTGAAATCGCCAAACAGGTCATTTGCTGTTGCTGATTACAGTGGTTGTGATTCGCTGTAATCAGTATCGAAAGTCATTCCCGTGATTGACGCGGGATGTGGCCTCAGCAGGATGAAATAAACAAAACTCAGCCAACATGAGCATGTTATGAGTGAAAACCAGAACAGTTAATCTCAAAAGGATCTCGTTGCCGATTCACTGTAATCAGTTGTTCATCATGGATGGAAATGTGACAGTGCCACACACAGTCGATAATCAAGCCTATGACCTACGTTTACAGATTACAGTGAACGTCGGGTTGGCCTGAATGCAGCTTATAGTATTTAGTAAAAACATCATGCCAACGCCATAAGCCGTTAGCTTTCGCCCGGGCATCACTGTTCTGTAAGGAATAGCGTTTTTCTCCTCCTGCAGGCACTGATGCGAATTTGATAAAATGCTGTACAGCATCAGGCTTTTACTTTCATTAGCGCCTAACAGAACGCTTTCGCTCTCCAGCCTTGTCTCTTACTGATTCGAATAATACCTGGGCTGAAACGGGTTTTGGATGATGACTGCACCGATTTCAGCTTGTCGCTGTGCATTCTGTCGTCGCGTCAGCGCTCGTTTTCACTAAATCGTTATGTTATCAACGTGAGGCCGATTGCCAGGCGTGAATCTGTTCCGCTTAAGCGAAAGGCCAGAGTCACGATGCAAACTGCGACATGTTTTTTAGCATCGGGGCATGAAACCAACTCCATGTGCTTAACTTACTTACTCCTGAAACGCCTATCAGTAAGGCGAAAGATTGGCGCATGTCTCTGTCATTAAGGCTTTCTCAACTTATCCACTTTTTCTGTGGATAACTAAGGGATATTTTCTGTATATCAATTTAACCAGAGTTTGACCGGGACGTTCGTCTTCAAAAAAATAACAAAGCAAAACCCTGACGCATTGACTTCTCTCAGAAACCGAGGGATTACTTTTTATCGCTGACTGAATTTCAGGCTGAAATCGCCATCATAAAAACCATATTTTTCATGAAGGTAGGGTTGAAAAAAGCGTCTCTTTCGCCCTGACACCGATAATCCACACACTGCTAAATCTCTTATTGCAATCACAGCAACACCGCTAATTGAGATGCTGTCAAAAAATTGCTGTATCCGTCTCTGTTTGTGTAAGTATCGCGCAGACTGCATCCAATAAAAATCATCGACGTGATTTGCCCCCACAGCATTGAGCACAATAGACCGTTAGCCATGTCGATTGGGTTACCTTCTCTGTTAGCATTTTGCCAGCCCACTGCTAACCTCGCTGAAGTCAGATAAATCACTCAGGAATGAGGCTGAAACGCTTATAGTCCTTCCGCCAGTCGTTAATGTTTTTTTTGGGTGAACACTTTCGCTTAACCCGGGCTTAATCTGACACGCCTTTAGAAAACTACCATTTAAGCTTTCGATAACCCCATAGGTATTTGATCGCCCGGCTGAATAAGCCGAAGCTTAACGCCATGCGCAAAGGTCCACTGGTTCAGTGCCCGCCAGGTAAACGCTGGTCTGGTCTGGTCTGGTCTGGTCTGGTCTGGTCTGGTCTTAACGTTACCGGATAGCCATGAAATAGCACAATACTGTCCAGAATACGTGTGACCTGCATGCCAGATATACCTGAGGTAAGAGAAACTGACAGGTATTCATTGGTAAAATCATCAACGCAAATATATCACTTTATTCTGCGTCAGGTTGCCTGTGCGTCCATGACGAAATACGGTGACCACGACAGACCAGGAGCAGCAAGACGGAGCAGAGGAAGGCGTTCTGTAACCCGTACTCTACGACCTCGCCTGCAATTAACACCCGGGCCGCTGAGATGGTAAAGGCATCACAAGTACTTGTGATTAACATGCAGGCCTTCTCGTTGCCGTAGTTTCCCGCTATACGGCGCTAACCGAAATGCCGTCGCTCGGATGGCAGCGCAATAGTGCGCCCTAAAAAATGCGCATCAGCCACCGGAGGCTGCTTCTCATGGCAGCAAGTCGACAGGAACAAATCAGCATACGTGCACGCACGAGGTCGTGACAGACTCATCACTTCACACCTCACTGTAACCGCTTCCCGCTTGCGATCTGTCGTCAGTATTATCGGCTCAACCACCTGTAATGCATCTTCACTCAGGCATCACTTCTGCAAGTCACTTCCTGAGACGGGCTCTCTCTTCTTCAGACGTTTTACTTCAGGGAGTGCCAAGCCATTAAATGTCTTACGCCAGGCGCAAAAGTTTGCGTCAGAAATAATATGCTTACGGGAGGAAATGCCAGCCTCGGCTATGCAAGCGATACTGATGATCTGTTCGTACAAAATCTGTCTTCATGAGGATGTCCTTGCGTTGCTATAACATCATGTTGTGGCCAGCAACGGGGAGCAGGTCAGTCGAATCAAAAATCTTTTAGCACCGAGGCAGACAACCACGTTAAAACCACAGGCGGCAGGCGGCAGGCGGCAGGCGGCAGGCGGCAGGCGGCAGGCGGCAGGCGGGAAATATAGCGAATTTCATTTTGGGAAAGTAAATTAAAAAATCTAAAAAACAGTATCTTAGAGATAAATTTCAGGCTATTTATTTGGCGATTTCAGCCTGAAATCTGCTATAGCGATATCGAATATTACAGGGATAAAGGAAATATGAGGGAATAAAAAAAACCAGACAATCGATTTGCCTGGTTTGATATGTTTCATCGGGTCATATACTTCTTCAATGTCTCAGCAATGACCTTATCTAGTTCGTCCTGGAGTTCTTTGGACTGGCGGTTAAACTCATAGCTAAACATTCTTCCTCGCGTTTTTTTGCGCGCAAATCGATCCTTATCAGCAAAGGACCAGAGAGCCACCGCTGTGGTTTTATCTTTCTCAGGTTCTTTAACGAGCGTCTGGCTGCCCTGACGAATCAATCTCAGAATTGTGTTTTTTAACTCGTCCTCAGCCAAACCATCACGAGCCCTGACAACATCGATTTCAGCCGAGATAGCGTTTATCAATGCCTCGACGGTTTGCCCGGTCTCACTCAGTTTATCCGCAGCCTGAAGCAAAGCTTTATAATCAGGATAAGTCAGCTCTGACTGATTAGGAAAAAGAGAGATCAAATCAGCGGGAACGCTGGCAGCTTGTAAAGCACGGGTGACCTTGGCTTGCGAAAGGCCCTGATTTTCAGCAATCTCTTTTTGGGATAAGCCGCCGTCTTTGAGCGCCAGTAATCGCATCCCGACTTCACGCAAATTATGCTCACGAGCCGTCTGAATATCCTGCGCAAGCCTGCGTGCCTCATCCGGAGTGATGACCGCATCGGTCACAAGAATATCCAGACCGGTTTTACAATAAAGTGCTGCCGCGCGACGTCGTGAGCCGTCCAGTATCTCTATACGTTCGCCTTGCATCACACCAATGGCAGGGAAGAACTGCTGAAGCTTAATCGTGCGGATAATATCCCGCAGTGAGTCAGGCGTAAGACCAGACTGATCGCGACCATTCGTTTCCATGGTCACAAAGGTTTTGCTTTCTATCTCATTCGCAGGAATGTGTTCAAAACGGAATACGGCACGTTTTCCTGTGGCAAGAACAAACGTCTGCGAAGGGTTATCAGAGAGTTTTTCTGTGTTTAACGGTGTCTGGCTGAAGGTTCTGCCGATCGTTATTCTTTTCGCACTCATAAAAACCTCAGTTCAGGCGGATAAATTCAATGCGGTCAAAAACCGCTTTAGCGAAGTCTTCGGCGGCAGAACGAGCGTTTTTCAGCGCCTCACTGCTACCTACATAGGTTGACGGGTTAGCCGATATAACCGTGTCAAACGACTCACCGCAACGCTCAAAACCATCCAGACGGGGCAGGGTTGCGTCCAGCATGTCGCCGCCGAAAATTTCTTTAGCAAGGCTGTGGCAAAGTTTATGGTCTGCTTTGTTAGAGAGCTTTGACATAAACCCGATATTGCCCTGGAGACGGCATACGGCTCCCGACTCTTCAATAATGCCAATCAGCTCTGGTAAACGAGTCAGGTATTTGAGGGTAGAGTGGAAATCAACCTGTGCCGGTGGGACTGGAGTCATCAGGAGATCGGATGCGGCGATCGCATTCTTTAAAAATGCATCCAGATGTGGGCCACTGTCGATGAAGATGAAGTCGTAATCTTTTTTAAGCTTAGACACGACATTATCGTATAACACCGAATGAATGTTTTGCCCTGGCAAATGAGTGGCACACAGCTGATCCCAACTTGATGCAATAAATGCGTCATCTATTGATGCAGGTAATACGTCCACACCAGGAATAATGGATGAAACGATAAATTCACTTACCAGCTCATCTCGTGTGACGTTTTGTAGCATCGCCTGAGCGGCAGTCGCCTCCACGAGCCCGACAGAACGCTCGTGATTCAAAAACATCGTGGCAGAAGACTGTGGGTCGAGATCAATCACAAGGATGCGCAGGTCTTCATATAAAAGGTGAGGGTGAGCCCGAAGAGCGTGAGCCAGAGAAACAGTAGAAACCGTCTTGGAAACGCCGCCTTTAAGGTTCCCCACAAATAAAGTAAAGGCTTCAGTGTGACGATCGCGATATTTCGGCACGCCGCGATGATGATAGATATCAATAATGTTCTGAATGGACATGGCGTACTTCACCGAGCTACCGGCAGCGCGCTTATCGAACTGATAACCACTCTCTTCCATTTCGTTTACGGCATAATCAACGCTGGCGCGGGTCAGTTTTGGCAGTTTAGCCAGAGCCGCCTTGGCATAAATTTGGTAGTAGCTGTTTTCCTGCAACTCAAGCTTTTGTGCCTGAATTTGTTCAGTAAGGCTCAATAACATGCGTTCGGAACGCTGAGCAACTTTCATGACCTGACTATCATCGTTAGCCATACTTACTCCAAATATGTAGGATTTATGAATTTATACCTAAATCCTGCACACAAGGCAACAAGTTATCATATCAACGCAATACTGTGTTAAATGTAGGACTCCTGATTTCTGTGACTTTGTTCGCACAATTCACTGTGATGAGCGGGACACATCTCGAGCTCGCGCACATGAAATACCGCCCATTCATCTTCACAGCCTTAACCTTGACGCTTGATCCAGCACACGATAAGGCTGACAAATTCTATCTCCTGTAAAAGCTGGTAAGAAAAGGCATCAATAACAGTGTCGAACGTTCACTGTAATCAGTGAATGAATGCATTCGAATTTTTGCAGACCTGATGGAGGTCAATTCAGTTCCAATACGTGTTAACCGTAAGCAGGAGGGCCAGGCCAATATGCTGATTTCACCGCATATCTGGATCACAGATTCATGCCGGTTGGCAGCGGTAAGATCGCTAAACTGAAAGATTCACTATAGTCAGCAAAAGATTCACTGTAATCAGTAACGAGGGATGGGTGCATCATGAGTTCAGGCCGATGTGTGGCCCTGCATGTGAAGCCGGTAGACAAAAGGGTACTGAGTTGAACGGACTGGCAACTGGCAACTGGCAACTGGCAACTGGCAACTGGCAACTGGCAGGGTGACATATCCCGTTTTTCAACGAAAGAAAAGGGGAGTCATTTCACAGGGCGCCAACAGAGGATTCACTATAATCAGCAAGTGCAGCGCTCAGTATATTCACTGTAATCAGTAAAAGTTATGGGTAACTTTAGGCATTCACTGTAGTCAGTAACCTTCCGCTTTCATTTTGATGGCCCCTTTACGAGGAGTCATCAGGCTGGCCTTTCCCACAGCCAGACTCTAACTTAAACGCAGAACGGCTATGGGACTGAGTTTCAAACATTCACTGTAATCAGTAAATACACATCCAGCCAAACACCTCATACGGGGTTGAATGCTAAACAACTCAATCTACTTCCACCAGCCCCAGCATGGTCAGAGCATTCACTGTAATCAGTATACTTCGTAAGTCCTGACCCGCGGGTCAGTGACCAGAATCAGGCCACGTCTCATCATGGGCGGGCTTACGGGTGAGAGGGGATTCACTGTAGTCAGTAAAACATTCACTGTAATCAGTAAAAGAAGGAAAGGAATTCGGTTGGCTGCAAACGGAACCTGGCCGCGTCAGATGGGATGTTCACTATAATCAGCAAACGTGATTTTCATTTAACCTGCCAGTATCTCAACATTCACTGTAATGAGCTAAGTGTTCACTGTAGTCAGCTGACTTCGTGACAAATGCTGAAGCTTCATCCCAAACGGCACACATCATTCACTGTAATCAGCACTGGCTTAACCCTGTCACTTTTTTTTTAGCGGAAAAGCACCCAACTGGAACAGGAAAGGCAGGGCAAATAGCCAGCAAAAAAGAGGTAAAAAAAGACACTATTAAACAATGGGTTAACTCTAACATCCACTGTATTCTGTAAATAACAAAGCTCAGTAAATTCACTATAAACAGTATGACGACGCGGAGGTTTGCTTTCGAGCCGACATTCACTGTAATCAGTAAAAGCGGTTTAAACGCATGGAGAGAGGTGTTCTAAAAAAGGTTAGTAAGTGCAAGCTAACTTATAAATTATTGATAAGTTTGCACTTAAAAAAATGGACCGCGAAAGTAGATATGTGAACCAGTCCACTTTTACTGATTACAGTGAACACGACTGATTACAGTGAATGGCCAGCCAACTGCCTGAAGAATTCAGACGAAAATGATAGGCATACGTGTCACTTTTTGGCAAAAGTGACACTGCAACGCGAGGAGTACTGATTACAGTGAACGTTGGGCTCAGTCTTCAAAATCGATCTCATCGAGCGTATCGATTCCTTCCAGGTTACTGATTCCATCAAGTTTCGGTGTTCTGCTGTGAATGATGAAAAATACGGAGCGGCCTCGTTTGACTTCAGAGTAATCAAGGTAGCCAATCTCTTTAAGCTGTTCCATCGCGCGTCGTACCACGTGATTCTGCGTGGTAATCTTTGAGCCAAGATTGAGCCGCATACGTAAGCGGGCAAGAGAAATGGGCGCAGGGTTGGTCGGCAGGCTCTCCAGGAACGTATAAAGCGCCTGAGCCGATTCTTTACGCTTAAGGCGGGAGATAGCCCTCAGCTGCAGTAAAACCTTGTGGTCGAAGTTATACAGCTCAAAGAGCTTGGGATCAGCCTGTATGCGGACAATGTCTTTTTCACGATCGTAATAAGCTGACTGTACCAGATGCGTATGATAGGCCTTACCGTTACCTTCAAAAGAGAGAGTGTTCGTCGCAATACGGCGTAACGAAGCGTCGAGTCGCTTACGCAATGCGGCAGAGGAGTTGGCGGAGGGAATACCGCACATCTTCACGAAATCAATAAAAGGCAGGGTTACCGTATCACCCTGTGTAGGGTAACGGGAAAAAGACTGAATAATACCGGCCCAGGTCTTAAAGTCATTATCCATATCCAGTCTGGCACCGGTGATGGTAATCTTTTCATAGCCTTCCGCTTTAACCAGAGAGAGGTTTTTAAGCTCTTTGGTGGCATCGGTTGAAGCCATAGCACCAGAAATGCCCCGCGCTGTGGATTTAAGCGTGGGAACAAAGAGTCCCAGACGCATTAAGGCCACGGGCTGAACGGTATTATTTTTGTTGGGATGAAGCTGAATAACTTCACCACTGTTTTTGGTCACAGACAGAAAAGGCTCTAGTAACGCTTTGTTTTCACTATCTTTATCTGCCATTGGATAAGATCTTCATTCTGTGGATGAAAAGGATCGTTTTCTGATTACAGTGAACATTAGCACTGATTATAGTGAACATTCTACTGTGTATAGTGAATAAAGTACTGATTACAGTGAATACTTTACTGATTACAGTGAATGCAAACCCCCTCTCAGCCCTTGTGTGGTGCGGCCTGCGACGATCGGGGATCTCTTTGGATCTATAAGGGATCTCTTTATGATCGTTATATAGGAACTATTCACTGTATAAGTGGATAACTTGCCTGAAACACATATGGCATTCACGTTATTCAGCCGTCTGTCCGGATCCGTTCTGCCAAAATAGTAACGCGCTGCTCGTGGTGTTCGCCTGAGCGAAACCTGGCGTGACAAAGCGAGCACTTCATTTTTTATAAAC
>Ga0105251_10001426_pt1 | contig 20602 bp, 18 predicted proteins | sample KBSS64metaG_FD_80424 | JGI IMG/M metagenome (GOLD analysis project Ga0105251, IMG submission 80424) | Switchgrass rhizosphere microbial communities from Kellogg Biological Station, Michigan, USA - KBS S6-4 metaG | ecosystem: Host-associated > Plants > Roots > Rhizosphere > Soil | place...
CGTGGCGACAGCGAAACGAAGCTGCCCTGGTCCAGGTAGCCGCTGCGCAGGGTCTTGGTGAAGAAGCTGTTGACGCTGAACTGCCGGTCGTCCTGCTTGTAGTCGTAGCCAAAGTTGAACAGCGTGCGACGGCCCCAGAACTTGTCCTTCAGGCGAGTCGACTGATACGGGTTGTCGTCGAAATCGGCCGTGCTCAGGCCGCCAGGCATCTGGGCCTCACCCTCGTAGTACTGGGCCATGGCATGCAGGCTGTTGGCTTCGTCCAGTTGCAGCTTGCCCTTGAGGATCAAGTCGTCGATTTGTGTGTCGCTATGCTCACGCCAGTCGCTACCGCGCACACCGGAATACAGCAGGGCACCGCCTAGGCCGTTTTCATTGGTGCCGCCGACTAGCAGATTGGCGCTGTTCTTCAAACCATCCTGGCTCGAAGACGGGCTGATCTGGTTCTGCATGGCGGCCTTGAAGGTCGCCTCTTCGGGGATGGCGCGGGTGACGAAGTTGACGATGCCGCCGACGTTTTGCGGGCCATAGCGCACGGCGCCGCCGCCGCGTACCACGTCGACTGCATCCATGTTGCCCATGCTGATGGGCGCCAGCGACAGCTGCGGCTGGCCATACGGCGCGAAGGGTACCGGGATGCCGTCCATCAGCACGGTCGAGCGCGATGCCAGGCGCGGGTTGAGGCCGCGGATACCGAAGTTCAGTGCCAGGTCGTGGCTGCCGGTGCCGTTGTTGTCCGGGGCATTGACCCCAGGGATGCGGTTGAGCACTTCACGCGCGGTGCTGGCTCCGCTGCGTTCGAACGCCTCGCGGCGCACCACGTCACGCGCGCCGGGGTGCTCGAAGACGTTGTCCTGTTGCGCCTCGCCCAGCCAGTCGCCGACCACGGTCGAGGCGCCGAGCTCCACGGCAGCCCCTGGTGCCGAGGTGGCAGCCGGCTGCAGGCTGAAGGCGTTGTCAGACTCCTGGCGGGCCTGCAGGCCACTGCCGCGCAACAGCGCATCGAGACCCTGAGCGACCTCGTACTGGCCATCCAGCGCTTGGCTGTCGAGGCCCTGGGTGATTTGCGAGCCGAACGAGATCAACGCGCCGCTCTCGCGGCCGAACTGGTTCAGGGCCTCTTCCAGCGAGCCGGCGGCGATGTGGTAGGTGCGCGTTTCGGCGGCGAACAGGGCCGGGCTGGTGAAGCCGAGGCTGGTGGCGAGCAGCAGGGCGTGAGCGAGCGGGTGGGGGCGCAGGGGCATCGACATGGGTCCTGTGAGAAGGGGTTCTGCCTTCTCTGTCACGCGAGTGTGTGGAATCGGCTCAGGTGATTGAAAAAAATCTCAACCGAGCCGAGGCTCGACCGTTACCCAGTAGCGGGTGAAGCGCCGTACGCGCACTGGCAGTGCCACTTCCAGCATGTGCAGGATCTGCTCGCTGTCATCCAGCGGATACGAGCCGGAAACCTGCAGGTTGGCAACCGTTTCGCTGCAGCCCAGCTGCCCCTGGCGATAGCGGCCTAGCTCGGCGAGGAAGTCCGCCAGGCGCATTTGCGATGCCACCAGCATGCCGTCGACCCAGGCGCCGCTGTTGCGATCCACTGGCGCGATGGCCTGCCAGCCGTGCGCGGTGAAGCGGGCGCGTTGCCCGGCGAGCAGCGCGTGGCCGGCAAAGCTGGCCTTGCCGCTGAACACCGAAACCAGGCTGAAACCGTCGAACTCGCGCACATTGAAGTGCCCGCTATCCAGGCGCAGGGCGCCCTGATCGGTACGCAGCAGCAAGGGGCGTGTGTCGCTGGCCACGTCCAGCGCCAGTTCACCCTCGAGCAGCCGTACCTGACGTTGCTGGCCATCGAAGCGCACATCGGCGGCGCTGCGGGTATTGAGTTGCAGCAAGCTGCCATCGTCCAGCCGCATCCGCCGCCGTTGCCCAAGCGGGCTGCGGTAGTCGGCCATCAGGCCCGGTAGCGGATTGTGCGAATGCAGGCCCAGGCCCGTGGCGCTGGCCACGCCGAACAGCAACAGCGCCTTGAGCGCATGGCGCCGGGCAGGGGAGTGTGGAGCCTGCAGCGTGGCATGCACCACTGGCGAGGCGACCCCGCGCAGGCGCTGGTTGACTTGCTGGATGTGTGCCCAGGCACGCTGATGTTCGTCGTTGGCCAGCAGCCAACGCTGCAGCGCCTGTTGCTGGCTGTGGTCGAAGTCATCGCCCTGGGACTCGATCAGCCAGTGCACGGCCTGTTCGGCCACCTGTGGCGAAAACGACGGGTTCACAGGGCGAAGTAGCAGCGCAGGGCTGCCTTGTTCAGGTAGCGCTTGACCGTAGCCAGCGAGATGCCCAGCTCGCGGGCGATCTCGGTCTGGCCCAGGCCGTCGACCTGAGCCAGCAGGAACACGCGCTTGACCAGCGCTGGCAGGCCATCGAGCAAGCGGTCGAGCTCCAGCAGGGTCTCGAAGATGATCGCTTTCTGCTCTTCACTCGGGGCAACGCATTCCGGGATCTGGGCCAGTGCTTCGAGGTAGGCGCGCTCCAGTTCCTGACGGCGCAAGTGATTGCACAGCACGCGCTTGGCCACGGTGGCGAGAAACGCCCGTGGCTCGACCAATTGTGGGGCTTCACGCGCCTGCAGCAGACGCACATAGGTGTCCTGGGCCAGGTCGGCGGCGCTCTGTGGGCAGCCCAGGCGACGGCGCAGCCAGCCCGTCAGCCAGGTGTGATGGGCGTGGTAGAGGCCTTCGACCGTGGAAGAGAGGGCGCTGGACACCGAGGATACTCCGGCGCCGACTAGCGCAACTGGTAGTAAGAATTGTTCGCATTGTAGTGGGAGTGAGCACTCCTCGGCAATCCTCTGACCGCGGGTGTCTCAGCCTTTGCTTATGAGAATTGAAATCATTACTATTGCAGCCCCATTCCCCGGACACACGTCATGAAGCGCAGCGCCGCCGGACTCCCTCTCAGCTATCGCCTGGCCGTGGTTTCACGCAGCCTTGCCGCATTGCTGGGCGGCTATCTGCTGGCGTCGCTGGTCAGTGTCTGTCTTGCCCTGCTGCTGCCGTTGCCCCAGGTAGACGCCACACTGACCGGCCTGATGCTCTCGTTCGTGTTCTACCTGCTGGCCTTCATCTGGTGCTTCGCCTGCCGCAGCGCCTGGCGCGCCTGGCTTGGCGTGCTGCTGCCGAGCCTGGTGCTGGGGCTGCTCGGCGGGTTCGCCTACTGGATGAAAAACCCATGAAGGAAGGCTTCCGCCAGGCCATGGCCTGGCTGCACACCTGGACCGGCCTGATCTTTGGCTGGCTGCTGTTCGCCATCTTCCTCACTGGCACCCTGTCTTACTTCAAGGATGAGGTCAGCCACTGGGCGCAGCCGGAAGTGCGCCGCCATGCGCTCGATCCGGTGGCCAGCCTGGGTCTGGCCCAGCGCTATCTGGAGAGCAACGCCGCGCATTCGGGCAGCTGGATGATCCGCCTGCCCAGCGAACGCGAAGCCGCCTTGAACGTGGGCTGGCGCGACCCCGAGGGCGGGCGTCGGGGCTTTGTCAGAAAGGACCTGGACGCGCAGAGCGGGCAGCCGGTCGAGGCACGTGACAGCCGTGGCGGCGATTTCTTCTACCGCTTCCATTTCGAGCTGCAGATGCCGTACCCATGGGGGCGCTGGCTGTCGACGTTGTGCGCCTTCATCATGCTGCTGGGGTTGGTCACCGGGATCATCACCCACAAGAAGATCTTCAAGGAGTTCTTCACCTTCCGCCCTGGCAAGGGCCAGCGCTCGTGGCTGGACGGCCACAACGCCATCGGTGTGCTGGTGCTGCCGTTCCACCTGATGATCAGCTACAGCAGCCTGGTGCTGTTCATGTACATGGTCATGCCCGCCAGCATCATGGCCAGCTACGGTGATACCAGCGGGTATTTCAATGACCTGTTCGGCCGCGACGAAGCGCCGAAGGTGGCCAATGTGGCCACGCCACTGGTGCCGCTGGCAGGCCTCTATGCCAAGGTCCAGGAGCAGGTGCCGGGTGCACGCATAGGCTTCATCCAGGTGCAGAACGCGGGTGATCGCAATGCCCGGGTCACCTTCACCCAGTCATCGGCCGACAACGTTCCCTACCAGCGCAGTGCCAACTGGACCTTCGAGGGGGCCACCGGCGAACTGCTGAAACAGGGCGCGCCGGAAAGCGCCACGATGATGACCGCTTTCAGTTTCGCAGGCCTGCACATGGGCAATTACGCCGGGCCCTGGCTGCGCTGGTTGTACTTCGCCTTCGGGCTTGCCGGTACTGCGGTGATCGGCACCGGCCTGGTGATGTGGCTGGGCAAGCGCCAGCTCAAGCATGCCAAGCAGGAGCGCTTGCCGGGCGAACTGCGCCTGGTCGAAGTGCTCAACATCGCCAGCATGAGTGGCCTGATCCTGGCCGTGGCCGGATTCTTCTGGGCCAACCGGCTGTTGCCGGTGGCCCTGCAAGGGCGCGCCGACTGGGAGGTGAACACGTTCTTCCTGGTCTGGCTGGCGGCGTTGCTGCATGCCGTGTTGCGCCCGGGGCGCAGGGCGTGGGGCGAGCAGCTGGCGCTGGGCGCATTGGCCTTTGCGCTGTTGCCACTGCTCAACGCCCTGAGCACCGGCCAAGGGCTGAACGCCTCTGTGCCTGCTGGTGACTGGGCCATGGCAGGGTTCGACCTCACCGCCCTGGCGCGCGGGCTGTTCCTGGCATGGGCTGCGAGCAAGATGCTGCGCCCGCCGAAGCCTGCCGCAAAACGCGCGCCGAAGGCGGCCAAGGTTTCGCCTGAAATGGTCGAGGTGCAGTGATGCTGAGCATTGCCCTGATCGGTTACGCCGGTTTCGCCGCGCTGTGCCTGGCGATGGAAAAGCACTTCAGCGAGCTGCTCAAGCGCAAACCATCCCCAGGCAAGCTGCGCGTGCTGCGCATTGGCGGCTGGCTGTTGCTGATGCTGTCGCTGGTACTCGCCGTTCATGGGCGTGGCTGGGCGCATGGCTTGGTGGAGTGGATCGCCGTGCTGATGGCGGGGGTCACCTTGTGGGTGTTCGGCCTGCCCTATCAGCCGCGCCTGGTGCTGGGCCTGGCGGCTGTCAGCCTGGTGCTGGGCCCGTTGCTGGCGGTATTGGCCGGGTGATGCCTTGACTGAACCGGACAGCGACGGCACGCGTGCGCGTTTCGTCCAGGTATTCCTGGCCCAGCGTGCGCGCATGGAAGCCCTGGTCAGCCGCCGGGTAGGCTGCCGTGCCACGGCGTCGGACCTGGTGCAGGAGCTGTTCCTGCGCTTCTGGCGCCGGCCCGAGCTCAAGGTCGAAGCGCTCGACACCTACCTGTTGCGCTGTGCCGGTAACCTGGCCATCGACCATTTGCGCAGTGAAGGCAGCCGCGAACGCGTCGCCGAAGCCTCGCTGCCGGTGGATGAAGCGGGCCTGGCCCAGGCGCCAGAGCAGGCCGTGGAAATCGATCATGACCTGCAGCGCATCGAAGCCGCCCTGCGGGCCTTGCCTGAGCGTACCCGGCAGATCTTTCTGCTCAATCGCATCCACGGCTGCAAGTACGGCGAAATCGCCAAAGCCATGGAGCTTTCCCAGAGCGCTGTGGAAAAGCATATGATGCGCGCCCTCGAAGCGTGCAAGGCCAGTGTTGCCGAGCCCGCGACCTTCACTCGCAGGCCTGGGAGCGCCCGTCGATGAGCCATCCAGACCTGATTACCGCTGCCCAGTCCGAGGCTGCCTTGCAGTGGCTGATGCGCATCAACGAACAGCCGGCAGCTTCCAGCAGTGCCGAGTTCAAGCGCTGGTTGCTGGCCGACCCCAGGCATCGCGAAGCCTTCGCCGAGGCCCAGTTGCTGTGGCAGCTCAGCGAAGCACCGGCAGCGCGCCTGGCCGAGGAAGATCACGCGGACTTGCAGCGATACTTGCAGGCCTTGGCCAAGCCAACCGGCAGCGGCAACTGGCGGCGCGCCGGCATGGCGATGGCCGCCGCTTGCCTGGTGCTGGCCGTCAGTGTGGCGGGTGGCTGGCGGCCGGGTGACTGGTTGCTGGACCTGCAGGCCGATTTCAGCAGCCGTGATGCGCTGCGCCAGGTGACCCTGGCAGACCAGTCGCAGGTGACCCTGGATGCTGGCAGCGCCATCGCCGTCGACTTCCAGCAAGGCGAACGCCGCGTGCGCCTGTTGCATGGCGCAGCGTTCTTCCAGGTTACCCACACGGGGCAACCCTTCGTGGTGGAGGCCGCTGGCGGCGAAGTCCGGGTGCTGGGTACGCAGTTCGAAGTGCGTGACCAAGGGCAGGGCGCGCAGGTCATTGTGCGTAGCGGGCGGGTGGCGGTTACCCCGGCGGCGGGGCAGGCCGGCCAGGTATTGACCGCCAACCAGCAGCTGGCCTATGCCGATGGGCATGCAGGCGCGCTTTCGAGCGTGGACAGCGACAGCCTCCTGGCCTGGCGCCAGGGCTGGCTGAACTATTACCAGGTACCGCTGGCGCAGGTGGTGGCCGACCTGGGCCGCTACTACCCGGGGCGTATCGTCATGCTCGACGGCGAGTTGGGGCTGCGCAAGGTCAGCGGCAGCTTCCCGGTGGATGAGCCTTTGGCAGCACTGGACTCGCTGGGCAAGGTACTGGGCTTCTCGCGGCAAACGTTGTGGGGGCGCTTGACCGTTATCCGCTGAAAAAAATTGCAAAAGCGGATGAGGTAACAGCAGGTGGCATCCGTGTAATGAGTGGAAGTGCGATTCATTCGCAGTAATAGCCCTCTCACAGGTCAGCGTCCATGAAGTTCACCCCGCGTTGCGTTCCCCTCTGGCTCGGCCTTTCAGCGTGCTCGGCCATCACCGCTGCCCCTGGCCTGATGGCCGCCGAGCAACTTCAGCTGCACGCATTCGCCCAGCCTGGCCTGCCGCTGGCGCAAGCCCTGAATGCCTTCAGCCGTGCCACTGGCCAGAGCGTCGTCTACACCCTCGAACTGCCCAGCGTGCAGGCCCCGGCCCTCAACGGCTCGTTCAGCGCCGAGCAGGCCCTGCAGCAGCTGCTGGGCAACAGCGGGCTGACCTGGCGCCGCCTCGACGCGCGCACCCTGACGCTCGAACCTGTGGATACCTCTGGCGCCCTCAACCTGCAGGCCACCACCGTGACCTCGCAAATGGACAGCTACAGCTATCAACCACCGGCCAGCGCTTCGATCATGCGCGGTCAGGGGCCGTCCCAGGACATCCCCCAGGCGATCAACGTGGTGCCGGCCCAGGTCATCCGCGACCAGGCCCCGCGCAACCTCGACGACGCCCTGGCCAACGTCAGCGGCATCACCCAGGGCAACAACTTTGGTGGCACCTCCGACACCGTGATGAAGCGTGGCTTCGGTGACAATCGCGATGGCTCGATCATGCGCGACGGCATGCCGCTGGTGCAGGGCCGCAGCCTCAATGCCAGCACCGAGCGGGTCGAAGTGCTCAAGGGCCCGGCCTCGCTGCTGTACGGTATCCAGGACCCGGGTGGGGTCATCAACGTGGTCAGCAAGCGCCCGCAACTGCAGCAGTACAACGCCCTGACCGTGCGTGGCTCCACTTACGGCAGCGGCAAGAATGGCAGCGGCGGTGGCTTCGACAGCACCGGCGCGCTGGGTGACAGCAACTTCGCCTACCGCCTGATCGTCGATCACGAGGACGAGGACTACTGGCGCAACTTCGGTGTGCACCGCGAGTCGCTGGTGGCGCCGTCGCTGGCCTGGCTCGGCGAAGATACCCAGGTGGTGCTGGCCTATGAGCACCGCGAATTCCTCTATCCGTTCGACCGCGGCACCGCGTTCGGCAGTAACGGCCACCCCCTGGACATTCCCGCTACGCGGCGGCTGGACGAGCCGTTCAACGACATGGAAGGGCGTTCCGACCTGTACCGCCTGGAGGTCGACCACCAACTGGCCGATGACTGGAAGCTGCACTTCGGTTACAGCTTCAACCGCGAAACCTACGATGCCAGCCAGGTTCGCGTTACCGGTGTAAATGAGGCCAAGGGCACGCTGACGCGCAGTATCGACGGCACCCACAACGCCATGAGCCGCGACCAGTTCGCCACCTTGAGCCTCAATGGCAATGTCGAGCTGGCCGGCCTGCAGAACGACCTGCTGTTCGGCATCGACCACGAAGACCGCAAGATCTTTCGCGGCGACCTGATCCGCCAGACCTCTCGCTCCACCTTCAGCTACGTTAACCCGGTCTACGGTCAGGAAGTGGAGGGCACCACAGTGCGTGCCAGCGACAGTGACCAGACCGACAAGCTGCGCACCGACGCCTTGTTCGTACAGGACGCGCTGCACCTGGACGAGCACTGGATCCTGGTAGCGGGCGCGCGTTATCAGCGATACGACCAGTACGCCGGCCGTGGCCGTCCGTTCAAGGCCAATACCGACGCCAGCGGCCAGGCCTGGGTGCCCCATGCGGGCATCGTCTACAAGGTCGATGACCAGCTGTCGTTCTACGGCAGCTACAGCGAGTCGTTCAAGCCCAACTCCAGCATTGCCCCGCTGACCGGGGGTGTGGTGCTGGATTCGTCGGTGGCGCCGGAGGAGGGCAAGTCGTGGGAGCTGGGCGCCAAGCTGGACATGCCGGGCAGCCTCACCGGCACCTTGGCGTTGTTCGACATCACCAAGCGCAACGTGCTGGTTGCCAACTTCGACAGCGGCACCGGCGAGACGGTGTACAGCAATGCCGGCGAGGTCAATTCACGGGGTGTGGAGCTTGATCTGACCGGGCAACTGAGCGAGCGCTGGAGCCTGATCGGCAGCTACGCCTTTACCGACGCCAAGGTGACCAAGGATCCGGACCTTGAGGGCAACCGCCTGCAGAACGTGGCCCGGCATACCGGTTCGCTGTCGGCGGTGTATGACTTCGGCAGCCTGTTCGGTGGCGATCGCCTGCGTTTCGGCGCCGGGGCGCGGTATGTGGGGGAGCGGTCGGGTAACTCGACCAATACCTTCGACCTGCCGAGCTATACCGTGGCCGATGCGTTTGCCACCTATGAGACCAAGCTGGACGAGCACAACGTGCGCCTGCAGCTGAACGTGAAGAACCTGTTCGACAAGGTCTACTACAGCTCGGCGGTGAACCAGTATTTCGTCGCCATTGGCGATGCGCGGCAGGTGAGCCTGTCCAGCACCTTCGAGTTCTGAACCTTGTGCAGCCTGTGCCGGCGCAGTGCCTGTAGGAGCGGCTTCAGCCGCGAATGGCCGAACGGTACTCGCCAGGTGTTGCGCCCATCGCCTGCCTGAATCGATTACTGAAATGGCTGGCGCTGGCAAACCCGCACAACAGGGCAACTTCCCCCAGCGGCATCACCCCCAGCCGCAACAGCTGGCAAGCCCGGTGTAGCCGCCGGGCCAACAGATACTGGTGTGGAGGCAGCCCGAAGCTGGCGCGGAACATGCGCGCAAAGTGGTACTCGGACAGGTTGCAGCGCAACGCCAGCTCGCTCAGGGTGATGGGCTGGTCCAGGTGCGCTTCCATGTAGTCGACCAGCTGCCTGCGCAGGTTCGGCGCCAACCCGCCTTTCAGGCGCAACCCTTGGCGCAGGCCAACCTGGCTGAGCACGGCATGGTCGACGATTTCGTGGGCCAGGCTGCTTGCCAGCAGACGTTCTGCAGGCTCATCCCAGTCCAGGGCGATCAGTTGGCGGAAGCGCACCGATTGCTGCGGGTCGTCGAGGAAGGTCGCCTCATGCAGCTGCAGTTCACGGGGCTCGCGGTCGAGCAGGCGCACGCAGCCCAAGGCGAACTGCGCCTCGCTGATGTACAGATGGGCCAGGCGAATCGCGCCGTTCACCACCCAGTTCGACTCATGCCCTGCCGGCATGATGCATAACTTGTCCGGCGCGCCCTTGTCGGCCGGGCGCTGGCGGCGGAAAGTGCCGGTGCCGTCGGCGATGTAGCACGACAGCGTGTGATGGCTCGGCGCCTGATAGTCGCGGGCGTCGTCGCGGTTGCTCCACAACGCCGCCGCCAGCCCGTCGCCCAGCTGCGCGCTCAGCTCCAGCCGGGCGTTGGGCGAGGCGTGCATGGCGTTGAACACTTGCAACTGGGTGAGTGGGGTCATGGTGAGTCCTCTGGGGCCCATCCTACTGCGCCTGAGTGCTGGTGACAGCTACCTGTGCAGGAAATGCGCAAGTTTGTGCAAGCGGGCAAATACCGATCGGTAGAACACTGATGATGTCTGTGGCAGCGGGCTTGCCCGCGCAAAGCCAGGCACCGATATCGAAAGGCCCAAGGAACCGCCGCCATGAACCTGTCCCTGTACCTGCTCACCGTCCTGATCTGGGGCACCACCTGGATCGCCCTGAAACTGCAATTGGGTGTGGTCGCCATCCCGGTGTCGATCGTCTACCGCTTCGCCCTGGCCGGCCTGATCCTGTTCGCCATGCTCCTGCTCACTCGCCGCCTGCAGCCGATGGACCGGCGCGGCCACCTGATCTGCGTGGCGCAGGGCCTGTGCCTGTTCTGTGTCAACTTCATGTGCTTCCTGACCGCCAGTCAGTGGGTTGCCAGTGGGCTGATCGCCGTGGTGTTCTCGACCGCCACCTTGTGGAATGCCCTCAACGCCCGGATCTTCTTCGGCCAGAAGATCGCCAGCAACGTCCTCGCTGGCGGTGCGCTTGGCTTGCTCGGCCTGGGCCTGCTGTTCTGGCCCGAGCTTTCGCACCACGCAGCCAGCCGCGAAACCCTCTACGGGCTGGGCCTGGCGCTGCTCGGCACGCTGTGCTTCTCGGCTGGCAACATGCTCTCCAGCATGCAGCAGAAGGCCGGGCTCAAGCCGATGACCACCAATGCCTGGGGCATGGTCTATGGCGCCTCGATGCTGGCGGTGTATTGCCTGTTCAGCGGCATCCCCTTCGCCATGGAATGGAACACCCGCTACCTCGGCTCGCTGCTGTACCTGGTCATCCCCGGTTCGGTGATCGGCTTCACCGCCTACCTGACCCTGGTCGGGCGCATGGGGCCGGAGCGGGCGGCCTACTGCACCGTGCTGTTCCCGCTGGTGGCGCTGAACGTGTCGGCCTTTGCCGAGGGGTATCAGTGGACCACACCGGCGCTGCTGGGCCTGGTGGCGGTGATGGCGGGCAATGTGCTGGTGTTCCGCAAGCCAAGCGTCAAAGCCTCTGCTGCACTGGCACGGACTTGAGGCACAACTGGCAATAATGACAGGTGCGCAGATTGCCGGGCTGACTAGACTTGGCCGGAAGTACTTGGCCGGGGAAGGCAGATGGCAGCAGCGTCGACATGGAACAGGCCACTTACACAGATGCAAGTCTGGTTGATTTGCGTTGCGGCTTTGGCCTTGCACATCCTGCCATTACTGATGGCCGACCATCCTTTTCTCGACGACTACGCGCGCCAGCAACTGGCGCGCAACGACTGGACTGACGTTGGGCGGCCACTGATGGTCGTGGTGTTTGCCGCGCTCAGTTTCGCCTCAGGTGCTGTAAACCTTTATCCGTTGCCACTGCTACTGGCCGCGCTGCTCACCGCACTGGCCCTGGCGCGCTTGGTGCGGCACTGGTTCCCGGTGCCGACGCTCAGTGGCGTGCTGGTGGTGCTGCCGTTGTGGTTTCAGCCGTACTTCCTGCAGAACCTTTCATATCAGTACGACGGCGCGACCATGGCCTTGTCACTGGCGGCGGTAGTCTGGACCATCACCGCTGACACCCAGTGTTGGCGATACTTGCTAGGTGGTGTGCTGCTGATCGCCGCCGCTGCGGCGCTCTACCAGCCGAGCATGAATGTATTCGTGGGGTTATGCTGCCTTGAAATCATGCGCCGGGTCATGGATGACGGCAGGGCCGTCGTCGTCTACCGGTATGCGACTGCCCGCTTCTGTCAATTGCTGGTGGCGGTGGTCCTCTATTACGCGAGCAGTGCCTGGATGGCGGAGTCGGCACGGTCCGCTATGTTGGCGCTGGATGGGCAATGGCTGGCTGAAATGCAGTTGCGGTTGAGGGCGACCTCCGTGGTAGTCGGTTTGTTGATTACACCTGGCAATGCCTGGCTGTTCGTGGGGCTACTACTTTGTGCGCTGCTAATGTTGTCACGCGCCCTGCAGAGCGTATGGCAGCGCTCGATTGGCATGCCAGAACGGCTGTCACTGATGGCGGCTCTGTTGCTGCCGGTAGTACTGATCCTGCTTTGTGTCCCAGGCCTGATACTGTTTCTGGCGCACTTCGAGCAGTCAGTGCGCGTACTGATGGGGTTAGGCGTCCTGTTGACGCTGCTGTTGTATCTCAGCCACGGGGCATTGGCCCAATGGCCACGTCTGAGGCTGCTGGTCCTGGCGGTTCCGTTGTTGTTCATGCTGTCATTTTCGTTCGCCTACGGGCGGGTGATGGCGCTGCAGAAAGAACTGCATCAAGCCAACGCTCAGGCATTGGCGCAGGACCTGTCGCGTCCACTGCTCAACGGCGCTCGGCACTACTATGTGCTCGACTTCTGGCTGAGGCGCCCCTGGATTCCGGCTGCAGAGGGCACATTGAAAAGCATGCCGGCCATGGCAAGGATCCATGCCTATAACTACGTTGTGTTGCCGGAGATGCTGCCTCGGGTAGGTATCGACGACTTGCACACTTTCTATCGGCCGCCACCGCTGGACCGGCAGCAGGTTCTGGCCCAGGGTTCTATGCCGCTGGTTTCCAGCCGGCTCTATGACATCTATCGGGTCGGCGACGACGTCTACGTGCTGGTCAAGGCGCCCGAGGGATATGGCCAGTGACCTGGCACCATTTTGCCCGCTACGGCCTGGTCGGCATGGGCAACACGCTGGTGCACTGGCTGGTGTTCTTCGGTCTGCACCTGGCGATGGGCCTGAGGCAGGCACCGAGCAATCTGCTGGCCTTTGCCATGGCGGCAACCGTGTCCTACCAGCTCAACGCCCGCTACACCTTCGCGGTCAGGCCGACCGGCAAGCGCTATCTGCTGTTTCTGCTGGGCATGGGCTGCCTCAGCCTGGTATTGGGAGCGCTATCCGACCTGGCGGGCCTGTCGCCCTGGCTGACTTTGCTGACCTTCTCGGCAACCAGCCTGGTTGCAGGCTACTGCTTTTCGCACACCGTTGTGTTCAAACGGAGGGGCCCATGAACATTACCCTGATCGTGCCGGTGTACAACGAGCAGGACACTTTGGAGCGCTTCTATGACGCGGTGCGCAACGAACCGACGCTACGGGACGTGACGGTGGAGATCCTGTTCGTCAACGACGGCAGCAGCGATGCCAGCGAAGACATCTGCGCCGAGCTGGCGGCGCGAGACGAGTGGGTCACGGTGGTCAATTTTTCGCGCAATTTTGGCAAGGAGTCGGCGCTGTTCGCCGGCCTCGAATATGCCGAAGGCGATGCCGTGGTACCGATCGACGTCGATCTGCAAGACCCGATCGACGTGATCGCGCAGATGATCGCGATGTGGCGCGATGGCGCCGATGTGGTACTCGCCAAGCGTCGTAGCCGAGCCGCTGACACACCGCTCAAACGCTGGAGTGCGCGCTTCTACTATCGCCTGCACAATCGCATCGCCTCGACCCACATCGAAGAGAATGTCGGTGATTTCCGCTTGCTCGACCGCAAGGTGGTGGCTGCGATCCGCCAGTTGACTGAGCAGCAGCTGTTCATGAAGGGCGTGCTGTCGTGGGTAGGCTTTCGTACCGCGATCGTCGAGTACGACCGGCCGGAGCGCGCGGCGGGCAACAGCAAGTTCAGCTTCTGGCGCTTGTGGAACCTGGCACTGGACGGCATCACCTCGTTCAGCACCGTGCCGTTGCGGCTTTGGAGCTACGTGGGCGCTGGGGTATCGCTGTTCGCATTTGCCTTTGCCGTGTACATGCTGGTCGACAAGATGCTGTACGGCAATGATGTGCCGGGCTACCCCTCGATGATGACGGCGATCCTGTTCCTGGGAGGGGTGCAGTTGATCGGCATCGGGATACTTGGGGAGTACGTCGGGCGGGTCTACCAGGAAACCAAGCATCGGCCGCGGTATGTGGTGAGAAAGGTGTTGGGCAGGCGGCGGCAGCCCAGATGAAATGAGTTGCCTGTACCGGCCGCCCCCACAGGTATTGCGCGGTCCCTGTAGGAGCGGCTTCAGCCGCGAAGAGGCCGGTACAGGCGCTAGAGCATTGTCAGCCCTTCCACACCTGCGGATTCACCAGGTCCCGCGGCCGCTCCCCGAGCAACGCCGCACGCAGGTTTTCCATCGCCCGGTTGGCCATGGCCTCACGGGTTTCGGCCGTTGCCGAGCCGATGTGCGGCAAGGTCAGCGCGTTCGGCAGCTGGAACAGCGGCGATTCGCTCAGCGGCTCTTTTTCGTACACATCCAGACCGGCGCCACGAATGCTGCCGTTCTGCAACGCTTCGATCAGCGCCGCTTCGTCGACCACCGGGCCCCGGGCGATGTTGATCAGGAACGCGCTCGGCTTCATCAGCTTCAATTCACGGGCGCCGATCAGCTTGCGCGTGGCATCGGACAGCGGCACCACCAGGCAGACGAAATCGGACTCGGCCAGCAGCTGCTCGAGGCTGCGGTACTGGGCGCCCAGTTCCTGCTCCAGCGCCGTCTTGCGGCTGTTGCCGGCATACAGGATCGACATGTTGAAGCCGAAGCGGCCACGGCGGGCGATAGCCGCGCCGATATTGCCCAGGCCGACGATGCCCAGCGTCTTGCCATGCACATCGCTACCGAAGTGCGAAGGGGCGACCGTGGCCTGCCAGTGGCCAGCCTTGGTCCAGGCGTCGAGTTCGGCGGTGCGGCGGGCGCAGCCCATGATCAGCGAGAAGCCAAGATCCGCGGTGCTTTCGGTGAGCACGTCGGGGGTGTTGGTCAGCGCGATGCCGCGCTCGTTGAAATAGTCGACATCGTAGTTGTCATAGCCGACCGAGACGCTGGACACCACTTCGAGCTTGCCCGCACCTTCGAGCTGCGCGCGGCCAAGCTTGCGGCCCGCGCCGATCAGGCCGTGGGCCTCGGGCAGGGCTTCATTGAACTGGGCACTGATGTCGCCGAGCTTGGGGTTCGGCACGATCACGTTGAAGTCTTGCTGCAGGCGCTCGGCCATGGCCGGGGTGATGCGGCTGAAGGCCAGGACGGTCTTTTTCATCGGGCAACTTCTCGGGGCGGTGGATGGGGTTGATTGGTTAGCAACCTACCATTGTCCACCGCCGCCGTGCAGCAGCTTTTTCAGTTGGCGATCAGCAATTCATGGGTTTTCAGGTCGGCTTCATGGGCCGCCAGAATTTCCGGCAGCGAGTTGCGCAGGTATTCGACCCAGGTCTTGATCTTGGCATCCAGATATTGGCGCGAGGGGTAGATGGCATACAGGTTCAGCTCCTGCAGCCGGTACTCCGGCATCACCCGCACCAGGCTGCCATCGCGCAAGCCATCGATCACCGAGTAGATCGGCAGCACGCCCATGCCCATGCCACAGCGGATCGCGGTTTTCATCGCATCCGCCGAGTTGACCTGGAACGGCGAGCTGGTGATGTTCACCAGTTCCTGGCCTTCCGGGCCATCGAACAGCCATTTCTCCAGCGGGATCACCGGGCTGACCATGCGCAGGCAGGCGTGCTTGAGCAGGTCGACCGGCTTGTGCGCAAAGCCGTGCTTGGCCACGTACTCGGGCGAGGCGCAGACAATGCTGTAGGTGATGCCCAGGCGCTGCGAGACGAAGCCGGAGTCCGGCAGCTCGGTGGCCAGCACGATGGACACGTCGTAGCCTTCGTCGAGCAGGTCGGGCACGCGGTTGGCCATGGTCAGGTCGAAGGTCACGTCCGGGTGCGACTCGCGGTAGCGGGCGATGGCATCGACCTCGAAGTGCTGGCCGACCCCGGTCATCGAATGCACCTTCAGCTGGCCGGCAGGCCGCGCGTGGGCGTCGCTGGCTTCGGCTTCGGCTTCTTCGACGTAGGTGAGGATCTGTTCGCAGCGCATCAGGTAACGCTTGCCGGCCTCGGTCAGGGCGATGCGCCGGGTCGTGCGGTTGAGCAGCCGGGTTTGCAGATGGGCTTCCAGGTTGGAGACCGCCCGCGACACGTTCGCGGTGGTCGTATCCAGTTGCGCCGCAGCCGCAGTGAAACTGCCCAGCTGGGCTACGCAACTGAAAGCACGCATGTTTTGCAGGGTGTCCATGGGTCACTCTCAAGGTAGAGGACAAAATTGTGTCACGAAGTAACGCAAATGTGCGTTCGACCAAAGCCGGATTATCGCTGTTTCGGTAACAAAGATTCGCAGGAATATGCGCTTATCGCCAGTGCGGCGGCCCCCTAGAATTGCTCGGCCCCTCCACCTCTTCCTCGGGAAATCGCAGCTGTGCCGCGTCGCATCATCAGAACGCTTCAAGTGTTCAGTGCCTGTGCCCTTAGTCTCACCTTGAGCGGCTGTATCGGAACCTGGGGTATCGCCCCGCAAAGCAAGACCTTGCAAGCCAATACCTTGAGCACCGACGCGGCCATTCGCGAAGCGGCCAGCGACGCGCACTGGCCTGACCAGCGCTGGTGGCATGCCTATGGCGACCCGCAACTCGACCGCTGGATCGACCTGGCCGTGGCCGGCAGCCCGAGCCTGGCCATGGCGGCAGCGCGCGTGCGTGAAGCCAAGGCCATGGCCGGCGTGGTCGAGTCGGCGGAAAAGCTCCAGGTCAATGGTGACGCCACGCTCAAGCGGCACAATTGGCCCGAGGATCAGTTCTACGGCCCAGGCGCGCTGTCGGGTGCCAACACCTGGGACAACAATGCTGCCTTCGGCTTCAGCTACGCGCTGGACCTGTGGGGCCGTGAGCGCAACGCCAGCGAGCAGGCGGTGGACCAGGCACACATGAGCGTGGCCGAGGCCCGCCAGGCCCAGCTGGAACTGCAGAACAACGTGGTACGTGCCTACATCCAGCTGAGCCTGCATTTCGCCCAGCGCGACATCGTCAAGGCCGAACTCGAACAACAGGAGCAGATCCTGGCCCTGGCCAAGCGTCGCCTGGATGGCGGCATCGGCACCCATTTCGAGGTCAGCCAGGCCGAGGCTCCGCTGCCCGAAACCCATCGCCAGCTCGACAGCCTGGACGAAGAAATCGCCCTGACCCGCAACCAGCTGGCGGCGCTGGCTGGTAAGGGGCCGGGGGAGGGCGCGCAGTTGCAACGGCCGACGCTGGCGCTTGCGGCGCCACTGAAACTGCCATCGAACCTGCCTGCCGAACTGGTCGGCCAGCGCCCGGACGTGGTCGCCAGCCGCTGGCAGGTCGCGGCGCAGGCACGTGGCATCGATGTCGCCCATGCCGGTTTCTTCCCCAACGTCGACCTGGTGGGCAGCCTGGGCTTCATGGCCACCGGTGGTGGCCCGCTGGAATTCCTCACCGGGCGCAAGTTCAACTACAACGTTGGCCCGGCGATCAGCCTGCCGATCTTCGACGGTGGCCGCCTGCGCTCGCAGCTGGGTGTTGCCTCGGCGGGCTATGACGTGGCGGTGGCGCGCTACAACCAGACCGTGGTCGGCGCGCTGAAGAACATTTCCGACCAGCTGATCCGCCGCGAGTCGATGAAGGAACAGTCGCATTTTGCCGCCGAGTCGGTGGCCGCTGCGCAGAAGACCTACGACATCGCCACGGTGGCCTTCCAGCGCGGCCTGACCGACTACCTCAACGTGCTCAATGCGCAGACCCTGCTGTTCCGCCAACAGCAGGTGCAACAGCAGGTGCAGGCTGCACGCCTGATCGCCCATGCCGAACTGGTCACCGCCTTGGGCGGCGGCCTGCAGGCCGGCCAGGACGTGCCGGAGGAACAACGCCAGGCCGCGCCGAAAACCCCGGCCACCCTGGCCATTTTCGACAAGAAGCCGGATAACGCCGAATGAGCACTTCCAGTTTGCCCGTGCGCTGGCTGCAAAGCCTCGAATGGCGCCGGGGCTTCTTCGCCTGGGCGCGTACCGACGGGGTGACGTGGGTCTACATCTTCAAGGTGCTGGCGGCAGCGTTCATCACCTTGTGGCTGGCCATGCGCCTGGAACTGCCGCAACCGCGTACAGCGATGATCACCGTGTTCATCGTCATGCAGCCGCAGAGCGGCCACGTGTTCGCCAAGAGCTTCTATCGGGTGCTCGGCACCCTGGCCGGCTCGGCGATGATGGTCGCGCTGATCGCGATCTTCCCGCAGAACACCGAACTGTTCCTGCCCAGCCTGGCGGTGTGGGTCGGCCTGTGCTCGGCCGGTGCCATGCGCTACCGCACCTTCCGCGCCTATGGCTTCGTCCTTGCCGGCTACACCGCGGCAATGATCGGCCTGCCCGTGCTGCAGCACCCGGACCAGGCGTTCATGGCGGCCGTCTGGCGGGTGCTTGAAATCGCCCTGGGCATCCTCGTGTCGACCTTCGTCAGCGCCGCGATCCTGCCGCAGTCGGCCAGTGCCGCCATGCGCAACGCTTTGTACCAGCGCTTCGGCGTATTTACCGGGGTAGTGGTGGAAGCCTTGCGCGGCGATAGCCAGCGCGACCGTTTCGAGACCAGCAACGTGCGCTTCGTCGCCGAAGCGGTGGGGTTGGAGAGCCTGCGTAACGTCACTGCCTTCGAAGACCCGCACATGCGTCGACGCTCTGGCCGCCTGGTGCGCATGAACAGCGAATTCATGGCCATCACCACGCGCTTCAACGCCCTGCACCGCCTGCTGGAGCGCCTTCGCGCCCGCGGCCCGCTGCAGATCGTCGGCGCCATCGAGCCTGGCCTGAACACCTTGGTGCAGCTGCTGCAGCCCTATGTGGGCCGGGCGCTGACCGACGCCGATGCGCTGCGCCTGACCCTGGAACTGGCAGCCTACAAAGAGGGCCTGCAAGCGCAGGTGCGTGGCCTGCGTGCCGACTACGTGGCAACCGGCCCCAGCGAATCCGACCTGCTCGATTTCCATACCGCGTTCGAGCTGCTCTACCGCTTTGTCGACGAGATGTACAGCTACGCCGAAACCCACGCTTCGCTGGCCGCGCACAAGCACGAGCGCGAGCAGTGGGACGAGCCCTATGTGGCGCAGACCAGCTGGCTGGTGTCGCTGGCCGCGGGGGTGCGGGCGTCGGCGGTGCTGTTGCTGCTGGGCAGCTACTGGCTGATGAGCGACTGGCCCAGCGGCGCCATGATGACCCTGATCGCCACCGTCACCGTGGGCCTTTCGGCTGCTTCGCCGAACCCCAAGCGCATGTCGTTCCAAATGGCTTGCGGCACGGCGATCGGGGCCTTCATCGGCTTCTTCGAAACCTTCTTCGTGTTCCCCTGGATCGACGGTTTCCCGCTGCTGTGCATGGTCCTGGCGCCGGTGTTCGTGCTGGGTGCGTTCCTGTCGTCGCGCCCGGCCTACGCCGGTTACGGCATCGGCCTGCTGGTGTTCTTCGCTATCGGCTCGGTACCGAACAACCTGACCGTCTACGACCCGTACAGCTTCATCAACGACTACATCGGCATGGTCATCGGCATGTTCGTCTGCGCCGCAGCGGGCGCGATCATCCTGCCGCCGAACAGCCGCTGGCTCTGGAGCCGACTGGAACAGGAGCTGCGCGAGCAGGTGCTGTTCGCCATCAGCGGGCGCCTGCGTGGCATCGGTTCGGCCTTCGAAAGCCGCACCCGTGACCTGCTGCACCAGGCCTATGGCCTGGCGGCCGGCAAGCCGCAGGTGCAGAGCCAGCTGATGGGCTGGATGTTCACCGTGCTGGAGATCGGCCACGCCATCATCGAACTGCGCAAGGAGCAGGCCCGCGCGCCGATCCACCCGGCCTACGCCGAGTCGCAGCCGTGGCGCCAGGCTATTCGTGTCATGGGCCGCGCCTTGGCCCGCTTGTTCCTGCAGCCCAGCGCCAGCAACCACGAACGCGCGCTGGTCGCGGTGGACCACGCCATCGCTCGGGTGCAGGCCACCGACGAACCTTTTGCCCGGCACTTCGACACCTCGGTGCTGCGCCGCGCGCAGAGCTACCTGCACTTCATCCGTTCTTCCCTGCTTGACCCACAGTCGCCGCTGGCACCGGCGAAAGGATTGCACCATGTTCCGTGAAAGCATGCCCCGTGAGATCGCCTTCCATGGCGTGTACATGCCCACCATGACGCTGATGTTCCTGTTCGCCCTGGGCCTGGCCTGGGGCCTGGACCGGTTCATCGCCAGCCATGATGGCTACCGCTTCTTCTGGCACCCGGCGCTGTTGCGCCTGAGCCTGTTCGTCTGCCTGTTCGGCGCCCTGGCGCTGTCGCTCTACTGGTGAGAATCCTTCGATGAAAAAGTTCTTCAGCCTGATCGCCACCCTGCTGGTGCTGACCGCTGCCGTGGTGATCGGTCGCCAGTTGTGGTTGCACTACATGACCACGCCGTGGACCCGCGACGGCCGCGTGCGCGCCGACATCATCAACGTCGCTGCCGATGTGCCCGGCTATGTGGTGGACGTCCCGGTCAAGGACAACCAGCGGGTGAAGAAAGGCGACCTGCTGATCCAGATCGACCCCGAGCACTACCAGCTGGCGGTTGACCAGGCCAAGGCGCTGGTCGCTTCGCGCAAGGCCACCTGGGAAATGCGCAAGGTCAACGCCAAGCGCCGTGCCGACATGGACAACCTGGTGATCTCCAAGGAAAACCGCGACGACGCCAGCAACATCGCCAACTCC
>Ga0105251_10001427_pt1 | contig 20595 bp, 24 predicted proteins | sample KBSS64metaG_FD_80424 | JGI IMG/M metagenome (GOLD analysis project Ga0105251, IMG submission 80424) | Switchgrass rhizosphere microbial communities from Kellogg Biological Station, Michigan, USA - KBS S6-4 metaG | ecosystem: Host-associated > Plants > Roots > Rhizosphere > Soil | place...
ACCCTTGATGCGCGGCTCGATTACATGAAGATAGGCGAGCCCGTAGCTATCCAGCACCCGGGCGACATGGGAGAAGGTCGCTTCCGGATCGCTGTCCGAAATGCCGCCCCACTCGCCCGAGGGCGAGATGCGCACGCCGACGCGGTCCGCGCCGAACACCGAGATCAGTGCCTCGACAGCTTCCCGGAGGAAGCGGACGCGGTTCTCGATCGGGCCGCCATAGGCGTCGGTGCGCCGGTTGGTGCCGTCCTGGATGAACTGATCGACCAGATAGCCGTTAGCGCCATGCAGCTCGACGCCGTCGAGGCCGGCATCCCTGGCGCGCCGGGCGGCGACACGGAATTCCTCGATAATGCCGGGAATCTCGCCGATGGCGAGGGCACGGTGCGGCGAGACCGGCACCCAGCCGTCAGCCGTGAGCGCAACGCCGTCGAACGGGACCACCGACGGTGCGACCGGATCGACGCCGCCGGTCATGTCGACATGACTCTGGCGGCCGCCATGGATGAGCTGCATGAAGGCGACGCCGCCCTTGGCGTGGACCGCGTCGGCGACGGCCTTCCAACCCGCCATCTGGCCGTCGTGATAGATGCTGGCAGCGCCGAGATAGGAGCGCGCCGTCATCGAGACGCTGACGCCCTCGATGATCTCGAGCCCACCCCGCGAGGCGCGCTGGCCGTAGAAATCGGCCATCATCGGGCTTGGGATATCGCCCGGCTGGATGGTGCGCAGGCGCGTCATCGGCGCGAGCGCGACGCGGTGGGAAAGGTCGAAACGGCCGACCTTCACAGGAGTGTAGAGCTTGGCAGTCATGGCGTTCAAATCCTTGTCTTGAGAACGCAGTCCGCCATCCCGTCCGACAAGGCCGGGCGGCCGATCTGGTCCGGTTTCGTTTCAATTAGGGCGTCGGCTCAGGCGCCGAGGAACAGGGTTGCCTCGGCCACGAACTTCTCAGGATATTGGTAGAAGGAGCCGTGATTGGCGTCCGGGTAGATGATCAGCTGGGCGTCTGGCAGCGTCTGCTGCAATGTGTAGGAGTGGATCGTTGGGATGATGACGTCGTTGCTCCCCTGCACGACCAGCACCGGCTGGCGGATCGTCCTGAGATAGTCGAGCGCGCCCTCATCCTCGCTCGGCGCCATATATTTGCCGATCGCCTCCAGCTGGGCGGTCACGGTCTGCTCATTGACATCGGGATCGCGATCCTGGCGGCGGAGCTTGCGCGCAAGGAAGGTAAGGCCGGCGGCCTGGCTCTTCTGTGACGGCGTGAAGTGCACCGAGAGCCAGAGACGCTCGGGCTCGTCATAGCTCGCACCGAAGATCGCCGAGGACTGGCTCTGCGACATGTCCGCGCCGCGATGGCCGGTGCCGACGAGGATCAACTTGCGGACCAGATCGGGGGCCTGCACCGCGATCTCCTGCGCCACCATGCCGCCGATGGAGAAGCCGAGCACGTCGACAGTCTCGAGCCCGAGCGCCCGGATGAAGGCGATCGCATTGGCGCCCATCTCTTGGAAGCTCGACGGCGTCTCGCCCGACGAGTTGGCGACGCCGGCATTGTTGAACAGGATGATCTCGCGAGTCTTGGCCAGGCCGTCGGTCACGGCCGGGTCCCAATAGTCCATCGTGCCGGTGAAATGCTGGTTGAGGACGAGCGGAACCGTGCCCGGCTTGCCGAAACGGCGATAGGCGAAGCGGATGCCATTTGCCTCGACAAACTGAGTCGGGGCGGTGTCGTGGGTGTAGGTCATGGAACATCTCCTTGAAGTGATGAGGAGCAAAGTTGAGCCGTTCACGGAATCCGCTTCCCGGAGCCATGCTTTGCTGAACTGAATTCGTTTTCGATGATGGCTAAATAGGCCGGCGTTGCAGCTTCGAGAAAGACTTTGTATGCTGTCTAGCCATACCTCCTATGCATGGCTCAAGCATGGAACTACGTCATCTTCGCTATTTTGTGGCGGTTGCCGAAGAGGGCAATGTCACGGTCGCTGCCGACAAGCGGCTTCATACCTCTCAGCCCTCACTCAGCCGCCAATTGCGCGATCTGGAGTTGGAGGTCGGCGCGCAGCTCTTCACCCGCGGCGCGCGCGGCATCGAGCTCACCGCGGCGGGACGCGCCTTTCTGGAGCATGCCCGCCTAGCGCTTGGCCAGGCAGCAGAAGCCGTGCAGGCGGCCCGGCGCGCCGCCCGCCCCGCCAAGGCCGCCTTTTCGGTGGGATTCCTCACCGGGCAGGAAGTCGACTGGCTACCCCATGTGACGCAGCTTCTGCGTGCAGAGCTGCCCAGCATCGAATTCAAGGTGACGAGCCTCTATTCACCGGATCTTGCAGACGCCCTGCAGAGCGGTGAGATTGACCTCGGATTCTTGCGTGTCGAGCCACGACCGGACGTTGAATATCGAGTCGTGGCTCATGAGCCGCTGGTCGCAATCCTGCCCAGCGATCATCGCCTCGCGCAGCAGGCCGAGGTCGATCCACATGATCTGCAGGACGAAATTTTCGTCGGCTTCACCGATGTCCCGCATGTCCTGCGCGGGGTGGTCGACGACTATTTCCGGCGCGAGGGCGTCAAAGTCCAAGCGGCCCATCACATCGACAATTTCGCGATGGGAATTTCGCTGGTCGCCTCGACGCGCGGTATTGCGCTCTTGCCCGCCTATGTCGAACCGCTGCTTCCCTGGTCCGTCGTGAGCCGGCCGCTCAGAGGCCAACCCCCGACCATCGATCTCGCGGTGGGATATAGGGCGGACAATTCCTCACAGGTGCTAAGAACGTTTCTGGGAGGATTGGATCAGTTGATTGCGGCTGGCCCGGCCGGAGCACGGCAAAAGCGAGACAGTGGGTGACATGAACCAACGGCAGCAATCGGGGCAATCGGCAGCTCGGTTTGGCGTCCGCTTTGTTGGCGCCAACGGACCGTAGGGTCTCGCCCGTCCAGAGTCCGCTATCGCGACTTCGGCGCTCCAAAGCGGACAGAGCGCAAAGTCCCCAGGTCTGCCGGTCACCCATCGCCCCCTGGCGACCCGAACTGGCGCGCCTCTAGGATGCAGCTCCCCTTAAACGCAGACCTGCCTTTGTGATCGTGTTGGCCTACCCTTGAAACAAGAAGGCGACCAACCAAATAGAAGCTGTCGTTCCATCCCCCTTTGGAACGGCACCTCCCTGAACCTGGCCCCGCCGTGAGCATGCTCCGGCGGGGATATTTTTCCGAACAAGGTCCGGCTGTCATTCGCGGCACCGGATATCTTACTGCCGCCTGTTTCGAGCGATGAGCTCCCGCAAGCTGTCTACCGGTATGAGTGTCGACGCGCCGATCTTCACGATGCCGATGTCGCCGGACTGTATCAGTTCATACAGCTTGGACCGGCCGATCCCTGTCATGCGCACCGCTTCCGGAATACGAACCGTGAGGGTTTCAGTCCCGTCGATCCGCCGAACCTCATCAGCCTCAACAGGAGGAATTTGCGACTTTCGGCGCGTCTTGATGATGTGAACCATGTGATGGTCATCCTGCTAAATAAGGGGTAACCGGATCGATCCGGTGACTAGGCGAAGATGTCATTTCGAGGAAAAGAATGTCGCTCGGCCCTTCCCCGAGAAAGGAAGGCGCCTTTCAGCTCACCCCTCTTCGAGCAGACCATGATCCCGCAGGACCGCTTTCGCGCAGTCCATCCCCAGTTCGAGCGTCTCCGGCGATCGCCGGGCTAGATCAACGTGGATAAGTTCCCGCATCTGGAGGACGGCGACAAGCAACTCCTCGCCCGGCGTGCGCAACATCCTGAACGTGGTTTCCGGCAGCGCATGCTTCCTGAGCATGAGCCGGATCATGGAAGCGCAGGGCATTCCTGCACGCGCAGCCCGGTAAAGGAGCTGATCATGGAGATCATCTTCAAGGCGTATCGTAATTCTTGCCATAAGCTATCCTGCAATTTGGATGCCTGGCCAGCGTGATGAAGCAGAGGAAATGTATGCCGCTGTCTGCCACTGGTAAAGGGCGGGATGCCGCGGCAGCCAAGGAAGACAAAAAATTGGTGGGGGCGTCAAATGTTGCCAAGGAAAATCAATGACTTGACTTTTTTCGGCTGCCAATCGGCGTCACCGGCACCAAACAGTGCCAAAAGAGATGTTTGCGAAAATCGATATAATATACTGATTTTGTTGTGTAATTTTCTCGCAGCACCCGTGCGTACGGTGCATTACAAATTACGCCTTCAGGCGTGCGTCGTTGCTTCGCATGAGCTTTGCGAATGCGCCCGCTCGAATCAGCCGAAGGGCGGCCCTTCTCGGGCGATCGGATGGCGGCAGAATCCACCCGGCGAATCGATAGGCATCTGCTGCTGTGGGTCAGCCTGTCGCAATGACAGAGGGCGACCGAGGCGCTACAGCGCCCTTCCCATAAAGGAGATGGCATCATGCTTCCCGCGCGTACCTACAGCATATCGATCGATCGCAACTGGAAGGCGCTCTATGAAGCGATCTGGCGACCGGAGATATTCCCCAAATGGGCGTCGGGCCTCACCGAATCTGATCTTCGCCGGGGCGGGACCGGATGGCTTGCCGATGGCCCGGAAGGCCCTGTGACGATCCGTTTCACCCCGCATAACGACTATGGGGTGATGGACCATTTCGTGGAGACGGGGGACGGTCAGGAGGTCCATATTCCGCTGCGTGTGATAGCCAATGGCGAGGGCGCGGAGGTCATGCTGACGCTGTTTCGTCAGCCCGGAATGACCGACGAGGATTTCGCCCGCGATGCCAAATGGATCACCCGCGATCTGCGGGCGCTCAAGTCTTATGTGATGGGTTGAGCGCCGCTTCCAGTTCCGCGATCCGGGCAGTACACAGCTCGCGGACCAGCGCCTGCAACATCGCTACCCGTTCGGAGAGCCATGCCAGCTCTTCATCGCTGATGGCATATTCGCGGGAATAGCGGGCCTTGATATAGGCTTCGCGCAGGAGGTTATAGGCACGCTTCTCGAACTTGCTGTCGGTCGGCCAGACGGCTCGCAACCGGGGTTCCAGCTGTTCGGTCAGCGCCCGTAAGCGATTCAGATTGTGGGTCTTGGGGGAATAGAGGGTCCGCACCAGAAAGATGCAGTGATAGAAACGCTCTGCCGCCTGATGCAGCTGGAACACCGCCTCCTTCGGTCGGTCGATGTTTCGATAATAGCCGCCACCATTCACGAAGGCCGAAGCGCTTTCGAACCACTCTTCGAAATAGTCCCGCGTCTCCCGCAGCGCCTCCGCTGACGTAAGCTGTTTCGGCTCGGCGAATGAATGGCCGGGTTCCTCATGGAGGAGAATGCCGTCCCTGAGGATATCCATGAAGAAGTAACGCCCGAGCCGCAGCTTCTCGTTCACATCGTCAAGGCTGTGATAGATGAGGCTGACCTGAGTGCGCAGCGCCCTGCCCTCGGTCAATTCCTCCAGCAGCCGGTCCTCGGTCTTCGCCCAGAATTCCGGAATGTCGGTGAGGTCCTCATGGTCGACCACCACCAATATGTCATAGTCTGAGAAATAGCGGCCGACCGGATCCTCGACCCAATCGCCGCGCGCATAGCTGCCGAACAAGATGATCTTGAGGATATGCCCATCGCGAAAACGGGGCTGGGTGCGGTGGCGGATGGCGCGGGCAAACCCATCCCGGATGATCTCGACGACATGCTCCAGCTCCCGGCGCTTTGCGCCGGGCAAATTTACATCGGGATCGTCGAGGCTTCGCATGGTGCCGCGTAGAATCGCGGCAAATCATCGCCTTGCCAAGCCCCCTCGAACCGGCAAGGCAAGTTTAGGCTTTCAGGGCGTGTCGCGGGTGATGATGCGGATGGCGCGGAGCATGTGACGCTTCACCTGCCAGAGGAACATGCCTTCCCGCTTTGCGATCTCGGCATAGCTCAACCCTTCCACGCGGTTGGCCACAAAGACCATCCGGGTTCGGGCGGGCATCCGGTCCAGCGCGGCCCTCGCGCTAGCGCTCGTGGCGGGATCGGGATCAGACATGGTCCCCTCCCTCATCGCCGGCGAAGGCAAGGAGATAGTCGGCGGCCTTACTGGCCTGACTGGCGGCGCGAAAGATCGCCCTGCTGTCCTCGCGCAGGACGGCCAGCCATGCCCCCAGATAGTCGGCATGGCGCACGGTCGGGACAATCCCGAGTTCGGCACAAAGGAAGGCGCTCGCCATCTCGGCGATGAGTTCTTCCCGCGCATAGGCAGGACTGCCGAAGCCGCTGTCGGGAAGCCGATCAAGCCGCGACATATGGCCGGTCCAGTGCCCCAGTTCGTGCAACGCGGTGCGATACCAGTTGATCGGCTCGTAATAATGTTCGGGCCTCGGCACCCGGAGATAGTCGTCCTGCGGGGCATAATAGGCTTCGGCTCCACCGACCCGGAAATCCGCGCCCGTCGCCTCGATCAGCGCCTGCGCGCGGGGGACGACAAGCGCCTTGTTCCACGTCGTGGCCGGGGCCGTGTCTGCCTCGTCCAGCCCCTCGCATTGGTCGAGATTGAACACGGTAAAGCGTTTGAGGAAAGCGATCTGACGCGGTTCGCTATCCGGCCCGGTAGGGGCATCGTCCCGATCCTTGGGCGTGAAGCCGTCCGCATAGCAAACGGTCGTGCCCTGCTCCCCCTTGCGGACATTGCCGCCCAGCGCCTGCGCCTGTCGGTAGGTCAGCCAGCGCTGCGAACCATAGCCTTGTTCGAACAGGCGATGCCAGAGGATCAGCACATTGATCCCCGAATAGCGCCGCCCGGTTCCGGCATTGCGGGGCAGACCCAAGGCCGCCTTGCCATTGTCCCATGGCCGCACCCATGGCAGGGTGCCTTCCTCCAGTTGCGCGATGATGCGGTCGGTCACTTCCCCATAGAGGCTCGACCCATGACGCTGCGGCCGATTCCGATCTGTGCTGTCCCGATAAGCCATATCTTTCTCCTTCCCGCATCGCACCGGCCGCCGGAGTGGCGGGGGGGGGGCGGCAGGAGCGGACCGGCAGGCCCACCGAATGAGGCGGGCCGCACCCGTCAGGGCCGCAACAAAGTGGAGGAGCCCTCCAGGGCTTGCGGCTCGCCGCGGTGGGACTAGAGGGCAGCGACGCCCACCCCCGCCGCGCCGACAGGCCGATCAGACAATATCGAAACGCCATCGCGCCGCATGCGCGCGGTGCCCTTTGTCAGACCCTTCGCGCTGCCTCTCGCAGCGCTCCACATCGCAGGGATAGACAAGCCGGGCCCACCCCGAGGCCTGTGACCTTCACCCCGGATTCAGGCCTTTCTCCCGCACCATCCAACGCCGGGCGGCAAAGCCGACCGGCGCGAAATTCCGACCCCGCCTTTGGGAAAAAGCAGGCGACGTTTGCTCACCGCCCGCTCTCTTCGATCTACGCCGCGCGCTGAACCGGCTCTTCTTCGAAGTCCGCCGTTGCCGACGCGCCTTCCTCCCGCGCTTCGCCTTCCGCTGTGGAGGCCTCGAGCAGCGGGGCCATCGCCTCCCACCTCTCAGCGCTGCCGACCCCTCCCCACTCAGTGTAAGCCGAAGGCGGAAAGGCCATCCAGCGCGGCACCCAGCGATCACGCTTCGCCCGGCCATTGCTCCCGGCAAGGCAGTCCCGCACGATCTGGCGCTGAACCTTGGCGGTCATGCCCGCATTGCCGGATGCCACGTCCTCCCCCGCCACATCGGCAAGGACATGGCCCATCACCTCCCGGTCGCGGATAAGGTCGAGCAGAACGTCGTCCGCCTGCCAGCAGGACGCCATGTCGATATCCAGCTGGACGCCTAGAAGTTCGATCAGCGCCGACCCCGCTTCCAGCGTCTCGCCCATGACGATGGCGAGGATGCCCAGCACCATGGCATCATCAAGATCGAGCAGCCGCAGATAGAGCGGGATCAACTCTCTGTCGTAGCCATGGCCGGTGACGGTCGGCGTGTCGGGATCGAGCCCCAGCAGATCGAGCGCAATTCGCCGTTCCCTGTCGAAATCGGCTTCGGACGCGCAATTCTCGACGCTCTCGCTGATTGCATCGGTCGCGCCCCGCTGTGGGGCAACGTCCACCCGCCATAGCGACGAACCCGCAATGGCATGGGCCACCATCAGTCGCAGTGCGATGGCAGGCGCAGTCGCCACCTTTGCCCGAATGGCGGCATGGCGATGCAGATCGACATAGCTGGCCAGCGGCGCGGACAGTTCCGGCCGTACCGCCTTCTCGACGGTGCCGCCCTGTTCCAGCCTGCGCGCCTCCTTGAGGGTCACATAGCCCTCATGAAAGCTGACATCGCCGCCATGACCGATGCTGACATAGACGCGGCCGCCCTTGGCCTTGGGGCAGCGCTCATGCTCCCATGAATGAAAGGCCTCGCCCCGCGCCATGACGGCCACCTCCTGCCATCCGGCGTCACGATAGCCCTCGACCCGCTCGGCAATGGCCGCCTCCTGCATCTGCCAGAACAGGTCCGCGTCAGCGAAATAGCTGTGATCGCCGAACAGGTCCGCCACGATCCCGCCGGTATAGCCCGCCGGATCAAACAGCGCCTTGTCGGTCGCAATGGCGCTGCCGCCCAGCAGCCATGATTTGACATGATGGCCCATCGGCGGTCGGGCATCCTCATCGTCCAGTACCGCCAGCCATTCACGCTGCCGGGCCTTAGACGCCAAGGTCAGATGCCGCACGGTCACGGCATCGATCGTATCGCTGCGATAGAGGTTGCGGATGCGGGGCAGAAGATTGCCCAGCGCCAGTGTCCGTTTCACCTGCAAGGCGGTGAGACCAAAGGTCAGCGAAATATCCTCGGGCGACCGTCCTTCCTTCACCAGCCGGGTGAAGGTCTCCCAGCGCGTCACCTCGTCGGGATCGAGCCGGGCGATATTCTCGATAAGCGAGGCTTCCAGCGCCGCCGCGTCATCCCCCGCCTCCATGATCGCGCAAGGCAGCGGCTCCACGCTCCCCTCCTCCTGCGCCACGATCAGCGCGGCATGATAGCGCCGCTTGCCCGCGACAATCTCATAGGTGGTCGGAGATCCATTCTGCCGCACGATCAGCGGCACCAGCACCCCCCGCGCGCGAACGGACGGCAGGATGTTGGTGAGGTCCGGCGCCTTCTTCACGCCCCGCATGTTCGCAGGCGAGATCGAGAGGCAGGCAATGTCGATATGTTTGAGTTCCATCTTCCTTACTCCTCTTGCACACACCGGACCCCGGAGAAGCGGGGTGGGCGGCAAGAGCGCACCGGAAGGCCCGGACAAGCGGCGGGCTGCATCTGCCAGGACCGGAACGAGAGTGAAGGAGCCGCGCCGCAGGCCGGCTTGCCGCCCGCCGCGACGGGCCTAGAGGGAAGCGACGCCCACACCGCTTGGCCGGGACCGGCCCACGCCATCGCCCCAAGCGATGTCCATCACGATCCGTCAGGATCGCGCGTCAGCGATCGTCGCCCGCCAGGGCCGAGACAAGCAAAGTGCAGGCTCGGTGGCGCGCAGCGGCATTGAGCGCGGCCCTAAGGGAACGCCTGAATGAGCTTTGTTTCTGATCTCTGATCTGCAAAACGACGGAGCGAAACCGTTTGCAGTTATTTCATTCATTGCACTTATTGCGTTTATCGAGTGAAATCCTTATATGCATATCATCCACCCCAAGCCCATTGGAGACTGACATGAGCGAGCAAGCGCTTTCCGAGCGGCCGCCTACGGAAAACGAGGTCCGTGCGGCCTCCGAAGCCGCACGTCTTCTGGCCAAGGCCCTGACCCCGGCTGGTCTGCCGATCAGCGTCGAGAAAAATGGCGATCAGTTCCAGCTCGAGCTGCCGGCGCCGCTGGGGCAGCTCATGCTCGACGTCCTGACGCATGTCGGACGCGGCGAGATGATCACTCTCGTCCCCTATGGCGCGGAGCTGACGACCAAGGAGGCCGCCGATCTTCTGAACGTATCGCGCCCCTTCCTGGTGAAGCTGCTCGACGAAGGGGTGATCGGCCATCACAAGGTCGGCTCTCATCGCAGGATACGCGCCAGCGAGCTGCTAGACTACAAAGCCAGGAGGGACGAGGACCGCCGCGCCGCTCTGACGGAGCTACAGCGCCTTGGCCAGGAGTTTGACGCCGATTGAGTGATATAGCGGACCGCTTTGTCGTCATACTCGACGCCAATGTCCTCTATCCATTCAGGGTAAGGGATACCCTGCTTCGCTTTGCCGAAGCAGGGCTGTTCCGCGCACGCTGGTCGCCGACCATCATGGACGAGTGGACGCGCAACCTGCTTGCCAAGCGGCCGGATATGGAGCCCAGCATCCGATCACAGATCGTCGCGATGGAACGCGCTTTCCCGGAGAGCTGTGTCAGCGGCGCGGAAGGCCTCATCCCCGCACTCGAGCTTCCCGACGCCAATGATCGCCATGTGCTGGCGGCAGCCATCCGCGCGAGCGCCGAACATATCGTCACCGAAAATCTCAAGGATTTCCCGGATGAGGCGCTCGCGCCATTCGGCATCACAGCCGTGACGCCTGACGATTTCCTGAGCAGCACATTCGAGCTTTATCCGGGCGAAGCCCTGTCCACCCTGCGCGCCATGCGACGAGACTATCGCAACCCGCCCTTCTCACCGGACGAATTCATCTTCGAGCTTCAGCGCAAGGGCCTGCCCAAACTGGCATCCATGCTCAAGGAGCATATCGACCTTCTATGATACGGGCGGCCAAGCCCGACAAATGGCGATCCGCCAATAGAGGAGCCAGAAGATCCGTCGTCGAGCCAGCCGCGAACCGGCCATCGCGTCAGGCAGCGCCTTCACCTAGAAACTCGCCCGATAGGCCGTAGGCAACAAGCCGACATGATCGGTCAATGGCGGCTCCAACTCGAAAGCCTTGGCCGACCCCGCAAAATCATAGACGCGCAGCAACCGGAAGGCATCCGGCCGCTCCTGAGAGAAGGCCAGCTCATTGCTCGACAGATAAAAAGGCGTCCGCGCATGTCCAAGCGTGGTCTTGACCTCCAGCAGCCGCTCGCCGCCATCCAGACCATAGGAGCGGATATCATAACCCGCCCCGTCACCGTCCTCCTGCGCCACCCAACGCACTTTGCGCGCCAGATCTTCCCGCCCTGCGGCCGCCAGCCTGTGCCGCTCCGCATGGAAAGCCCGCTCCTCACCCCGCAGTCCCAAGGATCGATTTCGCGCATCCCGCGTCGCCGGATCGAATTTGCGCACCAGCCGCTCAAGCGGCAGCACGCTGGTCCTTTCGCCGATGACAAGAGCCGGCGGATCGACGATAGGCAGAGCCACGATATCGTCGACGACCGCTTCATCGAACGTCACAAGAGACGCTGGCCGGCTCGGCGAGCCAAGATAGCGCCCGACCCCTTCGATCAATGCGCCCTGGAAATTCTCGCGCGGCTTATAACCTTTGATGATGGGCAACCCCAGACGCTCCAGCACCGCGCTGATATTGCCATGCTTGAACTCGATCGAGGCATGGGAGCGATTGATGAGCTGCTGAAGCGCTGCATTGCGATGAGCCTTCACGAAAGGCTGCGCGGCCAGCTCCATCTGAAGCATCGCGAAATAATCGGCGACGATCAGATCGATCTCCCGATCCGTCCAGTCTGATCCTCTGCTGTCCGCTCCCGCCATGAGCGATCGCTACCATGCAGGCCGGCATTGTCCAATGCCAACCCCATGCCTATCCAAGACAATTCGACCCAACTCAAACCACATTCGAGGCGAAGAAACCTGATGGCCCGCTACCGTCCAATCACATTGGAAGGCTTATTGATGCATGATGGACGCCAACTCGTCCTACGCATGGCCGATGGCGGTCAGCGGCGTCTCCTGGCGCTCGGCAGACAGGAGCATCTTCTCGGTCGTCATGTGCGCGTCGAAGGCGCGCGTGATGGGCATGACATTGTGGCGGCTGACAGGATCATCGCCAAATGATCCTGACCCAAGAACAGATACCATGGGGCGCGGCATCCATGATCATCCGCATGGTCGCGCCCAGCTATGCGGCCGCGCGCAAGGAACTGGCCCACAAGATTGGCCTGGGGCGCAAGCCCAAGGCAGCCGCACCCGCCGCAAAGGCCCCGGCCACCCGCACGCGCAAGGCTAAGGCCGAACCCGAGCTCGCCTGAACGGCGCGCGGAGAAACCGAAATTTCACCATGGGGCGGCATGATGCCGCCCCATGTCGTTCAAGAAGCCTTTCCGCGCCGCTCCCGTTCGCCATGGCGCCCACTATGCCGCGCAGAAGCGCAAGCGTCGGCAAGAGGCGCTCGCCGCGAAATTGGCCGCTGGCACCATGCTGGTCGCTGCCGTGGGGGCCGGATCATTCTTCATGCGGGATCGCGATGCCCCAATTCCAGCGCCGGTAGAGCAAAGCCAATCTGTCGGGGTCATCCCCTATACTCCGCCGCACATGATGTCGGCAGAGGAACTCGATGCTCAACAGCCGTCCTCTGGCACCGTAGTTCCTCAACAAGCCGGTCCAGCAAAGACAAGCGGGAGCAGTTGGTCTTATCCCAACTGCCGCGCTGCCCGTGCGGCCGGAGCCGCACCGCTTTATGCCGGGCAGCCCGGCTATGGCCCGCACATGGATGGCGATGGTGACGGTATTGCGTGCGAACCCTATCGCGGGCAACGCTAGCCTTTGATCGTCCAATGGACATCGCGATTGGCCCACGAACCGCTTCGAGCTATTGAGGCAGTCCGAACCGGGGGCTGACGCTGAACAGCTACGATCAGACGATCGCCGCCTATCATGATGCGGCCCATGAACTTGCGGAGAGCTATGACGCTTTGCCATCGGGCGGGGCATTTCACGCGCTCCAACCTCTCTTTCCGTCATCCGGCCTCGCGCTCGACGTCGGCGCAGGCTCAGCATATGCTCTCACATGGCACGCCGTCCCCATCTCCATCAAGACGGCCGACGCCGCATTCGTTCAAATAGTGATACGCTTCCGCGCAGCTATCCATCTGCCCGCACTTCCACTTGCCGCCACAACTGGGGCCAGATCGCCGCGACGACACCCCCGCCAGCGGGTCTGAAGACGCCGGCGACAGCAACCGCGCGGGCCTGGCCGCGGATAGCGGCTCCGACTCAGGCTCGCTCTCCGACAGGAATCGCTGCACGACCCAACAGTCCTCGCCGATGCGGTCCAACACGACCCACGAACCGCGTATTTCGCTGGCCGATACCGTGTCCCCACGCTTTAGTTTCTCGACCGGCCTGGCGTCCTTTTGAGGTTCTGCACGGCAATTTAGGGTGGCGGTAGCTACATACATCGTAGCGGCTTCTGAGGGCGCTCCGGTAATTTCCTCCGACGATTCTTCCGACGGCGTGCTGTCGCTGTTATGCGAAGCGCCTCCGCCGCACTTGGCGATGGCTAATATCAGCAGGATGCATATGGCCATCAGACCGCACCCGCTATTATCCGGTTTCCGTGCCATCATTCTCCCCCCAAGGCGATAGTATCGCGGGGGGAGCGAGTGTCACGCCCGGATTAGTGCCTGATCGCCGATAATGCGTGCAATTTCGCCTCTTAAAGGTCAGGGGCAGAGCGGCTCAGTGCAGTCGGCAGCCACCAGATCGTGACCGTCCCGCACAACCTCAACGCGCACCAGCGGTTTCATGCCAGCAAGGTAAGCAAGCGCCATTCTCTGCCGCTTACCGTCCGGGATGCTGCATCTTGGAGCGGGAGTTCGCCCAAGCCCGCGGCCGACCATAAAGAAGGACTGGGTCTGGGACGAAGCCGTCGTTCGCGACATCGGCCGGGAGCGTCGGGTTTCGGTTAAACCTGCCTCTCGGCGGCGAGGCGGTTATCGGCCGCTGAGTTGCCTGATCTCTGCGATCACAAACTCAACGGTGAAGGCAATCTGGGTGGCTTGAACGGCGTTGAAGCCGCATAGCGTCAGAAGAACAGGCATCCATTTCATGAGAGGCCCCTCTCGCGTGAAGCCATGGCAAACCCATAAAGCGCGGTGAAACCCGTGAATGCTACCGCCAGCTTGGTATCTCCGAGCGCCCTAGTCGCCTTGAAAAATACCGAAAGCAGGGCAGCAACGGATGTAAGAGCAATAACCATCGCGGGTAGTGCTTCTCCAACCGCTTGCAGCAGCGGTCTGACGATCAGATCTATGTCATGGCTCACCTTTTGTTTTCTGTTCATGAACATATTCTCCGACGCCGTGGATCCTATGCCGCTAGAATAGGATGAAGCTTTGGATCACTTAATGGCTCCACGCGCTTCAAGGCTTGTTAGCGACGCCACATAGTCCGAAGACGGAAAACGATGGCGGCAAGCAGAAGCCGTCAGCGCTCACCGCCTATTTTCGAGGCCTGGACGATGACCGCCGCCACTTTCTGGGGCTTGGAAATCTGGATCAGGTGGCTGCCAGCAAGCTCGAGCGTGACCGTATGAGACCGGCGATACAATGTCCGCAGCATGTCGGGAGACAGCGTGCGATCGTCCTGGGCGACGATCCCGAAACTGGGCTTCGTGTGCCACGCCGCTGACGGCACCTTGGTTCCGAATGCGGCGACCGGCGTCGGTCGCTGTGCGGAGGCAAGATAGCGAGCCTCCGACGCAGGCAGGTCGCCCGCTACATCCTGCTGGAACATCGCCGGTTCCACGATCAGCGAGGTGTCATCGACCATCATGAGATGGCTCGGAAGCGGCCATCTGGCGTTCAGCTCTCCGACCGTTTCCCCAGCGTCCGGCTGCAACGCCGCCACGTAAACAAGCGATTTCACCTTGGCGTCTGTGCCTGCTGCAGTGATCACCGCGCCGCCATAGGAATGCCCGACCAAGACGACGGGGCCGTTCTGACGGTCGATGACCCGCCGGGTGGCCGCTATGTCAGCCTCCAGCCCAGTGAGGGGAAGCTGCACGACCGAGACGTTGTAATGTTTGCGGGTGAGGATGTCGTAGACCTTGCGCCAACTGGAACCATCCATTGCGGCGCCATGCACGAGGACCACGTTCTCGATGGGAGGTGCCTCGCCGGCGGCGGCTGCGCCGCTGGCGAGGGTTGCTGCGGCTGCTACGGCCAGAGTCATGAATCTGCGCTTCATCGGCTTAGTCCTGCATGATCTTTCAGGTTAACGGCTGCTCGGCACGGCGGCGCCGTGCCGAGGGGGTGTTCAACGGCTTGCCTTGCCGTCGAGACTGAAACGACCGGCTCCGAACGCGACGATCTGAAGCAATCCGCCGATGATGGAGATGTTTTTGAAGAAGTGGATGAACTGGTTCTGGTCGGCCAGGTTGCTGTGGAATGCGAGCGCCGCGCCAAGGGTGAACAGAGCCATGACAGCGGCCACGAGACGCGTGCGGTAGCCGGCCAGCAGTGCGATGCTGCCTGCGATCTCGACCAGGACAGCCAGACCGAAGCCGACCGAAGCGAACGGGAGCCCGACGCCTGCGATCATCCCGATCGTTGCCGCTGGAGCAGTCACCTTGGACACGCCCGAGAGGAGGAAGAGCGGCGCGATGAACGCGCGTCCGGCAAGGGCGGCGTAGGACGATGCATTTGCAGAAGAGTGCGCGCCCGAGATGGCTTGGGCGGGGCTGATAGCTGCGGTGTTCATGAGGTATCTCCTTGGACTTCTTCAGCCGGTCACCATGACCGCTGCTGACATCCAAATGGCACCTCATTGCTCATCTAAATAGACGAATTGGATAGACGCTTAGGATCGATAAAATCGACATGTCCTAGTGACTATGTCGCTCGGCCTAACAAGGCTTGACGCTCTCCAGAGGATTATTTTGACCCGTCCGCCGGGATAGATCCGCTTCACCAACCAAGTGAAAGGATAGCTCTCATGCAAAATCTCGATGGCAAGGTCGTGCTGATCACGGGCGCAAGCAGCGGCATTGGCGAAGCCACCGCGCGCACTCTGGCCGAGGGCGGCGCCACGGTTGTTCTGGGTGCTCGCCGCACCGACCGCCTGGAAAAGCTCGTCGCCGAAATCGAAGCTGCCGGTGGCAAGGCTCTGGCAAAGCCTCTGGACGTCACCGACCGGGAAGACGTCGCGGCGTTTGCGCAGGAGGCGCTGGCGCGGTTCGGCAAGATCGATGTCATCGTCAATAATGCCGGCGTCATGCCGCTCTCGCCGATGGCGGCACTCAAGGTCGACGAATGGGACCGCATGGTCGACGTCAATATCAAAGGAACGCTGTACGGGATCGCCGCGGTGCTGCCGGTGATGAACGAACAGGGCTTTGGCCAGGTGATCAACATCGCCTCGACGGGCGGCCACGCCGTGTCCCCGACCGCGGCAGTCTATTGTGCGACCAAGTTTGCCGTGCGTGCCATTTCCGAAGGCCTGCGCCAGGAGAATGACAAGATCCGCGTGACGGTCATCAGCCCGGGCGTGACGGCATCCGAACTCGCCGACTCGATCTCCGACCCGAAGGGCCGCGAGGAGATGAAGGCGTATCGCAAGGTCGCCATCAGCCCCACCGCGATCGCCCGGGCCATCCGCTTTGCCATCGTGCAACCCGCTGACGTCGATACGACCGAGATGATCGTCCGTCCTACCGCCACGTCCCTCTGAGACTGGCTCCAAGCCTCCGCCCGGACAGTCACCAGAACAGGCGATTGGCTGGGCGCTGGATCTAGGACCGATCGACATTCAGCCCATGTTGGAACGAGTCACGTGCCTCGTTCCAACCTGCAAAGCGCGATTTCCTGCGCTTCGGTGCTCACGGACTTTCATGTCCGCTGCGCTCCGATGCTCAAAAATCACCCTTTTCGGCTCCACCTGAACTGAATGTCGATCGGTCCTAGGTCGGTGCAGCGTCCGCCTGCTCCTTGAAACGCTGGATCAGCCAGCGACCGGCGGGGCCGGGCGGACTGTCGGTCCGGTAGATGGCATCCATGACATAGTCGCCGCCGATGCTGTCGGGCATTTCCAGCTTCACCAATCTCCCGGCCGCTATATCATCGCCGATCATCGGCTCTGGCATATTGCCCCAGCCGATCCCCGCCTTGAGAAGCATGTGCTTGGAACTCAGGTCGGCAAGGCGCCACGTGCTCGTGCCGACGACGGCGATGTCCCGGCCCCTCGTGAGCGCCGATCGGTCAGTGAGCACAAGCTGGACATGCTCACGCCCGGCTCCGGGGAGGTTTTCCTCGGCAAGGGCAAGGGGATGGGTCGGGGCCGCCACGGGGATCATCCGTACGCTTCCGATGCCTTCCTTTTCGATACCGTCTACCGTCACCAGCGGCCCCGCGACCCCGATGTTGGCAACGCGGTCCAGCACCAGCCGCGTCACCGAGCCCAGTGATTCGACATAAAGGTGCAGCGTCACAGTCGGGAATTGATCGCGGAAACTGGTGAGCGCATCCACCACCCGCTCCTCGGGCAGCAACGTGTCCAGAACGATATGAAGTTCGGACTCCAGTCCCTGCAGCATGCCTTTCGATTTTGCGCGCAGGCTGTCGATGCCGCCCGCCACCCGGCGCGCTTCGGCCAGGACCATGCGGCCCGCTTCGGTGAGCTGCGGCTTTCTCGTCGTCTCGCGATCGAAGAGCGTGAGCCCAAGTTGAGCCTCAAGATTGGCGATCGAGTAGCTGACCACAGAAGAGGCACGATTGAGCTGCCGCGCCGCGCCCGCAAAGCTGCCGACGTCTACAACCGTCAGAAAGACCTTCAGCTGGTCGAGCGTCGGGGTGCCTGGCTCACTTATCATATCGAATTCCTCGAACCTAATCGCCTATCGTATGCCGGTTTTTTAGACCGAAGGAAACGCATAACTCTCCGTCATCGCCAACGGCTCATCGCCGACGATGAAGGAACAAGACATGACTTTTCAAGCAAATCCAGCACTCGTCGAGCAGATCATACTGCCGGCGGTGCGCGACCTCGGCGGCTTCGATGTACGCCGCGCGCTCCCTTCGATCCAACGCCGAATGATCGGGCCGTTCGCCTTCTTCGACGCCTTCGGCCCTGCCGTGTTTCGGTCCGGCGAAGGTGTGGATACTCGCCCCCATCCGCACATCGGCCTCGCCACCCTCACCTATCTGATTGAAGGCGAACTCGATCACCGGGACAGCGAAGGCTACTTCCAGACCATCCGGCCTGGCGAGGTCAACCTGATGACCGCGGGGCGTGGGATCGTACACTCCGAACGCAGTGGCCAGGCCTTCCGCGACCGCGAAGACCGCATGTTCGGCTTCCAGACCTGGCTGGCGTTGCCGCTGGAGCTGGAGGAGGCTGACCCCGGCTTCAAGCATATCGAGGCGGCCAGCATTCCGAGCCTTACCGAGGACGGCGTGCGCCTGAACCTGCTCGCCGGCAGCTTGGGAGGAGTGAAATCCCCGACACCGATCTTTTCCGAGACGCTCTATGCGGATCTGCAGCTGGATGCCGGAAAGCGCTTCAAGCTGACCTCCGATCATGTCGAACGGGCGGCCTACGTCGTCGAAGGAGAGATCGAGGTCACAGGGCAAGAAGGCCGCTTCGTCAAGGACCAGCTGATCGTCTTCAAGCCCGGGTCGGAGATCATCTTTCGCGCTGTCTCGAATGCGCGATTGATGGTGCTGGGCGGCGAGCCCCTCGAAGGCGAACGCCACATCTACTGGAACTTCGTCTCGAGTCGCCTCGATCGCATCGAGCAAGCCGCTGCGGACTGGCGGTGGGGGCGCTTTCCCATCGTTCCGGGCGATCCGGAGTTCATCCCTCTCCCCTCGACGTCGCCCCGCGCCGCCTGAGATTCCCCAACCAATTCCATCAAAAGGATATTCATCATGACCTACTCGATCATCGGTTCCGGCGCGATCGGCACTGCACTTGCCCGTCAGTTCGCGCGCACCAACACGCCTGTCCTCATCGCCAATACCCGAGGGCCCGCCTCGCTCGCCGGCCTGGCGCGGGAGCTGGGATCGGCGGTTCGCCCCGTCGCGCTTTCGGATGCGCTCCAGGCTGACACCATCATTCTGGCGGTGCCCTTCTCGTCGGTCGAACAGGTGGCAGCCGAAACGGCCGACTGGAGCGGCCGGGTGGTTATCGATGCCACGAACGCGATCAACTTCACCGATTTCTCGCCCGCCGATCTGGGCGGTCGCCTGTCGAGCGACATCGTCGCGGCCGCGCTGCCCGGCGCTGCCGTCGTGAAGGCCTTCAACACGCTTCCGGCGGCGGTCCTTGCCGAGGAGCCAGGATTGGACGCGGGAAAGCGGACGATCTTCCATGCGAGCAATGACCCGCAAGCGTCGGCCGCGGCGGCCGAGCTAATCGCCATCCTCGGTTATGCCCCGATCAATCTCGGCCGCATCGACGAGGGCGGTCGTCTCCAGCAGTTCGGCGGACCGTTGATGGTCCACAGCCTCATCAAGCAGGCCTGATCCCACCCTTTAACGGGCGTCCCGCGCGCTCAGGAGAAGTTACATGTCCAATATTCTTGAAGGCAAGACCGTCGTCGTCACCGGCGCCGCCAGCGGCATCGGCCGCGCCATCGCCATCTCGGCTGCGAAGCATGGCGCCAAGGCCGTCATCGTGTCCGACATCGTCGAAGCGCCGCGCGAAGGTGGCACCCTCACCACCCAGGAGATCGAAGCGTTAGGCACGCCTTCGCTGTTCGTGCGGGCCGACGTGTCGAAGAAGGAAGACAACAACCAGCTCGTTGCTGCTGCCGAGCAATTCGGTGGCGTGGACGTCATGGTGCTCAATGCCGGCATTTCCCTTCGCTCCGATGGGGCAGAGGTCTCCGAGGAAGACTACCGACGTCTGATGTCGATCAACCTCGATGGGACGCTGTTCGGTGCCCAGGCGGCAGCACGGCAAATGAAGGCTGCCGGAAAGGCCGGCAGCATCGTGCTGATGGCCAGCATGGGCGGCCTTGTCGGCGCAGGCATTACCGTGGCCTACTCGACCAGCAAGGGCGGTGTCGTCCTGATGGCCAAGGCGCTCGCCGACGCGCTCGGTCCCGATGGCATCCGCGTCAACGCCGTTGCTCCCGGAACGATCGATACGGAGCTGCTGCGCAGCACGCCGGACATCGCCGCCGCGAGCGAAGGCTTCCGTCAGCGCACGCCTCTGCGCAGGCTTGGTCAACCCTCGGAAATCGGCGATGCCGTCGCGTTCCTGGGATCTGATTTGTCCAGCTATGTTTCCGGCATCGCGCTTCAGGTTGACGGCGGCCTGCTGGCGGTCATCTGAGGATCGGCAAGCCCGATCGTGACAGTGCCACGCTTGTCGATTTTTTCGATGGTAGCCGTCGATCATATTCGGATTTTCGAACCGAAAGATGGCTGCCAAAACGAACTCACACAGACGCTTTTGTCCCCCACCTCTCTCAAGGATCACTACAATGGCTAAGGTTCTCGTTCTTTATTACTCCTCCTATGGGCACATCGAAACGATGGCTCATGCCATCGCCGAAGGCGCCCGCTCGGCCGGCGCTACCGTTGACGTCAAGCGCGTGCCCGAGACGGTGCCCGAAGACATCGCCCGCGGCGCGCATTTCAAGCTCGAACAGGATGCGCCGGTTGCGACCGTCGCCGAGCTCGCCGACTATGACGCGATCATCGTGGGCACCGGCACGCGCTTCGGGCGCATGTCGAGCCAGCTTGCCGCATTCCTCGACCAGGCAGGTGGGCTGTGGGCGCGGGGCGCGCTCAAT
>Ga0105251_10001429_pt1 | contig 20580 bp, 25 predicted proteins | sample KBSS64metaG_FD_80424 | JGI IMG/M metagenome (GOLD analysis project Ga0105251, IMG submission 80424) | Switchgrass rhizosphere microbial communities from Kellogg Biological Station, Michigan, USA - KBS S6-4 metaG | ecosystem: Host-associated > Plants > Roots > Rhizosphere > Soil | place...
CCCTTAATCATTTTGACTATCTTAAAATATGCGGACGAGGCTGTAAAATATCAAATTCCTTAAAAAACAATGCGATAAAAATTGGCACGCATCTTGTATTAACTAAGCAGGGCAACACGTTTTAAAACATTAAAAGAGGAACATCATTATGGGTATTTTTTCTCGTTTCGCTGACATCGTAAATGCCAACATTAATTCCCTGCTGGAGCGTGCTGAAGATCCGCAGAAACTGGTCCGTCTGATGATTCAGGAAATGGAAGACACCTTGGTCGAAGTGCGTTCCACCTCTGCGCGGGCGCTGGCTGAAAAGAAACAGCTGTCACGCCGTATTGAGCAGGCAGAGATCCAGCAGGCCGAATGGCAGGAAAAAGCGGAACTGGCGCTTCGCAAGGATAAAGATGATCTGGCGCGGTCAGCACTGATCGAAAAACAGAAACGCACTGACCTTATCGCTTCACTGAAACAGGAAGTGGGCCAGGTTGAAGAGACGCTGGAACGTATGAAAGGCGAAATCAGTGAGCTGGAGAAAAAGCTGACTGAAACACGTGCCCGCCAGCAGGCGTTAACACTGCGTCACCAGGCGGCCTCTTCATCACGCGATGTTCGTCGTCAGCTGGACAGCGGTAAAATCGACGAGGCGATGGCCCGGTTTGAATCTTTTGAACGACGCATTGACCACATGGAAGCGGAAGCAGAAAGCCACGGTTTCGGTAAGCCAAAAACCCTGGACCAGCAGTTTACTGACCTGAAAGCGGATGATGAAATCAGCCAGCAGCTTAATGCGCTGAAAGCCAAAATGAACCGCAGTGAGTAATCATCGACGTTGCAATAAGTGATTAAGGAGAGTCAATGAGCGCACTTTTTCTTGCCATACCCTTAACGATCTTCGTGCTGTTTGTCGCACCGATCTGGTTATGGTTGCATTACAACAACAAACGCAACGGCGGTTCGGAACTGTCGCAAAGCGAAATCCAGCGCCTGCAGCGTGTTACGCAGGATGCACAGCGGATGCGTGAACGCATTGACGCGCTGGAAGCGATTCTGGATGCCGAACACCCTAACTGGAGGCAGCCATGATGAAAGGCCGTAAGTTGTGGCGCAAGCCTGACGAAGGAAAGTTGATGGGCGTCTGTGCGGGTCTGGCGGAGTATCTCGATATTCCGGTGCGTCTGCTTCGGGTCATTGTGGTCTTATCACTGTTCTTTGGTCTGTTTATGTTTACGGTGGTCGCCTATTTCTTGCTGGGTTTTGTGCTGGATGTGAAACCCGCCAATGTCACGGAGGACGAACGTCAGCTCAGCGCCAGCGAGCTGCTGGACCAGCTGGAGAGTGCGCTGCAGCGCGATGAGCGCAGCGTGCGCGACGTGGAGCGTTATGTGACGTCTGAAACTTTCAGCGTACGCAGCCGCTTCCGCCAGATTTGATTATATTATTGCCGGGCCGTTACGGGCCCGTCCGCTCTCTCAATGGAGGTGTTGATGTCTTTTTCGCGATCCACTGCTTTTCGCCACCGCGCGGCACCTGCATTGAAGTCGGCGGCTAAATTTATCATTATCAATGCTGTTACCTACGGTCCCGCCGGTGTCACTGGCTGGGCGGTGAAATCGGTAGCGCGACGCCCGTTACGTCTTCTGCTGGCTGTGGCACTTGAGCCATTGCTGAAACGCGTGATGAATCGGGTGGCATCGCGCTTCATCAGGGAGAACGATGAAAAGACTGCAAAGTGAATTAATGGCATTAATGAACCGTGGCGTTGATCGCCACCTTCGGCTGGCGGTCACCGGATTAAGCCGCAGCGGTAAAACCGCCTTTATTACCTCACTGGTCAATCAGCTTTTAACGGTTCACAGCGGCGCACGTTTGCCGCTGTTTTCCGTTGTGCGGGACGAGCGACTGTTGGGCGTCAAACGGGTGCCGCAGCGGGACATGGGAACCGCGCGCTTTACCTACGACGAAGGCCTGGCACAACTCTACAGCACGCCGCCCGCCTGGCCGACGCCCACCCGTGGCGTCAGCGAAATGCGTCTGGCGCTGCGTTACCGTCCAAATGATTCGCTGCTGCGTCATCTGAAAGAGACGGCAACACTCTATCTGGAAATTGTCGACTATCCCGGAGAATGGCTACTGGATCTGCCGATGCTGGCGCAGGATTATCTCGCCTGGTCACGGCAGATGAACGGTCTGCTGCAGGGCGATCGTGCGGAGTGGGCAAAACCCTGGCGCACGCTCTGCGAAAAACTCGATCCGCTTGCTCCCGCCGATGAAACCCAGCTGGCAGAGATTGCTGCGGCCTGGACTGACTACCTGCATCGCTGTAGATCTGAAGGCCTGCATTTTATTCAGCCTGGCCGGTTCGTGCTGCCTGGCGATATGGCAGGCGCGCCTGCGCTGCAGTTTTTCCCCTGGCCAACCGCTGATGAGTCGCAACTCACTAAGCTGGCGCAGGCGGATAAGGGGAGTAACTTCAGCATGCTGCAGCAGCGCTTCAACTACTACTGCCAGCATGTGGTGAAGGGCTTTTACAAAAATCACTTCCTGCGTTTTGACCGCCAGATCGTGCTGGTTGACTGCCTCCAGCCCCTGAATAGTGGTCCTCAGGCGTTTAATGATATGCGGCTGGCGCTGACTCAGCTGATGCAGAGCTTTCATTACGGCCAGCGCACCCTGTTTCGCCGGCTTTTCTCACCGGTGATCGACAAATTACTGTTTGCGGCGACTAAAGCGGATCACATCACCAGCGATCAGCACGGCAACATGGTCTCGCTGTTGCAGCAACTGGTGCAGGATGCCTGGCAGAACGCCGCGTTTGAGGGGATTAGCATGGACTGCATCGGACTGGCATCAGTGCAGGCGACACAGAGCGGCCTGGTCGACCACCGTGGCGAGAAGATCCCGGCCCTGCGCGGTCACCGGCTGGATGATGGTGAACCGCTTACCGTCTATCCGGGTGAAGTCCCGCCGCGCCTGCCTGGCAATGCCTTCTGGCAGCAGCAGGGTTTTCAGTTTGAACAGTTCCGGCCGCAGCAGCTCGACGTCGACCGTCCACTGCCGCATATCCGCATGGATGCCGCGCTGGAATTTTTATTGGGAGATAAATTGCGATGAGTGATCCGCTGAAGCCGCGTATCGATTTTGCTCGTCCGCCGGATGAGAGCACCACCACGCCGCTGCGTCCGGCGCAGACCTTTGAAGCGGACGCGCAGGCTGCGTTTCTGGCAGTGCAGGATGAAGATGTTGCCGTAGAAGAAGAAGGTGCAGGGGAGCGCGCAGTGGAAGCGGCTCTGAAACCTAAACGCAGTCTGTGGCGCAAAATGGTGACCGCAGGCGCACTGCTGTTTGGCGTTAGCGTGATTGCGCAGGGGGTGCAGTGGACGCATGACGCCTGGCTGGCACGCGACTGGTTTTCACTGGGGAGCGGCGTAGCAGGCGGACTTATTGTGCTGGCGGGTGTCGGCGCGCTGACCACTGAGTGGCGTCGGCTCTACCAGCTGCGTCAGCGTGCCGAAGAGCGGGATGTGGGCCGGGAGCTATTGCACAGTCATGGTATCGGTAAAGGTCGGGCATTCTGCGAAAAGCTGGCCCAGCAGGCTGAACTGGATCAGGCGCATCCGGCCCTGCAGCGCTGGCATGCCTCGCTGCACGAAACCCACAATGACAGCGAAATCGTGCGCTTGTATGCGCAGCTGGTGCAGCCCGTTCTGGACAGGCAGGCGCGGCGTGAAATCAGTCGTCATGCTGCGGAAGCAACACTGATGATTGCGGTCAGTCCGCTGGCACTGGTGGATATGGCGTTTATCGCCTGGCGTAATCTGCGGCTGGTCAATCGCATCGCGGCGATATACGGCATCGAACTGGGCTACTTCAGCCGTATCCGGCTGTTCCGCCTGGTGCTGCTCAATATGGCTTTTGCCGGCGCGTCCGAACTGGTGCGGGAAGTGGGAATGGACTGGATGTCGCAGGATATCGCTGCCCGGCTTTCCACGCGCGCTGCCCAGGGCATTGGTGCAGGCCTGCTGACTGCAAGGCTGGGCATCAAAGCGATGGAGCTTTGTCGTCCACTGCCGTGGCTGGAGCAGGATAAGCCACGGCTTGGCGAGTTTCGGCGCGAACTGCTGGGCCAGCTGAAAGAGGCACTGCAGAAGGGCGGTAACAAATCAGCCTGAATCTCGCGTGACACATTAAAGGCGGCATAGCCGCCTTTAATGATCAGTGAGGCTGGCGCAGCACCTGCCGTGAATCGATAATCAGACACTCACCCGGACAGGCGGATTCATCTGTATTCACCGGATTTGCAGGCAGCGTAAAGGCCATGCCATTTTTCTCCCTGATAAAATGCGCCATCCCGGCAAATATCTTCCAGTCGGCCAGAGTTACCTTCGACAGAACAAAACACCATCACACGCGCTGTGCCTGTCAACTTTTCCTGACAGATCCCTTTCTACCGGCGCATCACTTAGCGTAATATTCATTTATCTGAACCTGATTAAGGCGAACGCAATGCGTCTGGAAGTGTTCTGTCAGGACCGCATCGGTCTGACGCGTGAACTGCTCGATCTGCTGGTGGCACGCAACATTGATTTACGCGGTATTGAAATTACGGCGCTGGGCCGCATCTATCTGAATTTTTCGGCACTGGAATTTGACGCTTTCAGTAATCTGATGGCAGAAATCCGGCGTACACCGGGCGTAACAGATGTGCGCACGGTAACGTACATGCCTTCGGAGCGTGAACATCGCGCGCTGAGTGCCTTACTGGTGGCCATGCCAGATCCGGTTTTCTCCATCGATCTGAAAAGCAAGGTGGAACTGGCTAATCCGGCGGCACAAAACCTGTTTAATCTTGATGAAGAGAAAATGCGCAATTTCAGCGCCGGCAACCTGATTAATGGCTTTAACTTCATGCGCTGGCTGGAAAGCGATCGGGTTGAGGCGCAGGCGCAGCATGTCGTCATTGAAGGGCGCGATTTTCTGATGGAAGCGCGTCCTATTTATCTGCCGGGTGAAGAGGGCCAGAACGACAGGCCGGTCGGGGCGATGGTGATGTTGAAGTCAACCGCTCGCATGGGCCGTCAGTTACAGAATCTGGTGGTCACCGACGAATCCGAGTTTGACCATATCATTGCCGTCACGCCGAAGATGCGTCAGGTGGTCGATCAGGCGCGCAAACTGGCGATGCTGGATGCGCCGTTACTGATTGTCGGCGATACCGGCACCGGGAAAGATATGCTGGCACGCGCCTGCCATCTGCGCAGCGCCCGTGGGAAAAATCCTTTCCTGGCGCTGAACTGTGCCTCATTACCCGACGACGTTGCGGAAAGCGAGCTGTTTGGTCATGCCGCCGGTGCCTATCCGAATGCGCTGGAAGGCAAGAAGGGCTTTTTTGAGCAGGCCAATGGTGGCTCGGTATTGCTGGATGAGATTGGCGAGATGTCGCCGAGAATGCAGACCAAGCTGCTGCGTTTTCTCAATGATGGCACCTTCCGCCGCGTCGGTGAAGAGCATGAAGTCCATGTTAATGTGCGCGTAATCTGCGCTACGCAGAAGAACCTGATTGAACTGGTGCAACGCGGTGGGTTTCGCGAAGATCTTTTTTACCGGCTCAATGTGCTGACGCTGCAACTGCCCCCGCTGCGCGATCGACCGCAGGATATCCTGCCACTGACCGAGATGTTTGTGGCCCGCTTTGCGGATGAGCAGGGGATGGCCCGGCCGCGACTCTCGCCACAGCTCATTGCATTTCTGACGCGCTACGCCTGGCCTGGCAATGTGCGCCAGTTAAAAAATGCGTTGTATCGCGCGTTAACCCAGCTGGAAGGATATGAACTGCGACCGCAGGATATTGTGTTGCCTGAACAGACACTGGATGTATCGCTGGGCGATGAAGCACTGGAAGGAACGCTGGATCAGATTACCAGCCGTTTTGAGCGGTCAATACTGACGCGGCTTTATCTCTCCTATCCCAGCACCCGAAAACTGGCAAAACGTCTGGGTGTTTCCCATACCGCGATTGCCAACAAGCTGCGTGAATATGGTCTGGGACAGAAGCGCACCGAAAGCGAATGATCGGTAAGCAGAGAGCAGGAAGCGGATAACCAGGGTATCCGCTTTTTTTATTACTTCAGCGCGGCCAGGGCAGCGTCGTAATCAGGCTCAGTGGTGATTTCATCAACCAGCTGGCTGTAAATCACTTTATCGTTCTCATCCAGAACGATCACCGCACGTGCGGTCAGGCCTTCCAGCGCACCATCAGCAATTTCTACACCATACTCATACTTGAATTCTGAGCCGCGCAGCGTCGACAGCGTCACCACATTGCTCAGGTTTTCCGCGCCACAGAAACGCGACTGGGCAAAAGGCAGATCGGCAGAGATGCATAACACCACGGCGTTATTCAGCTCGCTTGCCGCCTGGTTGAATTTGCGCACTGATGAGGCACAGACACCGGTATAAACGCTTGGGAAAATGTTCAGAATTTTGCGTTTTCCTGCATACTCAGAGAGCGCAACGTTAACCAGGTTCTTTGCTACCAGCGTGAAAGGCTTAGCTTTATCGCCAGCCTGTGGAAACTGACCTGCAACCGGAACGGCATTACCCTGAAAATGAACAGTCTGAGACATAGTGATTCCTTTTGATGATAAAAAAGATCTGACACAAAACGGCTAAAGATAGCCGTTGTTTATGACATAAATGTTAAGGGTTTACGAGTTCAATTGTGGAATTTAACGTGGCGGTCTGCCACTGCGTCACACTTTGTGGAGTGTAAATGAGAACGGTAAAAAGTTATCCCGAAGCCTGGCCGTTGCATACGCCGTTTGTCATTGCCCGTGGAACCCGGACCGAAGTCAAAGTGGTGGTGGTTGAAATTGAGGAAGATGGCGTAAAAGGCGTCGGTGAAGCGACGCCCTATGCGCGCTATGGTGAAAGCGAAGCATCGGTGCTGGCGCAGATCGCCACGTTGCTGCCCGCGCTGCAAGAGGGCATGACGCGCGAGGCATTACAACAGGCGCTGCCTGCCGGGCGGCGCGCAACGCCATCGACAGTGCACTGTGGGATCTCGCCGCACATCAGCAGCAGCGCAGCCTCTGGGCGCTTAGCGGTGTGACTGCGCCTGCTGATGTCGTGACCGCGCAGACCGTCAGCATTGATACCCCTGAGGCGATGGCCAGCAGCGCACTCGCACTGTGGCAGCATGGTGCAACACTGCTGAAAATTAAGCTGGATAACAATTTCATTACTGAACGGCTGATGGCCATCCGCGCCGCCGTGCCGGAGGCAACCCTGATTGTGGATGCAAATGAGTCCTGGCACGCTGAAGGCCTGGCGGCACGCTGTCAGCTGCTGGCAGACATTGATGTGGCGATGCTGGAACAGCCTTTACCTGCAGGTGAAGATGCGGCACTGGAGAACTTTATCCATCCCTTGCCAATCTGCGCCGATGAGAGCTGTCATACACGTGAAAGCCTGGCCGCGCTGCGAGGCCGTTATGAGATGGTCAACATCAAGCTGGATAAAGCGGGCGGTCTGACAGAGGCGCTGGCGCTTGCCGATGACGCGCAGCAGCAGGGCTTTGCGGTGATGCTGGGCTGCATGCTCTGCACCTCGCGGGCGATACGTGCTGCGCTGCCGCTGGTGCCGCAGACCCGTTTCGCCGATCTTGATGGGCCGACCTGGCTGGCGGTGGATGCAGAACCGGCGATCACCGTGCGCAGCGGTCGGCTGATTATTGCTGCAAGCGCAGCAAACTAACCATCATCTCAAGATAGGTTTCCGTGGCTTCATCCACGGAAATCACCGGCATCTCAGCGGTCACGCAGGGCAGACTGAGATCGTAACACCAGCTGCCGAATGAGCCAGGCGTGTCATATCCCACGCTGCTGACGCGAGGAAGGCCGGTTTGGCTGGCCAGCCAGCCGCCAATCTCCACCTGATGCGGGTCGTCAATACAGCCCAGCGGCTCATGCCAGGAAACGATCCAGGCTGGCTTAAGTTGATGTATCAGGGCACAGAGCGCCAGTGTTTCCGGTTCAGAACCCGGATGCGTGCCGGTTGAGAGCGTGACATCCCGCGCATCGGCAGCGCTGTTCCAGCGATAAACGGTCTCTCCGGGCTGCCAGTTCGCTGCCGGGAAGTTGCGGTTGAGATCGACGCCATTTGCGTTAGCGCGCAGGCCAAGCTGACAGCCATCAGGATTGACTGCCAGCACCACGTGGTGCCGACGCATGCCATCGGGCAGTGTCCGTAACGCAGCAGAAAGGGTGGCGATGGCCGCATTTTCATCACCGTGTGTGCCAGCCAGAATCAGACCGCTGTCGGGGTCACCCAGTGGCGCTGGAAACCACAGCAGCGGCGCGCCCAGCACGGAGCGGCCATACTGCTGATACGAAACGTCAAGTTTGCCGCGAAGGGGACGCGGATGAAGTGGCGACATACAGATTTCCTCAAAGGGTTTTACTCAAAGTAGCGGAAAAGCCGTGTGCGGAAAATAGCTATTTATCTGTCAGCCATTTGCGATAAAGTGCCCTGCACAAGCTACATCGGCAACAGACTGATGCAGCACTTCTTTGGGGTAAAGGAGTGATAATGGTTAAGACCTTTCGTATGACGCTGGCAGCAATCAGTCTGAGCAGCATCCTCACACCCGCCATTGCGGCGAATCCACCCGCTGGCGCGCAGCTGGCCGAACAGCAGCAGATCGTTCGCCATATTAAAGATGAACCCGCTTCACTTGATCCGCTTAAAGCGGTAGGGCTGCCTGAAATTCAGGTGATTCGCGATCTGTTTGAAGGTCTGACAAATCAGGATGCTCAGGGCAAAATCGTGCCGGGCGTGGCACAGAGCTGGAGCAGCAGCGACAACAAAACCTGGGTCTTCACCCTGCGCAATAACGCGCGCTGGTCAAACGGCGAACCGGTCACGGCGCAGGATTTTGTCTACAGCTGGCAGCGGCTGGTCGATCCCAAAAACAGCTCAGGCTCTGCCGGGTTTGCGGGGTTAAGCGGTATTGAAAATGCGGCAGCGATTACCAAAGGCGAAATGACCCCCGATAAACTGGGAGTGACTGCCCAGAGCAAAACCCAGCTGAAAGTGACGCTGGATCGTCCTGTGCCGTGGTTCCCGGCGCTGGTGGCTAACGTGGCGCTCTTTCCGGTGCCGCAAAAAGTCATTGCCCAGCAAGGTGACAGCTGGACGGTACCCGGTAAACTGGTCGGTAACGGTGCCTATCAGCTCAGCGAGCGGGTAGTGAACGAGAAGATTGTCCTGACCCGTAATCCTCATTACTGGGATGATGCACATTCGGTGCTGACGAAAGTGACCTTTGTGCCAATCAATGAAGAGTCGAGCGCGACTAAACGTTATCGTGCCAACGACATTGATATCACCGAATCTTTCCCTAAGAACATGTATGCGTTATTAAAGAAAACGTTGCCGGGAGAGGTCTACACACCTGACCAGTTAGGCACCTATTACTATGCGTTTAACACCCAGAAAGGACCAACTGCCGATGTGCGGGTTCGCAAAGCTCTGTCCTGGTCTATCGACCGAAACGTCATTGCTGACAAAGTGCTGGGCACCGGTGAGAAACCGGCATGGCACTTTACGCCAGATGTGACAGCAGGCTTTAAGCCACTGCCCACGTTTATGCAACAGCACGATCAGAACGCCCTGAATGCGCAGGCCAAATCGCTGCTCGCCGCCGCCGGTTACGGTCCGGGTAAACCGCTGAAGCTCAAACTGCTCTACAACACCTCTGAGAGCCATCAGAAGATTGCGATTGCCGTGGCCTCAATGTGGAAAAAGAACCTCGGTGTGGATGTCACACTGGAGAATCAGGAGTGGAAAACCTACATCGACAGTCGTAACAGCGGAAACTTCGATGCGATTCGTGCCTCGTGGGTTGGAGACTACAATGAGCCTTCCACCTTCCTGAATCTGCTGACCTCGGGCAACAGCAGCAATATCGCGCGCTTTAACAACGCGGATTATGATGCAGTTGTCGCTAAAGCCAGCCGTGAAACCAGCGAGCAGGCACGTAACAGCGATTACAACCGTGCCGAGCAGATCCTCGCTGAACAGGCCCCGATTGCGCCCATCTATCAGTACACGAATGGCCGACTGATTAAACCCTGGGTTAAAGGCTATCCCATCACCAACCCTGAAGATGTCGCCTACAGCCGTGAACTGTGGATTGAAAAGCACTAAGCCTGTGGTGGCCGGTTTCCCGGCCACCTGCTGACATCTTTCTTCACAGCCCGGAGATTGCAACTCAACGCCGTCACGTTAGACTGTATCGTATTGATATTAGTGGTGAGGGAATGTTGTGGACGTCATTGAAGGAAAAGCATTACAGGTTTCAGATGCCATCATTTCATGCCAGCTGGATGGCAAGGGTGGGATGATCCCGATAGCTGAAGATGAAATTATCGAGTGTGAGCAGCCCTGCTGGCTGCATCTGAACTATACCCACAGCAAAAGCGCAGAATGGCTACAGTCAACGCCGCAGATTCCCGATGCCGTGCGTGACGCCTTAGCGGGTGACAGCATGCGTCCCCGCGTCAGCCGGCTGGGCGACGGATTTATGATCGTGCTGCGCAGCGTTAACCACAACACCGATGCGCGTCGTGACCAGCTGGTGGTGATGCGCGTGTTCATCAACGATAAGCTCATCGTCTCGACCCGGCGGCGTAAAGTCTCTGCCGTCGATGAAGTGCTCACCGATTTGCAAAACGGTAACGGCCCGATTGACTGCGGCAGCTGGCTGGTCGATGTCTGTGATGCCCTGACCGATCACACCAGCGAATTTATCGAAGAGTTACATGACAAAATCATTGAGCTGGAAGATGCGCTGCTTGACCAGCAGATGCCCGCGCGCGGCGAGCTGGGCCTGCTGCGCAAACAGCTGATTGTGATGCGGCGTTACATGGCACCGCAGCGCGATGTTTATGCCCGGCTGGCCAGTGAAAAACTGGGCTGGATGGATGACAGTGAACGACGCCGGATGCAGGAAATCGCCGATCGGCTGGGACGCGGACTGGATGATCTGGATGCGGGCGTAGCGCGCACTGCGATTCTGGCTGACGAGGTGGCCTCTGCGATGGCGGAGTCGATGAACCGCCGCACCTATACGATGTCACTGATGGCGATGATCTTCCTGCCCGCTACGTTCCTGACCGGTCTGTTTGGGGTTAATCTGGGTGGCATTCCGGGCGGTGGATGGGAGTACGGCTTCTCTATCTTCTGTCTGCTGCTCGTGGCACTGGCGGTGGGCGTCGCGGGTTATCTGCGTAAACGGCGCTGGCTGTAACGCGGAAAGGTCACATCGGCGGGGGCGTCTGATTTGAGGACGAAAATCCCGCCGGGTGGGGTAAAAATCATAATAAGAAAGCAAAAGCTGATCGACATCAAGAACCCAATGCCGCTGCTGACGCAAACTCTCTCCCGCAGGTGAATGCAACGTCAAGCGATGGGCGTTGCGCTCCATATTGTCTTACTTCCATATTTAGAATTATTGCATAGCACAATTAATTCAAAACATGCCGGCCCGTGTGCCGGCTTTTTTTTTACCCGCCTGGCTGGAACGCCAATCCTTTTCTAAACTTAAAGTCCATTCGCAAGAAAAGGAGTACGGCATGAGCGCGATTTACAACAGCGAGCCGATCCCTACGGATCCAGTCCCGATTCCTGAACCGATTCCTCATCCGCAACCCCAGCCTGATCAGCCGACCGATCCGGAATATCCGCCGATAATGGATCCACCGCCGCACCGCAACATATAAAAAAAGGGCGTGCTGCCAGCAGCACGCCCTTAACTTATCAGGTACTTACTTAATCTGAAGCACATCCAGACGTGCGCTGAGGTCCGGTGCATCGTCTTCATCAGCTCGCCAGCCCACAGGCTGCAACGGCAGGGTTTCGCGGTCAAAAGCGAGATCGCCGCCATCAACGACCGCATCGCCATGCTTAATCCCTTTAAAATCGAACAGATTGATATCTGCCAGGTGCGACGGCACGACGTTTTGCATTGCGCTGAACATAGTTTCAATGCGGCCAGGATAGCGCGTATCCCAGTCACGCAGCATATCGGCTACCACCTGCCGCTGCAGGTTTGGCTGAGAACCGCAGAGATTGCACGGGATAATCGGGAACTGACGCGCGTCTGAGAAACGAATGATATCTTTCTCGCGGCAGTAGGCCAGCGGACGAATCACAATCTGCTTGCCATCATCACTCATCAGTTTTGGCGGCATACCTTTCAGTTTTCCGCCGTAAAACATGTTCAGGAACAGCGTCTGCAGGATGTCATCGCGATGGTGGCCGAGCGCGATTTTAGTACAACCCAGTTCAGTCGCGACGCGATAGAGAATGCCACGGCGCAGGCGCGAGCAGAGTGAGCAGGTGGTTTTACCTTCCGGCACTTTCTCTTTGACGATGGAGTAGGTGTCTTCTTCGATAATCCGGTACTCAACGCCCTGTGCCTCAAGATATTGCGGCAGGATGTGCTCCGGGAAGCCAGGCTGTTTCTGGTCGAGGTTAACGGCAATCAGGCTGAAGTTGACCGGCGCACTTTTTTGCAGGCTGCGCAAAATTTCCAGCATGGTGTAGCTGTCTTTACCGCCCGACAGACAGACCATGATGCGGTCGCCTTCTTCAATCATATTAAAATCTGCAATGGCTTCGCCGACGTTACGACGCAGACGTTTCTGCAGCTTATTGAGGTTGTACTGTTCTTTCTTGTCTACCGTTTGATTATCTTGCATTTTTACCTATCTCAAAAACCAGAGAGCGTAGCCGAAGGGCAAATTGCTGTGCGCGTCCAGCCAGACACTTCACTGCGGTGTCACGAATATGCAGCGTATGGTACGGATTGTTGTCGCGAATGCCAGCACTGGAGTGAAGTAATCAGCGGAAAATCGCTGCCGGAGGCATCCGGCAGCGTCTCTCTTTTAAAGCAGATATTGCCGAAAAGGAATGCCGCGAGGAAGATGATGGTGAGAGCGCGCCTTTACATCCCCAGGAAGAAAGCCTGCTGGATGAGACGATGCCACGCGGGAGAATAGTGCGAGGTCAGCTGGCAGGAACATTTTTCCACTGACAATCAATTTCATCACTGTGTGTTGAGCAGGAAGGGGGGGAGGCCTGGTAAGCATCAGCACGCACATGATCTTTTTTTGCTGTACAACCGGCGATCATAAAAATGACAGAGAGAATGAATAGCGTTTTCATCGGGTCGATTTAATGAGTAAAAAAAGCAGCTTACGCAGTTATTAATCAATACTGATTAAACGGCGTGTTGTCTGTACTTGCCAGATTTGATACGCATCAAATTAAGTCGGATACGAAACCTCACAGGGTTTATTTTGTGACCCGGAATGACTTTTACAATGTCAAAATCTGAAAATCATACTTTGTTGAATATACGTTTGACCAATCAGATAGAGACTGATCCTTATATTGCCGCTGAAGCCTGTGAAACGTTAAATTCAGATTATTTTGCTTACACACCGCGCCGTTGCTTAAGCCATTGCTGCTCAAGGTGAATATGTATCCATCAGGTTACAATGATCAGTAAATTGTCAGGATGCGGGAAAGGTATTTTGCGTTTGATTTTTTTATTGCAACGTCCTGCGTGGATGCCGTTCGTTTCGCACATTTCGGCAATACAGCATTCCGATGAAGCCCTTTAATGACCGGGTATAAAATTAAAAAATGAATCAACATTTAACGTCTATGAAATATTCGGATAAAACAGACAAAATAAAGAAGTACGGCATCAGATTTATTATGACGCTGCTACTCTTTTTACTTTGCTATGTTGCCGTCATGTATTGCGGGGTTTTGTTGCTGGTTAACCGACACGGTTTGCTGCATTTTCTGCTGCACTAAACGCATTACCGTCAGCCACAGGCTTTAAAAATCCAGCGGTAGGCATGATGCAGAAAATGCCTGAGCACTTCCATTAAATCCTCAGCCCCTTCTTCTGCCAGACATTGTCCGGTCTCCAGCGCATTATTCACTGAATCCCGATGTTCCAGGAGCATCATGATGGCTGCGGCGCCCGCTATCAGCGTAAAAATCAGCATGCTGACTGCGAACCGATATTTAGGCGAAGTACTGGAAAGGGCGTCTTCTGGATGGTCAGAGTTCTGAGGCATTAGTTTCCGGGTAAAATGATTACGTAAATTAACAATAACGGATTATGCCATTACTTCCCGGCAGGCACTACTTTTAAGGTCAGACTCTGCGCATTTTTGATTTTTCAGAAATGGCAGGAGAAGGAGGGCGGTGACTGCCGCTCACCGCCTTCTGCAAGGTTCTTATGTGTTTGTCGCCATGTGTAGTGACGGGGTTGTTCAGCAAACGTTTACATCATCTCCAGCGACTGAACGCCTTTTATCTCAATAACCTTATCGTAGAGGTGCGCATCATTTGACTTGCGGGACAACGTTACCTGTATGCTGAGTTCGCACAGGCCGCTCTCCTCATCTCGATTAATCACCGTCACATTGCCATAACGAATACCTTCCCGCTGCATAACCAGTAGCACCAGCGGCACGCTTTTAGGCTTAAGGAAAACCAGTAACGTATGGTGCTTGCCGATTAAAACATGGCTCAGGCGGCGGAACACTTCCAGCACCACCAGCGCCAGCACTGTGCCATAAATGCCGCTCTCATACATGCCGCTGCCGATCACCAGACCAATCGCTGCCGTTACCCATAATCCCGCTGCCGTGGTCAGGCCTTTCACCACCTGCTTCTGAATCATGATGGTGCCTGCGCCCAGGAAGCTCATACCGCTGACGACCTGGGCTGCAATACGACTGGGGTCCAGTGCCACATGGTCGCTGGTGAGCATATCGGCGAAACCATACTTCGACACCAGCATGAACATCGCACTGCCGATACCGACCAGAATATGGGTACGCAGTCCCGCTTCTTTGGCCCGCATCTGACGCTCCAGACCAATCAGGCCGCCAAGAATACCGGCCAGGGCGATGCGAATTAACATATCCATTAACATGGCTTTACTCCGAAATAATAGGAACCGAAAAAGGGTGACAGTTCAGCGATAGCAGGTAAACAAGATAATTCTGCTTGCAAATCACGGTGGAGAATTTTGTAAAAAGCTGTTTCACCTCTCGACCCCTTGTGCTGCCTGACATATGCTGAGCCAGCCTATTATCCCCATTCCCGGAGTCCGATTGATGAAAGCAGCCACCTTTTTGCTGGCCGGTGCCGCATTATTACTCTCTGCCTGCAGTAGCAACAGTGATGATAACGAGCCACCGCAACAAGCCACCGCCGCGCACATCCAGCCTCGTGTGGTGATGTCTTCCCTGGCAGAAAGCACCTGTTCGAACGCAGGCGGAACGCTGGCGTTTTCACATCAGCTGGATGGATCACGTGTGGGCATGTGTCAGTTAGTGAATGGCCGTCGCTGCGATGAGCAGGCGTTAATTGGCGGGAACTGCGCGCGCTGATGAACAGGCCGGATAGCACCGGCCCGCATCATTAGCAGAGAATCGTCAGGCTGAGAGTCGGTTCGGGCACTCTTCACCCCGATCGAGCTGGCTAAGATTATTCAGTGTCGTCTCGGAAATGGCCGTCAGCGCTTCAGCCGTTAAAAATGCCTGATGACCGGTAAACAGTACGTTATGGCACGCTGAAAGACGACGGAACACATCGTCCTGAATCACATCATTCGACTTATCTTCAAAGAACAGGCCACGTTCATTCTCATACACATCCATGCCGAGCGCGCCGATTTTCTGCTGTTTCAGCGCATCAATCGCTGCCTGTGAATCAATCAGCCCGCCACGACTGGTGTTGATGATCATCACCCCATCGCGCATCTGACGAAACGCGTCGGCATTCAGCAGATGATGGTTTTCCGGGGTCAGCGGACAGTGCAGCGTAATGACGTGGGATTCTGTAAACAACGTCTTTAAATCAACATATTCTGCGCCCAGCTCACGCGCCTGCTCACTTGGGTAGGGATCAAACGCCAGCAGCCGCATACCAAACCCTTTCAGAATCCGCATGGTCGCAATGCCGATCTTACCCGTGCCGATAACGCCCGCCGTTTTGTTGTACATGTTAAAGCCGGTCAGTCCGTCGAGCGAAAAGTTCGCATCACGGGTACGCTGATACGCGCGATGAATACGGCGGTTAAGGGTCATCATCAGGCCGATAGTATGTTCAGCCACCGCTTCCGGTGAGTAGGCCGGCACCCGTACGACTTCCAGACCCAGCTCTTTCGCTGCAGCCAGATCGACATTATTGAAGCCAGCGCAACGCAGCGCGATATATTTCACACCCAGTCCGGCCAGCTCTTCCAGCACCGGGCGACTGCCGTCATCATTAACAAAAATGCAGACAGCATCGCAATCCACTGCGGTTTTGGCCGTGCTCTCTGAGAGTAAAAAGTCAAAAAATACCAGTTCGAAACCAAACTGCTGGTTAACCTGCTCAAGGTATTTCTGATCGTAATGTTTGGTGCTGTAAACCGCGATTTTCATCGTTGTGCTACTGCAGAGGTGATAAACCAAGGATAACGTTTTCTGACCGACTTTGCTGAAACTGCGTATTTGCGTCCCGTGCACACCTTCACCTCTGGCAGATTACATGCCATCATCGTTGTCAGGATACTGTAAGGAAAAGGATTATGGCTTTTATGCCACGGATGTTCCGGCGACGGCTGGCGGCCGTACTTGCGCTGATTCTCCTGCTGCTCGGCCTGATGTTGACTGTGACGCAATGGCTGCCAAGGCTGGTCGGCATCTGGCTGCCTGAGGATACCCGTATTGAACTGACGGGCGCACCGCGCTGGCGGCAGGGTGGCCTGTGGCTGCCTCAGATTCGTTACCTCGCAGGCGATTGCTCACTGGCAACCGTAAAGGCAGTGTCACTGGGCTGGCATCAGTCGCGCTGGAAGCTGGATGCGGACGAGCTGGTGGTGGAGAGCACCTGCCTGCAAAAATTACCCGCCAGTGACGAGAGATCGACAGCCCCCAAAACGCTGGCCGAATGGCAGGCAATGCTACCTGGTGCCGATGTTCATCTGAACAAACTTGTCGTGGCACCCTGGCAGGCCTATGCGGGCGCGCTGGACCTGACGCTGGAAAAAGATCGCCAGCAACTTAATTATCAGGGCGACAACCTGCAACTGGCGGCGACGCTGACCGGTCAGCAGCTCGCGATCAGTCGCCTGACACTTACCCATCCTGCGCTGCCTGAACTCATTACGCTAAGTGGTCATCTTGAGTTACCTGCTTTCGCCACCGATCTGCCGGTGAATGGTGAGGTGGACGGACAACTGGCGCTGGATGCATTACCGCATCCGCTGCAGTTAACGCTCAGCTGGAAGCAGCAGCAGGGCGAGTTACGCGTGGGGATGATGGATGAGAAAAGGCCGCTTCTCAGACTGCCGTGGCAAATCAGCCGCGATCAGATTCGGATCGAAAAGGGCGAGTATTTCTGGCCTCTGGCGGCTCAGCCACTGTCTGGATTTATTAACCTGACGCTGGATAACTGGCAGTCAGGTCTTGAAAACAGCCAGATCACGGGGCGCGTTAACCTGCTGACTCAGGGACGTGGCGGTAAAGGTAACGTGGTACTGGGCGTCGGTCCCGGCAACCTGAGTCTGACCAATAGCCACCTGCCGTTTCAGCTGACCGGTGAAAGCAAGCTGGCCGATCTGCAACTTTTCGGCTCTATTCCCGGCGTGCTCAACGGCTCGCTGCTCGATCCTCAGTTAGTTTTGCAACCTAAATCGCTGCTGCGCCTGCGGGGGCGACTGCTCTCCACGCTGGAAGTGGACGAAGCGCGCTGGCCGCTGGCCGGCGTGCGACTCTCCTCGCAGGGTATTGATGGCCGCCTGCAGGCCATTCTCAACGCGCACGATGCCAGCTTTGGCCGCTTCCGGCTGCATCTTGATGGTCGCGCCACAAATTTCTGGCCCGATAAGGGCGAGTGGGACTGGCGCTACTGGGGCGGGGGCGAGATGCTGCCGCTGCAGGCACGCTGGGATGTCAAAGGCACCGGCGGCTGGCACGACACGCTGATCCACCTTGATACGCTCTCCACCGGATTTAATCAGCTGGCTTATGGCAGCGTTAGCGTCGCAAAACCGCGCCTGACACTGACCGAACCCGTTAAGTGGCAGCGCGATGTGGCGCAACCTTCCTTCAATGGCCATTTCAGACTGCAGGCGGGCCCGACCCACTTCACCTATGGCGGCCGTCTGGCTGATTCCACGCTGGACTTTGAGGTGAAAGGCCGTGATCCCGGCTATTTCCTCTGGCGGGGCGAGTTAAAAGCGGGGAAGGTTGGCCCGCTGCGGGTGAATGGCCGCTGGGACGGTGAACGGTTACGCGGTCAGGCCTGGTGGCCGGCACAGTCGCTGACCGTGTTTCAGCCGCTGCTCAGCCCCGACATGAAAATGCAGATTCAGGGCGGCAGTTTGCAGGCACAGGTCGCATTCTCCGCTGCCAGTAAACAGGGCTTCCAGGCGGGAGGCCACTGGACGGTCAAACAGGGCAGTGTCTGGACGCCGGACAGTCAGGTGAACGGTATCGACTTCTCGCTGCCGTTCAGGTTTCATGAGCAGCAATGGCAGTTTGGTCAGCATGGCCCGGTATCACTCCGCATTGCCGAGGTGAAGAACCAGTTTGCCATGCAGAATATTCGGGCCGATCTGCAGGGTAACTGGCCGTGGTCTGAACAATCCCCCCTGACTTTACAGGATGTCAGTCTTGACCTGCTTGGCGGACAGATTACGCTGCCAGCCCTGCGTATGCCGCAACATGATCCCGCCCGGGTGTCGCTGCGTAATATCAGCCTCAGCGAGCTGGTGACGGCGCTGAAGCCTAAACAGTTTGCCATGTCAGGTAAGGTTAACGGTGAGTTGCCGCTGTGGTTGAATAATCCACGCTGGCTGGTGGAGAAAGGGTGGATTGCTAACAGCGGTCCGCTGACTTTCCGGCTGGATAAAGATATGGCGGATGCGATTACCCGCAACAACGTAGCGACAGGCGCAGCGCTGGACTGGTTACGCTATATGGAAGTCTCCCGCAGCTGGGCGACAATCAATCTGAATAACCTCGGCGACCTCACTATGGAAGCGCAGGTACAGGGCGTCAGCCAGTTCAGTAACCGTCGTCAGACGGTCAATCTTAACTATCGTCATCAGGAAAACCTGTTTCAGCTCTGGCGCAGCCTGCTCTTTGGCGATAATTTGCAATCCTGGTTAGAGCAACATGCGACTTTGCCATCGAACAAGGACACTTCACCATGAGCCTGAGGCCATTACTGGTTCTGGCAGCCGGACTGCTGAGCATCGGATGCGTGCCACGCATTGAAGTCACGGCACCCAAAGACCCCATCACCATCAATATGAATGTAAGAATCGAGCATGAGATCCACATCAAAGTTGATAAAGACGTGGAAGCGTTACTGAAAAACCAGAGCGGACTGTTCTGAGGAGAGCCATGATGAAACGCATAAGCGCGGCGCTGTTACTTGCCCTGACGATGGCGCACCCTGCCTTGGCACTGACGCTCGACGAGGCAAGGCAATCGGGCCGTGCAGGTGAAACGCTCTCCGGCTATCTGGCGGCACGTTCGCAGGACAGTGAAACGCTGGCGCTGGTGCAGCGGATTAATGCCGGGCGTCAGCAGGAGTATCAGCGGCTGGCCGGGCAGAACAATCTCTCCACGGCCGATGTGGCCAGCATTGCCGGACAGAAGCTGGTGAGCCGTGCTGCAGCGGGAGAGTACGTGCGTGGCATTAATGGTCAATGGCTGAGAAAAGAGGCAGACAGCAGCAACTAACCGGCGAAAAAAAACCGGGCACAGGCCCGGTCTTTGACAGCGTCATCCTGAGATGGCTGAGAATTATGCGGTCACGATCTGCGTGATAGCATCTTTCGCTTCAGCGGTCGCTTTGCTGGCCACTTCCGGACCGTAGGCGATGCCTTCAGCAAACACGAACTCAACGTCAGTGATGCCGATGAAGCCAAGGAACAGCTTGACGTAAGGGGTCAGCAGGTCAGTTGGGGTATCTTTGTGAATGCCACCACGGCTTGAGATAACCACTGCAGTTTTGCCTTTAACCAGACCTTCCGGGCCTGCTTCGGTGTAGCGGAACGTCACGCCAGCACGGGCAATCAGGTCGAAATAGTTTTTCAGCTGCGTAGGGATGTTGAAGTTGTACATTGGCGCGGCAATGACGATTTCATCATGAGCCTGCAGTTCTGCAATCAGTTCATCGGACAGATCCAGTGCTTCCTGCTGACGCGGGGAGAGTGGCGTATCAGAAGGACGCATTGCACCCACTAACTCACCATCCAGAACCGGAATCGGGTTAGCCGCCAGGTCACGTACAGTAACTTCTTTACCCTGTGCCTTTGCCTGTTCAACGTAGAAGTCAGCGAGCTGGCTTGATTGTGAGTAGCCTGCAAGGATGCTTGATTTCAGAACTAAAACTTTGCTCATGGTGGTTTCCTGTCTGTTACGCGGAAGACTTTCCGCTCAATGGTTTACACTCTACGGTTATCGATGGCGCGGTGAAAGCGCAATATTTCGA
>Ga0105251_10001430_pt1 | contig 20577 bp, 23 predicted proteins | sample KBSS64metaG_FD_80424 | JGI IMG/M metagenome (GOLD analysis project Ga0105251, IMG submission 80424) | Switchgrass rhizosphere microbial communities from Kellogg Biological Station, Michigan, USA - KBS S6-4 metaG | ecosystem: Host-associated > Plants > Roots > Rhizosphere > Soil | place...
CACGTGGCCCTCGGCGATGTAGTTGCCGGTCTCGGTGTCCACCCGCAGGCTGTCGGTCCCCATGAACTGGTCGCCGCGCTTGAGCGCGACGTTGCCGGTGTAGTTCGGGACGGTGGTGGTGCCCGACAGCTGGTCGCCTTCGATGTTGGTCGGCTGCTGGTCGCGGATCGCCGCCAGCTTGGGATCGACCTTGGGCGCGTCATCGAACTTGGGCAGCACGTCCGGGGTCGGGCACAGCCCCCAATTGGGTGGCTTCTCGGCCGCCATCGCCGGCAGACAGAGGGCGATACTGAACGGAAGGGGTAGCAGGCGGAGGGCTCGGCGCACGCGCGTCAGGTATCGGGCTAAAACGGTCGCTAGCTTGCCCCATCCGGTGCATGGGGGCAATGAAGGCGTTCCGGGGCGCGGGGGCGGGGTTCATCCGCCCAGGCTCGGGACGTCAGCGCAGGGCGTCGACGTGGGCCACGCTGCATTCGCCCAGCGCCTGCAGGTCGTAGCCGCCTTCCAGCAGCGACACCACGCGGCCGCGCGCGTGCCGTTCGGCCAGCGCGCGCAGTTCCGCGGTGAGCCAGGCGAAGTCCTCGGCGTCCAGCATCAGGTCGGCCAGCGGGTCGCGCATGTGCGCGTCGAAGCCGGCCGAGACCAGCAGCAGCTGCGGCTTGAAGGCGTCCAGCAGCGGCAGCATCTGGTCGGCCCAGGTGTTGCGGAAGCGGAAGCCGCCGCTGCCCGGCGGCAGCAGTGCGTTGTGCAGGTTGCCCACGCCGCGGTCGTGGACCCCGCCCGAGTTCGGGAACAGCCCGGACTGGTGGGTACTGAGGTATTGCACGTGCGGATCGCGCTCGAAGATCGCCTGCGTGCCGTTGCCGTGATGCACGTCGAAATCGACGATGGCGATGCGCTCCAGGCCGTGGCTGTCGCGGGCATGGGCGGCGGCCACGGCGACGTTGTTGAACAGGCAGAAGCCCATCGCGGTGGTGGCGGTGGCGTGGTGGCCGGGCGGGCGCACGGCGCAGAAGGCGGTGTCGCTCTCGCCGTGCATCACCGCGTCCACCGCGGCCACGCCGGCGCCGGCCGCGCGCAGCGCCGCGGCCCGGGAACCCGGCGCGATCACCGTGTCCACGTCGAGCATGCGCCGGCCGTCGATGTCGGCCAGGACCGTGTCGATCAGCTCGCGGTCGTGGACCCGGGCCAGGTCGCCGAGCTTGGCCAGCGGCGCCTCGCGCCATTCCAGCGCGGGGAAGGCCGCGCGCAGCGCGTCGGTGACCGATTGCAGCCGTTCCGGCCGTTCCGGATGCTCGGGTCCCGGGGCATGGCCCAGGCACGCGGGATGGGTGTAGATCAGCATGCGAGCCCTGCCGCCTGCGCGCCGCCGCGAGCCTGGCTCAGGCCTGGCGGCGTTCGTGGCGCCACAGCACTTCGCCGTGGCCGTCGGCCCGCGCCAGCACCCGCGCCAGCACGAACAGCAGGTCGGACAGGCGGTTGAGATAGCGCACGGCTTCCGGCCGCACCGCGTCCTGGCGCGACAGCGCCACGGTCTCGCGCTCGGCGCGGCGCACGATGGTGCGGGCCAGGTGGCAGCGCGCCGCGGCCTCGCCGCCGGCCGGCAGGATGAAGTCCTTCAGTGCCGGCAGGGTGTCGTTGTAGCGGTCCAGATGCCGCTCCAGCGCGTCGATGTCGGCGTCGTGGATCGCCGCATGGCCGGGAATGCACAGTTCGCCGCCGAGGTCGAACAACTGGTGCTGGATCGCGGTCAGCAGGGTGCGCACGTCCTCGGCCAGCGGACAGGCCAGGACCACGCCGATCGCCGAGTTGGCCTCGTCCACGGTACCGTAGGCGGCCACCCGCGCCGAATCCTTGCCGACCCGGTTGCCGTCGCCCAGCCCGGTGCTGCCGTCGTCGCCGGTGCGGGTGTAGATCTTGGAGAGACGGTTGCCCATCGCCGCTCAGGGCCTGTCCGGCTCAGTGGCCGACCGGCTGGCCGCGCTGGCCCAGCCGCGCCAGCTGCTCGACGCCGACCTGGACCGCCGCGGCCAGCGCGGTGTACAGCGCCGCGCTGCCCAGGTACGGCAGCAGCCAGTCGCTGTAATTCTGCCACCAGCCGGCGACGGTCGGGTTCGGCACGCTGCGGCTGACCCAGTAGAAGCTGCCCTGCGCGATCAGGTGGCAGACCGCCACCGCGACCACCAGGCTGGCCGCGGTCAGGCCCAGCGCGCGCCAGTCGGCGCCGCGGTAGCGCCGCGCCAGCCAGCTGCCGCCCGCCCACAGTGCGAAGTAGGCCGGAATCAGGCACCAGTAGGCCGGCGACACGCAATAGTGCTGCCAGAAGTCCAGGCCCTGGCCGCGGATCACCAGGTAGTCGATCAGCACCGCCAGCCCCATCAGCAGCGGGAACGCCCAGCGGGTCCAGCCGCGCAGGTAGAAGCCGCCGATGAAGAACACCGCCCAGGACGCGTCCGGGATCGCGCCGAAGTGGTTGATGCGGGTCGCGGCCAGCAGCGACACCAGCAGGAGCAGGACGGGCAGGCGGTGGGTGGAAGGCGTCATGGCGGGCGGGCACCGGTACGGAGAACGCCGATTCTACTGGAAGCGGCGGGCCGGCGAGTGAGGCCCCGCGCCGACGGTGCGGCGTGGACGCGGGAACCGCGCGCGGCCGCTGCGGGTGCAGCGCCGCGCCGCGTGCGGATCACCGCCGATTCCGGTGCCGGCCGTATCATGGCCGGATGAGCAAACGACATGACGTAGTGATCGTCGGCGGCGGCCTGGTCGGCGCCAGCCTGGCCATCGCCCTGGACCGGCTGGGCGTGGACGTGGGCCTGGTCGAGGCCGCGCCGCCGGGCGCGCTGCCGCCGGTGTTCGACCAGCGCAACCTCAGCTTCGCCGCGGCCACGGTCAATGCGCTGCGCGCGCTCGGGGTGATGCAGCGGCTGCGCGCGCCGACCGGGCCGATCCGGCGCATCCACGTCAGCCGCGAGGGCGATTTCGGACGGGTGCGGCTGGACGCGGCCGACTACGGGCGCGAGGCGTTCGGGCAGGTGGTGGTGGCGCGCGACTTCGGCGAGGCGCTGGAGGCGGGCTTGGCCGCCGCCGCGCACGTCCGCCGCTACCGGCCGGCGCAGTTCCTGGGGCTGGAGGCCGGCGACGACGCGTCGTCGCGGCGGCTGCGCATCGCCCTGGACGGCGCCACCGAGGTGCTGCAGGCGCGCCTGCTGGTCGGTGCCGACGGCAGCGCCAGCGCGGTGCGCGAGGCGCTCGGCATCGCCGCCGAGCGCCACGATTTCCAGCAGACCCTGTTCGTGGCGCGGGTGCGCGGCAGCCGCCAGCCCGACGGCAGCGCCTACGAGCGCTTCCGCGACGCCGGCCCCAGCGCGCTGCTGCCGCGCGGCGACCGCCATTACGGTGCGGTCCACGCCGTCGCCAGCGAGGACGCCGCGGCGGTCGCCGCGCTCGACGAGGCGGCCTGGCTGCAGCGCCTGCAGGAGGCGCTGGGTTGGCGCGTCGGCCGCCTGCTGGGCAGCGGCGAGCGCAGCGCCTATCCGATCGTGCAGGTGCTGGCCGCGCGGCTGACCGATGCGCGTGCGGTCCTGCTCGGCAACGCCGCGCAGACGCTGCATCCACTGGGCGCGCAGGGCTTCAACCTGGGCCTGCGCGATGCGCTGACCCTGGCCGAGCTGATCGAGCGCGACCGCGCCGATCCGGGCGCGCCGGCGCTGCTGCAGCAGTACGCGCGGCGCCGCGAGCAGGACCGGCAGCGCACGGTGACCTTCTCTGGCGGGTTGGCGCGGCTGACCGCCAACTCGGCGCCGCTGCTGCGCCCGCTGCGCAGTCTGGGCCTGCTGGCGGCCGCGCAGGCCGCGCCGCTGCAGTCGTTCCTGGTCGGCGGCGCGATGGGTTTCCGCGGCGACGTGCCGCAGCTGTGCCGGGAGGCGACGCCATGAGCCGGCGCGGCGTGCTGGAGGTGGTGGTGGTCGGCGGTGGCGTGGTCGGCGCCGCCTGCGCGCTGGCGCTGGCCGCCGAAGGCCTGGCGGTGGCGCTGGTCGAGGGCCGCGAGCCGCCGCGCTGGTCGGCGGCCGAGCCGGACCTGCGGGTGTATGCGTTCGCCCCGGACAACGCCGCGCTGCTGCAGGCGCTGGGCGTGTGGCCGCAGGTGCTGGCGCGGCGCGCGCAGGCCTATCGGCGCATGCGGGTGTGGGATGCCGGCGGCGGCGGCGAGCTGGACTTCGATGCCGATGCGCTGGGTCGCGATCAATTGGGCTGGATCGTCGAGCATGCCCTGCTGGTCGAGCAATTGTGGGCGGCGCTGCCGGCGGCCGGGGTGCAGTTGCACTGTCCGGCGCGGGTCGAGGCGGTGGAGATGGCCGAGGAACGCGTGCGCCTGCGCCTGGACGACGGCAGCCGGCTGGACGCGCGCCTGGCGATCGCCGCCGATGGCGCCGACTCCACCCTGCGGGGGCTGGCCGGGCTGGATGCGCCGGCGCACGACTACGGCCAGCGCGGCGTGGTCGCCTTCGTGCAGACCGAGCAGCCGCACCAGGACACCGCCTGGCAGCGCTTCCTGCCTGGTGGCCCGCTGGCGTTCCTGCCGTTCGCCGACGGCCGCAGTTCGATCGTGTGGACGCTGCCCGAGGCCGAGGCGGCGCGCGTGCTGGCGCTGGACGACGCCGCGTTCGGCGCCGAGCTGACCCAGGCCTTCGGCGCGCGCCTGGGCGCGGTGCGCGCGCTGTCGCCGCGGGCCGGCTTTCCGCTGCGCCGGCAACTGGTGGAGGACTATCACCGCGGCCGCCTGCTGGTGCTGGGCGATGCCGCGCACGTGGTGCATCCGCTGGCCGGGCAGGGCGTCAACCTGGGCCTGCGCGACGTCGCCGCGCTGGCCGCGCAGGTGCGCCAGGCGCAGGCGCGGCGGGTCGATTGGTCGGCGCCGCACCGGCTGGCACGCTGGGCACGTGGACGGCGCAGCGACAATACCGTCGCCGCCTACGGGTTCGATGCGATCAACCGCCTGTTCTCCAACGACGAGATGCATCTGACCCTGCTGCGCGGCCCATTGCTGGGCCTGGCCGGCAAACTCCCGATGCTGATGCACGGGTTCTGGAAGCGCGCATCCGGCGTGTGAGCGCGCGCGCCGGCGAGATGCGGCGGCCGCGAGATGCGCGCGCCGACGTGTTCGCCGGTGCGCCGCCGCTCTGGCAAAGAGGACAACGATGCACCCCGCAACACACACCGTGGACCTGCTGATCTCGCACAGCCAACTACAGCTGCGTGCGCGCGGCTTCGACGAGGCCGCCTGCCGCTGGGGGCCGCGCAATCTGCAGCAGGGCGCGATCCTGCACCGCGACTATGTGGTGTTCGATCCGCTGCCCGAGGACGCGTTCGGTGCGCAGGTGCACGTGACGCTGGCCGCGGCGTTCGCACCCGATCCGTGCGCGCAGCGGCGCATGCGGGTGCCATTCCGGGTGCGCGCGGGCGACGTTGTGCAGGTCGCGTCAGCGGCCGAGGCGTTCGAGGTGACCCTGGCGCTGCAGGCCGGCGACTACGCGCTGTACTACGAGATCTGCGAAGGCGACGAGGTGTATTACCGGTTCACCCTGGTGCCGGCGGCGCAGCCGGTGGCGGCGCGCTATCTGTTGGACGATCCGTGGGGCGGGACGCAGGATGCGCCATTGCTGGAAGGGATGCTGTAGCAGCCGTCGGCGCAGCGGGCGAAGGAGGGCGGCGGAGCTCGCATGACACGCGTGGCGCGGCGATCGATGCGGTCGGCGATGGCGGCGGCAGTTGCGATGAAGCGGTTGTGCGACGCTCCGGTTGTCGCGTTGCCGGTGTCCGAGGTGGTGCCGCTTCAGAAAACAATCGCGCCGCCTGTGGCGGGCAGGCCGCAGGCGGCGCAGGGGGTTGAAAGGACGCGGATGGACGGACGCGTGCGATGCGTCACGTCGACATCCAGCCTTGCAGATCGGCCTTGCTCAGGCGGCCGTGGTGGTGCACGTCGACCGCATCGAATTCGGCATACAGCGTCGGATCGGCCTTGGCTTCGGCGCGGCTGATGTAGCCGTCATGGTTGCGGTCGAGCTTGGCGAAATCGATGCGGTAGCCGCCGACGATCGAATCCGGTTCGACCGAGGTGACATGGATGGTCTGCCCGTTCTGATGCAGGGTCACGGCATCCGGCGCGGACTGCGCCATCGCCAGCGCCGGCGCGGCGAGCAAGGCCAATGCGAACGGGACGAGACGAGGAACGTTGCGGTTCATGGCACGACTCCTGTTGCTGGGAAGGAGTCGAGAACATAGGCCCGATCGGGTTAATCGGGACTAAAAAAATCGGGCTTGCGTACGCATGCGTTATCGCTGTTTAGCATGCGTTTCCAAAGCGGCGGCGCGGTTGGCGACGCTCGCGCGCGGCGTGTCGCCGTCGCGGGAACGCGCGGCGTGCAGCGGCTACAGGGCACCTCGAATAACTTCAGTCCGGAAGCTGCACGCTGCGTGTGTCGATGGCATGTCGTTTTCCTGTCGCGGCTGAAGCCGCTCCTACAACCGCGCGCGGCGCCCCTGTAGGAGCGGCTTCAGCCGCGACAGGAGGACGAAGTGGCGGTGATGCCGAGGCATCCACGGGAACCGCGGCCGCAACGCCACCGAGTTCCGTCGCCAATGCGCCTTTGCCACGTCAGGACACCCCGAGCGCCTCGGTGCCGGGTGGGCGCATCGGCGGCTCGAAATGCATCGACATGCTTTTTGGGGGGTAGAGGTGCCCTACAGCCAGCCGGCCAGTTGCGCGCGGCTGAGGCGCCCGCTGCGCGTGGTGTCCAGCGAATCGAATTCGTCGGCCAGCGCCGTATTGGCCTGCGCTTCGCTGCGGCTGATGTAGCCGTCGTGGTCGCTGTCCAGCGCGTCGAAATCGATGCGGTAATTGCCGGCGACGCGGTCGGGCTGGATGGTGCGCACGGTGACCGGCGCCGCGCCCTGCGGCACCTCCAGTTGTACCTGGTGGGTCACCTCGCCGCTGCTCAGCGGCTGCGCCTGCACCAGCGCGGGCACGTCGCGCAGCGGCTCGGTGACCGCGCTGGAGGTGGCCTGCAGGTTCTGCGCGGCGGCCGGGGCCAGGGCGGCGGCGAGCAGGCCGGCGGCGAGGAAGGACAAACGGTGCTGCATGGACACGACGGACTCCGATGATGGAAACGGGATGGGGCGGGCTCAGCCGGGGATGAACGGGAAGGCCACTTTCAGCAGTCCCTTCAGTCCGCCCTCGGCGGTGCTGGCGATGGCCTTGGCGCCGAGGCTGTTGAGCGCGCGGCGCACGTCCTCCCAGCGTAGCTTGCCGACGTCCTTCTTCAACAGGTCGGCCACTTCCTCGGCGGTCGGGGTGAGCTTTTCCAGTTCGCGGGCCACCTTTTCCGGCTCCGGCTGCAGGTAGCCCCAGCGCTCGGCGATCTTCAGCAGGGTGTCGAAGCGCACCGCGACCACATCGCGGTTGCGCTCGTACACCGGCATCGCGCCGACCTCGACGATGGCCTGCTCGAAGCGCTGCTGGTCGTCCGGATGCTCGATGCGGATGGCCAGGAAGCCGTCCTTCTTGCTGCGTTCGCTGACGTGCTTGGCCCCGGCGCGCAGGTTGTCCTCGGTCAGTACGGTGGCCACGATGCGCTCCAGCGCCGCGTCGCCGTCCTCGGGCACCAGCGCGCGCCAGCGCGCGTAGCCGTCGCGGCGCAGGCCCTTCACCTTGGCCGGGGTCACGCGCAGGCGCAGCGCCACCGCGTTGTTGGAGTCGCTGCGCGAGATCGCGCCATCGCGTTCCAGCAACACGAAGATCAGCAACTCCAGGTCGCGCTTGGTCAGCGACTGGAAGCCCTGCAACAGGGTCAGGCGCAGGAATTCGTCGGCGAAGCCGGCCGGGTCTTTCAGTTCGATCGGCTGCATGTGTGCGGTCTCCAGTCAGTGCAGGCAGGATGCCCGATGCCGATTGCGCGGACTGAGACCGCGATGCGATGCGCATCCCATCGGCATTGTAGGGCCTTGGGCGGCGCATCGAATCCTGCACCGTGCCTGCGCGCCTGGCCGACACCGGCCAGGCGCGCAGGCACGCGTGGCGCGCTACCTGGAAGGCGATGCCATGCCTGGGCGGCCGGTCTCGCGTCCGGGACGATCGCTGCGGAAGGTCTCGATCGCGCCGCGGTCCTGCATGGTCACGTACACGTCGCGTCCGTCCCGGCCGCCGAAGGCTAGGTTGGTGGGCTGGTGGCCCGTGGTCGCGATCTCGCGCAGGACGGTGCCGGCGGGATCGATCACCAGCACCTTGCCGGCGTCGTAGCGGGCCAGGTACAGGTTGCCGTCGGCATCGCAGCGCATGCCGTCCAGGCCGAAATCGGGGAAGGTGCGCAGCAGGCGCTTGTTGGACAGGCTGCCGTCCTTGGCGCGGTCGTAGACCCAGAGCGTGCGCTGCAGGCTCTCGTTGACGTACAGGCGCGTGCCGTCGGGGCTGACCTCGATGCCGTTGGTGGTGCCCATGCCGGTTTCGACCAGGTGCGCGCTGCGGTCGCGGTCGATGCGCCACAGCTGGCCGCCGTTGCCCTTCCACTCCGGGTCGCTGGCGTACAGGGTGCCGTCCGGCGCCATCGCGATGTCGTTGGGCTGGAATGCGCCGGGCAGCATGGCGTAGACCTCGATGCGCTTGCTGCGCGGTGCGATGCGCAGGATCCGGTGCTGGCGGTAGTCGGCCACGTACATGCGTCCGTCGCGGTCGAAGCGGATGCCGTTGCCGATGCTGCCGGCGGGCAAGTCCACGAACAGCGTGGCGTGGGCGCGGCCATCGGCCGCGACGGTGACCCGGCCGATGCTGCCGTCGTGGCCGAGGTTGACCGCATACAGCGCGCCGTCCGGACCGGTGGCCGGGCCTTCGATGCCCTGGGTGAACACGCCGTCGCCGATCAGATCGCGGACGTGGAACAGCCCGGTGTCCGCCGCCAACGACGCGGCCGCGACGCTGGCGAGCAGCAACGCCGTACCGCTGGCGGCGAGGAACGGCAGGCGAGTGGACATGGAGCGATCGGCGCGATGCACGGCCAGGCAGTGTGCCAGAGCGCCGGTGCCGCCGGGATAGCGCTCACAACGGCGCACGCTGGATGCGTTAAGGTCGGGCGGTCCGTGTCCGGCCGCCAGGGAGATCCACATGTCGCTGTCATCGCCGTATCGTCGCCGCCTGCTGCTCGCCGGGTTGTCGGCGGCGGGCGCGGGCCTGTTGGGCGCGCCGCTGTCGGCGGCTCCGCGCGGCAAGGCCAGGAAGCCGCTTGGGGTCGCCTTGGTCGGGCTGGGCAGCTACGCCAGCGAGCGCCTGGCACCGGGGCTGGCGCTGACCAGGCACTGCCGGCTGGCCGGCATCGTGACCGGCTCCCCGCACAAGATTCCGCAGTGGCAGGCGCGCTACCGCATTCCCGATCGCAACGTGTACAGCTACGACGAGCTGGAGCGTATCGCCGACAACCCGGACATCGACGTGGTGTACGTGGTCACGCCCACCTCGCTGCATGCGCCGCTGAGCATCCGCGCCGCGGCCGCCGGCAAGCACGTGTGGTGCGAGAAGCCGATGGCGATGCATGCCGACGAGGCGCAATCGATGATCGCAGCCTGCGCGCGCAACAAGGTGCGGTTGAGCATCGGCTATCGGATGCAGCACGAGCCGAACACGCGGCGGATCATCGCCCTGGCCGGCGAGCGCCCGTTCGGGGCGATGCGCACGGTGCGCGCCGAGGCCGGCTACGACGGCTACCACGACACCGATCCGGCGCAGCGGCCGTGGCGGCTGCGCGCGCAGTTCGGCGGCGGCGCGATGTACGACATGGGCGTGTACGCGCTCAATGCGGCGCGCTACACCACCGGCGCCGAGCCGCTGGCGGTCAGCGCCACCCGCAGCACCGAGCGCCCGGCGCTGTTCGACGAGGTCGACGAGTACATGCAGTTCAAGCTGGAGTTCCCGCACGAGGTGATCGCCGAGTGCGCCACCAGCTTCGGCCGCACCATGAACCGGCTGCGCGCCGAGTGCGAGCGCGGCTGGTACGAACTGGCGCCGTTCCAGAGCTACGACGGCATCCGCGGCAGCGCCAGCGACGGGCGGGTGTTCGACGCGAAGGTGCGCCACCAGCAGGCGCTGCAGATGGACGAGGACGCATTGGCCATTCTCGAGGGCACGCCGCTGCGCGTGCCGGGCGAGGAGGGCTTGCGCGACATGCGCGTGGTCGACGCGATCCAGCGTTCGGCACGCGAGGGCGGCAAGCGGATCGTGCTGTAGCGGGCGCGGGTTGCCGACGCGCGTCGAGCGATGCCCGACGGCGCCTTTCCTCGCCGCCGTTTCGCTTCGTGTAGGAGCGGCTTCAGCCGCGACCGGATGGGTCCGGCGAGATTCGGTCGCGGCTGAAGCCGCTCCTACACGCGCAGCGTGGCGTATCCGCGCCTTGCCGCTTCAGGCCGACATCGCCAGCACGGTGATCTCTTCGCGATCGTGGTACAGCTGCTTGGCGCGGATCTGCAGCGGACGCTCGGCGCGTTCGGCGAACAGGTCCAGGCACAACTGGGTCTCGTCCCAGCGCTTCTTCATCGGCAGTTTGAGATTGAAGATCGCATGCCGGCACCAGCCTTCGCGGAACCAGGCGCCCATGCGCTCGGCCACGCGGCGCGGCTGTTCGACCATGTCGCAGACCATCCAGTCCAGCGGCTGCGGCGGCTTCCAGTGGAAGCCGTCGGCGCGCAGGTGCTCGACCAGGCCGCTGTCGAGCACGTGCTGGCGCAGTGGGCCGTTGTCCACGCTGGTCACGTGCAGGTGCTGGCGGGTCAGCACCCAGGTCCAGCCGCCAGGCGCGGCACCGAGGTCGGCGGCGCGCATGCCCGGGCGCAGCAGCGCCTCGCGTTCGTCCGGTGCCAGCAGCGCCAGCAGCGCTTCCTCCAGCTTCAGCGCCGAGCGCGATGGCGCGTCGGACAGCAGTTTCAGCCGCGGGATGCCCAGCGGCCACGGCGCGCTGTCGGCGCTGTCGGCGATCGCCAGCAAGGCGTGGGTGCCGGCGAGGAAGCACACGTGCAGGCGCGGCAGTGCCGCTTGCGGTTTGTCGCTGAGCAGCCCGGCCTTGCGCAGCGCCGGGCGCAGCGCATTGCCGAAGCTGCGCGCCAGGCCGGACAGCTGCTTGCCTTCGTCCGAATCGGGATGCTCGACCCACAGATCGCCGAAGCGGCCGCGGCCGGCCAGCGCCTGCAGCATCGGGCCGATGCGGTCGGCCGGATCCAGGTCGCGCAGTTCGGCCAGCAGGCGCAGTTTCTGCCGCGCGAAGATCAGGCCGCGCCATGGCAGCGCGCGCGGCGGCAACGCCTCCTCGCACAGCAGCAGCGCGTAGCCGCTGTTGCGCTCGGTGCGCGCATAGGCCGGCAGTTCGGCGCGCGCGGCGCGGTCGTTGAGCTCGGCCGCCAGCTCGGGCTCGAAGCCTTGCCGGCAATAGCACAGCAGGCCGTTCAGGGAGGACATGAAGAAGGCCTTCGCCGGACGGCGGTCAGTAGCGGGGGCTGTCGAGTTCGCCGTAGCGGCGCAGCACCGCGCGGGCGGCGTCGCGATGCAGGCCCTGCACCACCTCGATGCCGCGGCGCTGCAGTTCGCCGACCCAGTCCGCCGGCAGCGGGCCCTCGTCGAACGGGGTCAGCGCCATCACGTCCTCGGCGCTGGCGCCGATCAGCAGGCGGTCGATGCCGGCCCAGATGGTCGCGCCGTAGCACTGGCAGCACGGTTGCGAGGAGGTGGCCAGGGTCACCGGCGACAGCACCGCGTTCAGGCGCGGGGTCTGCAGGCGCTGCTGGGCCAGCATGTAGGCCATGTTCTCGGCATGCGCCAGCGAGGTGGTCTGGGGCACCACCCGGTTCACGCCGACCGCGATGATGCGGTGGTCCGGGCCGAACACGGCGGCACCGAACGGCCCGCCGCTGCCCGCTTCCACGTTCAGGCGCGACAGTTCCACCGCCAGCGCGACCTTGTCGGCGTCGCTGGCGTGGACGGCCTGCGGATCGACCGCCTCGTGGATCCAGGCGGGCAGGGTGAGGTGGACCTGTGCGTAGAGCATCAGCGGACGGGTTCGGCGGGCTGGGGGGCGCGCAGTGTATCGGCTTGGGCGCCCTGCGCGGTGCACTGTCCGGCCACGCACTGGCGGCCGGCGATCGCGCGCGAGCCGCACACGCTCATGCGGCCGCTGGCCTGGCATTGCGCCATCACGCCCTGCGGGTCGGTGGGACTGTCGCGGTTGACGCAGGCCGGCATCGCGCCACAGCAGTTGCCGACGTTCTTGACCGTGCAATCGGCATCGGTGCGGCAACTGGTATCGACCTTCACCGGCAGGCCCGGCGCGGCCGCGGCCGCGGCCGGCACCGCCGGCTTGGCGGTTTCGCTGCGCGCGCAGGCGCTGGACAGCAGCATGCCGGCGACCAGGCACAGGGAACACAGCAACGACGCGAGATGGCGGGGCATGGCGACCTTCCGTGCGGTGGACTGCGGCCATGGTAGCAATCCACCACGCCGCCGCCGGGTCAGCGGCGCACGACGGTCAGGGTGTCCGGGTTCTCCTGCGCGATCCGCAGCGCAGTGCCGTCCAGCGCCTGGTGCAGCGCCTGGCGGATGCTGATTCGTCCCTTCACTGCGTTGACCTGCAGTGGCGCAAGGGCGGGATCGCGGTACACGACCATGCAGCCGGTGGCATGGGCCAACTGCTGGGCGGTTTCGTCGAAGCGCCCCGCCGGCAGGGCGTAGGCCTGGTCGGGGAGCGCATCGCACTTGCCGGTGGCCGCCATGGTGGCGGAGGCCGATCCGGATGCGCGGTCGGAAGGGGCGGTCGGGGTGGCGCTGCAGCCGGCGAGCGCCGCGGTCAGGGCAAGCGCGGTGCAGCGCTGGAGCAGGGCGAGGCGCATGGCGCGATTTCCGTGGGGTGGAAATGGGCAGTCTAGGCGGCGGGACTTAACCGGACTTGGCTTCCCGCCCCGGCGGCTGTTTCTGCGCGTGCACCAGCGTGCACCACAGCACGCCGCCGAGCAGGCAGGCGATCGCCAGCAGTTCCAGCGCGGTCGGCCAGCGCTGTTCCCACAGGAAGCCGTACAGCAAGGCGAACACCGTCTCGAACACGATCATCTGCCCGACCAGGGTCAGCGGCAGCAGTCGGCTGGCGCGGTTCCAGCAGGCGTTGCCGATCACCGAGGCGAACAGCGCCAGCACCAGCGCCATGCCCCAGAAGCGTGCCCAACCGGCGCCGGCGTGCGCGTTGCCGGTCAGCGCGAAGGCCGGCAAGGCCAGCGCCAGGGCCAGCGCGCCGGTGACCACGCCGGTGAGCAGCGACCAGTCGCGGCCGGACAGGTCCGGGCGTCGCCGCAGCCAGCGCGCGTTCTTGATCGAGTAGGCGGTCCAGCACGCCAGCGCGCCGACCGCGCAGGCCAGCCCCGCCGCGCGCAGGCCGAGGCTGGCGGGGGTGTGCGGGCGCGCGACGGCCAGGGTCTGCACCGCGACCAGCGCCACGCCCAACACACACAGCGCGCAGGGCGCGGCGAGCCGGCGCAACCGCACCGCGCCAGCCGCGCGCGAGCCGATCACGGTGACCGCCGCCGGCAGCAGGCCGATGATCAACGCGGTGGCGGCACCGCCGGCCCACTGCACCGCGCTGCCCAGCAGCACGTAGTAGACGATGTTGCCGAGCAGGCTCAGGCGCAGCAGCGCCCACCATTCGGCGGCGCCGAGCGCGCCGGTGGCGGCGCGCCAGCGCGGCGCGAGCACAAGCGCGGCGATCGCGCCGTAGGCCAGGTAGCGCGACACCGACAACTGCAGCGGCGAGAACCCGGACAGCAGTTGCGGGGCCAGGAACACCAGCCCCCACAGCGCGCCGGCCGCCATGCCGTTTCCCACTCCCGCCCACAAACGCTCGCGCATGCCGTGTCCCGTTTCCGTTGGTGTCGCCGCCGCATCGGCGCCGCCGTGGCGACGGCGCGCATGGCGCGGCCCCGCGGCGGATCCGCCGGCGCTCAGTACCAGCCCAGGTACAGGCTGGTGACGCCCCAGCTGTCGATCAGCCCGTGCGCCAGCATCATCGCCCACAGGTGACGGCCCGAGCGCAGGTAGACATAGCCGAACAGGCTGCCCACGATCCCGGTCAACACGATGCCGGAGACGCCCTGGCCGGCGTGCATCAACCCGAAGGCGACACCGCCGAGCAGCGCGGCGACGAGGTTGGCGCCGCGGACGCCGCGCAGCAGCGCGCTCAACTGGTGCATCAGGAAGCCGCGGAATACCAGTTCCTCGCCGATCGCCGCGCTGAGCCAGGCCAGGGCGATCAGCTTCGCGGCTGCCGGCGGATTGCCGCGCAGCGCGCCGTAGCCGCTGTAGTCGGTGGCGGTGCCGGTGAGCTGGTTGATCAGCGGTTCCAGCCATGGATCGACCAGGCCCACCACCAGCGCGACCAGCAGCAGCGTCCAGCCCAGCCATGCCTGCGGCGAGCGCCGCCGCAGGCCGCAGGCCTGCAGCGAACGCGTTTCCAGCCACACCAGGCCCAGGCCGATCGCGCCGACCGCCGGCATCCGCCAGGGGAACGGCAGCCAGTGGAAATGCGCCAGCGCCAGGATCGCGGCGATCAGCGCCAGCCGCAGCAGCGGGTGCGACAGCGCGCGCGCCGCCGCCGCGTGCGGTACTGCCGTGCTCACGCCACGCCCTGGCCACCACTCCAGGTGTCGCGCAGGGTCACGCTGCGGTTGAACACCGGCGTGGTCGCGCTGTGGTCGTAGCGGTCGGCGACGAAGTAGCCGGTGCGCTCGAACTGGAACGCCTGCTCCGGCGCGGCCTGGGCGGCGGCGGGTTCGACGTAGCCGCGCACGCTGCGCTTGGAATCGGGGTTGAGGTGGTCGCGGTAGGTCTTGCCGTCGGACTCGTCGTCGGGCTTCTCCACCGAGAACAGGCGGTCGTACAGGCGGATCTCCGCTTCCACCGCGTGCGCCGCGCTGACCCAGTGGATGGTGCCCTTGACCTTGCGGTTGGCGCCTTCCATGCCCGGACGCGATTCCGGGTCGAGCCAGCCGCGCAGCTCCACGATCTCGCCGGCGGCGTTCTTGATCACCTCGTCGACGCGGGCGATGCCGGCGCCGCGCAGGCGCACTTCGCCGCCGGGCACCAGGCGCTTCCAGCCCTTGGGCGGGACTTCGGCGAAGTCCTCGCGCTCGATCCACAGTTCGCGCGAGAACGGCACCTCGCGGGTGCCGAAGCTCTCGTCCTTGGGATGGTTGGCGAAGGTCAACGTCTCGCTGTGGCCCTCGGGCAGGTTGCTCAGCACCAGCCTGAGCGGGTCGATCACCGCCATGCGCCGCGCGGCGTGCGCGTCCAGGTCTTCGCGCAGGCAGCCTTCCAGCACCGAGAAATCGATCACCGAGTTCTGCTTGCTGATGCCGACGCGGTCGACCAGCAGGCGCAGCGCGGCCGGCGTGTAGCCGCGGCGGCGCAGGCCCTGTAGGGTGTACATGCGCGGGTCGTCCCAGCCGTCGACCAGGCCTTCGGTCACCAGTTGGGTCAGCTTGCGCTTGCTCATCACCGTGTAGTTGATGTTGAGCCGCGAGAACTCGATCTGCCGCGGCTTGGCCGCCTCGCGCGGCAGGCCCTTGTCCAGCAGCGGCTGCAGCAGCTCGGGGTGGCCGGCCAGGTCGACCTTGTCCACGCACCAGTCGTACAGCGGGCGGTGGTCCTCGAATTCCAGCGTGCACAGCGAGTGGGTGATGCCTTCCACCGCGTCGCCCAGCGAGTGCGCGAAGTCGTACATCGGGTAGATCGGCCAGGCGTTGCCGGTGTTCTGGTGCTCGACGTGCTTGATCCGGTACAGCGCCGGGTCGCGCAGGTTGATGTTGCCGCTGGCCATGTCGATCTTGGCGCGCAGGGTGCGCGCGCCGTCCGGGAACTCGCCGGCGCGCATGCGCCGGAACAGGTCCAGGTTCTCCTCGACGCTGCGGGTGCGGTACGGCGAGTCGCGGCCCGGCTCGGTGAGCGTGCCGCGATATTCGCGCACCTGCTCGGCGGAGAGGTCGCAGACGAAGGCGTGGCCGTCGCGGATCAGCTTCTCGGCGGCCAGGTAGTACACCTCGAAGTAGTCCGAGGCGTGGCGCAGCTCGGCCCAGTCGAAGCCCAGCCAGCGCACGTCGTCCTGGATCGCGGCGACGAACTCGGGGTCTTCCTTGGCCGGATTGGTGTCGTCGAAGCGCAGGTTGCAGCGCCCGGCGAACTCGGCGGCGATGCCGAAGTCCAGGCAGATCGCCTTGGCGTGGCCGATGTGCAGATAGCCGTTGGGCTCGGGCGGGAAGCGGGTGCGGATGGCCGTGTGCTTGCCGCTGGCCAGGTCCTCGCGGACGATCTGGCGGATGAAGTCTTTCTTCTCGGCCGGGGCGGAGGCGTCGGTGGCGGGGGTGTCGGACATGCGCGCGTCAGCAAATTGGTAGACAGCCAGTTTAGCCGAGCTGGCCGCTGCCCGCCCCGCCGCGTACGCTGCGGGTCCGTCCAAGCGCGAGATCCGTCATGCCGCTTCCCCGTCTGGTCATCGGCGACAAGAACCTGTCTTCCTGGTCGTTGCGGCCGTGGCTGCTGCTGCGGCACTTCGCGGTGCCGTTCGAGGAACTGGCGCTGCCGCTGAACACGCCCGAGTTCGCCGAACGCATCGGCGCGTACTCGCCGACCGGGCGGGTGCCGGTGCTGTGGGATGGCGACCTGCAGGTCTGGGATTCCCTGGCGATCTGCGAATACGCCAACGAGCGCTGGTTGGACGGGCGTGGTTGGCCGGCGGCGCCGGAGGTGCGGGCGCAGGCGCGTGCGGCGGCCTGCGAAATGCATTCGGGGTTCGCCGCCCTGCGCCGGCAGTTGCCGATGCAGGCCTGTCGCCGGCCCGACGGGCGCCGTTGGGACGCCGAGGCGCAGGACGACATCGCGCGCATCGTGCAACTGTGGGCCACGCTGCGCGCCGCGCACGGCGCCGGCGGCGCCTTCCTGTGCGGCGCATTCGGCATCGTCGATGCGATGTTCGCGCCGGTGGCGGTGCGCTTCGCCGGCTACGGAGTGGAGGTGCCGGCGGAGGCCGCGGCCTACCTGGCCGCGTTGGAGGCGCTGCCGGCGATGCGCGAATGGCGCGCCGGCGCGGTCGCCGAAGTCGCCGCGCGCGGCTGAGGGCGGACCATGCAGATCGCCTATCGCGCCCAGCACCTGATCGATGCGCACCTGGCCAAGCATGCGCTGGAGGACGCCGGCATCACCGCCTTCGTGTTCGGCGAGGCGCTGCTCGGCGGCGCCGGCGAACTGCCGTTCGGCGTGGTCCAGGTCTGCGTGGCCGACGAACTGCTGGAAAAGGCCCAGGAAGTGCTGATGACGCTGGGCCTTGGCGGCCAGGTGACGCGGGCGATGTAGTTGGATGGCTGGGATTGGGGAGTCGGGATTGGGGATTCGAAAAGCACGCCGCTTGCGCCAATCCCCACTCCCGACTCCCCAATCCCCGCCTTGAAAAGGCGGTTCAGCAGCGCCATCCACAAGGCATCCCTTTCGATGCCAGGAGTTCGCGCCATGTTGGGAATCGGTGCCTTCAAGCAGCGCCTGCCGCGGCCGGGCGAAAGCCTGCCCGGCCGCGCGGAGCCGCTGCCGCTGCACAACCGCCACTTCGTCAACGGACACCCGCTGCGCGACGCGTTCGCCGGCCTGGAGCAGGTGCAGTTCGGCCTGGGCTGCTTCTGGGGCGCCGAACGCAAGTTCTGGTCGGTGCCGGGCGTGTTCAGCACGGCGGTCGGCTACGCCGGCGGCGAGACACCCAACGCCACCTACCGCGAAGTGTGCTCCGGCCAGACCGGCCACACCGAGGCGGTACTGGTGGTGTTCGATCCGCAGGCAGTGAGTTTCGAGCAGTTGCTGCAGACCTTCTGGGAAAGCCACGATCCGACCCAGGGCATGCGCCAGGGCAACGACACCGGCACCCAGTACCGCTCGGCGATCTACTGCAGCAGCCAGGGGCAGTACGATGCGGCCATCGCCAGCCGCGACGCCTACCAGCAGCGCCTGCGCGCGGCCGGCTATGGCGAGATCACCACCGAGATCCGCTTCCCGGCGCCGCCGTTCTATTACGCCGAGGACGAGCACCAGCAATATCTGGCCAAGAATCCCGGCGGCTATTGCGGATTGGGCGGCACTGGAGTCAGTTGCCCGATCGGGCTGGAGGCCTGATCGAGCTGGCGCCACGCCACGGGCGTCGTGCATTGCCGCCGCCGATGGTCATGGCGGCAACGCGTATCGGGCGCACGCGGGACCGGCTACTTGGTGTCGCTCGAGCCGTGCTTGCCGGGGGAGCGCAGCCGTGCCGCATAGCCGGAAAGTTGCAGCGCCTTGCGCGGTGACAACGCGGCCTTGAGCCGTTCGAGCGCCGCGTCGCCCTCCCGGTTCCGGCCGAGGGCGTAGCAGGTTCGCGCCAGTTCGAGTGTCGCGCGCTGGCGGACCGTCAGGTTGCCGAACGGATCGAAGAACGAATCCAGGCGCGTGCGGTCCTGCACGCCGGTCCAGCCGAACGCCAGCTCGGGCGGGGTTTCCTCGGCGAGGCGCGCGTAGCGCAGCCGCGCCTGGGCCGGTGCGAGACGGCCGCTCAGCAGCGCCAAACGGGTCCGCAACAGCGCCGCTTCGGCGGCCGGCGCTTCGGCCGCGTACGTGCCCAGGACGCGCGTCATCCAGGCCCAGTCGACGTTGCCGGTGTCGGCCTGCGTGCCGAGCAGGTTGAAGGCGAGGATCGCCGCACGCTGCGGCGCGGTGGTGGCGCGCTCGACGGCCGCCGCCGCGGGACGCCCCAGGCTCGACGGCTGCACCAGCGCGATCGCCGGATCGTGCGCGAGGATCGCCTCCAGGTCCGGCTTGTGGAAATAGCCGACCACGACCAGCACGGTCTTGCCCGGGTGCGCCAACGCCGCGGCGCGGATGCGCTGGGCCTGCAGGAAGGTGCGGTACAGGTACAGGCGCCGCGGCAGGTCCAGATCGGCACGTGGCGCCGGGGTCTGCGCCCACTTCTGCACCGCGGCCACGTTCTCGGCCGCGTCCGCGGCAAAGAAATCGCGCTGCAGGGCGGCCTTGTCGGGAAAGGAGAGGAAGCCCTGGAATCCCTGCTCGCGGCGGATTTCCAGCGGCGTGTCCAGATCCACGCCGAAGCCGAGCCTGGCGTCCTCCACCGGCGGCATCCAGTCGATCGGACACACGGCCACCGGGTGCGCCGCGGCGTACGGCAGGATCACGCCCTGGACCTCGTAGGTGAACTCGTAATAGTCGCCGCGCGCCGCCTGCTCCGGCGGGCGTTCGATGCACACCGCGTCCGGTGCCAGCTGCTCCAGGAACGCTGCGAGCACGCCCGGCTGGTCGCGCTCGGAGACCAGTTGCGCGGCGTGCTCGACGCCAAGAATCGCGACCCGGGTCGGCGTCGGCGTGGCGGCCAGGCCGGCGGCACTGGTGGCGGCAAGCGCCAGCGAAAGCAAACAACGCGTCATCCATCCGCGCATGCACCCTCTCCTGTAAAAGCCGTGGAAGCACCCTCCCGACGCCGCCAGGCGCGCGATCGCCGTCGTCGCGTCACGTGCGCCACGGATGCGACCGCGCCGCTGCGCTCCGCCACCAATGGCTCCTTGCAGGGGAACGACTGGTCTGTCCAGGGTGTGGCGACAATTGTAGTCAGTGGGCGCCGCCGCCGTCTGCGTGACGGGTGGCACTGGTCGCGCTACAAGAACTCGGCCGCGAACATCTGCCGCATCTGCGCGATCTGCGCTTCGCGTTCGGGATGCAGCAAGCGCAGGCATTCCTCGGCGAAGCTGACCGGGCTGGTGCCGGGGGCGGTGATCAGGCCGCCGGCGCTGACCACGCGGCGCGCCTGGTAGTGCGCGCTGCCGGCATAGACACCGACGTGCTCGCGGAGAAAGGCTTCGGAGTTGCTGGTGTGCGGGCGGGCGTCGAGCAGGCCGGCGTAGGCCAGCGCCAGGGTCGCGCCGCAGATCGCGGCGACGCCGCGGCCGGCCTCCAGACGCTGCTGCAGCAGCGCGCTCAGTCCTGGAATCTCGCCGGCCTGCCAACGGTCGCTGCCGGGCAGCAGCCACAGGTCGGCGTCCAGTGGCGCCAGGTCCGACAACGCATGGGAAGGGTGGATGTCCAGACCGCCGATCGAGGTGACAGGTTTGCCGTCGATGCTGGCGATCTGGATCGCGTCGCCGTGGCCCGCGTCGCCGAACCAGGCCCGCGCCGCCGGCAGGACGATGCCGATTTCCCAGTCCGCCACGCCGTCCACCATCACTACCGCGATCGTCGCCATTGCCGTTCCTCTGCTGTGGAGCGCGCAGCATAGCCGGCGAAAAGTTGCGGCGGCGCCAACGCGGTGTCGCGAACGCCGCCGGCGATGTGCGCTTTAGCTAGGCTTGTTTCCCGCTTTCCGTGTGTAGAGCGTGTTATGCACTTGAGGCTGACGCGGCTATCGTAAGCGGATGAAACCGCCACGCCCATATCCCACCGACGTATCCGATGAAGAATGGGCCTTCGCTGCGCCCTACTTGACGCTGATG
>Ga0105251_10001431_pt1 | contig 20566 bp, 25 predicted proteins | sample KBSS64metaG_FD_80424 | JGI IMG/M metagenome (GOLD analysis project Ga0105251, IMG submission 80424) | Switchgrass rhizosphere microbial communities from Kellogg Biological Station, Michigan, USA - KBS S6-4 metaG | ecosystem: Host-associated > Plants > Roots > Rhizosphere > Soil | place...
ACGCTCACTTGCCCTGGCCTGTTTAAGTCCAGTACATGATCAAGGGATCAATCTACCCCCTATGATGGTGCGGTCAGATATCATGCATAAGTACCCGCCAGCTATTTGTACTGCTTCAGTACTTACCGATATATCAGAATTAAAAGTACTGATACCTATCAATATGAAACACTGGTAATTTATGAAGTGTCATGCAGTACTAATATGGGGATTAGTTGTATTTGATACCGATATATATAATTGGAATCTTCAGTAATTTTATTTTAGTGCTGTAACTCATTGATTTTAGTAGCAGTGTGTTTTTTTCTTCTAGGGTTGAAAATAATCTTTATTTGCCGTTATTTTTTCCTTGCAATATATTTTATCAACAATTAGATTGCATTCCACACAACGAATCAACCTAACTTAATAGCGAGAGAAATCATGACTACTAACTTCAGCAAAATGACACGTGAACAACTTGATGCCATGCAATTACAATTGTCAGAGGCAAAGAAACAACTAGATCAGATCGATGAGATGAAGAATGAAGTACAAGCATTAGCCGATAAGTATGGAAAGTCACTAAATGAATTACTCTCTATCGTAGGGGGAAGCACTAAGACTTCAGCTAAGAAAAGTAGTAACAAAGAGTACTCTATAGTGCTTGATGGTAATGAGTATAAAGATACTGAGAAACTGACTAACAAAACGTTAAGTACTGATACATACAAGGAAGTTGTAGAGCAAGTTAAACAAAATGAAGAGTACAGTAAGTTTCCAGTTGAACAGATTGCACGTGAAGTATTCTTACAAACCTACAGTAAAGATTATTCAGATTCACATCCTTTGAATGCTCAGTTTAACGGTATCAAGTTTCATTTGAATGAACGCATGAATAATACCATCACATTACGTGTATACGAACAGTACTGCATGGTGGCTGGTGTTGAGCAGACCAAACAAGCCTTCAAAAAATATGTTACTGAAGCCTTTGATGCATGAAATGCCTTTGTGTAGATAGATATGAAGTACTGAAGGCTGATGATGCCGGAAAGGTTCAGTACTTCATTGATGGGCACGAAGTACCGAATCTTGAAGAGATTGAAGCCACTCACGATGACCGAAAACGGCTTCTGGTACTTGAAGTGCTTTTAGAGCAGGTAATGTAGAAGTACTCAAGGACGCTTGAGTACTTTACAAAAAATATTACTTTTTAGTGTTTTTAATCGAAAAGTAATTTGATAGGTCATCGCTAAAGTTTTCTATGTTTTTATAGTTTTGACTCATTACTGTCATGCCGTCTTTAACTTTATCGATTTGTTTTTTTAGATTTACAATAAACTCATCATATTCATCTACTTCTAAATCTGATTTTGTAAGTGTACGTTTAATTCCAGTCCAGATCATCATGTTTGATTTGAAGACGGTCTTGTAAACAGAGATGATGTCTTCATGGTATTGAATTATCTCTGGCTGTAAGGTGCAGTTTAGTTTAGTGAGTTTTTTTATTTTATGTTTCAATAAAACTGGCGTGATTGATCTATCTCTTATTTTTTCAAGGTTTTTGTTGCACTCATCGATTGTGCAAAAATATGATACATCATCTGATATTAACTCAAGATTGCTTTCTAAGTAGAGAGCTAAAGAACTAACGCCAGTCCAGTGAGAGTTCAAGTTATAGTAATCATCCAGTATTAGTTCCTTAACTAAAGTATAGGAGTCTTCACTTTTCTTTTGATTAATCCAGTTTGGAGCTTGCTTAATTGCATATATTGCAATGAATGCGGTTGCAATCGTCCCTAATGTATTGAAGAAGTCCATTAGGTTCCCAAACTCAAAATGACCTTGGGATTCTTTCAATGCACCATTAATTACGAGCCACAATGAAAGTACTAACAGGATGGATATGGAAATTTTTAGGAAGGCATTATATATCTTGTTTATCATTTCTTGACCTTTAATCTTGTTTTTTACCAATTATTTTATTTCGTGCTGTGCTACCCCAGCTTCTTTTTTGTAATTTGACTGAGGATACCAGGCGTTTTCTATATAGAAGGTCACACAAAATTATGGCAACAAAAAAAGAAAATTTACTTTTAGCCGTTTGTGGTACTTCATCAGGCCCTAGCCAAGGAAGCTTATCCATTAAGGAACTTACTTTTGGACTTTCAAAGGAAACTCCCGCCCAACTATGACCAAACTCATTACGAATTTTTCGTAATATGCTAATTTCTTCGAATTCGTGATCCATCAACAAGCCAAGAGTATGAGCCATTGAAGCACGTGCAGAAAAGGTTCCTAAAGGCGATGCAAATCCTTTAAGTAATGATTCCTTACTTTTACCATCAATAAGATATGCATTTAAAATATCATATAACCATTCATCGAGTATTGAAGCTGCAAGTAGAACAGCACCACGATCAGATTCTTTGTTAAATTCGTCTAAAAATAAACCAAAATTAATGACTTCAGGTTCTGTGTGCACGGTCTTATTCCTTAACCCAAAAGTATTTTAATATCACAAAATCATTAAATTTCATAGAGCTATGATAAATACCTCATGATACATATGAGGATTTACCATGTTAAGAATCGAATATAACAATACATCTGATAAGTACTTCTTTCTGTACGTCACAGATGAAGTACGGATCAGTACTACAGAACCTGATTCCTTCAATCTTGAGTACAGGGATGGTAGAACGGTACAGATCCACAACGTATGGTCGTATCACAATCCTACTAAGGATGCATTATTCGCACTGAGTCTACTCACGCAGCATTCAAACGAAGTACTAAGTGCGATTCAGGTACTCAAAGTTTGCGGAGGAAAAGATGAAGATTGATACATTAAAAGTAGGGCGTTTCGAGATCAGAAACACTGAAAAAGGGATTGAGTACTATATAGATGGTGAGCAAGTTCATTATCCCGAACTTGCTTGGGACTCACCAGAGCGTATCACTCTTGATGTACTTAAAGAGAAGTACGACCATGAAAGCCGTGATAGTGGTTTGAAGTGGGAAGTTAGCTAACACTTCTCTTGTCAAATTCTGCTTTATAAGACGAAATGTTTGATTTTTTTACTTTATTCCAAAATAACATAGGTAATGCAATTGATATTAAGGAATATATACAGATGAAGATAAAAGCATGACTTAAACTTTCTATTGAGAAAAATGAAAATGACAGTGAGTAAATAAAAACAACCATCCAAAGCAAACATAATGTCTTTGCTACATATATGTTTATTTTACTAACGGATGGTTTTGGTAAGTCCAGTTTTGCGGTGATTTTGTATAGGTCACCAGATATATAAAACTCTAACATATCCAAGTTTTTTTCCCAGTTTTCTTGCCAGAATTTACTGCCTTGGTTAGCTGCCAAGAATGCCAACCCGAAAATAAAACCCATTATGGAGAGTGCAGGGGTTAACAACTTTATGAATTCATTGCTACTGTTAAAAGAAAATCCTATCAATCCTGATAAGGCTGTCATGAATACCCAAAAGTAATTTGCTCTTTTCCAATAAAGATCAATCTCAAACTTTCTAATGTCGTGTGCTTTTGAGTACGCTTCTTTTATTTTTAAATACTCAATTGATTCAACCAGTTTTCCACAAGAAAACGTTGCTAGTATTTCTCCACCATTAATATCTTTATCAAGTAACTTAGTCAAATAATCGGAATCTTGCTTTCTTACAGAAATATTATCTTCCATTAAGTTTGGTTCCACTGATTACAGTTTGTTGGTACTATATACCTTCTCGCCATGAACCGTAACTATTCGGTTGTTCTGCAAACTCCGTGGTTCATGGCGAGTCCTATCAGTTACAACCAAATTGATTGCAGTTTCTAGAGAAGCTATTTCCGTTTGAATCCTGTCCTCTGACGTTATAGTTTCCATTGCCGTAACTGGTCGTTGTAGAGTTCCAAGAATTCCCATCTGCATCATGCCCACGAGTCATCGTCTGATTTCCCATACGGGTACTGTTTTGATTCCAAGAACTACCAGTACTTGAATTATAGCCTTGAACGTTAGTTGTATTACCGTATCTCTGTACGTGGTAGGTATTGCCGGAATTATCAGTACAAGTCTGATAGGCATCACTACCAAAGCACCCAGCCCATGACACTACAGGAATGAAGAGAAAAACCAATGCAATCCGTTTCATTTAGTTTACCAATGTAATTAATTTGAAAGGATATTTTAAAGCTAATGTAGGTTTTTTATCACTACTAAAATTGGCAGTACTAAAACGGCAACTCACCTTGCCTATCCATATCGACAAAATCCAAGTCACCACCATGTAATTTTAACATCATCTCGTGATGCGTAAACCAACTACCTATATCAAAAATTGATACTGGTTCATCCAGTACAAACCAATAGGCAGTTTGTGTAACCCTCCCGAACCAGAACATACGTTGACCATCAACGGGTTTTGTCTCCACTAGCAGTACTTCGCCTGGTTCAATATACGGTAAATAAGCCTCAGTTTGATGAAGTACCGTTATTCGTTCATTAGTCCAAAAGTACTGAACACCTGAAGTTTGTGCAGGATTAAACGTGTTCTTGTTACCCATGCCTTAGTCCTCGCAATCTATATATACTGTAATTATATACAGTGCATTTAATGGTTAACAAGGTTAAGGCTAAAAAACAAATAAAAATGATCATTTTCAATGATTTAAGTTGATAATTGAGTGCTATGTGTACTTCCATTGATATCGAAATTGATCAATTATCGATCATCTATTCAAATCGGATATCAAAAAATGGAAGCGTTTTGTACGGTGCTACACACAGAAGACGGGAAGATTTGCGGCCTACAACTGGAAGGGAAGATTGAGAGTACTGATCAGATCATCACTCTATCGCATTTCATTAAGGGCAAAGCGGCATACATCGAACAGCACGATCTCTTACTGGTACTGCCTATAGGGTTTAAAATCGCTTCAGTACTTAGCTTCGAGACAAACCTGAGTAAGTTACTCGATTCATATCCGTTCATACGTCTGATGATCAACGAGGATTTCCCAAACCTCATAGATGGTCATAAAAACCGGCTTCTTGATGAACTAAGCCAAAGTTATAACTTATGGCTGGGCAATCTTGGTAGTGGGGCAAAAACTAACTTAGTTGCAGTGATGGAAGGGTGTTTTGACGGCTTGATATTGGATACCGCTTTTACTGCTGGGAACAAGGGTAAAGCAATTTTCCAGGCAGTACTTAACGAAATGAACAAATACACAAACAACCTGATCGTGCCTGGTATCAATACTGGCAGGTACAGACCTGTACGCCTTTCGCACGTAGAACAATTAATGTAGGAATTATAATAATGAAAAAACTACTCATAGCAGCAATCATTGCTTTAACCACGGCATGTACCCCGCATCACTCATGGATGGACAAAGCCTATGTTGGCTATGTTGATAACCAAGCTGTAGTGCTCTTTGATGCTGGTACACGTAATGGTACCAAGTATTACAGACCGCAGTTCCAACCTGATTGCCATTACAACAAGGTATACTTTGATGAACAGTCGAGTACTGGCTGTGTAATCAACACGGCTCGTATAGCCGATATACACCCTTACAATGAGCATGTAGAGCGTGAACCACAACGTGTCAGTACTCAGACCAATCATGAGTTCTTGGAAGGGATGAACAGTACAATTCACATTACAGATGGGTTCTAAAATGATGGTGAATTATTCACCATCATCAAGTTCATTTAGATATTGTGCCAACACATCGCCATGACAAGCATAAGGTTTGCAATGACATCCCAAAGTATGGCCTCTTAATGCCTTCAGCTTTTCTTTAAATTCGGTGCCACCTTTAAGATAATCGCGATCAAAATCATATTTGAACTTTCGTATTACTTCATCACGATCACCATCAGCACCTATTGCATATGGATTACCCCAAAGGGTGCCTCTACCACAATAAGTATCGAAGTGATCACCTCTATCTTTATTTGATACGTAAGTGATTTTATCTTTGATATATCGAACAGGTATCTTTTCAGATAGAACTTCGTAAGGAGCAATAAATACAGGTTTTAATGCAGAATCAAAGATTACAGCATGAGTTAAGTCAACAGAGAAAGGGTCAGCTAAAACTTCAGGAGCAAGTTTGTTCAACACGTCAGCAGTAACAAACTGACTGATCAGATTATGATGGTCTTCAAAATAAAATACTTGATAGTCATTTGACTTAGAGAAAATGCGAGAAAGTTTACGCTCAAACTTTCCCCTTGATGCAAAGTCAGGATGATACATTATCAGTACTTTCATCATATCAAGTGCTTAACCTCAAAATCAGTATCCCAATGGCTGTTCAAGTACTCTATCACAAGACGACGATGACAGTGATGGGGTTTGTGTTCACTACATAGCAAGCAGCTATCTTCAATGACTGATTTGTCAATACGCTCAATGTTTCTTTTTGCCAACAAGTTCAAGAAGTTACTCTCGTAAACTTCCCACGAAACATTTCCTTTCTTATAGGGATCTAACATTTCCTTAGTTGGGGCAAGGTCAGGCATATGAACATAATCAACATTACAAATTTCTTTTAAGAAGTACTTCAGATCATTCTTCTTAGCGAAGCCAGCAAGCTGAGAGACATTATTAAGCCGCACATCAACTAAAGTTTTCAGGTCAGGCTGAGATTTTATTAGATTACAGAACTTTGCAGCAGGTTTTTCTGTGAAGCCTATAGAAAATACTTTCATTATCAATCCTGTATTTTTATCAAAGCTGCTAAAAATTTATAACATTCATTACGCTCAGTGAAAGGAGCCATGCTTAATGTAGCGTAACATTCACCAAAGGGATAGTCCCCCTCAGACTTTTGTCCATATTCGGAATAGATATTTGTATCTGTTATGGAAATTTTGTAGTTCACCGAATTATATCTAAATAACCCATGAAAACGTTTTCTGCCATTAAATGATGAAGTACTTATACGAATAGTTAAATCTTCTAATTTTATAAAATAAAGACTATTAGTCTGGGCAGTAACTAAATTAGAAGGAAAACTATCATTAACACCATAGCTTTCGTATGGGTTAAGCCAGAGCGAATGGGGTGTTTCAACAAATTGCTCTAAATGACTAACAGGCATTCTTCCAACTTTTTTCCATTTGAATGCAGTGTCGATAAATATGTTTTCGGCTTGAACAGGGTGGTTTGCTGCTCTCAATAAATGAATATCGACAATATCCAACACTTCAGGAATTCTGTAGTTTTGAAATTGGATTTCTCTAGTCGTAAGAGCATCATTACCATCAGGTAGGCTATCACCTACAGGACGGATCCAGATATGGTGCTGATTTTCATGCCATTTTCTTCCAGCGATACAGTAGTTACGACGCTTAGCTGAAGCTGCCAATAAAACTAATCTTGTACTTGTCATTGAAATTTCCTTTTCAAAAGCACAATCAATAAGACAACTCTCAAAGAATGTCAACACAATCAATGTGTTACGTTATAACGTTAGTTTCTCCTCGGCTCCACTTTAATCGGGAGTTTTCGCAGCGTGCTCCTTGATTTATATATAGGGACAAAATATGTCCCCGAACCAAATTAGATAATTATCATGCCTATCTTTTTGCAGTCATCATGATGATTTTTACAACGACACTTACACAAATTCACTTCACCATGAAAAACAGGTTGGTGAGGTGCATAATCTTCTAAGATAACTTTATCTACTTTATTGACTAAACTAGGCGAGAAGTTTTGATAAAATCCGATACACCAATAAGAACGCATCTTTTGATTTGTTGAGCCGAAGTGTGAATCAACAATAGTACGCAGTTTATAACCATCTTCTATAAGTTGTTCAAGTACTGCCGTAGGCTTGTTACCTACCTTTAATTCTACATACATGTAATGATCTTTGCGTGTCATTTTCTTTCTGATCAGCAAATCGACATACATGTGTATTCTTCCAGATTTAGTCCTACCGTCAGCCCTTGCCAATACTTCTCTTTTAACAACATAGTCATGGTGAGACTCTAAATGATGCTCTAGTTCAATCTGCAACCATTTTTCCCAGTCGTTAGTATCTTTGCGAAGAAAACTCGACATCTTTTCTTTGGTGTTCTTATCTGCAAAAAAAGTACTCAACCCCTGATGCAGCACGTCGAAATCGTAATCCAGGTTCATCCCAATCCCCATAAATACGTAAAAATAAGGATTTTATTTTCATGATAAGTATTAATCAACTTTCAAAACAATACGGATACGATGAGTCTACCGTAAGGCAAATTTGGATTCCAAAAGGCTTAGATATGTCATTACCAGAGCACGAGATCCGAGCGTGGATAGTACTGAACGTTCTAAAACCTCTAAGAGAAACAGACTTACGCGAACAAATGGATCGCGAGAAGTTACGCAAGTTACAGGCAGAAGCAACCCAGGCAGAACTGGAACTAGCCAAGCAGCTAGAACAGGTAGTGGATGTTACCTATCTAGAATTTTCTCTATCTGAGTACTTCAGCCAGCTAAAGAACTACCTTCGTACAATCCCCCAAAAACATTACCTCGTGCTGTTTGAATCAGAGGATGCACTACAACTTAAAAAAAAACTAGCAGGCTTCATTGATGAAGTACTGAATGAAATTGGCTCTCAGGAATACGAGATGCCAGAGGAAGAAAATGAACAAGGACAATTTAACGAAGATACTGAACAGGACAGTTCAGAAGATCCGACCGCCTAAAAATCTTAAACCTTCGGATTGGTGTGAACAGAACCTAACATTCCCAGATGGCCCGATGGGTGGACAACGGCTTACATTATTTGAATTTCAAAAAGAGCCACTGAACATTATAACTGATCACAAAATAGTCAAGGTGGTCATGCAGTCAAGTGCTCAACTTCTCAAGACGACAGTAATGCTTAATGCCGCAATGTACTTTATGGCTAATGATAATTCCAATATGGCATTTGCATCCAGTACTGGAAAAGAAGTAAAGCTAATGAAGACGGGGAAGTTTGATAATGTGATTTCCCGTTCGGATATTCTCTCCGAAATAGTTACTGACAAGAACAATAAGAACTTTGCGAACAACGCAGACCAGACGCAAATGATTGATGGATCATTCCTGTACTGGCTGAACTTAAACGCCGCAAGTACCTTACGCGGGAAGACCATCAAGAGGCTATTCCTCGATGAAGTATCAAACGTAGAAGCAGATGGTGAAGAGGGCAACCCCTTGAGACTTGCAGAACAACGTGCAAGTACTTTCACTGATGGTCTTGTCATGGTGGCAAGTACCCCAAAGCTTAAAGATGACTTGATCTGCAATGAGTACTTACTCAGTGATCAACGCCGCTACTTTGTACCATGCCCACATTGTGACCATGAACATACACTTGAATGGGAAAACGTGCGGTTCAAATGGCGTCAGATTAATGGCGGTCGTCGTGCAATGCCAGATCAAGATACAGCAACCTTACATTGTCCAAAATGTGATGGCGAAATCAGTGAAGCACAACGAATACGTATGGTTAAACAGGGAAGGTGGATTGCAAGTAATCCTGATGTAAAAGACATTGCCGGATTCCAAATCTCTAGGCTCTATTCCCCAATTACGACGATTCGAAAGTTAGTTGCGGAGTTTGCACAGGCACACTTTGAGTTTGATCTCATGAGTTTCTACAACAATGCCCTTGGTCTACCTTGGGATGATGAGATGAACTCTGATATCGACCTCGTAGTACTTGAGAACCTACGAGATAGTACTTTCGACATAAAGAACATACCCGATGAAGTACTTGCCGTGACACATGGTATTGACCAACAGTTAGACCGTCTTGAAGTAACAACAATCGGTTTCTCTGAGAAGAAAGTATACGTACTGGGTCACCGTAGTTTCTATGCACCCGATTGTACGAAGCCAGGAGCAAAAGCCTACACAGAACTTGATCAATTCATCAATGCACCATTACGTACTGTCTCAGGTCGCCCGGTAAAAGTACTTGGTTCATTCATCGACAGTAGTAACGGTAATGCCACTGCTACTATCTATCGCTATGCATCAACCCGCAGGAACGTATACGCGATTAAGGGTAGTTCTTCAGCAAGTGGGGACTTGTTCAAGGCTAGTCGTGTAGGAGGACATGACTTGCTAATGCTCAATGTTAATGAAGGAAAGAACACGATAAGACGCCTACTTAATGGTGCCGTATCAGAAGAATGGGAGGAAATGCCTACTCACTTGCACTTCACCAATGGGCTACCAGATGACTATTTCGAACAGTTGACCAGCGAAGAACTTAAAAGAAAGGGGGATAACCTCTATTGGGTACTGAAGAAAGGTTACAAGCGTAATGAATCACTGGACTGCTTGAATTATGCCCTGATAGCTAAAGAGTACTATCTCAGCAAATTGGGTGCACAACCTTACGCAAAACTTCGTCAATTCGTATCAAAACAAAGAAATCCGAAACGCGATGATGCTACTGATGATAAATACACGGAAGAACAACCAATTGTATCTAAACCAAAGAATACACTACTTCAGAGGAAGCGTAATAACTGGTTTAATTAAGGAATGAAATGAAAGAATTAATCTATATCGGTGAGCAATTCACTGAATCTATTCCCGCAAATACAAAGATTGTCATTGGAAACAAAACATCAACTATCTATGAGTACGACAACGATACTTCATCTGTGGTATCAGTACTTGTTGATACAATGAATTTTACGGAAGGTAATTATGCCGTAGTCAAAAATTCCAATGGCACTATATCGATCTCGCAGGTTGAAATTATCGATCCATTGGCTTCAAGTGATGCTCTAAACGATGCCCTAACAATGATTAAGGAAATTGATCAGGTACTTGAAGACCGTGCGAAGAATGCAGTTAGCCAAATTACTATTAATAATAAGACAATTATCAATTCATCATTAGATAGTCTCGTATCTTTACGTGCAATGTACGTGAAGAAGGTTAACAGAATCCGTGATAAATCGGGAGTTTTCAAAAGTGTGACGGTACTCAGGGGAAGATAAAATGAAGTGGTTTTCAAGGAAGAAGGCCGAGGTACAGGAAGTACCGAAACCAAAGAAGCTTACGCAAGAAAAACAGATTGGTAATAAAGATTTAAAACGTTCAATCACAAATGGTAACAAACCCGTTATTGATTTTGGAGTTACTGGTGTAGCAAGTACAGACATCAATTCAGTACTGAAGTATACCTTAACTCATATTCGTAACAAATCACGTGAACTAAGCCTAAACAACCCAATTGCAAAGAATTACATACAGAAGTGTGCAGACGGTACAGTTGGTGCAGACGGGATTACAGTTAAACCCAATGTGGAAATTGGCGTACCTGGTACTGATAACAGCGAAACTAATCAGCTAATCGAAAAACTATTCTATCGTTATGCCGACGATCCAGACCAGTTCAGTTATGACGGGCAATTAAGTCTTGATTTGTTTCAACAGGTAGTTGAGAAGACAAGAGCTAGAGACGGTGAATGCTTCATTCGTATTCGTGGTAATCAGTACGAGATCATCGATGCTGCACGCCTAGTTAATACACGTTTCGGTTTAACTAAGTCTGGCTACTACTCAAACAGTGTTGAGTTTGAAAGTACTACACGTAAACCAATTGCTTACTACATACATAACTATAACCCAATTACCTACCAGATTGATACTGGTGCGTATGAACGAGTATCGGCAGAAGAGATAATTCACTACTACATACCTGAATTTCCTAATCAGGAACGCGGTATACCTGATTTGTTTGCAGGTCAGAAAGTACTACAAGAGCTACAGGAATACATCCAGGCAACATTAGTAAGTAAGAAAGTAGCAGCAAGTACTACCGCCTTCATTACTAACGCGAATCAATCAGATTATGAACTTGATGATAAAGATGAAACTCGTCTGAACGTAGAGTACTTAGAAGCAGGAAGCATCTATGAACTTAATCCTGGACAAGATATTAAAAGCGTAAATCCAAATGCTGGCGTTGATGGCATTGACTCATTCGTTAATAACTTAATGAACCAAATTAGTATGTCATTAGGTATAACTAAAATGAATTTAATGGGTGATACGAGCAATGCCAGTTTCTCGGCAGCAAAGTTAGCAGACCGTTTACAACAAACCACATTTAAAACGAGAAGTAATGTACTCATTAGTCGAGTACTCAAGAAAATCTTTTCTAACTGGCTTGCTAATGAATTGCTAAATAATAGTAAGTTAGGTCGATTCAGCGATTTTGAAGATCTCGTGGTTGCTCACTATATTCCCGTAAAAACTATCTCAATAGATCCGGCGAAAGATGCTCAATACGAAATTCTATTACTCGATGCAGGGCTTAAATCCAAACAACAAATTATTCACGAAATGGGGTATTCGCCAGATGTAGTGTTTAAACAAATTGAGGAAGAAAAATCACATGGAAGTGATGAAGAAACAAAAACGGGAGATGGGAGTACAGACGCTACCGACGAATGATAATCGTGAAGTACTAATTGCATTCTCAAGTGAAACACCCGTAACCCGTACTATCAATGGTAAGGATTACCAGGAAATCTTACTTCATACCTCTGAAGCCGTAGATCTTTCCCGTCTTAACAATGGTGCAGCACTACTATTCAATCACGATTTTAATCAACACATTGGTGTTGTTGAAGACGCCAGTATTGATACAGATCGTGTAGGACGTGCCCTAGTACGTTTCTCATCTGTTGGTATGGGTGATGAAAAGTACTCACAGGTTAAAGAAGGTGTTCTACGTAAAGTATCTGTGGGTTATGAAATCAATGATTATCAAATCGATGGCGATAACCTCGTTGTTACCAATTGGGCACCTTACGAGATTTCAATGGTATCTGTACCTGCTGACGATTTCGTTGGTGTAGGACGCTCTTTAGATACTAATGAACCAGTTAGTACTCAAGAATCAGAACAGCAATTAGTCGTAGAAACACCAGATGAGTCAATTACTGAAGTACTTCAAGATGAATTACATGAAGTAGTAGAAGAATTTGAAGAGGTTATTTCTGAAGTAGTTAGTACTGCTGAAGAAGTTATCGATGAAGTTAAGTCTGAATTAGCAGAGTTAATAAATACAGATGAAGAACAACGCATTGCCGAACTGAACGGTATGGCTCGCGTACTCAAAATAGACGTATCTGATGCAATTGCTAAAGGAACTAGCGTTGAGGATTTTAAGCGTCAAATGAAACAACCTATCAAGGATGATATTAATATTATGGAAAATAAATTTTCTCTATCTAACAGCATTCGTGCAATGTCTAATCTTGACGCTGAGGTCGAAGGCTTAGATATGGGTACTCGCGGCGTTAAAGTACCTGCAACCGCTCTACGTGCTGTGAATACAACTACGGGTGCAAACCTAATTCAAGAAACTATCGCTTATGATTCATATATCGATATTCTTCGTGCTAATTCAATCCTGGCTAAATTCCCAATTACGGTAATTTCAGGTCTTGAGGGTGACGGTAAGTTATCTCTACCTGCATTAAATGCAGACTTCACCGATTCATTCGGTTTCGTAGCAGAAGATGGTACTTCACCTGAAGCGACTCCAGCATTCGGTAAGGTAACTCTAGAACCTTCAGACTTTACTGGTTCTGTTTACCTAACTCGTATCATGATGAAATCAAGTGCAGCGGCTGAACGTTACACTACTGATGCAATGATCAAAGGTGCTGCTTCTCAGCTCGAAAAGCATGTTATGGCCAATGTAGTTAGTGAAGCCGTAGCCGCTGGCAATACCGCTGCTGTAGCGACCATCGATTTTGATTCTGTAGTTGATGCAATGGGTGTATTAGGTTCTAAGAACGTAGCTTCAGGTACTGTTGTTGCTGTAATGAGTCCTGCTACCCGTGCAACCTTACGTAAGCAAGTTGTGAAGGGTAATACCGCTGCTAAGTTCCTCGTAGAAGGTCAGGGTGACGCACAACTATTAGCGGGTGAGATTCCAGTAGTAGAAAGTACCCTAGTTGCAGATGGTCAGGTAATCCTCGGTGATTTCAGCCAGATCGTAATTGCACAATGGGGTTCTGATGTAGAACTTGATCGTGATACCACAACCAGCCGTAATCGTGGCGGTCTATATCTACGTGTATGGGCGACCATGGATACTAAAGTGGCTCGTAAGGAATCATTCTACGTACTAACAGTGACGCCATAATCATGAGGGCGTTTACTACTTCACAGTTAAACGTCCTGATTGATACTTTCGGTGAACCATTGGTACTTACTGATGGTTCACAACTTAACGTTATCTTCGAATCACAAACAGTAGCTATTGATACTTCTGAAGGCTTCGTTGAAACGCAAGAAACCTACCTTACAACTAAAAAAGGCTTGATGGATTATTCCAGTACTTTCACGTACCAGGGGAAACTTCAGGTTGTCTATAACATTGTTGATGACTTATCAGGAATCAACAATGTCTATTTTCGGGAGTCCAGCACATGAATTTAATCAAAATTAAGAATCATGTCAGTGATTCCCTTTTTTCGTTAGGACTTCAGGTAAGAAAAGCAGAAACAATCAATCAGGATGCAGGTGAGTACATTTTAATACTAACCAACTTATTAGAACAAAATGAAAACATTCCCTTTGGTATTCAAAACTACAGTTCTCTAACCATGGATATTGCATGTACTTCAAAGGATGAATCTAAAGTACAGGATGTCATGGTGCAAGTATATGACTTAGTTAGGACTGTAGATTTCCAGAGGTCTTTCAGTACTGAACTTCAAATCAATGTGAGTACTATTACAGTACTTTCCATTGCAGAGGACACAGATACCACCAGTGGAATAAATACCTTGATGTTAACAGTTCAAATGAATTACATATCGAGGTAAATTAATGTCATCCATCTTTCATGGTGGAAATACCTACATCTTTTACAATGAAGCGGCAGATAACGTTCAGCCAAACAACATTGCTTACAAGAATATTGACCAGCTAGGTAAATTTCCACAAGTAAAACTAAATTCTAGTACTACCAGCATTGAAACATACAACGAAGAATACGCCGCGGTACTGGCAGGTAATCTTTCAATCGATTCAGTTTCAATCGTTGTCCATTACATTGCAGATAATGAATCACATAAGTACCTTGATACAGCATATGCTAATGGTAAAAATTTCCAAATCAAAGTATCTCTATACGAATCTCAGGACTCACTAGATCAACATTACATAATTCTTGGGGGCTACATCAGTGGTCTCCAGGACAGTGCAGATCAGAATGAGATCTATAACCGCACCTATACCTTCACGGCAGAAGATCTCATTGCCCGTGGAACAGCTACTGATCCTGCAACACTACACGTTGGTGATTTTGGTGTTGGTTCTGACGGTGAAACGACACCACACTACGAAGCAGTAAATCCCACGGGTAATAGTTTTATCAAATTACCAGCACAACGCGAAGATAACCCTATCAGTGCTGATATGGGGGGGATTGCCTATGTTGATAATGGTGGCGAACAGACCGCACAACTTGCAATGCCTGAAGTAGGTGATCTTGGCCTGTACATCAAAAATACCGATCACGATTGGACAGAGCTACCCGGTAAGAGTAAGAACGATACCTACTATGTACCGATGGCCCGTACCGTTAATGGGAAGGCGTTAAGTACTAACATCACACTATCCAGTAGTGATACCGGTTCTGTACCTCTCACTCGTACCGTTAACGGCAAACCACTATCGGCAGATGTCAACCTTACCAGTACTGATACTGGTTCTGTACCTATTGAACGTACAGTCAACGGAAAGCCCTTATCGATGGATGTAACCTTATCTAGTACTGATACAGGTTCTGTACCCGTTTCTACGAAGGTTAATGGCAAAACTTTATCCAGCGATATAGTACTGAACAAGTCAGATGTAGGGCTTGACGCCGTTTTGAATGCTGTACAGTTAGTCGCCAGTAAAAATCTGTCTGATGTATCAAGTGCGGCAACTACACGAACAAATCTCAGTGTTTATTCAAAAGCTGAAGCAGTACCCGTAACACGAACAATTAACGGAAAGCCATTATCGGCAGATGTTGCATTGTACAGTACTGATACTGGTTCATTCAGCATTGCAAATAACCTAAGTGAAGGTGTTCCGGGTACTATTCGTACAAATATAAGTGCGGCAAAATCTGGTAGTAACTCTGACATTACTTCAATGACTGCACTTTCTGGTCCATTGCGTTTAGGTGGTGATGGTCAGGCTGATGGCGATGCAATTACTTTAAGACAACTCCAAGCAGCAACTGCTGGTGGTGGTTCGAACGGTGCAACGCTCAACGGGGTGATGAATAACTTCCTGGGTGCTGTTGAATGGTTTAATGGTACACGTGCAGCATTACCAGCAGGGCATGTAGCAGCAGACGGACAACTACTTAAGCGTGCTGATTACCCGGATATCTGGAACGCTATCAGTACTGGCGTGTTCCTCAGTAATACTGATACTGCATGGCAGGCTACACCTACAAGCCGTGGTGTTTACTCTACTGGTGATGGTTCAACAACTTTCCGTATGCCAGACATTAACGGTGTATGGGTTCATCCAACTGACAGTACTCTAAATTCAATCCCTGCTTTGTTCCTTCGTGGTGACGGTACAGTAGCGAATACGGGTAGTGGTGCGGGTGTCATTCGTTGGGGTGCTGCACCTAACATTACTGGTGCGTTTAATATTCTTGCTAATGGAGCATCACCGGGAACGCATTTCAATACAGATGCTTTATCTGGTGCTTTTTACCGCACTTCAAATACAACAGGAAGTACTCAAGACGGTTGGACATCAAACTTCAATAGTAACTATACAGGTGGCACAGGTATTGATGCTAACCGTTCAAGTACAGCCTATGGACGAGATTCGACTACAGAAGTACGCCCAAACTCAGTAAAGGGTATCTGGCTTATCCGTGTAAATGGATTATTCAGTGCCTCAAATACCAACTTCAACGTAATTAACGGCATAACAGCAGCCCCGGCAACTGGTGCAGTTGTTTACGGTGGTGACTCACGAAGTGCATTGCAATTAAATGGTGCAGATTACTTAGTAGCACGTATGCGAAGTAAAGTAGTTGGTGGTGGTGCTAAATCCGTAGCATTTGGATTAGTTGATAGTACTGGATCTTCAGTAGTCAATACTGAATGGACATTGCCTAGTACTGGTGGTGAGTTGTTAAGTAAATCGGAAACCGGATATACCAGTATCAACGGTAAAACGGGCGGTACAATTAGTAGTGCGACTACAATTAATGGACTTCTAACTACCAATGCATCAATTAACACTAATGGAGCTATGACTGTATGGTCTCAACCCGCTTCTGCAACTACTGGATCATTCCTCAACGCACCTGGCCTTAAATCACGTTTAAACACTCGTGGTGCAAACGGGGATTCTTTGGGTGCTTATGGTGTAATGTATATGCAAGAATATGTTGGTAATTATCACCAACTAATATTCAACTTGAATGGTTTTAGTTCAGACTATAACTGGTTCATGCGTGCTGGCGGTCAAACATTTTCACCACTAGGTGAATTGCAATATTCTGGATCAGATATGCGTTTAAAATCTGATTTCACTCAAACACCAGACGGTGCATTAAACAGAATAAACACTATTGGTTCAGTTGAGTTTACACTTAATGCAAGTGGACGCCGTTGCCGTGGATATGTAGCACAGCAATTAGCAGAAGTAGATTCGATGTACACGTTTGAGGGTGGTGAATCAGTAGATGAAGATGGAAATACATTCACAGTACTAAATGTAGATCAAACGGCATTAGTTTCTGATTTAATCCTTTCCGTTCAAACTCTCACATCTCAGATTGCAGATCTTCAATCTCAAATCAATGCGATGAAAGGTAATGCCGAAACTTCATCAGACACCTCCTCAACACGATAAATAAACAAGAAAGTACTGAAAGGAATTCGGTACTATTACTTTATAAGGATTTTAAATGGCTTTTGATATTCAAAGTGGTGCAAATATTCGTGCATCAATCGGTACTGCTGGAAATACCATTAGTACTACATTTACAGAAATTTCAGAACTCGCTTCATTCACCACTTCTGGCGGTACATCAACAGTTATTGATGTGGTTACCTTCAACAGTCCATACAATCGTAAGCTATTGGGTACTAAAGCAGTTGCAGACATTTCGATCACAGTTAATTACCTTGCAGATAATGAAGTTCATTCACAACTTGTGGCAGCAAATGAAAACCAAACTCGTATTCAGCTAAAACTTGAGTACTTCCAGGATGCTACTAAGACTGATGGCTTCTTTGTGGTCTATAACGGATTCGTATCTGGCGATCAATTAGCTGGCGATAAAGATTCAGTAGTAACACGTGAGTTTACCTTTGCAGTAGATGGCGGCCCGGTAGATAGCGGTCTAATCGACGTAACACCATAATATAAGGGATTACTCGATGAATTTAGAACAACTAAAATCTGCTTTAAAGCCAGAACTACATAAGATCACTCTCACTAATGGTACTGAACTATACGCACATCGCCCAAAGCTTAGTGATCTTGAGAAATGTACTACTGCTAAAAGTACTCTAATCCATTGTATTACTGATGAAACAGGTTATCACGTCTTCGCCGACGGTGAAGAGGCTGGAAAGGTTGATATCAATGAGATTGATACAGTACTAGCCAATGAAATTTATGTGAAAGCTCTGGAGTTGTGGAACGCTGAAACTACGCAGGATGAAGTAGAAAAAAAATAAGAACCGGTGATCCCCGCATCAACTTTTCACTAAAAATGATACACAAGCGGGGCTTGTCGCCGGAAGAACTTAATCAGCTTGATCCAGAACTATTTGAAGCACTACTAATTTATGATGCAGTTATAGAACCTAATGGTGCAAGGGTAGATCAAATCAGGTATGCGAATCTTTGTCATCTAATTCTAATGTCATCGGGAAATCTTACAGAGCAGGGTATGAAGAAGGCCAAAGTAAACGATTGGGATCTTTTTGGGTTGCTCAGTAATAAAAGTACTAAGCAAATTGCATCAGAATCAGCAAAGGCAAAAGAAGAAGAACAAAAACGCAACTTTAATGCACTTGCAGAAAGTATTAAAGATGCTGCATTAAAGGGTAAGAAGAATGGCAAAAAATAAGCAACAGATGATTTTTGAAGTCACGGGTAATGTTACGGGACTTCAGCGTGCTTTAGCAACAGGTGCAAATTCGCTTCAAACATTCGGACAACAGTCTGATGATCTTTTTGGTGGTTTCACTACTCAATTTGCAGAAATGACAGAGCGGTTCAAGGGATTCAATACTGGTATTCTTGGTGTAGCGGGTGCGGCCGGATTATTAGTTGGTGGTATCTATTCTGCAATTGATTCAAGTAATGAATTCGTCAAGACGTACAACGAAGTAAGTAAGGCATCAGGATTAACGGTAACTGAATTACAACAACTTCAAAAAACGTTTAATGGTGTTGGTTTTGATGTTGAAAAGTTTGGGGATATTAATCGTGATGTACTCGATCATTTGGGTGATGCTTTTCGTGATGGTAGTGGGCCAGCAGAAGATCTCAAAACTTACGGTGTTAACCTACAGGACTTGAATAAGTACTTAAATCAGACAGACGGCGGTATTAAATCACTTGCTACAGCATTCTATACAATGCAAAAGGCAGGTAAGAACAATGCCGAAATCACTAACGCCCTTGAGACAATGGCGAGTGATGGTAGTAAATTGATTAGTACTTTTAAGCAGTACAATGATGTTGCCGATTTGATGAATGGTATTCATTCACAAACCGCTGTATTAACTGATGAGAATGCAAAGAAGTTTGCAGATTGGGATGCAAAGATTACTAATCTAAGTACTACATTCCAACTTTGGAAAGCTAACGCACTTGCACCTACACTCGATGATATTCAAACCTTATTCGATTTAATGAACAAGGATTGGTCTAAGACTGATTTCATGCAAATGTTCCGTAACTTCTATTACGGTGGCGATAACGCGATAGCTAAAGTACTTCGACAGATTGATGGGGTAGATCCCTCTACAGTATTCGGTACTAAAGAGTGGAATGAAAAGCATAAAGATACCAGTAAGCCAGGTACTGATGAACCGAAGCCTGTCTCAGGTGGTTGGGTAAATCAGGCGAAAGCAGATACAGCAGCTAAAGCAGCAGCACAGAAGGCAGAAGCGGCAGCGAAACAGGCTCAAGCTAAACGAGTTCAGGCACAGAAGAACTTAGAACAATCACTATCTCAGATTGGCATATCTGAAGGCGATATTCGTATCAAAACGTTCAACCGTCAGCAAAATGAGTTAGTAGCAAAGATCAATGAGTCTTCTAAAACACTCCAACTTTCTGAAGCACAAACTACTTCCTATCTGACTCAGGCATATGATTCCCGTACTAAGGCATTCAAAGCCATGATTGACGATATGATTGGGTACTCAGATCCCAATAAGGGATTGAAGCAGCTATCAGACAATATCGCGGCAGTAGGAAGTAATATGAGTAACGGTCAGGCTCATTGGTTACTGCAACAGCATAATCAGAGA
>Ga0105251_10001434_pt1 | contig 20536 bp, 19 predicted proteins | sample KBSS64metaG_FD_80424 | JGI IMG/M metagenome (GOLD analysis project Ga0105251, IMG submission 80424) | Switchgrass rhizosphere microbial communities from Kellogg Biological Station, Michigan, USA - KBS S6-4 metaG | ecosystem: Host-associated > Plants > Roots > Rhizosphere > Soil | place...
AATCGGCAATACGGACTAAACAATGAAACAACACGAAACGGCAGATAATTCTCAAGGCCAGCTTTATATTGTACCTACTCCTATCGGGAATTTGTCTGATATTACCCAACGTGCGCTCACCGTATTGCAAGCTGTTGATTTAATTGCCGCTGAAGATACCCGCCATACCGGTTTACTGCTGCAACACTTCGCCATTAACGCCCGAATGTTTGCCCTGCACGATCACAATGAGCAACAAAAAGCCGACACGCTGGTGGCGAAACTGAAGGAAGGGCAGAACATTGCGTTGGTTTCCGACGCCGGTACGCCACTGATTAACGATCCTCGCTACCATCTGGTGCGTACCTGCCGTGAAGCCGGTATCCGCGTTGTTCCCTTGCCTGGGCCATGCGCGGCGATTGCGGCCTTAAGTGCGGCGGGTCTGCCATCCGATCGTTTCTGCTATGAGGGTTTCCTGCCTGCCAAATCAAAAGGCCGCCGCGATACGTTAAAAGATCTGGAAGCCGAGCCGCGTACGCTGATTTTCTATGAATCAACGCATCGTCTTCTGGAAAGCCTGGAAGATATGGTCACCGTCTGGGGCGAAGCCCGCTACGTGGTGCTGGCGCGCGAGCTGACCAAAACCTGGGAAACCATCCACGGCGCGCCCGTGGGCGAACTGCTGGCCTGGGTGAAGGAAGACGAAAACCGTCGCAAAGGCGAAATGGTGCTGATTGTTGAAGGCCATAAAGCACAAGAAGACGCGCTGCCCGCCGATGCCCTGCGCACGCTGGCCCTGCTGCAGGCAGAGCTCCCGCTGAAGAAAGCGGCTGCGCTGGCGGCGGAGATCTACGGCGTGAAGAAGAATGCGCTGTACAAGCATGCGCTGGAGCAGCAGGGGGAGTAAGCCCCCTGCGCCTGTTTTCGCCGGGTGACGCTATGTTTACCCGGCCTGCAAATCGACATCCCTGTTTTAGTTCCCTGGCGTCGCCTCAAACACCAGCGTTTCCAGCGGCTGCAGCGTAATCACCACCGCATTCTTATACTCACTCGGTACGGTAGCGTTACTGCCGTAAATCGCTTTCATCGTAAACCGGGTTGCACTGCCTGTCGGGATTTCAAAGTCTTTTGCCAGATCCAGATAGTAGCTTTGCGGCTTATCCGACGGGTTACGCAGTCCGAGGATCGCTTTGTCTTGACTCCAGGATGCCCAGCCGTAGGCCTGAAGCGCTGTCGGGTCACCGCCAATCCAGTGCGTATCTACCAGCACGCTGGCGTTATCCCTTGACCATTTCGCTGCCTGCGCCAGGGTATCCCACTTCGCCTTGTTCAGCATTGAAGGGGTGATATACAGCTCCTGTAGCTGGGTTCCGGTGGCGAAGTAGCTCCAGACCTGGTCGGCAAAATCGCTGTCCGTTTGCACTTTTTCAAGGCCGTAATAGGCATTTTCCGCGCTGACGATACCGTGGTACATCAGCGAGTTCAGCGGGAACAGCGGGCCTTTGCGCACGATGGAGCGGTAGGTTTCGGCATCGCGATAGGTCATCCACTGCTGAACGGGTGTGCCGGGGCCGTAAAGGTTGATGTCATCGCCCTGACGCCAGATGGAATCGGCGTATAACAGCCAGGACGGGCTGGCGTCGGTACCGGTGGTCAGGTTGATAAACAGATTCGGGTTCGCGCTGCGCATGTTATGCAGCAGGGCAATTGAGGCATCAAAATCTGAGGCGAACTGGCTGCCCTTGATATGCGAGTTAGCGTTGCCCATTCCGTCGAGCTTAAACGAGGTAATGTGCTCATTTTTAATCAGATTAATGATCTGCTCGTTGAAATTTTTATAGTAGTTCGGGCCTGACAAGGCCAGTTTCCCGTCCACGGTTTCGAAGCCGTACTCCTTCGCGTGTGAAACGCGAATGTCGCGCGGCTTGTTGTAGCCGCCCCACGGTGAAAGCCACAGCCCGATTGAGCTGTGCAGGCTATCGGCTTTTTCCCGGACTTTGCCAAAGCCGTGGCTGAACGCCGGGCTAAACAGCCAGCGTCCGGTGCGGTCGTCCCAGCCGTCATCCAGCAGGAACGCATCCAGCTTCACGCCGCGACCGGTAATGAATTCTTTATTCCACTCGTCCATGCGGCCCAGCACATCCTGCTCCGTGTACGGATTAAAGAAGCCAATATCCATCCAGCTGTTGTAGTGCAGGTAAGGTTTGTACGGACGAGGACGCACGGCGTCGATAAACAGGTTTACGCTGCGGCGAAGCTGGCTGGTTTCCGGGAAGGTGCCGAAGTAGGTGGTGTAACTTACCGGCGTCTCCGGCTGAATTGGCGTTTTCAGCTCGACGCTGAGATTGGTCGTCGCTTCATACGCGTAGGTATTCACAATGGGTTTATCCGGCAGGATAAAGAATGAATCAGCAACGATCGGCGAGCTGTTGATTGCTCCGTCAACGTAAGGTGCCTGCGACTGCTTTTTGGTCGGGAAGAAGGTGATTTTCGCCACGTCTCGCGGCTGACCGACGGCCGCAATGGTGTAGTCGATGCTGGCATATTTTCCCTTCACCAGGTTCAGCTTCACCGTCACGTTAAAGTCCGGATGGGTAAAGTCGATGACAATCGCGCTGTCCTGTTTCTCTGCGTGCTTGATTTTAAAATCCGCGGTGTGGATTTTGGTCTCATCCGGCAGCGTTAAAAGAACAGTTCCTGCGGCGAGAGCGGGTGATGAGCGTTTTTGTCTTCCACCACCACCGCTGAAGTGGCGTCATCAAATGAGAGGGCGATGTTGTCATTCTCAAGGGCGTAGTTCGCCGCCAGCGCGCCATGAGAAACAAACAGGGTAAGCATCGAGAGTGTGAGCACTTTTTTCATCAGGGTAAGATTCCTTATTAGTAATGCTTCAGCATTCGGTTGATGGATTGTTCCAGCCAGTAGCGCTGGGTGCCGAAGTTGATACGCAGGTAGTTCTCGCCGTTTTGCACGTAGTGGCTGCCGTCTTCAATGACGACACCGGCCTGTTGGGCAAAATGTTGGGTCAACTCTGTGGCGCTGCGATCGTCCGCGCTGACGTCTATCTAGGCCAGATACGACGATTCCGGGTTCATCATTTTCCAGGCCGGAAAGTGGGTTTGTATGGCATCCGCAAGGTAGCGGGCGTTGCCGCGCAGATACCCGTTGAGCGCGTCGAGCCACGGCAGGCCGTGCTGGTAGGCCAGGATAATCCCCCATACGCCAAACATGTTGGGTGAGGTAATGGAATTCTTCTCAAGCTGTTGGCGGAAGCGCTGGCGCAGCGAAGCGTCCGGGATCATTGAGTAGGAGGTTTTGAGCCCGCCAAGATTGAACGCTTTGTTAGGGGACGTCAGAACGATCAGGTTGTCCTGCGCGGCGCAGCCAGAGGCCAGACAGCTGACGAATTTGCCGTCGAGCAGGTGCTCGGCATGAACTTCGTCGACTACCAGAATCGTGCCGTAGCGCTTACAGAGATCGGAGACCTGGCGTATCTCATCCGCGCGCCAGATCCGGCCCGAAGGGTTATGTGGCGAGCAGAAGAACCACAGCGTTGGACGGTGGGTTTTGAGCTGCGCTTCGACCCGATTAAAATCGAGCTGGTAGCGGTTATCCTCCACGCGCAGCGGGTTAGCAAGAACCTGCACACCCTGACGCTGCGTCGCCATCGCAAAAGGATCGTAGACCGGCGTGTTCATCATCACGCTGTCGCCAGGCGCGCAGAACGCCTGCACCGCGTAGTGCAGCGTGGAAACGGTGCCGTAGGTCAGCGTGATCCACGACTTCTCCACCTCAACCTGATGGCGGGTGCGCTGGAAGGCGATAACCGCGTCGTAGAATTCGTCGAAGCACCAGGTATAGCCGAAGGTGCCATGCTCCACGATGCGTTGGAAACCCTCAATGACGGCGGGCGGTGAGGTGAAATCCATGTCTGCGATCCACAGCGGGATAAACCCCTCCGGGACGTCACCGAAGCGCGAGCAGACAAACGCATGATCCCACTTGCGGCACTTATCGCTTTTACGCTCGATGATTTTGTCGAAATCAAACACAACTACCCCCTGTTAAATTAAGGCTTCAATGCCGGTTTTGACGCTCTGGACCTGCGGGCCGATGATCACCTGAACGCTATGGGCATCCAGCACCACCACCGACAGCGCGCCCGCCGCTTTCAATGCCTGCTGGTCGAGAAGGCCCATCTCCTTCACCACCAGCCGCAGCCGGGTGATGCAGTTATCGAGCGACTCAATGTTCTCTTTGCCACCGAGCGCGCGCAGAATCAGCCCATGATCGTATTTCGATTTTCCGCGTGCGCGGGTATTAGCCTCCACGGCCTGTAGCGCACCCTGGGTATCCACTTCGCGGCCGGGGGTTTTGATATCGTGCTTGAGGATGTACCAGCGGAAGACGAAGAAGTAGATAGCAAACCAGGCAATGCCGACCGGGAACAGCAGATACCATTTGGTCGACATTCCCTGCATCACTCCGAAGATCAGCAGATCCAGAATTCCGCCGTCGGTGTTGCCGATGGTGACGCCCAGCAGGGCCATCACCATCAGGGCCAGGCCCGACATCACGATGTGGAAGACGTAGAGCGCCGGGGCAATAAACAGGAACAGGAATTCAATCGGTTCTGAAATACCGGTAACGACGGAAACCAGCACGCCGGAAAGCAGCAGCCCTTTAATCACTGGACGGTTCTCCGGGCGAGCGGTGCGATAGATGGCGTAAGCCACCGCCGGTAAGCCGAAGATAAAGGTCGGCATAAAACCCTGCGACAGGAACGCGGTGACGTGCGGGCTAAACGGCAGACCGGCTTTCAGCTCGGCGTAGAAGATATTCAGCGCGCCGGCGACTTCATGACCATTCACCATCTCAATGCCGCCCGCCGGGGTGAAACGCACCATTGCCAGCAGGATGTGGTGCAGGCCAAAAGGCTTAAGCAACAGCACGCCGACGCCGTACAGGAAGGGCCCAAAAACGCTGGTGCTCTGGATGACATGGCCGATTCCGGCAATTCCCAGCGCCACGTATTCCCACAGCAGGGGAATGGCCAGACCGACTAACGAAAGGGTGAGGGCGGTGATAATCGGCACGAAGCGAATGCCGCTAAAGAAAGCGAAAGCATCGTGTAAAACCGTATCCTGAAAACGCTCGTGTAGGAAATAGGTGATGACGCCAACCACGATGCCGCCCAGTACGCCCATCTCCAGGGTTTGGATCCCCAAAACGATCGATTGCCCAACCTGTCTCATGGTCGCGGCATCGGCAAGCTGGTGGGTTGCGGTCAGGTAATAGTTGATGCTCATGTTCATCAGCATATAGCCAACAAACCCGGCAAACGCGCCCACGGCCTTATTGCGTTTTTCAAGGCCCATAGGGATCGCCATAGCAAACATCAGCGGCAGGTAGGTAAAGGCAAAGCCGCCGACCATGGCAATAAAACCAAAGGTGAGCTGCGTTAATTCGCCGCCCAGAAAGGGAAAACTCTTGATGGTGGACGGGCTGGTAACAGAGCTACCGATACCTAACAGCAGGCCCATAAAGGCCAGCAGGGAGACCGGGAACATAAAGGTCTTTCCCAGGCTTTGAAAAAACGCCCACGCTTTCGATTTAAACGACTTTTCCTGTGTCATGTAGGGACTCCTCGGATTTTTAGGATAAAGGAAGGCGCTGTCCGGCTTAAGGACGCGCCTTCATATTTGCGAGGCTTATAGTTATTTTTTAGTTATTGATGTAATGCGCGATGGGATCAGGCTTCCGCTGGAAGCAGTAGCCGGTTTGCGGAACCACAAACGGTGATTTTGCTTCTGACCACCTCTTTCATGGCGTCCATGCCAACCCGCATGTAGAAGCGCGGATCGTTGCCCTGCGGGTTTTCGGCAAACCAGGCTTTGACCGCGTCAGAGAAGGCGATTTTCAGCTCGGTTGCCACGTTGACTTTGCAAACGCCCAGCTCGATGGTGCGGCGAACAAACTCATCGGGGACATCGCTCGCGCCGTGCAGCACCAGCGGCACGGTGACCACTTCGCGGATTTCAGCCAGCCGTTGGAAGTCGATTTTTGGTCGCTTGGTATAGAGGCCGTGCGCGGTGCCGATGGCAACGGCAAGGCTGTCTACACCGGTCAGTTCGACAAAGCGTTTCGCTTCCTGCGGGTCGGTCAGAAAGGCACTTTCAGCATCGACGCTCATGTCATCTTCCACGCCGCCCAGACGGCCCAGTTCGGCCTCGACGCTGCAGTCGTTGAGATGGCAGAAGTCGACGACGGATTTCACCAGCTTCACGTTCTGTTCAAACGGATAGTGGCTGCCGTCGATCATCGCGCTGCGCACCCCGGCGTTGACCTTGCGACGAATATCCTCCAGCGACTCGTGGTGATCGAGATGCAGCGCCAGAGGCATGTCGTAGGTGAGGGAGTAAGCGCTGCACAGGGCGTAGATCTCTTCGAGGGCAATATGCTTAAAGGTGCCAGGCGTGCCCGCGAGGATCACCGGCGATCGCATTTCGCTGCACACTTCGAGGATCGCCTGGATCGTTTCTGCGTTATGAATATTGAACGCCGGAACGGCGTAGCCTTTTGCCTGTGCGTCCTGCAGAAGGTATTTGGTTGAGATGATGCTCATGATGCGATCCTCTTAAGCCTGCCACGGATGAATAACAACGCCCTGCACCACACGGTTAACCGTGCCGCTGGCGGATGGGGTATCTGGCGTGTTGCCTACGCTAAGCGACTGGGTCAGCGCAAAGACCTGGGCGTACATCAGGAAGCAGAACGCCTGTTCCATATCGATAAACGGACGGGAAGGTGGCAGCAGAATATGCGGGCCCGCTTCAATTACCGGGTCCGTAACGGCGGCAATGGCCACGACGCGCATGGCCTGGCGATCGCGACGCAGTTCAGCCAGAAGATCCAGATCGTACTGACGCGTGTACGGATGGCTGGAGACATACACCACAACCAGCGTTTCTTCGTCTACCAGCGACTTAGGCCCGTGACGAAAGCCGGTTGGGGAGTCGTAGAATGCCGCCAGCTTGCCTGCCGTCAGCTCCAGCACCTTCAGCGCTGATTCGCGTGCGGCACCTTGTAAACCCCCGCTTCCCAGATAAACGATCCTTTTCCAGGGCTCGTTGCCAAAGACGCCGCGGCTAAAATCGCCGAGCGAGGCGAGGATCGTCTGGCAGCGTTCGGCAACGTCGCGGAAGGTTTTGCTGTTGATCGTTTCCGGTGCGAATACCGCCAGACAGCTCGCCATCATGGTGGTAATGCTGCTGGTCATGGCAAACCCGCGATCGTGCGTTTCGGCAGGCATCAGCAGGGCAAACGCGTTCTCGCTGTCGACGGCGTTCTGGTACAGGCTGCCCGCCTCATTGCAGGTGATCGACAGGTGGTAGCACTCCGGCACAAACTGGTTTGCCAGCTCAACGGCCGCCACGCTTTCCGGGCTGTTGCCGGAGCGCGCAAAAGAGACCAGCAGCAGCGGATGCGCCGCGCTGAGGTAATCCATCGGGTTCGTGACCAGATCGGTTGTGGGTACTGCGGTGATGTTTTTCCCGGTGTGGCTTGCGAGCCACGGCGCAATGATGTCGCCGATAAAGGCCGAAGTGCCTGCGCCGGTCAGGACGATCCGCAGATCGTTCTTGTTGAGCAGAGGCGTCAGGAAGCTGTCGATCGCTGAACGCAGGCTATCGATATTCGTGAGGGAGCGGATCCAGCAGGAGGGCTGTTGGCGGATCTCTTCTTCGGTCCATGTGCCTGTCGTGGCGGAGGTAGGGGTGTACGTTTCTGGCATAACTCAGTCCTTAGTCGCGTGAATTCCACATCAGACGCTTGGCAAATATGTCGCTATCTTTCGTTTCGTTTCACTTGTTCACTTAAGCAGTTAAATAAAATTTATAGAAAAGAAATCGAAAGTTCAATGAAAGAAAAGAAATAAAACGAAAAGTGTGATCGCAAAGGGAGAGGCAATGGAAAAGGAAAGGAAAAGAAAGGCCTTACGATCGGGTTTCGTAAGGCCAACAGGAGACACAGTGAAAGGGCTAAAGGGGGAGAGCCTGACCCTGGATCCAACTCTGCTGAAGGTGTAAACCACCGTCCAGCGCAATAAGATTTGCACGCTTGCCGGGTGCTAACGATCCGAGCTGGTTAGCCATACCCAGCAGCCGGGCAGGGTGCAGCGAGGCCATATGGATAGCGTCTTCAGCAGGGATGTCCGCGTGTTCCACCATATTGCGTACGGCAGCGTCCAGCGAGAGCGTACTCCCCGCCAGGCCACCGGCGGCGGTACGCACAACACCGTTTAGCATGCTGACCTCTTCCCCACACAGGGTGTAGCGCCCGTCCGGCATACCCGCAGCCTGCATGGCATCAGTAATCAGCACCACGCGATCTTTCGCAAGGCAGCAGCACAGGCGCATAGCCCCCGGATGGACGTGATGTCCGTCGGCTATCAGCTCCAGCCAGGCTCGATTGTCCGTAAGCCCTGCGCCAACCATGCCGGGCTCCCGGTGATGTAGCCCGGTCATGCCGTTATAACAGTGCACCAGGCCATCTGCGCCCGCGTCAAAAGCTGCAAGGGTTTGTGCATAGGTGGCTCCGCTGTGGCCTAACATTACGCGTATACCGCGTTGTTTCAGGTGCTGAATTGCCTGCAGCGCGCCGGGTTTTTCCGGCGCAAGCGCCACCACGCGTAGCGTGTTTTGCGAAACGTCAGCCAGGGCGTTCAGCTCTGCAATATCCAGCTCCCGAAACAGCGCCGGCGGATGCGCCCCTTTATTTAGCGGCGTAAAGTACGGGCCTTCCAAATAGCTGCCCAGAACCTCCGCACCAGGCCCTCCGGACCGGGTGCGCCGGGCAATTCGCCGGAGTGCGCCGTGGATATGCTCAAGCGGCGCGGTGACGGTCGTAGGCGGAAATGCGCCCACGCCTTCACGCGCTTTATGCATCGCCAGGGTATCCAGCACGTCTGGCGCATCATCCATCACGTCTACGCCCGCACCGCCGTGGACGTGAATATCGATATACGCCGGGCAAAGCAGTTCAGCATCCCGCACCGCTATGCCCGCAGGGATGGGCTCAATCATGGTGATGACGCCATCGTCCATGCGCAGCTGGTGGTCGTCGAGCCAACCCTGCTCGGTGAGCACACGACGAGCGCGTAACAGCTGGCTCATATCCCTTCCTCGGCCGGGGCTTCTTCGCGACAGCGTGTAAGCTCATCCACCAAGCTGGTCAGCCCGCGATGCCCGCATTCCAACGCCTGCAGACGAAACGCTTCGCTGCTTAATCCGTCGCGTTCCAGCACCATCTCCAGCAGAAGCTGCAGGTTGGTGCCGGTGATCACTTCGCTGCCCGGTTTCTGCATGGCCAGGGTCGATGCCACGCGAAACGGCGTGCCGCCCAGCAGGTCGGTGAGAAACACAATATCGTGCTGCGCGTCCAGTCCGTTTACCGCCTGTTCAAGCTGTTCGGTTAGCCGCGCGGTAGTGGAGGTTTCAGGAAAATCGATGGCGATAAACTGCGGTTGCTCGCCGAGGATCTGCTTCATCGCCTGCTCAAGCCCGCTGGCAAAACCACCGTGACCCGTCAAAATAATGCCTAACATCGCAACCTCTTTGCTTTTACAGGAAGTGACAGAATTTACCCACAACGCCCAGCAGCACGGTGATACCGATCAGGCGCAGCGGGCTCCAGCCGCGGCGCACCAGCCAGAACATGGTCAGGGTGTAGACCAGCGGCAGGAACGCGGGCATGAGCTTGTCGATAACGTCAGCCTGCAGTTTGACAACGGCATCACCCGCCTTGATTTCGAGCGTCGTATTGAGGCGGACATAGGTTGCCACCAGTGCGCCAATCACCGTCATCCCGAGAATGGAGGCCGCATGGCCCACCTTTTTGGTGTTGGCTTTGATCAGCGGTATAGCCGCGACGCCCATCCGATACGCGTAATGTGCCAGACCGAAACGCAGGCCGAGGTGCACAACGTTAAACAGCACGATAAAGACCACCGCGCCCAGAATCGATCCCTGTAGCGCCAGGCTGGCACCAATACCGCCGCAAATGGGCAGAAGGGTGAGCCAGAACATGGCGTCACCAATGCCGCCGAGCGGTGCACCTACGGCAATTTTGGTGCTCTGAATGCTGTTCACATCCTGCTTGGAGCGTTCCATCGCCAGGATGATGCCGATAACAAAGATCACCAGGAACGGGTGGGTGTTGAAGAAGCCCATATGCCCTTTCATGGCGCGCGCCAGATCCCGTTTGTTGGTGTGGATCTTTTTCAGCGCAGGCAATAGCCCGTAAAGCCAGCCGGAGGCCTGCATACGCTCGTAGTTGAACGAGGCCTGCAGCAGCATGGAGCGCCAGGCCACGCGGTTAATATCCTTTTTCGTCAGTTCAGCACCGATGCTTTGGTCTTCGTAAATGTTCTCATTCACGCCGGTGAGCAGCGTCTCTTCGCTTTCAGACACGCCCGGCAATGTTGTTTGGTTAGATGCCATCTTCGAATTCCTCTTTCTGGGCCGCAGGCGCCGTCGGTTCAGGTGATTTACGCATCAGGTCGATCAGCGCCATTGCCAGGGCAGCAGCCGCGATCGCCAGTACCGGAAGCTTGAGCCATGCCGCAGCCACAAAGCCGATAATGAAGTAAGGGATGTAGACGTTTTTCATCATGATCTTCAGCAGCACGGCGAAGCCGATCGCTGGCATGATGCCGCCCGCCACGCCGAGGCCGTCAATCAACCGTGCTGGCAGGACGTCAATGGCGGTTTTCGCATGTTCCGCGCCGAAGTAGATCGGCAGGAAAGCGCACAGAAAGTAGAAGATACCGAGAGCCAGCAACGCCAGATAGTTAACCCGTTCAATGCCGTTGGTGTCGGCGTTTGCCGCCATGCGATCGCAGCGGGACATCACGCCAGACATGACGGAAAACAGGAAGGTGATCCCCATCTGTACCGCGACGGCAAACGGGACGGCAACGCCAACGGCCACTTCTGGCTTCACGCCGGTGCTAATGGCAAACGCGGTGCCCACGATGGTGCTGATGATGACGTTAGGCGGCTGTGCGCCCGCCAGCGGGGCCAGCCCCATCCAGACCAGTTCCAGCGTACCGCCGGTAAGAATACCGGTGTGCAAATCGCCGAGAATCAGGCCAACCAGCGGCCCAAGTACCACCGGGCGGTGCATGTGCGTTAAGCCGTTAAACATATCCAGACCGGCGATAAAGGCGAGAACGCCCAGCGCCAGAGCCTGCAACAGACTGATTTCCATTGTGAATCCCTCAGAGCAGTTTAAAGAGATCCAAAGCAGTCTCTGTTGGCACGCCCTGAACGAAGCATTCCACTCCGGCAGACTTCAGGCCGTTGAACGCGGTGATATCGCTCGCGTCGACAGATACCGTTTTGGCAATTTGTTGTTTGCCATTGGCGTAGTGCATGTTTCCAACATTGATACGGGTGATGGGCACGCCGCCCTCAACCAGCGTCAAAAAGTCGGCGGGTGATTTACAGACCAGCAGGATTTTCTGGCGGTCGGCGGCACGGTGAATGTTGTCGATCACTTTTTGCAGCGACCAGAAACGCACGGCAATCCCTTCCGCGAGCACCATTTCCATCAGGTTTTGCTGAACCGGATCTTCAGCCACCTCGTCATTTGCTACCAGCACCAGGTTCGCCCCCGCAAACCCCACCCACTGCACGCCTACCTGACCGTGGATCAGGCGTTCATCGATGCGGCATAAGACAATGTTTGGCATAGCGTTTTCCTCATTTTTATTTATGCGTTTTGAGTCGTTACGCCTTCGCAGGCGGCGTGGTACTGCTGAAGTATGTCCTGAATGTGGTTGATGATGAGTTCCCGCGGTGTCGACTTGAGAGCGCCTTCGCGAACTTTGCTGTACTGCAACGGCAGGTACTGGCTGATGAGCGGCAGCGGGAGAGGTTCGTCTGCCAGGTTGCGCACCAGTCGCTCAAAGGCCTCGTCAATCTGGCTGTCGGGCCAGTAATAGCGCACGCGGTCGGAGTAGCTATAGCCGCGTGCCAGGCGGCGTGCATTGCTGTCGCCGTGGTAGTGGCTTTGCCAGTATTCCGGCCGGTCGAGCATCACGTATTCCAGAACATGGCGCAGGCCAGAGCTGGCTTTTGCTGGCAGCAGTTCCTCTTCAATCGCGGCCAGAGAGAAGAGGGCTTCGCGCAGGGCAAAGGTCAGGGCAGGGCCGACTTTCAGTATTGCGAAGTGATCGGTTACCAGCTGGCGCAGCGCCTGCGGTGTCTGGTAGTCGGTGGAGTGCGCTTCAAATACCAGGGTGTCGTAGGCTTCAACCATTTTGCTTAGCGCGACGGCTTTGTGCGGTTGATAGTCGCAGACGTGCGCATGGTCGAATTCCACGCCGGGCTGAACCACCAGACCAATAATGCGCGGCCAAATGTCGTTTAATCCTTCCATTTCGAAGGCGTGACGGTGCGCTTCAAGCGTTGCGCGGGCCGCGTCCGGCGTCGTGACTTCAAGCTCGGTGAGCGTTTCGTGCGCGCCACCGGGAACCGGCACTTCCGTGCCGATAACGTAAACCAGATCGGATGCGCCAAACTGTGCACGGCAGGTCTCTTCGGCAATTTTCGCCAGACGTGCGGCGCGCCCGGCGACGATTGCGTCGGTCAGGGGAGCCGGATCGTCCTCGCAGGACATGCTGCAGTCGAGGTGGATCTTTTTGAATCCGGCTGAAACATAGCTTTTGATCAGATCGTCAGCATTGGCCATCGCCTGCTGCGCAGGCAGATTTTGCCAGCGGTTGGGGCCCAAATGGTCTCCACCGAGGATGAGGTTTGACGTCTGGAAACCAAGAGATTCTGCTAGCTGGCAGACAAACCCATGAAAATCAGCGGGCGTCATACCGGTATAACCGCCAAACTGATCCACCTGGTTGGAGGTGGCTTCAATCAGAAGCGGTGTCTGATGCGAATGCGCGTAACGAATTGCAGCTTCAAGTACCAGTGGATGCGCGGAACAGACGGCGTAGATCCCGTTTGCATTCCCCTGTTTATGGTGTTCCACCATTTCTGTCAGATGTTTCACTTTCCTCTCCGTTTCGGATGGTTAGGATATTTATCTTTCGTTTTGTTTCATTTAATCCTGCATTACGGTGATATAAAAATAAAACGAAAGATTTTGGTTTTCCGATCTGTTTCACAAAAGAAACACAATGAAAGCTTTCAGCGCCCGATCATCTTACGTCTATAGGCCTGGCAGGGGTTGCATTCCCGTAAAAGAAAGGCCTTAATAGGCAAAACGAAATGAAACGAAAGTTTATTTATTAAGGAGCTCGTATGGGCAGCACCGATTCATCCGCGGAAAAGCGCGTCACCGGCACCAGTGAAAGGCGAGAGCAGATCATTCAGCGGTTGCGGGCGCAGGGAAGCGTGCAGGTTAACGATCTTTCTCATCTTTACGGCGTATCGACGGTAACGATCCGCAACGACCTGGCCTTTCTTGAGAAGCAGGGCATTGCCGTTCGCGCCTATGGCGGCGCGCTGATTTGCGAAGGCAATATGCCGGGCGTTGAGCCTTCCGTGGAGGATAAAAGCTCACTGAATACGGCGGTGAAACGCAGTATCGCGCAGGTGGCGGCAGAGCTGGTGAAGCCTGGGCACCGCATCATTCTGGATTCCGGTACCACGACGTTTGAGATCGCGCGGATGTTGCGTCAGCACACGGACGTGATTGCCATGACCAACGGGATGAACGTGGCGAATGCGCTGCTGGAAGCGGAAGGGGTGGAGCTGCTGATGACGGGCGGGCATCTGCGGCGTCAGTCGCAGTCGTTCTACGGCGATCAGGCGGAGCAGTCCTTACAGAATTACCATTTTGACATGCTGTTTCTGGGCGTCGACGCCATCGATCTCGACCGCGGCGTGAGCACGCATAACGAAGATGAAGCCCGCCTGAATCGCAAAATGTGCGAGGTTGCCGAGCGCATTATCGTTGTCACGGACTCTAGCAAATTTAACCGCTCAAGCCTGCATAAAATCATTGATACACAACGAATTGATATGATTATTGTCGATGAAGGTATTCCGGCGGAAAGCCTGGATGGGTTGCGTAAAAGCGGGATTGACGTAGTGCTGGTTTAAGGGGGCATGCGTTGCCCCTGACCCTAACCCTCTCCCCATAGGGGAGAGGGGAAAGCTCGGTGCGGTTGGGAATATGAATCAGGACACCGGCGCCGGGTTAAACACCGCCAGCTGATTGTGTAATCCCCATTGGTCAGAGAAGGTTTTCTTACGGCCACTCGCCACGTCAAGAATGAAGTGGAACAGCTTCCAGCTCACATCCTCAATGCTCTCTTCCCCGGTGGCGATGGTGCCCGCGTTGATGTCCATTAAGTCATACCAACGATTGGCCAGCTCGGTACGCGTTGCCATTTTGATCACCGGAACCGCCATCAGGCCGTACGGCGTGCCGCGCCCGGTGGTAAAGACCTGCACCGTAATGCCGGACGCCACCTGCTGCGTGCCGCAAACGAAATCGCTGGCCAGCGTTGCGGCGTAGATCAAGCCGCGTTTGGTAGGGCGCTGACCGGGAGAAAGCACTTCCACAATGGCGCTCTGACCTGATTTGGCAATGGAGCCGAGGGCTTTTTCGACAACGTTTGCCAGACCGCCTTTTTTGTTGCCCGGAGACGGGTTGGCGCTGCGGTCGGTTTTACCCATGTCGAGATAGTTATCGTACCAGGCCATCTCCTCGAGCAGGCGCTTGCCGACCTCTTCGTTGATGGCCCGCGGCGTCAGCAGATGAATGGCATCACGTACTTCTGTCACTTCGGAGAACATCACCGTTGCGCCACAGCGGACGAACAGGTCTGACGCATAGCCCACCGCCGGGTTGGCCGTTACGCCGGAAAACGCATCGCTGCCGCCACACTGTGTACCCACCACCAGCTCAGAGGCCGGGCAGGTTTCACGCTGGCGCGCGTTCAGTTTGTTCAGGTGGCGCTCGGCAACCTGAAGAATATCATCGACCATCGATTTAAAGCCGACGTGGTGTTCGTCCTGCAAACGCACGATGCTGGCATCGTCCACCGGGATGGCTTTGACATCTTCGGTGCCCTGCAGCAGGCGTTCAGGCTGCAGCTTTTCGCAGCCCAGACCAATCACCATGACTTCGCAGCCAAAGTTCGGGTTCAGCGCGATGTTGTGAATAGTGCGGATCGGCACGACCGCCGCCGGCGCATTGATCGCCACGCCGCAGCCGTAAAGGTGGTTCAGGCCCACGACGCCGTCCACGTTTGGGTATTTCGGCAGCAGATCGCGTTCGATGATTTTCACCACGTAATCCACCACGCCCGCCACGCAGTGCACGCTGGTGGTAATACCGAGCAGGTTTTTAGTGCCGACGCTGCCGTCCGCATTGCGGTAGCCTTCGAAGGTATAGCCTTCCAGCGGCGGCAGCGGTTCAGGAACACGGGTAGCCAGCGGCAGCGTGTTCAGCGGCGGTGCTTTTGGCAGCTCAACCAGGGATTCCTCAATCCAGCTACCCTGCGGGATGGCGCGAACGGCGAATCCTATCACCTCACCGTAACGCACAATTTCCCCGTGAGCCGGAATATCCACCAGCGCAACTTTATGGCCTTGTGGAATATGCTCAATCAGCTCCAGGCCATTCGGGAACCGGGTTCCTGCTTTTAAGCCATTGTCGTTAACAATAATCGCCACGTTATCGGTGTCGTGAACTTTTATATAGAACGCCGTCGGCGACGCTTGTCGAATTTCAATGTCGGCCATTGTTCAGTATTCTCCAGCAAAGTGTCTGATATTAAATGCAGCCAGGGTGGTTTTTATTTTCTTATTGTAGAAATAAAGACGTGGCTTTCTTAAATAAAGAATGTCAGGACTTGTGAGATAAAAATGTGATCGCGATCACTCCCCAATATCAGAGAAGACACCATCTCATGGCGAATGATTGATTCTGTGCATCAGCGCCCAGTGTCTTGTGCGTGTGCACAAACTATTATTGTTTAATCATTTCAATATTGAGCATTCGTCCAGTGTGAAGGCTTGAGGTGGTGTTTATACTGAATCACGATTTGATTGCGTCTGGTTAATTACCTGATATTACCTGCTATCGATAAATAATCAGGGAATACTCATTCTAAAAATTATAAATATAAAACTATCGATGTGCCCGAGGAAATAAATATGATACTGGATACCGCTGTAGAATCGAAAAAGGGTGTACCCACCCGATATTTAATTCTGCTGATTATTTTTATCGTCACGGCCATTAACTATGCCGACCGTGCGACGCTGTCGATTGCCGGCACCGAAGTGGCAAAAGAGCTACAGCTCAGCGCCGTTTCAATGGGTTACATCTTCTCCGCGTTCGGCTGGGCCTACCTGCTGATGCAAATCCCCGGAGGCTGGCTGCTCGATAAGTTCGGCTCCAAAAAGGTTTACACCTACAGCCTGTTCTTTTGGTCACTGTTCACCTTCCTGCAGGGGTTTGTGGATGTCTTCCCGCTGGCCTGGGCGGGCGTCTCGATGTTTATCATGCGCTTTATGCTGGGCTTCTCGGAGGCGCCGTCATTCCCGGCGAACGCCCGAATCGTCGCGGCATGGTTCCCGACCAAAGAGCGCGGTACAGCGTCTGCTTTATTTAATGCGGCGCAATATTTCTCGCTGGCGATCTTCTCTCCGCTGCTGGGCTGGCTGACCTTCGCCTGGGGCTGGGAGCATGTCTTCACCGTCATGGGCGTGATTGGCTTTGTGCTGACCGGCGTATGGGTGAAGTTTATCCATAATCCGACTGACCACCCGCGTATGTCAGAGCAGGAGCTGAAGTTCATCTCCGAAAATGGCGCAGTGGTGGATATGGACCACAAAAAGCCAGGAGCCCAGGCAGCGAGTGGTCCGAAACTCCACTACATCAAACAGTTATTGACCAACCGCATGATGCTGGGCGTATTTTTTGGTCAATACTTTATCAACACCATTACCTGGTTCTTCCTCACCTGGTTCCCGATTTATCTGGTGCAAGAAAAAGGGATGTCGATTCTGAAGGTCGGTCTGGTGGCCTCCATTCCCGCGCTGTGTGGTTTTGCCGGCGGCGTGCTGGGCGGAGTGTTCTCGGATTATCTGATTAAACAGGGCAAATCGATAACGCTGGCGCGTAAGCTGCCAATCGTGCTCGGCATGCTGCTGGCGTCGTCCATCATCCTGTGTAACTACACCGACAACACGACGCTGGTGGTGGCCCTGATGGCGCTGGCGTTCTTCGGCAAAGGTTTTGGCGCGCTGGGCTGGCCAGTGATTTCCGACACCGCGCCAAAAGAGATTGTTGGCCTGTGCGGCGGGGTGTTTAACGTCTTTGGTAACGTGGCGTCCATCGCGACTCCACTGGTAATTGGTTATCTGGTCAGCGAGCTGCATTCGTTCAACGCGGCACTGATTTTCGTTGGCTGTTCAGCGTTGATGGCGATGTTCTGCTACCTGTTCGTGGTCGGCGACATCAAACGTATGGAATTGCAGAAATAAGCAAAGGTATAAGCGATGAGTAACGATATCTTCCCGAACAAGTTTAAAGCGTCCCTTGCGGCAAACCAGATCCAGATTGGCTGCTGGTCAGCGCTGGCAAGCCCTATCAGCACTGAAGTGCTGGGTCTGGCCGGTTTCGACTGGCTGGTGCTGGACGGCGAACACGCGCCAAACGATATCAGCACCTTTATCCCACAGCTGATGGCGCTGAAGGGCAGCCATAGCGCGCCGGTGGTACGTGTCCCGACGAATGAACCGGTGGTCGTTAAGCGCCTGCTGGATATTGGTTTCTATAACTTCCTGATCCCGTTTGTTGAGACCCAAGAAGAAGCCGTGCAGGCCGTGGCATCCACACGCTACCCGCCTGAAGGCATTCGCGGCGTGTCCGTTTCGCATCGTGCCAATATGTTTGGCACCGTGCCTGACTACTTCGCCCAGTCCAATAAGAACATCACCATTCTGGTGCAGATTGAGAGCCAGCAGGGCGTTGATAACGTCGATGCTATTGCAGCAACCGAGGGTGTTGATGGCATTTTCGTCGGCCCAAGCGATCTGGCTGCTGCGTTCGGTCATCTGGGCAATGCGGGTCATCCGGATGTACAGCGCGCCATTCAGCACATCTTTGCCCGCGCCAAAGCGCACGGCAAACCGTGCGGTATTTTGGCACCGGTTGAAGCAGACGCCCGCCGTTATCTGGAGTGGGGCGCCACGTTTGTTGCCGTCGGTAGCGACCTCGGCGTATTCCGCTCTGCTACGCAAAAATTGGCTGACGCTTTTAAAAAATAACCATCATTGAGGAAAAGTTTATGACGCTGAAAGTGGGTTTTATCGGCCTGGGTATCATGGGTAAAGCAATGAGTAAAAATCTCATTAAAGCAGGTTACTCAGTGGTGGTGTCAGACCGTAATCCAGAAGCGGTGGCGGACGTTATTTCTGCCGGTGCAGAAGCAGCATCAACCGCGAAAGCCATTGCCGAGCAGTGCGATGTGGTTATCACCATGCTGCCAAACTCCCCGCACGTAAAAGAAGTGGCGCTGGGTGAGAACGGCATTATCGACGGCGCGAAGCCGGGTCTGGTGGTGATTGACATGAGTTCTATTGCCCCACTGGCGAGCCGTGAAATCAGCGACGCGCTGAAAGTGAAAGGCGTAGAGATGCTGGATGCGCCGGTCAGCGGCGGTGAACCGAAAGCTATCGACGGCACGCTGTCAGTGATGGTGGGCGGCGACAAGGCGATTTTCGACAAATACTACGACCTGATGAAAGCGATGGCGGGTTCCGTGGTGCACACCGGGGAAATCGGTGCGGGCAACGTGACCAAGCTGGCGAACCAGGTGATTGTGGCGCTGAGTATTGCCGCCATGTCTGAAGCCCTGACGCTGGCAACCAAAGCGGGCGTTAACCCGGATCTGGTTTATCAGGCGATCCGTGGCGGCCTGGCGGGAAGCACCGTACTGGATGCGAAAGCGCCGATGGTGATGGATCGTAACTTCAAGCCAGGTTTCCGTATCGACCTGCATATCAAAGATTTGGCGAATGCGCTGGATACTTCCCACGGCGTGGGCGCGCAGCTGCCGCTGACTGCCGCCGTCATGGAAATGATGCAGGCACTGCGTGCAGACGGTCTGGGCACTGCCGACCACAGCGCCATTGCGTGCTACTACGAAAAACTGGCGAAGGTGGAAATCTCTCGCTAATAAAAACGGGCGCGGGAACGCGTCCGGTATTTTTGCCGAGTGCAGTAACAGGCTACAACTATGAAAATTGTAATCGCTCCAGACTCTTATAAAGAAAGCCTTTCTGCCACCGAGGTAGCTCAGGCGATAGAAAAAGGATTTCGGGAGATTTTCCCCGATGCACTTTATGTTTCTGTTCCTGTTGCTGACGGTGGAGAAGGGACAGTCGAAGCGATGATCGCCGCCACCCAGGGCGCTGAACAGCATGCTGTGGTTACCGGTCCGTTGGGTGAAAAGGTTAACGCCTGCTGGGGGATGTCCGGCGACGGCAGCACAGCCTTCATTGAAATGGCGGCCGCCAGCGGTTTGGCGCTTGTGCCTCCAGCCCTGCGTAACCCGCTCGTCACCACGTCACGCGGTACCGGAGAGTTGATCCTCCGCGCGCTGGAGAAGGGGGCGCGCAATATCATTATTGGCATCGGGGGGAGCTCAACCAATGATGGAGGGGCCGGAATGATGCAGGCGCTGGGTGCCAGGCTTTGTGATGCCAACGGCACTGAAATCGGCTACGGCGGCGGTAGCCTGATGGCGCTTAACAGTATTGATGTCTCGGGTCTGGATGCCAGGCTGAAAGGCTGCTCCATCCGCGTGGCGTGCGACGTTACCAACCCGCTGGTGGGCGAGAAAGGCGCATCGCGGATCTTTGGCCCGCAAAAAGGGGCCACCGAGGGGATGATTCTCGAACTGGATGCCAATCTCAGCCACTATGCCGATATGATTAAAAAATCACTGCAGATCGACGTGAAGCATGTCCCTGGCGCAGGTGCCGCTGGGGGAATGGGGGCGGCGTTAATGGCGTTTCTCGGCGCCGAGCTCAAGAGTGGCATTGAGATTGTGACCCAGGCGCTTAACCTCGAAGAACATATCCACGATTGCACCTGGGTACTGACGGGGGAAGGGCGCATCGACAGCCAAAGCATTCATGGTAAAGTGCCCGTCGGCGTCGCGAAGGTGGCTAAAAAATACCATAAGCCGGTGATCGGTATTGCCGGTAGCCTGACGCAGGATGTGGGCGTGGTACATCAGTACGGCATCGACGCCGTGTTCAGCGTATTGACCAGTATTGGCTCACTTGAAGAGGCCTTCCGCGGGGCATTTGATAATATTTATCGCGCCTCGCGCAACATCGCCGCCACTTTACAGGTGGGGATGCACACCCAAGGGTGACAGCGGCACGCAAACCCTCTATACTTCGCGCCGAAGCTGACCAGACAGTCGCCGCTTCGTCGTCGTCCCCTTTCGGGGGGAGACGGGCGGAGGGGAGGAAAGTCCGGGCTCCATAGGGCAGGGTGCCAGGTA